>JGI12635J15846_10001162_pt1 | contig 23049 bp, 16 predicted proteins | sample BlaSpr_A8_OM2_M2_FD_15846 | JGI IMG/M metagenome (IMG submission 15846) | reverse complement strand
GCGCGAGAGTTGGAGCTGGCGGCGATGGTGGCACGTTATCATCGAGGCGCATTGCCACGTCCGCGTGGAAAAATTATGCAACGGCTCGAGTTGCCGGATCGTCCGATGGCAACGCTGCTGGCGGGCATTCTGCGACTCTCCGTGGCTTTCGACGGGCGAGGGCCAGCTAACAAGAAGCGACACGTCGTCCCGACTGCGGCTTTGGAGGCCGGCGCACGCCAAGCAGTATCAAAGCGTATCGAGATTCGCCTGCAGGATAATTTCATTGTAGTGCGGGCCGAGGGATATTCGGCTTTCGGCGGTTCAGCAGAGCGCGTCTCCGCGGCGCGACATTTGCTGGAAACGGTTCTGCGACGGCCTGTACTGGTGCGAGCGTGGCGCCCGTCTCCGCCGCGCGCCAGTGCCTCGGCCAGAAGCGGTGCGAGCTCCAACGTAAGAGGAATGGATAACACGATTAGTAGCAGTGGCAATAAAGGATGGCCAGGGGATGGCGGCAAGGCTGCTTAAATTATGAACGAATCTCGCGCTCTTCTGCGCCATGCGCTGGCAACGGTTGCTTATCGCGGGGCGAAAGCAATCCGCAACGCAGGCCCAGGTTTTGCCAATTACGGCGCTCCGGAAACGTCGCGCACGCCGGCAAAAATTCTTGTGCACATTGGCGATTTAATGGACTGGGCCCTCGCCACTGTGTGAAGGCCGCCGCGATTGGCACGATTCCACTCCTCTCGCATGGGAGAAAGAGTGCGAGCGTTTTTTTGACTCCTTAAAAAAGTTCGACGATTACCTCGCGTCGGAGAAGCCGCTGCAAGTTTCGGCAGAAAAATTAATTCAAGCCCCGATTGCCGACGCGCTCACGCACATCGGCCAGATCGCAATGCTGCGAAGAATGGCCGGAGTCCCGATGAAAAGCGAATACTACGTTATTGCCGAGATTACTGCGGGTCGGGTGGGTGCAGACCAAACCACCCCACGCAAGGAATTTGATTAGCTCGCCGGCAGTTCCGTCAGAGCTAAAGGAATTGAACTGCCTTCTAATTAAAGCAGGAGTAAATATCTAAATGAAGATCACAGGCAACGCGATCCTTATCACAGGTGGAGGGTCCGGCATTGGCCGAGGGCTCGCAGAAGTCTTTCACGCTTTAGGGAATCAAGTCATCATCTCCGGCCGGCGCAAGCAAGCTCTCGACGAAACAACCAAAAAGAGCGCGGGCATGAAATCGCTCACGCTCGACATCGAAGACCCTGCGAACATCCGCGCCTTTGTGGATGAGGTCGCAGCGCAATACCCGGCGTTGAATGTGTTGATTAATAATGCGGGTATCATGCGATTCGAAAATCTGCAGAAGCAACAGGACGATCTCGCGGACGCGGAATCAATTGTCGCCACTAACCTGCTTCGGTCCAATCCGTCTCACCGCGGCGCTGCTGCCTCTGCTGCGGAAGCAGCCATACTCCACCATCATGAACGTCTCGTCCGGGCTGGCATTTGTCCCGATGGCTCCCACCCCGACGTATTGCGCGACCAAGGCGGCCCTCCACTCCTATACGCAATCGCTGCGCTATCAGCTGCGCGACTCGACGACGGAGGTTCTCGAATTAATTCCTCCGTACGTCGCGACCGATCTTCTGAATGGAGCCGCGGATCCTCGCGCAATGCCGCTAGCTCAGTTCATTGAACAAGTGATGGATATCCTCAAGAACCAGCCGAAAGCGGTTGAGATATGCGTCGAAAATGTGAAGGCGCTTCGCTTCGCCGCTGAAAGTGGGCACTACGACGTCGTTTTCCGAGGGCTCAACGAAGCCATGGCCAACGTATCGCACTAAGCGTGCGAGCGCCCTTAACCGCAAAAAAAGCCCCAGAGCTTTAAAGGCTCCAGGGCTCAATTCGAATCGTTCACTTTGATCTAGTCGCTAGCGAGTACAGGCTCTCTGGGCATCAGATGCTCCGCCTTGATGCCGAGTCCTTCAGCCACCCCGCGCCCATAGGCGGGATCGGCCTTCATGAAGTGCCCAACTTGCCTCTCTTGAATGTGTTTGGGCGCGTTGCTTAGGCTACCGACAATATTCGAGATCAAGCGCTTCTTCTCCTCCGGCTTCATCAGGCGGAAGAGATTTCCCGGCTGCGAGTAGTAATCGTTATCCAGACGATGATTGTGGCGATCGACAGAACCTGCGATCGATCTAGGACGTTCGCGATACTCTGGATTCTCCTTGGGTCCGCCGAAACTGTTGGGCTCGTAGTTTGGCGCCGATCCGAAGTTGCCATCGAACCGCATCGCGCCGTCGCGGTGATAGTGCATCACGGGACACTGCGGTTTGTTCACCGGCAGGGAATCGTAGTTCACACCCAGACGATAGCGGTGCGCGTCTGGGTATGAGATCAACCGCGCCTGCAACATTTTGTCGGGTGAATAGCCCATGCCTTGAACCACGTTTTTCGGTTCAAAAGCCGCTTGTTCGACCTCGGCAAAATAGTTTTCGGGATTGCGATCGAGAACCAGTTCACCAATTTCACTCAGCGGATAATCTCCGTGCGGCCACACCTTTGTCAGATCGAATGGATTGATGTGGTACGTCTCCGCCTCTTTCTCCGGCATGATCTGAATGCTGACTGTCCATTTTGGAAAATCGCCTTTTGCGATGGCGTTGAACAGATCGCGTTGTGCGTAGTCGGGGTCTTTGCCTTTCATCATCTCCGCTGACTCGCCGGTGAAGTTCTTGATGCCTTGCTTGGTTTTGAAGTGATACTTCACATAAAAAAGCTGGTCGTTGACATTGATCAGGCTGAAGGTGTGGCTGCTGAAGCCATCCATGTGACGATAGCCGTCAGGGGTGCCGCGGTCGGAGAAGAGAATTGTCACCTGGTGCAGTGATTCGGGCGAGAGCGACCAGAAATCCCACATCATAGTTGGCGACTTTAAGTTGGTCTGAGGGTCACGTTTCTGCGTATGGATGAAATCGCCGAACTTAAGTGGGTCGCGGATAAAGAAGACGGGAGTGTTGTTGCCAGTCATATCCCAATTGCCTTCTTCGGTGTAAAACTTCAGCGCAAAGCCGCGCGGATCGCGCTCCGTGTCTGCTGAACCTTTTTCGCCGCCGACGGTGGAGAAGCGAATGAAAGTGGGCGTAGTCTTTCCGGCTTTCGAAAAAAGCTTAGCGGTCGTGTACTTCGCCATGTCGGGATTCGTGCAGGTGAAATGGCCGTATGCGCCGGAACCTTTAGCGTGCACGATGCGCTCTGGGATGCGCTCGCGATTGAATACAGCCATTTTTTCGAAGAGCAGAAAATCTTCAAAAACGATGGGGCCACGCGGCCCAACGGTAAGCGAATTCTGATTATCTCCCACCGGACGACCGGCGGCAGTGGTGAGCTGTTTCTTTTCCTCGGGCATAGGGACACACTCCTCGAAATTAAAAGTAGGGTTGTGAGTTCGGGATCATCCTATGCCGTTTTATTCATAGGCGATAGATGTCATAATGAATCAGTGAAATAGGATAAACCTATGCGAGATTTCGGGCGCGCATTTTGCAACGTGTAATGACTAACTGATTATGGAAGTCCACCAACTGCGTTATTTCTGCGCGATCGTACGTGCCGGCAGTTTCACGCGCGCGGCAGAGCAGTTGGGTATCGCGCAGCCTTCTCTGTCGCAACAGATCAAGAGACTTGAAAAGGATTTGGGCACGACATTATTCGAGCGTCTGGGACGGTCGGTAAGGCTGACGTCGTCAGGCGAAGGCCTCCACAAAATGGCGATCGGAATTTTACAGCAGGTGGCCGAAGCCGAAAGTCGCATCGCCGCGTTAAACGAAGGCTATGACAGCTTGCGCGTTGGGGTAATTCCAACCATCATGCCCTATTTCATCGCGCGCAGAATCGGCGATTTTACGCGGCGCTATCCCAAGGTGAATCCGCAGTTCAGGGAAGAGACGACATCGCAATTAGTGGAAGCCTTGCAGGCAGGGGAGATTGATTTGGCAGTTGTCAGTCTGCCTGTCCCTAAAGTTGACATCGTGTGCAGCGAGTTGTTTCGAGAGGAATTATTACTAGTAGTTCCTCGAAAACATCCGCTATGTGGCCGGCCTATGGTCAATCTGCAGGACCTGCGCAACGAACGGCTGCTGCTGCTGAAAGAAGGGCATTGTCTTCGCGACGACGTGTTGACTGCCTGCACCCGCGCCAAGGCTGAACTTCGATCGGTGTTTGAGACGAACCAGATGGAAAGTATTTTTGAGTTGGTGCGCTCTGGATTTGGACTGAGCGTGGTGCCGGCGATGGCCTCGTCGAATGCCGCGGGCTGTACGCTCGTGCCCTTGCATACAAAAAGTTATCGCCGTATCGGATATATTCGCGCGCGGCGCCATTTGGTCAGCAGGCCAATGCGCGACTTTACGTCGTGGCTGCGCTCTATCGCGAGCGTTCAATAGCAAAAGGTCCGGGTCCACTTTTGAAGGTTTTGTGGTTGACGAACTTTCTACCGTCCGGCGTCGTTGGTCTGAATTGGCGCCCCTGAGTAAAATAGCGTTGGGGCGGTTTTCACAAGGGGCCGCAGGAGAATCAATGGTATCCGCTGAAACGGCGAGCGCCGCCACGAGCGCAGTTCCGCAGCTTCCTAATCATAAGGTTAAGATCAAGAAGCCGGGCCAGCGTGCCTGCAACGAGAAGAATGACAAGGGAAAATTCTGTGGCGGGCATCTGAAGCGCTGGTTCTACGCTGCCGATGTGTTAGAGCAGGAATGCGGCTGCGTGGAAAAAGCCTGGGGACCGGACAAAGAGGTGTACCGGTGCGAATTCTGCCACACGCTTTACTTGCCAAATCCCGAGGATCCGCGAGGCGTGAACGTCGCGGCGATCGGCCAGTTGTCGAGATTTGGCTTCATCGTCCCTCCGAAGGAGGAGAAGGCCACCGTGGAAAAGCCCCTCGAAAGACCGAAGGACCAAATATTGAAGGATCCGAAGAAGGCTATTTAGCAACCCACACATTCATCCGTGAATACTTCTGAACTCATCTACGATTGGAATCGTCTCTATCCAAAATCCTTGCACCCGCCGGGACCGGTTCGTCTGACCGACGAAACGCTGCGCGACGGCTTGCAATCGCCATCTGTGCGCGATCCTTCCATTGAGCAGAAAATCGAAATCCTTCATCTGATGGAGGCGCTCGGCATTAGCTCGCTCGATATTGGATTGCCTGGAGCTGGCACACGCGCAGTAGAGCATGCTACAGCTCTGGCGCACGAAATCGCGCGCAACAAAATGAAGATTACGGCTTACTGCGCCGCCCGCACTCACGAAAACGACATTCGTCCGATCGCGGAGATCGTGCAGAAAACCGGGCTTCCGATAGAGGTCGCAGCTTTTTTAGGAACGAGTCCGCTCCGCCGCTACACCGAAGGATGGAACGGCGACTTCCTTCTTCAAACCACGGAGAAGGCTGTTAAATACGCTGTCTCGCTCGGACTGGAAGTCATGTACGTGACCGAGGACACGACGCGCTGCGATCCCGAAACAGTGAGGCAGCTTAATACAGCCGCCATCAACTTTGGGGCGCATGCTCTGGTGCTTTGCGATACTGCCGGACATGCAACGCCGACGGGCGCGGTCGCACTTGTGAAATTTGTGCTTGAAGAAGTTGTTCACCCCTCCGGGAAAAAGATTCGCGTAGATTGGCACGGGCATTGCGATCGCGGATTGGCGATTGCAAACTCCATGGCGGCCCTGGTGGCTGGTGCGGATTGCGTGCACGCGACGGCGCTTGGTATTGGAGAACGCGTCGGCAACACGCAAATGGATCAGATGCTGGTCAATTTGAAACTTATGGGCATCCCGCCATGGGATGAGCAGGATTTGACGAAGCTGAAACAGTACTGCGAGGCTGTCTCGACCGCTACCGGAGTTCCCATTCCGGCGAATTATCCGGTGGTTGGTGAAGACGCATTCCGAACCGCTACCGGGGTGCACGCTGCAGCTGTGATCAAGGCCTTCAAGAAAAAAGATATTGAACTCGCGAACACTGTTTATTCAGGAGTGCCGTCGCATATTTTCGGCCTCGAACAAATTATCGACATTGGGCCGATGAGCGGGAAATCAAATGTTCTTTTTTGGCTGGAACACCGTGGCTTGCCCGCCGATGATGGTGTTGTCGATCGCATCTACAAATGCGCCAAGGCGAGCGACCACACGCTGAGTGAAGCCGAAATTATGAAATGCGTGCAGGCGGTGTGAAGTTCTGTCGTGGACGTTGCTGTGTTGCGAGATAGACGCGACAAGCCGCGTCTCTACGCGGGAAATTGCTAAGGCTCCTGAGCCAGTTCTGGACTTGGAATCGTCTCTCCCTCTAATTCTTTGTGCCGTGCGGCTCGCTGTTCATTGAGGAGTCTGGTTGCCGAGGTCAATTCCTCGCGGCCTTCTTTTTCGCGTCCCATGCGGGTCAGCACTTGACCGCGGAGATAATGCGCGCTAGCATTTCCGGTTTCCAGCCGAATGATTTGATCTAACTCCGACAAAGCTCCAGCATAGTGTCGCCGGTGTTCTTCGATCTTGGCCAATCCCATGTGCGCGTTTAGCAACTGAGGATCGAGTTTTAACGCGCTGCGATAATTTTTTGCCGCCTCATCGTCATTTCCCACGGTCGATTCTAAGTTGCCTAACTGCTCAAAGTTGAGAGGAACATCCGGTTCGATTGCAATGTCAGAGAGAAACTCGGCGCGCGCCCGGTCATAATCTTGCTTATGTACGTAAGCCAAGCCCAGATTGAAATGTACGAAGGGCAGCTTTGAGCCGGCCTTTGCCGCCGCGTCAAGTTCTTTTATCGCGTCGTCGTACTCTCCGCGGTTCAAGTGCGCTTTGCCCATTAAGAGATGAAACTCCGCAGATCCGGCACCGATGGCCACCAGCCTGGTTGCCGCTTTTTCTTCCAGCGCCTGGTTCTTGGCCTTATAGGCCGCGATATCGAGCACGTAAAGATAGTTCAGCTGATCAGAAGCCTGTGGCCATAACGGTTCCATGGCATTGACCGCATCCTGCCAGCGATCATTGAGAAAATAGCAGAGGCCCAGCAGGTAACGGGCTTGAAAAGAATCAGGCGCTTGCTGGACGACCGACTCAAAGGGCTGAATCGCGCGCGCGAAATTATTTTGCCGAAAATATGCGAGCCCGATATTCAAACGAATTCCTGGGATATCGGGTGCGAGTTTCTCAGCCTTGCGCAGCATTTCGAGCGCCTGCGGCCATTGTTTGCGCCGCATATAAATCACGCCAAGATTGGCATATGCACCGGCCACTCCGGGATTAATCGTAACTACTTGCTTGAATTCACGCTCGGCCTCATCGAGTTTTCCCGCGTGCAGCGCGGCTTCCCCGGCCTCAAATAATTTTCGAGGATCATGCGCAGTATTCTGTGCATTCATTCCATACGAAAGAAGTATTAGTGAGATAGCAAGCGTGAAGGAGATGCTTGACACTGGTTTCATCGTACTGTAGTGTCCGCCAGCAAGAGGCCGAAGTTCAAGCGGAACAATGGAAGACTCTGATTCGAAGCCTACGCGAAAAAGTGCATCGGCGAAATCCCGGCGCGTTTCCCAAGTGCCGCGCAAGCGCTCGCAACCAGCGGCGGTCACCATTCGCGACGTTGCGGAACGCAGCGGATTTTCGTCGGCGACGGTATCGATTGTCTTAAATAACGCGCCGCTGGCGCGCTATATTCCCGACACGACCAAAGGTCGCATCCAGCGCGCCGCCTCGCATTTGGGTTACCGTCCTAATCTTTTCGCGCGATCGTTGCGAGGACGGCGCAGCCAGACTGTAGGAGTCATGGTTTTCGACATGACCGATCCTTACTGCACGCTGGTTTTGCGCGGAATCGAGAATACTCTCTATCAGTCATCATTCCTCCCCATTCTTACGGACGTTCACAACGAGCGCAGCCGCTTTGAGCGCTATCTTGAAATGTTGCTCGATCGCCGCATTGAAGGCCTCGTGGTCCTGGCAAACTGGCTCTTCGTCGATATCAATGTGCTCGCGGATCTAGAGAAGAACAATATTCCGACGGCGACTGTTGGACGCGATCTTAATAACGAAAATATCAGCTCGGTAATTGTGGACAATGCTGCTGGAGCATACGCTGCGATGGATCATCTCCACTCCCTCGGCCATCGAAAGATCGCGTTTATCCGGGGCCCGCGAGGGCTGACGGACACCGAGCCGCGATGGCGCGGCGTACGAACTCTGGCCCGCGAACGTGACCTCGAACTAGATGCGCGGCTCATCGTCGATCTTCCAGAATCGGGAGATCCGTTTTCAAGTTTTGAACAAGGCTACAAATTAACGGAGGAATTCCTTCATCGTAATCGAGCTTTCACCGCGCTGATGGCCTTTGACGATATGACAGCCTTCGGCGCAATTCGCGCCCTCAATAAAGCCGGTATTCGCGTACCGGAGCAGTGTTCCGTGATTGGTTTCGACGACGTTGCGCCCGCAGCCCTCTACTCGCCTGCCCTCACTACCATCCGCCAGCCCATGGAACTTATGGGCACTACGGCTGCGACGATTGTTCTCGAGGCGATTAATTCAGGTTTCGAAAAGAAATCCATCCCCACCATTCACCGCAAAATCATCCCTGAGTTGATCGTGCGCGAGTCGACCCGGCAGTTGAAGTGACCCGGCGGGTGCGAGACAGCTTTTCTCTTGACAGTGAAAGACGCCTGAAGCAGTATTGATACGTTTTAATAGAGCCATTTGAATGCTTTTCAGGATGCAAGAGTAAGCAGCCCGAATCGAGTTTGTGGGTACCGGGATTGCGGTAGTTTTGCCGGGTTGGGCTGAAACTCGAGCGGTACCGAGTTCGAGCAATATCTGTTTTCCCTCTGTATTGGATCTCTGTGGCATGTGGAGTTATCGATGAAAATCCGTCTATTACTTGGTGTGGTTGTGCTGAGCTTGTTCGCAGCAGCGAATCTGTGTGCACAGGATACCGGCGTTATTACCGGCACTGTCAGAGACAATAGCGGCGCGGTCATCCAAGGGGCGAGTGTACAGATCAGTGGGACCGCGGGCGGCATTCAGCGCTCTACAACGACCAATTCCGACGGTGATTACCTGGAAGCGGCGCTTCCGGGTGGAAGCTACAACCTGACCATATCCGCGAAAGGCTTCAAGACTTTTAAGGGCGAAGGCGTTGTCCTGCGGGTCGCGCAAAAAGCTCGCGTCGATGCGACGCTGGTCGTGGGAAACATTGCTACCGAGGTTGTCGTACAAGGCGAGGATTTAAATCTGGTAGAAACGCAGTCATCGGAGCTTTCTGGAACTGTAACCGGCAAACAGATCAGCCAGCTTCAATTGAATGGCCGCAACTATACGCAGTTACTGGCGCTGACTCCCGGTGCCACCAATCAATCTGGATCAGACGAACCGGGAACCGGCCTGGCGACAGTCGCGTACAGCGTCAACGGCGGCCGTACCGAATACAACAACTGGGAGATTGACGGTGGCAACAACATGGACGACGGCAGCAACACGACGCTGATGACGTATCCGAGCATCGATGCCATCAGCGAAGTAAAACTGCTGACTTCGAATTACGGCGCGCAGTATGGACGCAATGGCTCGGGAACGGTGGAAATTGAGACGAAGTCAGGCACAAGTCACTTCCATGGCGATGTGTATGAATTTGTCCGCAATGACGCCTTAAACGCTCGGAATTACTTTTCGCCCGACGTGCCCCCCTACAAGAGAAATGATTTTGGCTACACGATCGGCGGGCCGGTTTACATTCCCAACATTTACAACGAGAACAAGCAAAAGACATTTTTCTTCTTTTCCGAGGAGTGGCGGCGCGAGATCAATCCAACGATTTTTAACGTCCCTGTTCCATCGTGCGTGGAACGCGGCTTGCAGCCTGGCTCGGGAGGCGTGGGTTGCACGGGGACGCAGGCGGCGTTTGGAGATTTTAGTGAACCGTGCAATCTCGCGAGTGGCTCTGTGGACTGCCCCAAAAATACGGCGACTGGAAATTATTTCGGAAATCCGAACGGAGGTCTGACGAATCCAGTTCTTGTTCCAATCGATCCCAATGCGGTGCCGTTGCTGGCGATGTTCCCCTACCCAAACGCCCACAGCGTCGATAGCGCTTCGTGGGCATTCAATCAATCGTCATCAACGCCAACTTACTGGCGGGAAGAGCTTTTTAAAATCGATCAGAACATTACGTCTAATGTTCGCGCCTCGGTGCGGTATATCCACGATTCATGGAATTCAGTGTCTCCGGTTCCTCTGTGGACGAACGGCGGCAGTTATCCCACCATTCAAGATGCTTATGGGCAACCCGCGACCAGCCTTGTGGTGCATCTAACGGCTACGGTCACGCCGACTTTGCTGAATGAATTTGTGGCCAGCTATTCGGTCAATCACATCACATTTCAGAATCAGGGCGCCTGGCAGCGACCGGCCGGATACAACATCGGTCTGTTTCAAAATGGCTTTGGCGGCGGGAAATTGCCTGGAATTTCGCTGACCGGCGGAACGTTATTCACCGGCATCGCCCAGGACGCTGGATATGTTCCTAACGGACCGGTGAACTCGAATCCAAGTTATAGCTATCGCGACAATATTACGAAGATTGTGGGCAAACATAATCTTCAGTTCGGCGGATATTTTGTGGCTTCGCAGAAGAACGAACTGCCGCAGTTCGAGCCTTCGGTGAACGGCTTTATTCAATACAACACGGGATTTTCCGGTTCAACTGGGAACCCGTTCTCCGACCTGCTGACAGGAAATATACAGAGCTTTGGACAGGCCAGCGGGCAGCCCAAGTACTATCTGCGGTACAAAATATTTGAACCTTATTTTCAGGATGACTGGCACATAACTCCACGGCTGACGCTGAATCTTGGTGTACGCGTGAGCTTGTATGGCACCGTGTATGACAATAAGAAGCAGGCTTTCAATTTTGATCCCTATAAGTATGTGCCAGGCGCAACCACGCTGAATACGGACGGAACGGTTGCGTCGAATCCATACAACGGGATGGTGCAATGTGGAGTGGGCGGGGTTCCAACTGGCTGCGCTTCGGGACATTTATTTAATCCGGCGCCGCGAATTGGATTTGCGTGGGATCCGATGGGAGATGGTAAGACGGCGGTTCGCGGCGGGTATGGAATTTTCTTTGAGCACACGAACGGCAATGAAGCGGTAGCTACCGCACTCGAAGGCTCTCCGCCGCTGGTACAGAACCCAACGCAACAGAATCTTGCCACCACCTTCGATCCCGTCACCGACGCGATCATAACGTCCGGTTATTCATCAGTTGGAGGATCGCTGGGCTCTCAGTTTCCGCAGAGTGTCGTATCGATTCCGGATAAGCAGATCTGGCCCTATGTTCAACAGTGGCACTTAGACATACAGCATGAATTGCCGGGCCACATTGTTACTACTGTCGCCTATGTGGGCAGCAAGGGAACGCATTTGGGGCAGCGCTACGATCTTAATCAGATTCGGCCGACGCCCGCGAACCAAAATCCCTACAAGCCCGGAGAGGCATTCGGACCGAACGACTGTGCCACCGGATTGACTCCCAGCGGCGTACAAATCCCCGGGTACACTGCGCCGACAGCGGGAAATCCCGCCGATCCGACGGCCCAAACTCCGGGCACTCCGGGCGTAAATATGTACGTGGCGTGTGGAAATAATCCTGACTTTTTCCGGCCCTATCTAGGATATTCAGACATTCGCGCGCAGAGAAACTCGGCTTCATCCATCTACCACGGTTTGCAACTCTCGGCGCGCAAGACAGTGGGCGCGTTGCAGCTGAGCGCGGCTTACACCTACTCCCACTCGATCGATAACGCTTCCTCAGCGGCCGACGCCAGCTTCGTTAATTCCTATGATCTGGCTGCGAACAGAGCGAGCTCGAACTTCGATCAGCGGCACGTGTTCACCTTGAGTTACGTCTATGACCTGCCCTTCTTCCGGGCTGCAGGATTGACCCACGATATTCTCGGCGGCTGGCAATGGTCGGGCATCACCAACATCCAAAGCGGAGCGCCGTTCACAGTCGAGAATAGCGGCGACGGGAGTGCCATCCCGAGCGACAACGCCGGAGTGGCCAACGGAGTGGCTACAGCGGGATCGCGACCGGATGTTATCGGCAATCCGAATGCGGGGATTGTCGGGGGAAGCGCGGCGAACCTTGGCGGGACGCAGTACGGCCCGCTCCTCGTGAACCCCGCGGCTTTTGCGGCTCCACAGGGTTTGACGTTCGGAAACGAGGGTAGAAACATTGTGCGCAATCCGCGACAAGTGAATTTCGATATGGCGCTCTTCAAGCACTTCCGAGTGGGAGAAGGGAAGTCTTTCGAATTCCGGGCGGAGGCGTTCAACGTTTTCAATCACACTGAATTCGGCTACATCTACGGAGATGCTGGTTCTGCCGGCGGGAATTCCAACCTGACCAGTTACAGCAATTCTGTAGGTTGCTACGTGGGGCCGAACAATAGCCCGAATGATCCGAGTTGTCTCGGCGGAGGATTGTTCCGTCCGGCTGCAGCGCACGAGGCGCGCATTTTGCAACTGGCATTGAAGTTCCTGTTTTAGCGCCGAAAAGTACGATGGAGAAAAAAATCCTGGCTCGACATGAGCCAGGATTTTCTTTTTAGAAAATGCGAATTTGAAGTCTACTCCGTCGCCACCAGAGCCTCCTTGCGGGTTCGGTTCAATACCGCCAAGGCTTTTTCCAGGTCCGCAATCAGATCATCCACATGTTCGATGCCCACCGACAAGCGGATCATCCGGTCGGTTACGCCCATCTTTTTTCGCAGTTCGGGATCGATCATGTAGTGCGAGGTGAGCGCGGGAATGGTCACGAGCGAATCCACGCCTCCGAGACTTGGCGCCAACGTAAACAAACTTAGCGCCTCGGCGACGCGGCAGGCGTCGGCTCCGCTGCCTTCCACTTCGAAACTTAAAACGCCGCCACCGCCCTTCATTTGCTTGCGCGCTATGGCGTAGTCGGGATGCTCTTTGAGCAGGGGATAATGCACTTGCGCGACTTTCGAGTGCTGGCTGAGGAATTCGGCAATTTTTAAGGCGCTCTGGTTTTGGCGCTCGACTCTTACCGCCAGCGTCTTGATGCCGCGCAGCAAAAGAAACGCTGCGTGCGGGTCCATGCAGCCGCCAAGCGTTGTACGCGCATGATGAATCTGCTCGATCAGATCAGCGCGTCCGGCGGCGATGCCGCACAAGATATCAGAGTGACCGCCAAAATATTTGGTTCCGGAGTGCAGCACGAGGTCGATGCCCCATTCCGCGGGACGGCAATTGATTGGGGTGGAGAAGGTGGAATCTATCGTGGTTATCAGGCGGTGTTTGCGCGCCAGGGACGCGATTTTTTCCAGGTCGACGACGCGCACATTCGGATTGGTCGGCGATTCGATGTGCAACAGTTTCGTGTTGGGGCGGAAGGCCTGCTCGTGTTGCTCGATGTTGTTGGTGTCGACGAATGTAGTTTCGATCCCCAACTTTGGCAGCCATTGCGACAGGAATTTGATCACGCCGCCGTAAATGTCGCGCTGTGCCACGATGTGATCTCCGGACTTCAACAACGCCAGGAATGAGGTAGTGATGGCCGCCATGCCGGAAGAAAAGAGAAGCGCTGCATCTGTGCCCTCAAGTTCGGCGATTGCTTTTTCGGCGACCGTGCCGGTCGGATTGCCGTAGCGCGTGTAGTAGATGTCGCTATTGGTCAGGCGCAGTTGCTCCTGCATGTCCGTGACCTCGAAGGTCGAGGTCTGGTAGATGGGAGTGGCAAGCGGCCCATTCTTCTTATCGATGTTGGTGCCGCCGCGCACGGCTTCAGTCTCCTGGCGAAATTTGTGCCTTTTCAATGCTGAACCTCCCGTAAAGACGCGGCTTGCCGCGTCTCCCATCCATTGCGCCTCCCAATAAGAAGACGGGACAAGCCCCATCTCTACACTTTTACAGCGGCCGGTACGGGCGCCAACCACTCCGCCGATTTCGCGTGCCGTCCTGTAATCAGTTTGTCGAACTCCTGTTGCAAGGCGCGGGTTACAGGCCCAGCCTTGCCAGTTCCAATGAGGCGGAAATCAATCTCGCGCAGCGCAATGACCTCTGCCGCCGTGCCGCAGACAAAAACTTCGTCGGCGATATAGAGCTGATCGCGGGATATCGGTTCTTCTATGACCGAGTAACTGAGATCGCGAGCCAGTATGATCAGGCTGTCGCGCGTGATGCCCTCGAGAATTCCGGCGCGCGGCGAGGTGACAATAACGTTGTTGCGAACAATAAAAAGATTTTCGCCGGTGCACTCGGCAACATAACCATCGGGGCCGAGCATGATCGCCTCATCAAAACCGGCGCGCTGCGATTCAGTTTTCGCCAGAATCGAACTGACATAATTTCCGGAGACCTTGGCCTTGGTCATCATGATATTCGGATGCAAGCGCGTGAACGAAGCGATGTTGGCGCGAATGCCACGTTCTTTTGCTTCGGTGCCTAAAAAAGCCTTCCACTCCCACACCGCAACCATAAAGCGGGGTTCGCCAGCCTCGACTGTCAGGCTCATAGCGCCATCGAGAAAAATCATGGGACGGATGTAGCACGACGCAAACTCGTTCGCCGCGATGGTCTGGTTGATGGCGGTTTCTACCTGTTCAAACGTGAACGGCAGATCGCGAAAGCCGATGATGTGCGCCGAATCGAGCAGGCGCTGCACGTGTTCTTTCATCCGAAAAACGGCTGGCCCATGGTCAGTTGAATAGCATCGAATTCCTTCAAAAACGCTGAAGCCGTATTGCATTCCAGCGCTCAGGAAGGGAACCACGCCTTCACTGGCGGGCCTTAAGGCATCATGAACCCAAACGTAACGAGCTGCGGACATAATCTCCTTGATAAGTGACTTCAGTAGAGAGACGAAACAATAGAGACGACCCCATAAGATTACCTTCCGCTGCCTCGACGCGGCAAGCCGCGTTTCTACAGACTGTGAAAAGTTCGTGCATCAAGTGCCGATAGGATTTGCACGACACGAAGCGTTGCGAAACTTTATAATGGCGCGCTAACGAACAAGAGTCTAAACCGAGTCAACCTATGAAGAAGAAAAAGCTAAGAACAAGCACCGGGAAAAGATCAGTAAGAAAATCGTCAAAGACAGAGATAAAGACAGCGACAAAGACAAAGCACAAGTCCGGCAAAAGCGCGCGTCCGGCGAACAAAGTCGCCCTCAAGGCCACCGTGGCACAAGGTAAGCCGAAGACGGCCGAACTGCGACACATACCATGGAGCTCCGTCGCGATAGAAGAACTAAATCCGTTGCTGGGCCGTCACTTTGTTGTCGGGCAGAACGTCATGCTCGCGCGCGTTCTTTTGAAGAAGGGATGCATTGTCCCTGAGCACAGCCATCACAATGAGCAAATCACTTACATCCTCGCAGGCGCGCTTAAGTTCGGAATCGACGGCAAAGAGATTGTTGTGAACGCGGGTGAAGTCTTGACCATTCCGCCCAACATGCCGCACTGGGCCGAGGCGCTCGCGGATACGGTCGATCTTGACATCTTTAACCCGCCGCGTGCTGACTGGATCAACAAAACGGATACTTACTTGCGTTAAGAATTTACATTACAGAATAGGGGCAGCAATAGATGACCTCAATTTGCAATGCCTCTGCGTACTCTGCGATTCTCTATCATTAGCTCGTATGATGTAGTTATCCTTTCTGCACGGGCATGGTGATAGGGCGAAGTGTCGATCATTCAAAATACTGAAACCACCGCTAAACTCCGTTGCATTTCTTGCGGCGATCAGCCTGATTCTGCCGGGCGCGATTTCCGATGCACTGCCTGCGGCGATCTGCTGGAATTCTTTTTTCCCGAAGGCGCGCTTAGCGCATTAGCCGATCCGTCGACGCTGAAATCTCTCTGGCTCGATCGGCGCACATCGCGCCATGCGCTCGATCAGAGCGGAGTCTGGCGCTTCCGCGAACTTCTGCCGGACATTTCCGCGGAACATGCCATTACGCTGCGCGAGGGGAATACTCCCCTCTACGAGATGCCACGCTGCGCACACTCCGCTGGCGTGGACAGACTTTTAGCTAAGCATCAGGGCATGAACCCAACCGCGTCGTTCAAAGATACCGGGATGACGTTCGCCGCGTCCTCCGCGCATCAGGACGGATTTCGCTGGGTGGCTTGCGCCTCGACGGGCAATACTTCGGCTTCCATGGCGGCGTATGCTGCGCGCGGCAACATGCACAGTCTGGTGCTCATTCCAGATGGCAAAATTTCATGGGGCAAACTTTCGCAATCGCTCGACTATGGAGCGCTGACTTGCCAACTGCACACCGACTTCGATGGATGCGTCCGCATTCTCAATGAACTCGTCCGCCAGAAGCCGGTGTACCTGCTCAATTCGGTGAATCCATACCGCATCGAAGGACAGAAGACGGCCGCCATCGAGCTGATGGAGCAGCTGGCGTGGGAGCCGCCGGATCACATTATCGTTCCTGGCGGAAATATGGGAAACAGTTCCGCCATCGGGAAAGCGCTGCTCGAAATGTACGATCTCAAACTGATCTCGCGCTTGCCCAAACTTTCTATCATTCAGGCAAACGGGGCGAATCCTTTTTATCGGAGCGTGCGCGAATTTGGCGGGAAGAAGATTGAAGCGATGACCGCCGACACGCTGGCGACAGCCATTCGGATCGGCAACCCAGCATCGTGGAAAAAAGCGCTGAGGGTATTGCAGGCGACCGGTGGCGAAGTAGAAGAGGTCTCGGAAATTGAAATCGCCATTGCCAAAGCTGAAATCGGAGCCGATGGTATTGGCTGCGAGCCCGCTTCCGCCGTTACGTTGGCCGGACTCAAAAAACTGTGCAAAGGAGGATTCGTTAAGAGCAGTGAATCTGTTGTCCTCATCTTGACGGGACACTTGCTGAAGGATCCCGATTTCACGATCAAGTTCCATCGCGGCGATTTGTTTGCAGGAACTAAAGAAGAAAACGACTCCGCCCAGGCAAAATATCTGCAGCGCGCCCCGATTGTACTGGACGCCGATCTCAAGGCCGTCATCGCCGAACTCGAAGCGGCCGAGAAAGAATCCGTATAGAAAACGCCCCTACTCAGAATGGCGTCGGTCTGAGATTTTGAAGAACGAATGCCAAACGGATCGCCAGCGGGAACCATGACGCATTAAGAGAGCAACTCTCAAAGTGAGTCCCACGGCGATGGCAGCCATGGTCATACCGAGCGTTCCCACCGAATATTGAGGTAACGGAGAAGCCATGCTGACACCTCGATGGGATTATAGGCCGTTCATAGGTTCGGTCAACCGGAGCAACAGGCTGGCAAACCGCTCGCGGTTTCATTTTGTAAGTATCGCTCTCGGACGGTCAAAGGCATAATTCCGGAAAAATTCGTGGCAGTTCGCCGCAAACTCGTGTATAAAACACAGTTCGATGTCCGCTGCCATCTGAACAGGGGTCTGTCTCGGCTTGTTGAAGCTAAAGCCTTTGACTCCAATATTTAACAGATTTTTGTTCGACCAATAGTTTATTTGTTAACCTATGCCTTCACGCCCTGCATCTCAGGATCGCTCGCTGCGCCTGGCGCTTCCGGCTAGCTCCGCAAATCTCGGTCCGGCGTTCGACGCCGCTGCCGTTGCGCTCGATTTTCATCTTCGATTGCGAGCCGAGCGCGCTCCCGATTTTTTTGTGACTGCCACCGGCCGTGACCAGCAAATCTGCAGCCGGATGGAAAACCACCTCATCGTAACGACCTATTGCGAAGTGCTCGAATCGGAGAATCGTAAGATCGCGCCTTTGCGAATTCACATAGAAAATGAGATTCCCATCGGCCGAGGTTGCGGATCATCTGCCGCGGCGCGCCTCGCAGGAATTGCCCTCGCCGTTCATTTCGGACATCTGCGCTGGAAAGATGATCGCATCGTCGGCGAGGCTTCCATGCGTGAGCAGCATCCTGACAATGCCTCTGCCTGCTGGATGGGCGCGCTTACCGTGGCTCGCATGGCGAATCAGGTGCAGGCGCAAGTGGTCGAGGTGAAGCCGAAAGGGAAGTGGCCTCTGTTGCTCGCTATCCCCGACGCTCCGCTCTCGACCGAGCAAGCGCGTCGCGTGCTGCCATTTCAATATTCGCGCGCCGATGCCGTCACCAACATTCAGAATTCGATGTTGCTGCTCGCCGCCTTTACACAGGATCGTCCCGATCTGCTCTCGTCGGCGCTTGAAGATCGAATCCATCAGCCCTATCGCGCGCCATTGGCTCCGCTGCTTCCTGCCCTTAAAGAACTCACCGGCGACTCTGGAATTCTCGGAGCTGCTTTGAGCGGAGCTGGCCCCTCGGTGCTGGTCTTTCTTGATCCGAAAGTTCCAACGAAGCGAGCGAAGCAGAGAATCGCCGCGCACCTCACGAAGCGACGGCTCGCCGCCGAACTCATCCTCACTGAGATTGCAATGCATGGCGGGCGTGATGGTGCCGACTGGCGCAAGCATCATCCGCCAGCGAAGAAATAACTCAGGCGGCGTTCGCCGAGTACCACGACCAGCAAGATCTGAACCTAGATGGTCGCGGCTCTGCGTTTTCCTGGCATGGAGCGACCATGGATTCCGATCCGCAGGGACGATTCGACCTTCGCAGCCCTTTTACTTCTGGCACCGCCATTGTTCTCTACCTGGCGACCGCTGAGTTCCTGCTTCATGTCCTTACCGCGACGCGCTACGGTATCTTCCGCGATGAGATGTATTACCTGGCATGTGCGCAACACATGGCTTGGGGCTATGTTGATCACCCGCCAATGAACGTGTTCATTGCGTGGTTAGCGCGACATATCTTCGGCGACTCGCTTTTGGGGCTACGACTGTTTCCGGCCATCGCGGGAGCCGCGCTGGTTTGGATTAATGGACAATTGGCGCGGGAGATCGGGGGTGGTCGCTTTGCGCAAGTGTTGGCTGCGTTGGTCATAATCCCGGTTCCAATCTACCTGTTAATGCAGCACTGGCTGACCATGAATGCCTTCGAGCCGCTGCTTTGGATGGGTTGTGTGTGGTGCGTGGTACGGGCGATAAATCTGAACGAGCCCCGATATTTATTTTGGTTCGGCGTCCTCACAGGCATAGGGATGGAGACAAAATACTCCATAGCTTTCTTGGTGTTCGGAATATTGCTCGGATTATTAGCCAGTCCCGAGCGTCATTTCTTCAAGAGTCGCTGGTTGTGGTTGGGGATGCTGGCAGCAGTTATCCTGGCGCTTCCCAATTTCCTGTGGCAACTGCACCATAACTTTCCTTTCTTAGAGCTCTTGCACAATATACGCATGAACCACCGGGACATCGAGCGAGGGCCACTAAGCTTCCTCGCCGACCAAGCAGCGATGATCAATCCCATTCTCGCGCCTCTCGCGCTCTTGGGGTTAATCTCGCTGCTCTTCGATCGAAGCGGCTGTCGCTATCGCCCACTGGGCTGGGCAGCTATCGTGGTCATAACGAGCTTTATGGTTCTGAAGGGTAAGAATTATTACGTTGCTCCTATCTATCCCATTCTTTTTGCTGCGGGATCTGTAGCATTCGAGCGGCTCACCAGCCTCCGGTTTGCATGGGGCAGAGTCGCATACATCCTGTTAATCGTGGCCTCGAGTGCGCTGTTGCTACCCATTGTTTGTCCGGTTCTCTCCCCCGAACACTTCCTCAGCTATCAGGCGGCGCTCGGCATTAAGGCGCCAGTTGCAGAACGGCATAACAACGGTCCGTTGCCTCAATATTTTGCTGACGAGTTTGGATGGGAGGAGATGGTGCGGCAAGTCGCCCACGTATACGCCAGCCTTTCGCCAGGGGAACGCGAACGAGCGGCCATCTTCTGCAATACTTGGGGTGAAGCCGCGGCCGTCGATTTTTACGGCCCGAGGTATGGTCTTCCTCGATCGATTAGCATTCACAATAACTACTGGTATTGGGGCCCCCGCGATTACACAGGCGACATCGTAATCGTGCTGGGAAGCGACGGTCGGGGTGATCGCGAGTCCTTTCAAAGTGTGCAAGCCGCAGCGGAAGTGAAGCACCCCTACTCGAGGCGCGACGAACATTTCACCATCTGGCTCTGCCGTGGGCTGAAGAAAAATCTGCAAGAACTCTGGCCGCAGTTGAAGAAATTTGATTGAGCTAGGCCGTCTGGTAACTGCTGGGGACTAACGATTTAATTTAACTAGCGACTGACGATCTTTGTCGATTCTCAAACGGCCATTCCCGCCGCCGGAATGCGCGCACGCAATAAACAATAATTCCTGCTATTAAAATTACCGCCGCATATCGGATTTCACGCAAAAAGCCCTTGCGCGAAATCAGAATAAAAATAAAACTTCCCGCTGCTACCAGCGCCGGCAACGGGTACAGCCACATTCGAAAAGGGCGCTCCATATCCGGGCGCCGGATACGCAGCACTATTACTCCAATGCTCTGCACCAGAAATTGCAGAATGATTCGAATCACCACCAGCGCGGCAATTAAATCCGCCAGCCGAAGAAAACAGAACAAGGCCGCCACCGCGGCCAGCGCCAACAACGAAATATATGGGAACTGATACACCGGATGCACCCGCGCGAAGGCGCGGAAATAATTTCCGTCAACCGCCGCGGCATAGGGCACGCGCGAATAGCCAAGCATCAGCGAGAACATGGAGGCGAACGCTGTCCACATCACTAGCGCGGAGGCGATGCCTGCCGCCCGATGTCCATAGACTTTCTGCATGAAAGTGGAGACGACGTGCAGTTCGCCGTGGGCCGTGCCGGAGTGCGACAGTTCCCGCCAAGGGACCACGCCGAGGATACTGATATTCATTACGATATAGAGACAAGCGACCGCCCCAATCGAGAGCAGTAACGCGCGCGGAATGTTCTTGCCGGGATCTTTAATTTCGTCGCCGAGAAAGCAGACGTTGTAATAGCCCCAGTAGTCGTACGAGGCGATTAGCATTACGGCGCCCAGCCCATGAAAAAAGTCTCGAGAAAGCGAAAATGCGCCGGGCGGAAAATCAAATGCCTGGCGCGCATTGAAATGAGTAACCCCGGCGAAAATGATCCATCCGATCGTTCCCATCACGCCGAGCCACAGCAGGCTTGAAAGTTTCGAAATTGTCGTGATGCGCCGGTAGAGCAAAAACGCGGTGAACGCGCACACTCCAATAGCCAGCAACGTGCCCGGCATTGCTACGCCGGTAATTTGCAGCGGACCGAACAGCGGAAGAGTCAGGGTTGAAGTGTGCGATGCCCACACTCGTTCCAGTCCGGGCCAAAAAAAAGACGCGTATTGTGAAAGGCCAACCGCTCCGGTTGCGATCGAAAGTGGAGCGCTAAAGGATAGCTGCCAGATAAAAAGAAACGAAACGGCGCGCCCCAATTTCTGCGGCCCGTAAATTTCTCTCAGATATCGATAGGAGCCGCCCGAGCCCGGCATAGCCGCGCCCAGTTCCGCCCACACCAAGCCATCGCAAACGGCGAGTACAGCACCCAATATCCATCCCAGCATGGCTTGGGGACCGCCCATCGCCGTAACGATCAGCGGGATGGTGATAAACGGTCCCACGCCGATCATGTCAATCATGTTGAGCGCGGTAGCGGAACCAAGTCCGATGCCGCGAACAAGTTGCGGCTTGCTATCGGCTGCGGTTTCCGGTGGAATTGTCATGAGAGGAGTCGTTGGTCGATCGTCTTTTGTCGTCAGCCGTTTTCCATACGTTGGCTGTTCGCGACGAAGAACTAATTTACTTTGTCATCCTGAACGAAGCGAAGGACCTGCTTTGTCCCGGTGCTCAAATCTGTTTCGCCGTCTCGACCGCACGACGAACGACCGACGACTAGCGACCAACAATTAGCGACTCCCAATCAAATTCACAAACAGCCGCACCGCTCCTGGTGCCCCCGCCGGCAATTGCCGAAAAAAAGCATATCCTGTGTAGATGTATGTCCCTTTGCCGTAGTGTGCTATCAGCAGCCCACCCTTCTGCTCGCCTTCGCCCGGATCATGCGATTCCAGCAGCGGTGTGAAGTTGCTGTCCCACTGGCTCATGAAATAGAGCCCGCGCTCCTGCACCCATCCCTCAAAATCTTTCTGCGTAATTTCGTTCGGAGAATGAAAGATCGGATTGGCGGGGTCGAGAATCGTGACTGGAGCTTCCTCTACAGAGACTCGAGCCCGGCTCAACGTCGCCGGATACGGTGTGAATTTTCCGTTATTAAAATCGGCGGCGGCGGCGTTGTATTGCACCACTAGTCGCCCTCCGGCTTGTACAAAGTCGAGGAGACGTTTGTTATTCGCGGCCACTTCTTTCCGCGTGTCGTAAGCGCGAATGCCGAGCACGATTGTCTGATACCGGCTCAAATCTTCCGATCCGAGTTTGTCCGCAGGAATCAAAGTTAAATCCATCCCAATCTGCTGCAGGACGGTGGGAATCTCATCTCCCGCTCCCATGATGTAGCCAACTCTGAGATCTTTTGGAATTTTCACATCTACTACGCTGACGTGCTGTGTCGCCGGCTGATAGTAATAAAAAGTCCCCAAGTCTTCTCGTGTGACGACTGAATAACCTTGGCCGTAAGTTTGTTTTCCACTCTTGAAGGAGGCCAGAATCTCTTTTCGACCTTCGGCGCGAGTCCCGGGATGCACCTTGAAATCAGCGCTCTGGCGCTCACCTCGCTGATGGAATTCAAGCGACTTCTCCGCCGGATCAACTCGCCAGTCTTCTGGAGCATTCACTCGCAGCATTCCTTCATTTTGTTCGGCGTCTTTCGCAGCGGGCGGTTCTGCAAGCTTTTCCGAATCGAGATTACTCGACACATTAACTTTGACAGTTGGTTCCGGTCCATCTTCGGTCGTAATCACTTGCTGACCCGGATCCAACAGAACAGAAAACGCCGGAGCCACCGCCAAAGGTCGCATGGCAACAGTGCCCAAAGCATCTTTGTATTGGACCATGCAAACCGCGCTAATTACGCCCGACCCCTTGGGAAGAGTGGCAGCCGCCGTGACCGCTGGCGGC
>JGI12635J15846_10001160_pt1 | contig 23061 bp, 18 predicted proteins | sample BlaSpr_A8_OM2_M2_FD_15846 | JGI IMG/M metagenome (IMG submission 15846) | reverse complement strand
CAGGGGATTCCCTCGGCGGGGTTATACCGGCATGGGGCGGCGTATTTGCGGCCGCCGAATGAGGCGGGGATTTAGCGGCGCAGTTGCAGGTTTGAAGGTTGCAGGTTGGCAGTTTTTATTTCGCGGACAATTTAGTGGTCGTGTTGACTTCTGAGATTCTTCGCTTCGCTCAGGATGACAACGCTTCTTGTGTGATGAAACATTTCTGCGTGGGGGAAGATTTTTGTGTGTGTGAAAAACAAATGCCGCCGAATGGCGGCATTTGTTTTGAGGCTTATGAGTGTGTTGATCTGGCGTGATTGAAGACTAGTCGACGGCGACGGCGTCGCGTTCTTTGCGGCGGCGGCGCATGTAATGCATCGCGATATTTAGGAAGACATCGCCGCACGGCGTGTCGATGCAGATCACCATCGCTTCGGTGTCGGTGCCGCCGGCGAGACCCTCGTCCTTCATGTGAATTTCGGGCGGAAAAACTTTGAAGCGAAAGCCCTGGTCGTTGAGCAGCGTAACGGAATTTCCGATGACCATGTTGGCGAGTTCGCAGACGGTCTCGCGCGCGATCTGTTCGCCTTCCTGCACGGTGCCGCCGGTAAGATGGCTGGCGATTTTGTAGGCGACTTCAGGAGCGATGTCGAGAACGACGCGGCCTTCGATGTCGCCCTTGAAGAGAATGTGTGCGGCGACGCCTTTGCGGCGATAGGTTTCCTCGTCCATCGAGAGATCGTTGATCTTCGTCGGCGCCTGGAGCATTTCGGAGAAAACGGCGTCGGCGGCATTGATGAAGGGCTGGATGAGTTCCATTCTCATGCGCGTCGTTCTCCTGCGAGCGCGACGGGAGCGCCGGCCGCGTTCGGGTCGTCGCTGAGCACGTAGCGCAGGATTTCATAGAGNACTTCGGCCTTCACGGGTTTCTGGACGAAGTGCTTCGCGCCCTTTTGCAGAGCCGCGAGAATGTTTTCCTGATAGCCGACCGAGCTGACCATCACGATGCGTGCGTCGGCGTGCTGACGCACGATGCGTTCGACCGCTTCGATGCCTTCCATCTGCGGCATGGTGATGTCCATGAGCACGATGTCGGGCTTGGTGCGGTTGAATTCCGCGATGGCGGTCAAGCCGTCGCCGGCTTCTCCGGCCACTTCGCCGCCGAACATCTCGATCATCTTGATGAGATTCTTGCGGGCGAATACGGAGTCGTCCACTACGAGGTAGCGGACCGACTGGTTGTCTTTGCGGTGCAGAGGCGCGAACTGTTGCATGGCCTTCTCCTTCGTCCCGGCGCGCACTAGCTGCGCTGGGAAGAAACTGGTGACCTTTCGGATTTGTCGAGCTTTTCGTTCTTTTCGTTCTTGTCGGAGCGATCTTTTTCGGGCTTGTCAGTTTTTTCCCCGAGGCGCTCGCTTCCGTATTGCGAAGCGAGAAAATTGCCGATCTGTTCGAGCGCGATCACGCGATTCGCGTGGCCCTTGGTGATGGCGGCGCGCGGCATGCCGCTCACGACGCAGGTTTCTTCGCTCTGTGCGATCGTGAAGCCACCGGCGGCTTTGATGACGCCAAGGCCTTCGGCGCCGTCTTCGCCCATGCCGGTCATGAGAACGCCGACTGTGGCGAGCGAGAATTCCTGAGCGACGGAATGAAAGAGCACGTCGACCGATGGACGGTGGCCGTTTACGGGCGCGCCGTCGGAGAGAACCGCCATGTCGCCGCGCGGCATGCGGCGAACCATCATGTGGCGATTACCGGGGCAGATGAGCACACGGCCTGCGAGTAGGAGGTCGCCGGATTTTGCTTCGCTCACGTCGAGCGCGCAGCATTCGTCGAGGCGTTTGGCGAACATTTCGGTGAAGCCTTCGGGCATGTGCTGCACGACGAGGATGCTGCACGGGAAATCGGATGGCAGTTGCGAGAGCACATATTGCAGCGCGTTCGGACCGCCGGTGGAGACGCCGATCGCGATGATGCGAGTCGGAGCGGCTGTGGAGCGCGCGCCTTTCTTCAGAACGACTGGTGGATCGATGGGGACAGTGGCCGGAGGAAGTTTGCGGCCGGTAGCGCGCTTGGCGACTTTGATCTTTTCGATGAGGACGTCGGCGATTTTTTCGAGGTGACCTGCAGCAGCGTCAGTCGGTTTGGCGATGAAATCAACCGCACCGAGTGCGAGCGCTTTCAACGTCGAGTACGCGCCTTCTTTCGAGTGCGTGCTGAAAAGAATCACCGGGAGCGGAGCGCGGCGCATGATGAGGCGCAGGGTCTCCATGCCGTCCATGCGCGGCATTTCGAGATCGAGCGTGACGACGTCGGGGCGCAGCTCTTCGATCTTTTTCAGGGCGAATTCGCCATCCATCGCCGTGCCAACTACTTCGATTTCGGGGTCGCGGGCGAGGATCGACGGAATGAGTTTCCTCATGAGCGCCGAATCATCGACAACGAGAACGCGGATCTTTTCGCTCATGCGATGGCCCCCAAGGGTACGGAACGAGAGAGACGCTGCAATACGGCCGGAACGTTGAGGATGAGAACGACGGTGCCGTCGCCCAAAATCGATGCGCCACTGACGAGATCACTGGCGATGATGTCGGAAGGCAACGCCTTGATGACGAGTTCTTCTTCACCGACGAGGCTGTCGACCAGCAGGCCGAAGCGTTTTTCAGCGGCGCCGATGACGATGACGAAGTTGCGCTTCTTCTTCGTGGCTTCAGCGTTGGGCGAATCGACGGCGTGAATCTGGCTCAATTTGTTCAGGCGGACGAGCGTCAAGACTTGTTCGCGGAGGCGCAGGACTTCGCGGCGATCGACGCGGTGGATTTCTTCGTCGTTGATGCGCGTGATTTCGACGACGGATGAAAGAGGCACGGCGAAAAGACGGCCTCCGACGCGGAACAGGAGCGTCTGGATGCTCGCGAGTGTCAGCGGTGCGCGAAGCTGAATCGTTGTACCGCGACTCTTGGTCGAACTGATGTGAACGGTACCCTTCAGGCGATCCATCACGGTCCGGACGACGTCCATGCCGACCCCGCGACCGGAAACTTCGGTGACTTCGGCGGCGGTGCTGAAACCAGGCTCGAAAATCAAGTTGAGTACTTCGTTTTCGGACAAGCGCTGGGCGTCTTCATCCTTCATCAGGCCCCGCTTTACGGCGTGCTCGCGTATTTGCGCAAGGTCGATACCGCGGCCATCGTCGCGGACTTCGATGACGACCTGTGTTCCCTGGTGATAGGCGTTGAGATAAATCGTGCCGCGTGCGGCTTTGCCGGCGGCGATGCGATCTTCGGCGCTTTCGATACCGTGATCGACGGCGTTGCGCACGATGTGCATCAGAGGCTCGGCGAGCGAGTCGAGAATGCCCTTGTCGAGATCGGTGTTCTGACCCGACAGGTCGAGAGCGATGTCCTTGCCACACTGCTTCGCGACGTCACGAACGAGGCGCGGAAAACGGCGGAACAGTTGCTCGACAGGCACCATGCGAATCTTGAGCACGCACTTGTGCAGCTCATCGAGAACACGCGATTGAAACGCGAGAGCATCGGAGAGCTTGCCGCGCAATGGGTCGTGCTTATGGGTCTTGTCGAATTCGGTCAGCGTGCGGTTGAGCATCGACTTGCCGATGATGAGTTCGCCGACAAGATTCATCACGGCGTCGATGCGCGCGGAATCGACGCGGAGCGTGCTTTCGACGACGGTGGCGGCGGCAGAGCCCTGTCCGGCTGCTTTCGGGCCGTCGCCCTGCGTGCTGTGATCCTTTGTCTGCGCGGTGGCATCGGCGGCCTGGGCTTCAAGGATATCGCCAAGGAGCTCGTGCTCGCTGGTATCGATATGGCTCATGCGCTCGACGCGCAACTCGGAAACAATCGCGGGAATCTGGCAGCGCTGCTTGAGACGCTCTTCCGGCTGCGTCGTGGCGAGCGCGGCTTCAACAATTTCCACCGTTGCAGCGGCGGAGTTGTCTTCCGGGCGCAAGGCGATAACGGTGCCGCAGCCGTGAAGAACATTGCGGATGAGCTGGAATGCGGCGGCGTGCATCAGACTGTTCGGATCGATGCGGAGAGCGATGTTGTAAACGGTCTCGCCGCGATGAGTCGCTTCGGAGATCATCAAGTGCTCGTATTCGGTCCACGCGAAGTGTGCGCTAACCTTCGGCTCCGGCCCTTTCTTTTCGGGCTGAGCGGGCGCGTTCAGAAGCGAGCGAATCAAATTGCGGAGCGGTTCGGCCGGAGGCGGCTCGATGTTGCGCTGATAGGCGGCAAGCATCGCCGAGAAACTGTCGGCCGCTTCGAGAACAACTTCTGCGAGCTTGCCGCCGACCTGCTGACCGATCTGCGGCGACAAGACATCTTCCAATTCGTGCGAGAGTTCGCTGAGCTGATAGTAGCCGCAGGCAGCGGAATCACCCTTCAACGTGTGCACGGCGCGGCGAACACGACGAATCACTTCGTCGTCCGTCGGCCGAGCCTCGAGTTCGAGGCCCGCGTCATTCAGCGACTGCAAAAGCTCATTCGCGCTCTCAAAAAAGAGCGCGCGGAGCTCGCCGCTGCGATCGTCGGGCAGTTGGGTCACGAATTCGCCTCGAGCTTTTGATACGCGGTGCCGTTGTTCTCGTGCACCATGCGGAATTTTTGCGTCAGGCCGAACAAGCTCTCGGCATGGCCGACGAATAGGTAGCCACCCGGGTTCAAGCAGTGCCAAAACTTCTCAATCAGGCGCTTCTGCTCGGCTTCGTCGAAATAGATCATCACGTTGCGGCAGAGGATGATGTCGTTGCGACGCGGCAGGAATTCAGTCTTCAGGTTGTGGAAGTCGAACTGGATGAGGTCCTTGAGCTGCTTTTTGACGGCGTACTTGTCGCCGACACGCTCGAAATAGCGAAGGCGGCAGGTGTAGTCCACCGGCTCCATCTGCGTTTCGGTGTACGTGCCTTCCTGGCCCGCGCGAAGGCTGGCGTAGCTGATGTCGGACGCGACGATTTCCAGCTTCCAAGGCGGAGGAATCAGCGGCTTGGGAGACGGCATGTCGAAAGGAAGTGGATTTCGCAGGTAGTAATACGCCAGCGCGTCACAAATCAAAATCGCGACCGAGTAGGCTTCTTGTCCCGAGGAGCAGCCGGCGCTCCAGACGCGCAAGGTCCAATCGCGGCGTTCCTGCTTTTTGCGAAGCAATTCTTCGAGAACGCCCTTCTGCAGNAGATCGAGCTGCGGCCGATTGCGGAAGAAGCTGGTTTCGTTGACCGTCAGATTTTCGAGCAGCGCGGCGAGTTCGTTCTTTCCTTCGCGGCTGGTCAGCAAGCGATAGTAGTTGTAGAAGGAATCGATCTGGCAGGCCTTAAGGCGACGCTGTAGCCGATCCTTGAGAAAGTGAGAGCGGCGCTCATCGAAGAACATGCCGCATTCCTGATAGACGAGCGTCTGTAGGAGCTTGAGCTCCGCTTCGGTCAATTGAACTTGGGCAGTTATCGTTCCCATATAGGGCGCGACCTCGCTGATATGAGTGGGCATCGACGACCGATAATTCCGGTTCGATCGCTCTACTTCACAGTGGCGAGGGTTTCCGCGGCCTCCTCGAGTCTCTTAACTTCCTGGTGCTGCAAAAGCTTTGAAACGTCCAGCAGGATGATCAAGCGGCCCTTGAGCTTTCCGACTCCAGTGACGTAATTCGATTCGCCTTCGGCAAAGACGCTGCCAGGCGGCTCGATTTCGGAGGGCGGAATCTTCAGAACTTCGGATGCGGCGTTAACGATCAGTCCGATGAGTTTGTTGTCGAGCTCGACGACGAGAATGCGGTTCTTTTTGTCGGGCTGGACATCGACTTGGCCGAATCGCTTGCGCAGATCCATCACCGGGATGATCTTCCCACGCAGATTGATGACGCCTTCGACGGTCTCGGGAGCGCTTGGAACGGAAGTGATCTCGGGAACGCGAACGATTTCGCGCACCGATGCGATCCGCACGCCAAACGTCTCGTTGCCGATCCGAAAACCAACGACCTGGAGGTCTTTATCCATGGCTACGTGTGTGGCTCTCAGGAACGCGCGAGCTCGGCGTATTCGCTTTCAGCGTCGCGGTGCGTTTCGCGGCGGCGCGGATGGGATGCCGGCGATTCACGGCGCGAACGAGCCTGCGCCGAGGTATCGAGAACGAAGCGGTCCATGCTGTCGAGGAGGTTGCGCGAGAGCTTGAGCATCTGCTCGGCGGCGGCCGACAGCTCAGTGGAGCTGGATGCGGACTGCTGCACCAGTTCGCGCATCTTGTCCATGGCGCGAACAACGGCTTGCGCACCGGATGCCTGCTCTTCGACGGCGGAATTGATTTCCTGGGTGATTTCGGTCAGGCGGCCTGTGGCTTTGGCGATCTGCGACGAGCCGACGGACTGCTCGGCCGTTGCGGCGCCGATTTCCTGGGAGAATTTGTAGACTTCGGTGACGACGTTGGAAATCTTGTGCAGCGCGGAACCGAGATCGTTGCCGAGGCTGAGGCCTTCTTCAACGATGCGGGTGCTGCGCTCCATGTTTTCGACGGCCTGGCGCGCTTCACGCTGAATGCTTTGGATGAGGTCGGCGATTTCCTTGGTGGATTGCGTCGATTTTTCGGCGAGCTTGCGGACTTCGTCGGCGACGACGGCAAAACCAAGTCCGTGTTCACCGGCGCGCGCCGCTTCGATCGCAGCGTTCAAGGCGAGCAGGTTCGTTTGTTCGGCGAGGTCGTCGATGACTTCGATAATCTTGCCGATGTCGTCAGCGCGATGGCCGAGGACGTTGATGATTTCGGCGGACGACTGAATCGCGTGATTGGTACGGTTGAGGCCGTCGGTCGCCTTTTCCATCGTCGCGATACCGGTGACGACTTCTTCGCGTGAGCGATTGGCGATGTCGAGCAAGACTTTTGCAGTGTCGGCGACGCGCTGGATCGAAGTGACCATCTGATCGATCGACGCGGAGGTTTCTGCGACGCTCGAAGCCTGAATTTGCGTGTTCTTGACAACGTTTTGCACGTTGATGCTCATCTCGTGCATCGTACTGGTGACTTCTTCGATCGCGGAGGAGGCCTGAACGCTGACCTTTGCCGATTCGTCGGCTGCGCCTGCGACTTGATTCGATCCGGCTGAAACCTGCCCAGCCGAGTCGCGGGTGGTGCGGACGAGATCCTGCAAGCCGTGTTGCATGCGGACGAACGCATTGCCGAGCGTGTCGCGCTTTGAACGTGGCACAACTTCGATGGCGAGATCGCCTTCGGCGACCGCGGCAGAAACGCCGGCCATTTCTTTGAGGTAGGCGACCATGTTGTTGAATGTGGTCGCTAACGCTCCGATTTCGTCGTTGCGGTGAATGTCGATGTTCTGATCGAGGTCGCCGGAGTCTCCGATTTCACGCGCAACGGTAATCAGGTGCGTCAGCGGTTCAGTGATCGACTTTGCGGTGTAGTAGGCGACGACGAAACCCCAAACGAGAGCGAGGAACGTTCCGCCAGTCGTGAGAGTAGTGCTGAGTGTGCTGGCGCGAGCNGCGGACTTGCTCGTTTCATCGAGCGACTTCGCGATTTCGGTGGAGGCTTGATCGAGAACTGACGAAGACTTCACAAGCCAGGAGGTCGGATCCTTTTGAAGATAGAAGATCTGAAGATCGGAAACCGTGGCATCGCCCGAATCGACTTGATGACGCTTGGCGAGCAGGGGCTTGGCAAAATTGTCGGCCCAGCTGGCCTCCGTGCTTTCGACCTGGATCAGTGACGTGTGGAGAAGATCGTTGTTTGTCGCGCTGGCTTCGCCGTGCTTGATGATGTCGGCGACATCGACGATGCCGTGATTGACCTTCTCTTCGTCGCGCGGATCGCCGCTCAACAGGAAGTTGTTGAGGTTATTCCGGTTGAGCATGATCTGGTAGCGCACGGATTCGATAGTGCGCACATTTTGCAGCGCAGTCGAAGCGTCGGCGCGCGCCGATTGCTCCCGCAGCCCCGCGATGATGTTGACGACGAACAGCCCGATCAAGATGAACAGGATCGAACCGAAGCCGATATAAAGTTTCTTGCCGATCGTCATTTCCAAAACCCTCCACCCCAGAAAACGCTGCCCTGCGGGCAAATCAAGTTGCGCCGCGATTCCCCTCGCGGCGTGTAGTTAGTTGCTGCCTGAACCGGTGAAATCGAACTCCACGACCTGCGTGGTCTCTTCGGCAGCCGGGAAGAACTTCCACTCTTTGACCGCGTCCGTGCAGGTCTGCACGAGCAGCGGATGGCCGCCGATGGCGCGAGTGCTCTTGACGTGACCGTCGGGAGCGATGATGACTTCAATTTTCACTTTGCCGCTGACGCTCATCCGTTTGGCGAGTTCAGGATACGTCGGCGCCACGCGCGTCTTAACCTTGCGCTTACCTTCGTCGGTGGTCGCGGTTTGAGCGAAACCCGTCGCCGCCAGTAGTCCGGCGAAGCCCACGCTCGCCAGTACAATCGTTGTCCACTTCCGTCGCATCGACACCACGCCTCCTCTGATTGGGACAATCCCCCTCGGCAAGAAAGGCACGTCGATGGCCAGGAGCGGCGCGAGGAAAAACGAAGTGTTTTGTGAACGGTGAATCGCTACAAGTGCTAGGCAATAGTGAGGTTAGTTCGTCGATGTGAGTGCGATTGCTCGTGTGACCAGATGCCGAACTCGTCTCAGACGACCTGTGATTCGCGCTGTCAGGTCTCACGCTGAGACGCACTTTTTGCGGTTTTTTGTGTCGCAAGGGCGGATTTCGCGCCGCGTCGAGCGAGCGCGACGCCGATTTTTCTCATGGGCGCGTGGGAAATTGGCGAGTGTCGAGTGCGAAACACCTGAATCCATCGGTAATTGACTCAAGTTGAGATGGGTAGGTAGCGTAGAAGCGCGTGGGAAATCATCAAATTGAGACGCCTGCGCCGCGTCTCAGTCAAACATGCCTAGAGCAACGGCCAAACCCTCGACTCGCCTTGCGCGGAAACGCGTGAAAGCACTCGCCTCTCGTCCTCCGCTTCACGCGGCCGATGAACTCATGGAGTTGGTGGTTGACGCCGCGCATTCGCGGAATTTACCGGCGTTTTTGGAGCGGTTTGCGCAGCGTGCGACCCGGATGCTGGACGCGCGTTGGGGCGGCGTGATGGTGTTTCGCGGCCGTGAGACAGATTTGTATCAGGCTAAGGCGGATGCCGATGCGAGGGATCTGCTGGCGGCGCAACAGGCTACGCTGATTCGACTCGGACGCGAGCCGCGCACCGAGGCTGAGACTTTGGCGGTTTCGTTTGATCCGGCGCNGATTACTGGTGGGGCCGAGTATAAAGAGGCTCAAGTCGCGGATGTGACGTTTGTGCCGATCACCGCGAGCGACGAAGAAAGTTTGGGCTCTTTGTGCCTGATTCGGGGAGAAGGCGCGCCGGGCGCCGGCGAAAAGCATTTGTTGCATGCTCTGGCGAGCCACGCGGCGCTTTCGCTCGAAAATTTCAGGCGATTTTCGCAATTGGAGCGGTCGAAGCGNCAGTGGGTCGAGGATATCGACGCGATCAGCGACTACATTGTCGTTCACGATCGGTCGTTTCGGATCGTGCGCACGAATCGGTCGTTGGCGTCTCATCTGGGCGTACCGCCCGCGGCGCTGGTTGGAGACCCGATGAGCAGCCTGCGGCAGATCGCCGAAACGCGGAGCGAGCTTCCCTGCCCGTTCTGCCGCGATACGCAGCAAGCGCGTGAGGAACATATTGTCGCGTCACCGGAACGTATTTTCTTGGTTTCGACGTCGCGGACGTCCGGCGTTTCGGACGATGACACGCGAACCATTCACGTTTTGAAGGATATGACCGACCGGCGCGAAGCCGAGCGGCGATATCGCGAACTTTTTGACAGCATTCAGGAAGGATTGTTCTTCGCGACTCCAGAAGGGCGCTTTCTGGACGTGAACGACGCAATGGTGCGGATGCTCGGATACGAGTCGCGCGAGGAACTGTTGCGGGCGGATGTGAGCACGCATCTCTATCCAGTGGTGGCGGAGCGCGAGCGGTTCTTTACGGCACTGACGAGGCGGGGAGTGCTGAGGAACTACGAAGAGACGCTCCGACGCAAGGACGGAACGCTGCTGCATACGCTGCAGAACATCACTGCAGTGCGCGATGCGAGCGGAAAAATCATTCAGATTCGCGGATTGATGCTTGATGTCACCGAGCAGCGAACGTTTCAGTCGCAATTGCAGCGCGAGCGCGATTTCAACCAGAAGATTTTGAATACCACGCAGAGCATGATTCTGGTGCTCGATACGGCGGGATTGATCAGCTATGCGAACCGACGGGCGTTTGAGTCGGGCTATCGCGAAGATGAGTTGATCGGGCATCGGCTGGTGGATTGGGTCGAAGCGGCTCAGCGCGAGGATTTCGAGGCTGCGCTGGAGACGACCGCGCATGGGCAACAGGTCGAAAACCTTGAGTTGCGCGTGCGGCGCAGCGACGCTTCGATGGGACATTTTTCGATCAGCTTGAGCCCGATGCGCGATGAACAGGGCGCGGTGAACAGCGTGGTCGTCGTGATGACCGATATAACGGATGCCGTGCTATTACAGGCGAAGCTGGCGCATTCGGAGAAGATGGCGACGATTGGGCGGCTGGTTTCGGGCGTGGCCCACGAAGTGAACAATCCGCTGGCGGCGATTTTGGGATTTACGGATTTGCTGCTCGAGAATCCGGCGATTCCGGAGAATGCTCGCGAGGATTTACAGATTATTTTGCACGAGACGCAGCGGACGAAGGACATCGTGCAGGATTTGCTGAGTTTTGCGCGGCAGCGCCCGGTGCAGCGCGAACTGGTGCATGTCAACGCGGTGTTGCGACAGACGATCAAACTGCGCAGCTATGACTTCGCGAGCCATGGCGTCGAGGTGCTGGAGGAATTTGACGAACATCTGGCGCACGCGCTGGGCGATTCGCAGCAGCTTCAGCAGGTCTTCCTGAATATCCTTAATAACGCATACGACGCGGTGCAGGAAGTCGGTCAGCGCGGACGCATTGCGATCCGCACTTCACGACAAGGGTCGAACATTGAGATTGCGATCACCGATAACGGAACTGGTGTTACCGATACAGAACGGATTTTCGATCCCTTTTACACAACGAAACAGGGGAACAAAGGCACCGGATTAGGGCTGAGCATTTGTTACGGCATCGTGCGAGCGCATGGCGGCGAGATTCTTTGCCGCAATAACGAAAACGGTCCGGGCAGCACGTTTATTGTGCGCGTTCCTGTCGCGACCGAAGCGGCGACGGCGGCGGCGATCGCCAAGGAAGCGGGGCGATGAGCACGTCACCGATTTTGCTGATTGAGGACGAGCCGTCGGTCACGGCGTTTTTGCGCGCGGCGTTGGAGCGGCGTGGATACGCCGTGGAAGACGCGTCATCTGGAGCTGAGGGACTAGAAAAACTTGGCGATCGGGAATATTCGGGCGTGATTTCGGATATACGAATGCCGGGCTCGGTGAATGGCGCCGAGGTTCACGCGTGGATTCAGCAGAACCGACCGGAGCTTTGTACGCGCATCATTTTGATCAGCGGCGACACCGCGAACAGCGACACCCAGCAGCTGTTGAAGCAAAGCGGAACGCCGTGCATTGAAAAGCCGTTTCGTGTGCANCAACTACTCACAATGGTGGAGAACACCTTCGGGAAACCATGAGCACCGATCTAAAAATTCGCATGCTGGTTGTGGATGATGAGCAAAGTATCCGACGTCTGTGCATGACAATCGGGACTTCGCTGGGATTTCTTTGCAGCGAGGCCGAGAGCGCCGAAGCCGCAATCGCTCGCCTGGACTCTGAGGCGCCGGACTTGGTGCTGACCGATCTGAAGTTGCCGAATCAGTCGGGCGTCGAGCTGCTGCGGCAGGTGAAGGCGCAGCTTCCGCGTGCGGAAGTGGCGATCATGACCGGGCACGGCTCGATCGAGTCAGCCGTCGATGCGATGAAGCTGGGCGCGTACGACTACATTGAGAAACCGTTCCGCGTGGAAAAAATGCGGCTCTTGTTACAGCGGATGGCGGAGAAGATTCGTTTGGTCACCGAGAATGCGTTCCTCCGGGAGCGCGTCAGCACCGAAGAAAATGTGGACGGGATCATCGGCTCGTCGGCGAATATCCAGGATGTGCTGAGGATGATTTCTCGGCTGAAAGATACCCGGACACCGGTCTTGGTATCAGGCGAGAGCGGCACGGGTAAAGAGCTCGCGGCGCGCGCGATTCATTTTCACGGATCGATGGCGCAAACACCGTTTATCGCGGTGGATTGCGGTTCGCTGGTGCCAACGCTGATGGAAAGCGAGCTTTTTGGTTACGAGAAGGGCGCTTTCACTGGTGCCTCGAAGTCGAAGGCCGGCTTGTTCAAGGCCGCCGACGGCGGGACGATTTTTCTCGACGAAATCGGCGAGCTTCCGTTGGAAATGCAGGCAAAGTTGCTGCGCGTGTTGCAGGAGAAGGAAGTGCGGCCAGTCGGCAGCAACGATAAGGTCAACGTGGACGTACGCGTGATCGCGGCGACGAACCGCGACCTCGAAGCGGCCTATCGCGCCGGCACCTTTCGCAAGGATCTCTATTTTCGGTTGAACGTCGTAACGCTTCACCTCCCTGCCCTGCGTGATCGTCGATCCGACATTCCCGTGCTTGTGCATCACTTCCTCGACCGCTACGCGCGCGGCGAAAATCTGCAGGTCACTGCGGCGGCGATGAAGAGCCTGCTGCAATACGACTGGCCTGGCAACATTCGCGAGCTTGAGAACTGCGTCGCACGCGCGGTGACCCTGGGAGACCACCGGACGATTGACGTCGGCGATCTTCCACCTGCGATTCGGTCGGAATCCTCGATGCCATCGAGTTCTTCGATTGAGGATAGCGCCTCACTCTCGACGACAGCGCTTGCTGAAATGGAGCGCATGACGATTCTGCGCGTCTTTGAACAAGCAGGGGGCGACAAGGCGCTTGCAGGCAAGATGCTGGGCATCAGCCGTGCCACGCTGTACCGGAAGCTCAAGCGCTACAGCATTCCGATGCGCGCGGAAAGCGCGATTGAAATCGAAGACGAAGAGAAATCACACGCAGCATCCCGCTGACAAAAGGGGCGCTGACCTAACGTACAGGTTTTGGTGTCTCAGCACTCGGAGAAGGCCGATGCGAGTCGCGACGACTGAGACGCGCAACGTGTCAGCGTGAGACGAGTGTTTCGGTTGCAGCGGCCCTAGTCGGGCTAAACCTCGCCCTTTCAACGCCTTCATCTCGAATCCTCGGGCACTTCCCTTTGGCTTCCGACGTGCATTTCTTACGCTGGGAATTTGTCCGTCTCGGTGTGTAGGCCGACGTTTTCAACCGCCTAGGCTCCGCGACGAAATCGAGAGGCGAAGTGAAACGATCGGGCCATTCGGACGGAAGTGAAGCATTTTCGGCATCAGGTCATGTCGGACTGCTCGAAGACCAGGAAGCAACAGGCTGTGTGGAGCAGCTGGCTCGATTCTTTCCTCAGGCGTTGCCAGTACGTTTGCGAATTCAAGTCAGCGCGGTTCGCTCGGGCAGCGCAAAGCTACACGAAGCAGTGACGGTGGAATTCGCCGCGCCAGACTGTGCGATTTTCGCCTCCGCGCTGCCATTGGAATTTGACGATCGAGTACGACTGGAACGCGAGGGGAAATCTCGCAAGGCCGAAGCGACCGTGATCGCCGTGCAGTATCACGATGGGCGAAAGGCGGTTGCCGTGAAGTTCACGCGAGGGCCGTGCGATTGGGTGATGCTGCCATGAAAATGACTACTTTGAATTTGTCGATGCCGGCTCCGCCGAAACCTGCGGGGCCAAAGCAGGAGCAGTGGGACGAAACTCGATCGGTCTTCCCGATCTACATCGCGCTTGCCAAGCAACTCACGCTCGAGATTCCGTTCCCTCAGGACAAGCGCATCCTACCGGAGAAGGGAGACGCCGAACTGTATTCGCGGATTCAGACCTGGCTCGACTCGATGGACCAGCAGGTTCTCGTATACCAACTGCGACACCTGCTTCAGATGACCACGCTCAACGCGAGCGAAGCCGGTTTGCGGGCCCTGATTCAACGCCATTTGCGCAAGCCGTCAAAGTCGAACATGGACCGCGATAAGGTGGATTTTCTTCTGGCCCAATATTTTGCACTCACTGCGCCGCCGAGGGTTTATCACAAACAGATCGAACTCGAAGACGTGGCGCAGGTGATGAAGCCGGTAATCGGAGACGTCAGCACTTCACCGATTTCGTGGTGCGAGCCTCTCGAGAAGATGATCGCGTCGCTGCGCGGATTCCGCAGTCTGCGCGACGTGCTCAAGACAAATTTCGTGGAACAAGGCCGCAGGGTAAAAGATGAAGCCGGCAAGATGTTTTACGAATCTGCGCCCCTTACAGCTTTCGTTCGCTTCAACTTCTTGATGCGCCGAACGCTGATTGAACTGATGCACGCCGACCTTATTGCGATCCGCGCCGGATTGAGCCAACTCGATTCACTCGACGTGAAGGCAATCGACTGCCGACTGTTCGGCCTGTCAGCGTCCGAGCCGATCGCACATGTTCGCCAACTCGCCGACGAGTGGAAGCAGCCATTTCAGCAGGAATACACAGAACGCACGGTGAATGAGGCGTTTGAGAAGCTGCTCTGTTTGCGAACCGACGTCGAAAAAGCCCTTGAGAAGATCTCGCCGAAGGCTGCGGAAGCGTTGAATCAAACCCAACAAGCACCGCCGGCGCGAGAGATTGAGCCGATGACTGCGCCAGCGCGGCCGGTCGCGAAGGAATCAGCGAAAAGCACGAACGCACCAAACATTTTGGACTTTGAAACCTGCCTCGAACAGATTTGGGAACAGCTGATCGCGGTGCCGCCGACGCGTGGCCGTTCGATGACCACGGTGAAGATCGGCAGCGCTCGGATCCTCATGTCGTCGTGGGAAGTCGCTGCGTTCGTAAACGAAAATGGCCCGTCGGCTGAAGATCTCCGCCGTGCCGTCGTGGCCCGCGCCATCGTTACAGCAGCGACGGAGTCAGCACGAGAAACCGGTAACGCAACCTCCGTCGAACGTGCCTTGTCGATCGCTCGCACCGAAGTATCGCGATTGCAAGAACGCGTGGATGCCGCGAAGCAGACGAAGGATACGGAAGCCGCGGTGAACCTGGGCATCAGCACAAAGCGATTGATTTCGGCGCTGGATGAAGCCGAGAGACTGTAATAGCAACGTGTGGATTTTTTGGGCGCCACCAGCCGACGCCAAGTGGAAACAGGATTCGGGAGCCGCTTTCCTTTGCAGAACTTCAGCGTACTGATCGTCACGGATGAGCCCGAATTCGCGCGGCTTCTCACCGCTTGTTGGCGCGCGGAACGAGACGTTCCCGCGATTACCGTCCTTGCCAGCGACGTTTGGAACGAGCACGAAGGCGTCGCACATGAACTCGCGGTGGTCGGGCCACTGCGGGATGGCAAGCTGCCGGAGATTTTGCAATCACTCGCGCCAGCCAGCGCCGTCATTCTGTGCGCGCCCGTTGAATCGAACGAATTGACGCAGCTTCGCCGCCGTTATCCGCGATTTGTGCATGTTCCGCTGCGCGAAGATTGGACGCAGACACTTTTACTCGTGGCCGGCGAATCGTTGCGACGTGCCGAAGCCTTGCGCGCTGTCCGACAGGCTGAATCTCGCGCCGCGCAAAGCGAAGCACAGGCGACGCTGGGACGCTACATGCTGGACATGAAGCCGAGCGTCAACAACGCGCTCACCTCTATGCTCGGCAACGCGGAGCTCCTGCTCCTCGAACCGGGTCAGCTTTCACAACAGTCCCTGGCGCAGATCAAAACCATTCACAGCATGGCTCTGCGCATCAACGAAATCATGCAGCGATTCTCATCCCTCGCCAGCGAGATGCGGGAGGCTGAGAATGCATCTCAAGCTGAGACGCACGCCGTGTTGCCAGCCCGCCCCGGCCGCCGTTAAGAGTTCCCAGTCCCGCCGCAAGTGCCTCAAATTCAGCCAGTTATACCAACGCGACAAGCGTTGAGACGAACGCAAAAAGCTGGCCGCTGACGTGCACCTCTTCTCAGCGGAGAACTGTCGGGAGACCTACGTCGTGCAGAAAAAAGTGCTCATCGTCGACGATTCGCCTTCGCAGGTGCGGTTGATGCAAGGCCTGCTCGAGACCGAGGGCTACGAAGGCGTCGGGCTCAACGACCCGAAGCTGATTGAACAAACGATTACGGCGGAAACGCCGTGCGTGATCCTGCTCGATGTGGTGATGCCCGAACGCAACGGATTTCAGGTTTGCCGGGAATTGAAGAGCAACACGAAATTCAACGCGATTCCGGTGATTTTGGTGACCTCGAAAGACACGCCGAGCGATCGGTATTGGGGCGAGCAGCAAGGCGCGGACGGATATGTGACAAAGCCGTTCACGCGGGAAGAGTTGATTCGCGCGGTTCGACGCTTCGCGTGAGTTTGAGTTTCGATTTTTGGGAACGACTGAGGACAGTGCAGGAATGATGGACGAATTTCATCTGACACCGCTATCCGCCAACGCAGACTCTGCCGATCTGCTGGAAGCGCTTGGTCCGCTCGAAGAGAGCCCGGCCGAGTCGCAGTTTTGCGTCTTCCGGAGCGGCCGCGAGCGATTCTGCCTGCCGGTGCTCGACGTCGAAGAAGTGCTCGACTGGCCGCTGCTGACGAAGGTGCCGCTTGGGCCCGCGTATCTGCTCGGAATTTTCAATCTGCGCGGCTCGATCGTGCCGCTCATCGATATCGCATTGACCGAAGGGCGGCGTCCCGGACTGCTGCCAAAGCACGTCGTCGTCGCTTCCCTGCCAGGTGACGCTACGCATGACGATTTGCGCGTGGGGATCGCTGCGGACGAAGTCATCGGCACGTATTCGGTCACATCTGAGGATTTGCTGGAGCAGGCACCCGAGAACGTCCCGCATTGCACCGGCATGCTGCGCCACGAAGATCGACTGGCACTGCTGATCGATCTGAGGAAATTGCTCGAAGTGTTTCCTGGACCAAGCATTTGAGATTTGCGGCGGAGGTCGACAGCGGCCGCCGAAGGAATATTTGGAGGAAGGCATGAAATCGCGACTCAGTTCTAAAATCTGGACGCTAGTCCTGGTGAACNGCGTTGTTCTGTTCGCCGTGGTCGGCTTCGCGTACAGCGCGGGCCGGCAGTCGGGCGGCGCGTCGATCTTCGATTTCGGAGCACTGCCAGCCGGTGCGAGCGGAGCGGTGATGATCGCTCTCGCACTTGCCGTGGCGGGCGCGTTGTTTCTCGCGTGGCAGCTCGGCAGCGGGCTGATCAAGCCGGTGCAGCAACTGACGGAGTTCTCGGAGCGCTTCGCCGCTGGAGACAACCGCGCGCGCGCCGAGGTCAGCTCGTCGGATGAGCTTGGGCTGATCGCGGAGAACCTGAATCGCGCGATCGCGAAGGTTTCGAAGGCGACGAGCAATCAGGAAGCGAACGAGAACCTGCAGCGCAGCATTACGGAACTGCTGACGGTCATCAACCAGGTCGCCCGCGGCGACTTGTCGCTGCGCGGCAAGGTCACCAACGATGCGCTCGGCAACGTCGCGGATTCGATCAACTACATGCTCGATAACTTCACCAAGGTGCTCGAGCGCGTTCGCAAGGCCGCGATGGAAGTGACTGCGTGCTCGAACAACATTCTCGTGGCCGCCGATGAAATGCAGGCCGGCGCGACGCAGCAAGATCAGGAAATCACGAACACGTCGAGTGCCGTCGAAGAACTGACGGTTTCGATGAAGCAGGTGTCGAACAACGCGGAAGCCAGCGCAGAAGCTGCACGCCGCGCTCTCGACGCCGCCGAACAGGGCAACCGAGCCGTCCGCGACACGCTGGAAGGTATGCAACGCATCCGCGCTTCGGTGCAGGCGACCGCGAAGAAGATCAAGTCCCTCGGCGATCGCTCGCTGGAAATTTCGGAAATCATCAACGTCATCAACGACATCACGGAACAGACGAACTTGCTCGCACTGAACGCGGCCATCGAGGCGGCTCGCGCCGGTGAAGCCGGCCGCGGTTTCGCGGTCGTTGCCGACGAAGTTCGCAAGCTCGCCGAACACTCCCGCAGCGCAACGAAAGACATCGCAGCCCTCATCAAGGCGATTCAGGCCGAGACGAACGAAGCGGTCGTCGTCATGGAAGAAGGCACGAAGGAAGTGGAAGGCGGCGCAACGCTGGCCGATCAGGCGGGACGTGCACTCGACGCGATTTCGAGCGTGGTTCGCCAGTCTGCCGAACTCGTGCAGGAAATTTCGCTCGCTTCGAAGCAGCAAGTGCGCGGAACGGAAGGCGTCGCTCACGCGATGCAGATCATTTCGAGCATCACGCGTCAGACGTCACAGGGCACGCGCGGCACGGTCGCAACCGTGAGCCAGCTCGTGAAGCTTTCCGACCAGCTCAACGAAGCATTAGCGCAGTTCCGTGCGGCTAAACAGGGTGCGGGTGTCGCGGAAGAGTCCGAGCGGCAACCTGTTCCGGTGGGTGCGCGATAAAACGTCGCGATTGATTCTCAGCTCCGGCGCCGGCGCCAGTGTCAGTTGGACGCGCCGCGCGGGCCTGTGAGGGCCTTCCGGAGCCGAAACGTGACCACGATGAGCGATCAGGGATCCGCTGTCCGGTTGAGCGAACACGAGTTGAGTGAGATCCGCATGTTGATTCAAGAGCGGACGGGCATTTGTTTCGACGAGTCGCGCGAGCGCTTTTTCTCGACGCATGTGCGCGAGCACATCGTTGCCAAGAAGCTCGCGGGCGGCACAGAACTCTTGCGCCTCATGCGCAAGACGAACGTCGAATACGAAGCTCTGCTTGAACGCGTGCTGACTCAGGAGACTTCGTTCTTTCGTTATCCGGGTGTTTACGAAGCGTTTGAGAAGCGGGTGCTGCCTGAGTTGCACGTGAAGAAGTTTTGGAAGAATCCGCGCACGCTGCGTGTTTGGAGTGCGGGGTGTTCGACAGGNGAGGAGCCGTACTCGATCGCGATTTCGATCGCGGACGCGCTTTCGTTTGCGGACTCTTGGAAGATGGAGATTTTGGCGACAGACGTCAGCCGCGTCGCTCTGAAGCACGCTGAGCGTGGCGTTTACAAGGGACGGAGCCTTGCGGGCGTCAGCGAGAAGCAACTCGCGGCACATTTTACGGAAACGAAGGGCGGGCATCAGGTCAAACCGCGGCTTCAAAAGATGATCACCTTTACCCAGATGAATCTCGCTTCTGCGGTCTATGTCGGCCGCATGGACCTGATTTTCTGCATGAACGTCATGATTTACTTCACCGAGGAACGCCGGCGCGCACTGGTTCAACGCTTTTATGACAGCCTCGAGCCCGGTGGCTACCTGTTCCTTGGGCACTCCGAATCGATTTCGAAAATGCCGGTGAAATTTCAGGCCATCGTTTTGAATGACTGCATCCTCTACCGCAAGCCAACCGCGGAAGAGTTGCAGAAATCGGAACTTNTTCTGGAAGGAGGAACCGCGTGAGCATCCCTGAACGCGAAGCTGTCGAACTGTTCCTCCAGGAAGCTTCGGAGCANCTGCAATATTTGCGTGAGTACGTGAGCGTGCTGCAGGAGATTGAGCCGCGCCGCGAAGATCTCGAACGCCTATATATCGCCGCNCATACGCTGAACGGGACTTCGGCGAGTTATGGATTTCCACGTTTCTCCGAAATTGCCGGGAAACTCGCTCACGTTTTTCAGTATTCGCTGAATGCCAAGCTTGGTGACGATTTGCATGGTCCGCTGACCGAGTTTCTGTCGGACGGCATCTCCCTGCTCGAAACCGACCTGCTCGAAATCAGCGACACTGGCAACGAGAACGTCGAAGACATCACCGCCTTTAAAGAACGGTATCGGTTTGCTTTCCCGGTAGAGCCTGTTCCGCTGGATTTTGCCGTTCGCGAGGCCGTTGAATCTGTCGCAGCGGAAGCGCAGGCAGGAGTCACCGGTTCCTATTTCGACGCACTGCCTCTCGATGACGAAGTCGGCCCCGAGATTTTGGAGTTCTTCCAGCCGGAAGCCGAAGAGCATCTTCAAGTCGTCAGCGATTGCCTGATCTCTTTGGAAGGCAACAACAATCCCGAAGAGATCAATCGCCTGTTCCGCGCGATCCACACGGTCAAGGGATCGGCAGCTCAAGTCGGACTGAAGCGGCTTGGCGCGATCGCGCATCGCGTTGAGGATTTGATTGGCCGCTTGCGCGACGGAGAAATTGAGCCTTCGCCCGCCGTCGTCGATATTTGCCTCGAGTCCGTCGACGTCCTCAAGAAAACGCTCCACCAGCAGTGGGCCGACGAATCCGAGATGCGCAACGGCGTCGATTCCCTGCTCAATCGCATCGCGGAATTCGCCCCCGTCGAAATTGAAGAAGCCGTTGCCGGCCAAATAGCTGCCGCGGAATCGCTGGAACCGATTCGTCAGCAAATCGCAGCACCTGTCTCTGCGCGAAAGACCAGCAAGCAAGTCGCAGCTCCTGCGCAGTCCGCCAAGTCCGTTCGCATCGCGCTCGAACGCCTCGATCGCATGATGAATACGGTGGGCGAACTCGTCATCAACCGCACCCGTATGGTCGGCCGCGTCGCCGAACTCGAAAAGCTTGTCGATACGCTGGGCTTTTCGAAGGAACGCCTGCAAGGCAAGGTCAACGAATTCCAGGAAAAATACGAGTTCAACAAGATCAGTTCGTCGCGAAACATCTCGTCATGGAAGGCGGCGACGACTCCTCAGCGTCTAACGAGCGCCGCGGCGGGTGACGGACTCTTCGACGACTTCAGCGAGCTCGAGATGGATCGCTACGACGACTTCAACATCCTCTCGCGTTCGATGGCCGAAATCTCTGCCGACGTGAACGAAGTGCTCACGCAACTCGAGGGCTACATCGGTCGCGTTGAAGGCGACATCGACGAATTCACCAAGCTCGCGCACCACTTGCAGGATGAATTTACCGCAGCGCGCATGGTGCCCATCGGCACGCTTTATTCGCGCTTGTCGCGCGCAGTCCGCGATGCCGCTCAATCCGCCGGCAAGCAGGTCGATCTCGACTTCGTCGGCAACGAGACCGAGCTCGACAACAACATCATTCAGCAGATTTCCGATCCGCTCGTGCACCTCGTTCGCAATTCGGTGGCGCACGGCATTGAGGGAGCCGAAGCGCGTCGTGCGGCTGACAAGTCGGAAATCGGCACAGTTTCACTCCGCGCCTACCACCGCGGAAACCATATCTACATTGAAGTCGAGGACGACGGCGGCGGTATCGACTACGAGCGCGTGAAGAATGCCGCGATCGAGCGTGGTCTGGTTTCCCACGATACCGCTGACCGCCTTACTGAACGCGATCTGCGCGAGATGTTGTTCCATCCTGGCTTCTCGACGGCTCACTCCAAAACGGAGCTGGCCGGCCGCGGCGTTGGTCTCGACGTTGTTCGCGCCAACCTCAACGCCTTGAACGGTGAAGTCGAAATTCAGAGCACGCCCGGGTCGGGCACCAAGTTCACGCTCAAGGTTCCCTTGACGCTGATCATCTCGCCGGCGCTGTTCGTTCGCTGCGGAGGGACCAGCTTCGCGCTTCCTCTCGCCGTCGTCGAAGAAATTCGACGCATCCGCGCCGACGAAATCGAAGACATCGGCGGCAAGTTGCTCACAAAGGTTCGCGATGTCGTCACCGAAGTCGTCCGGCTTGACTCATATCTCGGCTTGCCCCCGCTTGAACCGATCAACGGCTACTTCCGCATGGTCGTCGCCAACGCCGGCAATCGACAGATCGGTCTCGTCGTCGAGGAAGTCCTCGGCAAAGACGAAATCGTCATCAAGAGCCTCGGCGAATACCTTCGCCGCGTGAAGCTCTTCCCCGGTACGACGATCGCGCCTGACGGCAGCTTGATTTTGTTGATCGACCTCAACCGCATGGTCGCGGCAGAGCCGAACGAACGCCGCATCTTGCAAGCTAGCGCAAGCGCCGCCCGCGTCTTCGCTCCGGGCTCAGAAGCTATCGCACGCGGCACGATTCCAACCGATGCGATTGACCGAGTCGAACACGAGCGCGTCATCGTCGTCGCCGACGATTCGATCTCGGTCCGCAAGTTCGTCGGGCGCATGCTCGAAAAGAACGGCTACCGCGTGAAGCTCGCCGCCGACGGACTCGAAGCCGCAGAACTCGTCGCGCAACACGGCTGCCACCTGGTCATCACCGACCTAGAAATGCCGCGCATGACCGGCTACGAATTGATGGTGCAGCTGCGCCAAAATCCCACGACTCGCCGCATCCCGGTGATGGTCGTCACATCGCGTGCAGGGGCGAAACATCGCGACCGCGCGATCAAGGAAGGCGCGACTTCCTTCCTCACCAAGCCGGTGCAGGAAGACCAGCTCATCGCCGCGGTTGAACAACTCATCGGATCGGAGGCAACGCGACCAGTTCCGGTCGGGTAAGCAACGTCATGCCTCCAACCGCTGCTATCAAGAAATTTCGCGTCCTGATCGTCGATGATTCGGCGTTCATGCGCAAAGTGCTCGAGACGATTATCAGTTCCGACGAGACTCTGCAGGTCGTCGGCCAGGCAAAGGATGGCCGCGAAGCTGTGACGCTCGCGGAATCCCTCAAGCCCGACGTGATCACGATGGACATTAACATGCCTCACGTTGATGGACTCCAGGCCACCGCGCAGATCATGACGACGAATCCGCGTCCGATCGTCATCGTCAGCTCGGAGTCGCGCGAAGGCGCGGACAGCACCTTGAAGGCTCTCGAACTGGGCGCGATCGATTTTGTTTCCAAGCCGTCGAGCGGTGTCGACCTCGACATGCAGAGCGTGCGGGAAGACCTGCTGCGCAAAGTGCGTATGTCCGCGAAGGTGCGCGTGGTTCGCACAGCCTCGCGGCTCGCGTCCACCTTGCAGAGCGCCACCCCTGCACAGTCCTCGCCAGCTTCAACTCCGAAATCGTCGTCAGCTATCGCGGCGCGGCCAGCGTCGGTCGCGTTGGCTTCCCTCGATCAACGTTTCCCCGTCGTAGTTCTCGGTGCTTCGACCGGCGGGCCAGCCACAGT
>JGI12635J15846_10001159_pt1 | contig 23072 bp, 17 predicted proteins | sample BlaSpr_A8_OM2_M2_FD_15846 | JGI IMG/M metagenome (IMG submission 15846) | reverse complement strand
CGGAAGGAATCGAACCTTCAACCTACTGATTAAGAGTCACGTCGGCCCCAACATCCAGAAACTAACAACTCACAATAAACCATTAACTTACAAGAGTCTTGCGCGCACAGAGAATTCGCTCCAAGTGCTTGAAAAGTTCGACGTATTTGGCAACGTACAGCCACAATCACAGCCACACCTCCGGCACTCCGGAGTTGACGCCAGCGACGACGGCATCAGCGCAGCCTTTTCAGGGCCGCTCTTTAGCGCCTAACTACATTTTCAATCAACACTTAACTCGTCAGAGAGGCCAAATTATTGTGACCATTCTGCGACCATCGCAGATGTTCGCCTAAGCGTCTGCGTACAAACATTAGGAAAAGAGGCTGACGACCTCTAAGTCGTTGAAACTTTTCGGCAGCCGGAGCACAACCGTAGCGTAATCCGTAGCGCGGCAGCTAGCCCTGCTCACGCTAGAGGGTTATCTTTTTCGCAAGCTGAGGAGGCTCGAAATAGCTAATGAACTTGGTGTGAGTTCCCTCTAAATCCTGTTGGCAGGCTTTTCGCCTGTTGTAGGCGAGCAATACTCGCCATCAAAACCTACAATGCCTTTCGAATCTGCCAAGCTGCCACTGAGACTATCAGCCATAGAAGCGTCGCCCCGGTAAGAACGATCCATGCTCGATCTCTGTACAAACTGCCAAACCACCAATGCGAAGACGAACAACCCGAGGCTTCCCATTGATGATCCCGCGGCATCGACACCGGCTGCACTCCTTCCCCGCGCGCTGCCGTCAAGTCCGAGAGATTTCTTTTTCTCCTTCTCATGTTTCTCGATGAGCGTTGCGCTTGCAGGAAAAATCGCCGGGAACGCTAAAAACAATCCCCCAATACCGGGGCCAAACTTCTTGGCGATAATTCCGGCCAAGGCGGTGATGAAACCGCCAAAGAGAAATCGAACAGCGTAATCATGCCACTTCGTTTGCCGAAGGGCCGACAGATCAACTCGGATTCGCATCACGCGCTGACCAACACGAAATAGTAGATGCCGCCCGCCACGCCGAGCCATAGAGGTAATGAGCACGACGCGACCCAGATGGCCGGGAATTTGTATCGCATCATGATGCGGCTTACGAGAGACGCATAAATAAAGAATGCCGTTGCCCCCGCCATCATCGAACGGGCCTCGGTGCCAACATAGGCCAGACCGTCAGCCACTATTGTCAGTCCCAAGGTAGCTAGCGCAACCGAAGGGGCAGCGCCAAATAAGCCCGCAAAGCTTTTGGGTTTCAGAACGTCACCGACGATAGCGAATGCGGACACGATTACACCGCCAATGATGAACCGAAAGAGACTCTGAATCATGGCAGTCATTTCTTCATTTCCTGCTCGATTTGACCAATTTCCGTGCCTCTGCTCGCCCCTTCAGACCTAGCACGCGGTACTGCTCGCCCGAAAGCTTGTGATAGTCCACAAAGAACTCTTCCAGTTCCCGAACGAATTGTTTACCGAGATCGGCACTGGTTTTGATGTCAGCCCAGCTGTGAGCATCTTTTTCGACTGCGATGATGCGATCGTTTCGGATCTTTTTCTTCTTGTCGCCCTGCTGGCCCTGGATAACGCCAATCGGGCGGCATTTGAGGACGCACCCTGGAAAGGCGGGTTCATCCATCAGCACCAATACGTCAACGGGGTCACCATCGTCGGCTTCGGTAGAGGGAACAAATCCGAAGTCGTAAGGAAAGGCCATACCAGCCGGCAAAACTTTCTTCAGTTCGAAAATGTGATCGTCAACGTTAAAAGCAAACTTGTTGCGGCTTCCTTTCGGAGTCTCGATGACGACCTGAAGCATTTGTTTGTCAGCGGAATCGAACGGCTTAAGTCGCGTGGGATCTGCAAGAGCGGCTTCTTGTTTTGCCATTAGGCCTCCGCATTGCCACAACGTGGATGCAAGCAGCTCAAATAGGGTTTGCTGTCGTCGTGCCGGGAGTTTTCAAAGGCGCCTCGGTGGACATGAGGTACAGAGTTTTAACAGGAATCGTACTGGCGATTCCCGATGTTGTTCCCTCTCTTAGTCGCACGCATGGACGAAACGAATGAACGATACGAATGGACAACACGAATGGAGTCCTAATAATAGACGGGAACAGGTCTTCCGTCTTGTACTGTGAGCCTTGCTGGGTCCCGCTTTTCACTTCACCGGATCAAGAGCAACCGCGACTCCGTAAGGAGCGAGGTCGACGGCATCCGCCCGTTTGCCCTCGAGGACCAGATTCATTGAGTGAGGCAGATTCACCCGGCGGTTTTCCTGGGAGTAATTGACGAGAACGAAGACCTGCTTGCCCGGGCCGACACGGCGGCTGACCTCTACACCTTCGGGCACCGGACCGAACACCGTCGTCACGCCAGATTCTTGCGTCATCCAAGCCGCCGCCGCTGCCATCAATTTTTCGTCCAGCACGGCCCCAATGTATGTAATCCGGCCCTTGCCATAAGCCCGAGTGATGACGGCCGGCTGATCGTCAAGCCAGCCGTTGCTCTTGCCATACTTCAATAGAACTTCGCTGCCGGGAGCCTGACTCTTCAGTTGCTCCGCCCAGATGCTGGCTTCTCCGCTACCCCATGCGCCAGAAACGGGGACATCTTTCTCGAGCGCGTAGTACTGCTCGACCCGCGCTCCGAGAGCGTCCACCAGGAATCCCGGCTGCCGTTGGGTCAGCAGTGAGTTGAATTCGTCTTTCAAGCCGGAGCGAGGACCGAGAACGAGATGCCCGCCCTGGCACACGTAAGCCAGTAAATGATCCGCAAGATCCTCAGGCAGCACGTTCAGACTGGGCGCGGCCACCAGTTTGTAGCCATCAAGCGGAGCATAGGCGCTGACCACGTCGACCGATTGCGAGATCTGCCTCAACGAGCGGTAATAGCTCTTCAGCAGCGCATTGTCGTCGTACTTTTCGGTGTGCACCTGGAACTGCACCGCCCAATGGCTGTCGTAGGAGTAAAGCAGAGCTACCTGCGAGACCGGCGCGGTATTGCGGAAACTGCTTTCCGCTTTCGCGAACTCATGTGCCGTCTGGCTGACCTCGTCAAGGAAGGGAACTGGAGTTCCATCGGCGCCCACCAGAGTACCGTGAATTTCTTCCTGCCCGTTGAGCGCGCTGCGCCATTGCCAATAGTTGACGTCATCCGCTCCGTGGCCAATCGCTTGCCACGCCATGGCGCGCGCCTCGCCGCGATTCAGAAAGTTGTTCAGAGAAGACCAATTCACCGCTCCCGGTTGGGTCTCCATCACCCAGAAGTTCTGGCGCTTGAAGCCCCGCGTTAGGTCATGAGCCAGACCGTTATATGCGGGATCGACGTGGCCAGTGCCGACATAATCATCCCAGGAGGCGAAGGTGAGCGGCTCGGCAATCGGGTAATGATCGAAGCCGTCAAAAAAGCCCATGAAGTTCCCGGTTATGAACTGGCGCGGTTCGGCATGCTTACGGATTACATCGATCTGATTCTGCTGGTACGACGTCCAGACATAGGTGACGAAGTGTTTCCAGTCGAGCATCAGTCCGGGATTGTGCTCGCCGACGGGAATCGGGATTTCCGCCCAGTTGTCGTAAGCCTGGCTCCAGTAGGCGGTGGCCCAGTGCGTATTCAGGTTGTCCAGCGTTTTATATTTTGCCTTCAGCCAATCCTGAAATTGCGCGTGAGTGCCATCATCGTAGGACATTTCCGCGTAGCCGTATTCATTGTCGATCTGCCAGCCCACGACATTGGGATTGTGCCCGAATCGCATCGCCATCTGCTCGGCGATGCGGCGGCAGAATTCCCGGTAGCGTGGAGATCTGGCCGAGGCGTGTGCGCGGTTGCCGTGGGTTAAGCGTTGCCCGTTGGCTTCCACCCGCAGGGTGTCGGGATATTTCTGCGTGAGCCACGCTGGAGGCGTAGCCGTGGGCGTTCCAAGAACAGAAATGATGTGATGCTTGCCCGCCAGGTTGATGGCACGTTCCAGCCAGTCGAAATCATATTTGCTCTCCGCTGGCTCCATCCGGCTCCAGGCAAATTCCGCGATGCGTACCACCTTGATATTTGCGGCTTCCATCATCCGCAGGTCTTCCTCCCACCGAGACTCGGGCCACTGCTCGGGATACCAGGCAGTCCCCATCAGAATCGCATCCTGACCGGGGATCTGGGTTGGGATGGAGTTGGAGGAAGGCGTCGCGGTTTGGCCCGACGCGGACGCGCAAACGACAAGAACCAGACACCAGATGGCGCGCAACGGAAATGACGGAAGCATTCAGATCTCCTGAATTTTGATCGGCCGGACGATTTCTACTTACCTATTTGCGAAAGACATTCCATCTGATCGACGATTACCACACAGCGTCTGTGGCTCCAAGCTCACCGCTCTTCCGGAATTACAGCGCCACGCATCAACTCCAAGACCTTCAAAATTTCGTTGCTCCGAGATCAGTTTTACCATGATCTGCTCAACAAACGGATTTCTGGAGTTGTTCTATAAAGCGAGCAGATACCAAGCCTTAGGTCAGAAAGTCACCAATGTCTGAGCCATGCCTTGCTCGCGCTGCGACCGCAAGTTCGGGGCCAAACTTCCTGGAGCAACCAGTGAGTGCCAACGTGGATTTCTCTAGTGCTGCCGGACATCATGTTGCTTGCGGTTGGTGGAATCCGCAGTCTGCAATTCTGCGGTTAAGGTGTAGCGGGCGCTGGTCTGATTTGCTATCTCGACGGCCGTATCAAAAAGGTGTGCTGACAGTTGCTGGGCGCGTTCACGGTTTTGGTAACACTCGTTGGGATGGTTCCCCGCAAGCGGACATGGCGCCGAAGGCTGCGGTTACCGCAGAGGTTCCCGAGTTCGTTAGCGTCATCCCGCTGGCATCGGACTGCAAGATAAGACTCAGCGAACCGGCAACGGTGACTGTCACTGCCATGGTGGGCCGAGCTGGTGGCCGCCGCCGTGCCTCCTCATGCCGATTTGAGTTTGGGCTCTTACGCTATTGATGTTTTGCTATTGTGCACGCACGCAACGAAAGCCCGTATGGTTCGTTCCTGTTTCTGGATCGCCCTTGCCCCTTGAGCCGGAGATATACCGTTCGCAATATTGGTCGGTACAGAGAAAAGACCCGCCCTTCTGCACTCGCTTGGGTATTCCTGGCTCTTGCGGATCGAAGCTATCGGAGGGACCTTCGGGAGCGATGGCAATCTCTCCAATTTGCCGCAGGTGCGCATAGTAGTCGGGCCGGTACCAGTCCGAGACCCACTGCCAGACGTTCCCCGCCATGTCATATAGGCCAAAATCGTTCGGCGGAAAGGATGCGACCGGAGCGATACCAGTGTAGCCATCTGCGGAAGTATTCTTGTCGGGAAAGTGTCCCTGAAAAGTATTGGCCATCCACTTCCCTTTTGGATTGAGCTCACTGCCCCAGGGATAGTCTTGCCGGTCGCGGCCGCCACGCGCGGCGAACTCCCACTCGGCCTCGGTGGGGAGGCGCTTGCCTGCCCATTTTGCATAGGCCACGGCGTCCGACCATGCAATTTGAACCGCCGGATATTTTTCCTTCCCGCGAAGATCGCTGTTGGGTCCGTTGGGATGACGCCAGTTCGCGCCCCGCACAAACTTCCACCACGCGAGTGGGTGATCAAGTGGCACCGGACCGGCCGGAGGGGTAAACACGACCGAGCCAGGCGCTAAATCTTTGGGCGAAAGATTGGGAAATTCTTTGGGATCGAGGGGACGCTCCGCGACGGTGACATAGCCGGTGGCTTTCACGAATCGCGCAAACTCTTCGTTGGTGACATCATTTCGATCCATCCAGAAGCCCTTCACTTCCACCTGATGAACCGGCTGCGCATCTTCCATGTGATCCGTTCCCATCCAAAAGCGTCCACCCGGTATCCAAGCCATGCGCGCCGGAGCGTTCTGTGAGCTTGCCAACTTCGCGGGAGCGACAATGTCTTTGTTGTCGCCCATCGCCGCCGCATACAGTGAGTGACGAGATATTCCAGTGTCACATTGCATAGGACTCTGCGGGGGCGCGCTTTGAGCTCCGACAGAGCGATTTTGCGCTATCCCGCAAATGGCTAGAGCTAATAGCAGCCAGTTCCCAGTTGAGAATCTTGAAGGACGAGTTTTTTTGAACATATTCTCTCCGATTGACTCCGCGCCTCCTGGACTTTGGTTTCTGCCTCACTTCAGCTCGACCCGGACGCTCTCAACCTCTCCGTTGAAGGCAAACGGACCGGTATAGCTGGCTGAGACCGGGGAACCGCGGTCGTAGCCAATATCGAACGTATCGCTATTATTACCGATGCCGGGTATGTGCCCAGAGCCAACCACTTTACCGTTAATCGAAAGCGTGATGACTCCGCCCACCAGGCGCGCCGGCGCGAAGGTTACGCTGGACTGCTCTGGAACCGGAGCGTCGGGGGCGAACTCGACCGCAACCGTTACCTTGCCTGCGGGCAGTGGTTCAGAAGATACGACCTGGCCTACGCGATGTGAGTTGATGTTGCTCTCGTAGATCAGGCTGCCGCCCTTGACGTAAAGCGTAAACCCGCTATAGCGCCCGCCCTGCACTACGATTGCGCCGCTAGCTCCGCCTGCCGGTACCTGGAGGTCGGCGGTAATCACGTGGGCATGCTGTGAAAGTCGTGGAGCCGAAGCGGGCATGATTGGATCTTGCCCGGAGCGATATAGGAACGAAGTTTTTCCATTGGTGATCAATGGCACGTCGTTGCGGAGAGGCTCCAGCGGATAAGCGTGGTTGCGCTTCGCTTCTGAATCGAACAGAGCTATCAGTTCCTTCAACTTGTCGGGGTTCTGGCTGGCCAAATCGTGCGCTTGGCTGTAGTCGTTGTCCAGATGGTACAGCTCCCACGGTTTCGGTTCCGGCACAGAGTTGAACCCTGATTTATCGGTCGGCCATGGAATATGGTTGAACGATCCCGCCCACCAGCCGTCCTTGTAAATGCCGCGACTGCCGAGCATCTCGAAATACTGTACGTTGTGAAGGCCCGCTGCGTCGGGATGATCGAAGGTATAAGCGAAGCTCACGCCCTCGAGTGGCGTTTGCTTGATCCCATTCACTTCGGCCGGTGGCGTGATCGAGGCCAGTTCATAGATGGTCGGCGCGATATCGTTCACGTGGGTAAATTGGCTGCGTACCCCACCCGTCTGCTTAATGTGTCCGGGCCAGGAAACGACTAGAGGATCGCGGGTTCCGCCAAGGTGAGAGGCGACTTCCTTGGCCCACTGGAATGGGGAATTGAGCGCCCACGCCCACGCGGTGGCGTAATGATTGAGGAAAAACTCGCTGCCCAGATCGTCGATTCGCGGGAGACGGTCGGCTACGCTGAGTGATTTGCCGTCAACATTGACCGCGTCGTGGCCATCGGCAGTGCCTTCGGCGCTAGCGCCGTTGTCGCCTGGAATATAAAAAACGATCGTGTCTTCGTTGTGGCCATCGGCGCGGATAGCGGCCAGAAGACGCCCGACTTCATAGTCGGTCTGCGCCAGAAATCCGGCGTAGACTTCCATTTGTCGCGTAACCAGTTTCTTTTCTTCCGCTATAAGAGAATCCCATGCGGGCATTTCTTTAGGACGCGGAGTGAGTTCGGCGTTCGCCGGAATTACGCCGAGTTGTTTCTGGCGCTCGAACGAACGCGCCCGAATCGCATCCCATCCTTCGTCAAACTTGCCTTTATACTTTGCGACCCATTCTGCCGGGACATGGTGGGGCACGTGGGTCGCGCCGGTGGCAAAATACAGGAAGAACGGTTTGTCAGGTGCGAGCGCGTCGTGCCTATGCACCCACCCAATCGCGTCGTCCGCCAGATCGGTAGTCAAATGATCGCCTACACGGCGCGCGAGCAACGGATCAACCGGCAATGTGTTGCGATATAGGGTCGGCTCCCACTGGCTGGTCTGGGCGCTCAAAAAGCCGTAGAAATACTCGAATCCAAGTCCCGTGGGCCAGCGATCGAAAGGCCCGGCGGCGTTAATCTCCCACATGGGAGTGTTGTGCCATTTGCCGAATGCAGCTGTACTGTAACCGTTCTCCTTGAGCACCTCTGCCACCGATGCTGACTCTTTCGGCCACAGCGTGTTGTATCCGGGGTAGCCCGAGGCAAGCTCTTCTATGTTGCCGAAACCCATCTCGTGACTGTTGCGTCCTGAGAGCAGCGCGGCGCGAGTCGGCGAGCACATGGCGTTGACGTGGAATCGATTGTATTTCAGTCCGCCGTCGGCCAGTTTCTGAAGTTCAGGTGTTTCCACCGGGCCGCCGAAAACGCTGGTCGCACCGAAACCAACGTCGTCCAGAAGAATCAGAACCACGCTCGGCGCCCCGGGGTGCGCTTTAGGACGCTGCGGCCAGTCAGCTTTTGAATCGTCGCGAGTCGCGCCGATTTTTCCCTTGAACGCTGGGTCCGGATTCGGAAGATTGCTGTTGCTGTCATCGCCGGCGAATGCGAAGGAAAAAAGACCGATAAGAAAGAATGCAGTCAGAAAATGCCGTCTCATTCCACTCTCCTCTCATAACCACGCAGCTGCTCCTAGCGGCGGAGCAGGTGCGATCGATCACTTCAATAGTTTCCACAAGGTGGATCTTCACTGTGGCGACGCTCCAGTGAAGGCAACGCCACGCCATCCAACGCTACTGGTTGCCACTGCTCTTAGTTACATCCTTCACCGCATCAGCGAACGACTTGGAGTCTTTGGTGTGGTGAATTCGTCCATTGAAAACGTCATCCCATGTGATGTAGGGATAAAGATGATGAGATTTGGCCTGTTCTTCGAACTCAGCCTTTAGTTCAGCCAGTTTTTCGGGGTACTTCTTGGCTAAGTCNATTCGTTCGGTGAAGTCCTCATTCAGGTTGTAGAGCTCCCAGGCGTTTTCGTCAAAAGGCTCTTTGCTTTGGAAGTTTCCGGTGATAAAGCTGCTTGGATATGCCAATTCAGCTTTCCACCCCTTGTCATAAATCGATCTCGCACCAAAGATGTAGTAATACTGCAGTGTGTGGCGGGACGGCGCCTTGGCATCGTCAATCGAATATGCGAAGGAAGTTCCCTCGATGGGCTGCTGCTGGATTCCCCGGATCTGCTCGGGTGCCTTTAGGCCCACAATATCGAGTGTCGTCGGAAGAACGTCAATCACGTGGCTGTACTGGGTACGAATTCCTCCCTTGTCCTTGACACCTTTCGGGTAATAAACGATGAGCCCGTTGCGCGTGCCGCCTTCGCTGTTCGCATCCTGCTTCCAGAACTTGAAAGGCGTGTTGGCAGCCTGCGCCCAGCCCAGCGGATAATTTCCGTTCGTCGCGTCGGCCGTGCCGATTTCACCAATCTTATTAAGGTTATAAGCAATACTTTGTTCTTCCGTTTCGGGCTTGCGCACGAAGCCCTGGTCGATGACTCCGTTCAAAGTGCCTTCTTTGCTGGCGCCATTGTCGCCTAGCATGACGAATACCAGAGTGTTATCCAGTTGGTTGATCTCTTTTAAGTGATTGATCAAACGGCCGACTTCATAATCCGTGTACGTCAGATAGCCCGCATAGATTTCCATGAAGCGCGCATAAAGCTTTTTCTCGTCGGCTGACAATCGATCCCAAGGCTTGATGTGCGGGTTGCGATCGGGCAGTATCGCATTGGCAGGGATAATGCCGAGTTTTTTCTGGCGTTCGAAAACCTGCTCACGAAAAACGTCCCAGCCCTTGTCGAATTGCCCCTTGTATTGATCGCTCCAGTATTTGTCGACCTGGTGGGGAGCATGGGTCGCGCCTGGCGCGTAATAAAGGAAGAACGGTTTGTCCGGAGCTGCTTTCTTCTGACGATCAATATAAAAGATGGCTTTGTCGGTGATTTGCGCGCTGAGGTGGCGACCATCGGGACGGATGTGGGCCTGATCTTCCACCAGGTCCGGCTTGTATTGATCAGTCTGCGAACCAAGAAATCCGAAGAAATGATCAAAGCCTTTTCCGGTTGGCCAATGATCAAATGGGCCTGCATCGGTTGCCTCTTCGTCCGGGGTCACACCATATTTGCCGACTGCGAAAGTGTTGTAGCCATTGTCACGAAGAATTTCCGCTATAGTACCGGCCGTGGAAGGAACTCTGCCATCCCAGCCGGGGAATCCGGCGGACATAATGGTGTGGGAAAAACCGGATTCATGCACGGATGCGCTGTTGCGGCCAGTTAACAGTGCGGAGCGGGTCGGGGCGCAGATTGCGGTGGTATGAAAGTTGGTGTAGCGCAAACCATCGGCGCCGAGGGCATCGAATGTAGGCGTCTGGATGATGCCGCCGAACGTAGCGGTGGCGCCAAAGCCCACATCGTCCAGCAGTATCCACACTACATTTGGTGCGCCGGCCGGGGCTTTCACAGGCGCGGGCCACCATTCCTTCGACTCGGCGAGGGTTCGGCCAACGACTCCCTGATATGGCTGGGCGTCTTGAGCATGGAGTGCCTGTCCCGCACTCCATGCCAGTATCAATATCGATGTCAACACCCTCAATGCGCGTTTCCCGTTCATGAAGCTCCTTTTGAATTCAATTATTCAGCGATAACTGGGCAACCTGTCTGCAACCGGAACAAGCCGGGCATCAACACTCTGGCCGATGCAAGCTCGGCCTTTCCGTATCAGCCGCGCGCTAAAAACATACCGGCAATGGTCACTTGTTGCTGCTCTGTGCCTGCTGCTTCTCCTGCTCCAGCTGTTTTTCCCGCTCTTTTTCCCGCTCGATATACCACTGGGGCAGGTAGGTGTGGTGAATGCGTTCGTTATACATATCGTCAAAAGTGATGTAGGGATAGAGGTGATGCGACTGGGCTAGCTCTTCGTATTCGGCCTTCAACTGCGCCAGCTTCTCCGGATACTTCTTGGCCAGATCGATGCGCTCCGTCGGATCGTCGTTCAGGTTGTAGAGTTCCCACGTGTTTTCATCCAGCGGCGGATTACTGACTACATGTTTGGTGAGGACGTCATTGGGATACGCAAGTTCGGCCTTCCATCCGTCGTCGTAGATCGACCGCGACCCAAAGATGTAGTAATACTGCAGCGTGTGGCGGTTGGGTGCGTTGGCGTCGTTAATCGAGTAGGCTAGGGACGTTCCTTCAATCGGCTGCTGCTTGATGCCGCGAATTTCTTCCGGCGCCTTGATGCCAATCAGATCAAGCGTGGTGGGAAGAAGATCGATCACATGGCCGTACTGGGTGCGAATACCACCCTTGTCCTTGATACCCTTCTGCCAGTAGACGATGAGAGGATTGTGGGTTCCGCCTTCGCTGTTGGCATCTGATTTCCAGTACTTGAACGGAGTGTCGCATGCCTGTGCCCAGCCCAGCGGATAGTTGCCATTCCTGTTATCGCGGGTACCGATCTTGTCGATCCTGGCCAGGTTATAGGCGATGTTCTGTTCCTCGCTAATCTCCTTGCGCGAAATGGAACGGTCGATGGCGCCTTCGAGCGATCCCTCTTTGCTGGCGCCGTTATCGCCGATCGAGATAAAAATCAGCGTGTTGTCGAGCTGTCCGATCTCCTTCAGGTGGTTGACCAGGCGTCCGACCAAAAAGTCTGTGTAGGTGAGATAGCCGGCATACACTTCCATGAAGCGCGCGTAGAGTTTCTTCTCATCCGGCGTCAGCTTGTCCCATGCCTTGACGTTCGGATTGCGGTCGGGAAGGATTGCATTGGCAGGAATCACGCCAAGTTTCTTCTGACGATCAAATACCTCCTGACGATAAGCGTCCCAACCTTTGTCGAATTTACCCTTGTACTGGTCGCTCCAGAATCTGTCGACCATGTGCGGAGCGTGGGTGGCGGCGGGCGCGTAGTAAAGGAAGAAAGGTTTGTCTGGTGCGGCCTTCTTCTGGCGGTCGATATAAAAGATCGCCTTGTCGGTGATCTGCTCGCTCAGGTGGCGGCCGTCAGGAGCTACGTGCGCCTGATCCTCCACCAGATCCGGTTTGTATTGATCGGTTGCCGAACCCAGAAATCCGAAGAAGTGGTCAAAGCCCTTGCCGGTTGGCCAGTGATCGAATGGGCCGGCATCGGTAGCCTCTTCGTCTGGGGTTACGCCATATTTGCCAACCGCGAATGTGTTGTAGCCATTGTCGCGAAGAATTTCTGCGATAGTCCCGGCCGCGGCAGGTACGCGGCCGTCCCAGCCGGGAAAACCGGCGGACGAACCAACGTGTGAGAATCCAGATTCGTGCACCGACGCGCTGTTCCGGCCAGTCAGCAGAGCGGAGCGAGTGGGGGCGCAGATCGCAGCCGTATGGAAGTTGATATAGCGCAATCCATTGTCGGCCAGGCTGTCGAAGGTGGGCGTCTGGATCAGGCCGCCGAATGTGCCGGCAGCGCCATAGCCCACATCATCGATCAGGATCCAAACTACGTTGGGCGCGCCGACCGGCGCTTTCACAGGTTCCGGCCACCATTCTTTTGACTCGGCGAGGGTCCTGCCGACGACTCCTTGATATGGCTGAGTCGCCTGAGCATGAAGTGCGAGTTCCGCACTCGCCAGTAATAACATGGCTGTCCACATCTTCAATACTCTGCTTGTTCTCATAAGCTCCCAGGGGTCTAAACCATTAAAGTGTGACTAATCGGGACCTGTAAGTCGCGCCATGCTAATCGGGCAACGATCAATCCCCTGCTAAAACAGGTTGCGAACCGTACTCCACCGCTACGCTGTCGGCCTCAATTCCCGGCGAATTCCTTGGCAATGCTTCTTCTTTCACCACCGGTCCGTTCGCCGCCAGCTCGCTGCCTTCTATGTTGGACTTCAATACCGGCCACAGAAACTGCGCGTACCACGGATCTCCCTCATAATGCGAAATGCCATACGACTTCGGGTACCGCCGTGAGATGTGGGCTGTGCCGAACATCACGTCCCATAGAAAAAACATGTTTCCGAAGTTGCCCTTGTAATAGCCCACGCCATCATCCGTGGAGTCGGCATGATGGGCGTGATGCGTAGCGGGGGTCGAAATCAAACGTTCCAGCACCCATCCAGCGGGACGAAGAACGCGATGCTGATAGAGCGGCTTATCCCACGGAATACTGGAATGTGCCAGCGTCGTAATCATGCTCTTGATGGCGTGCACCACCAGAGCCGACGGGCCGAGGCCCAGATAGACCAGCGATGAAGTGAGATAGGTTTGCGAGAAAAAGATGGTGTAGAAGGCATTCTGCCGGCTGGCCATCGACATTCCCATGTACGGCGCAGAGTGATGGGTGCGATGAAAGCGCCATAGCCAGGGAACCTGATGGTGAAGTCGGTGATACCAATACTGTGTAAGATCATCGGCGATGCAAATGATGAAGAATCCCCACCAGAACGGCACCCAATGGAAAATATTTCCCGCTCCCGGCAGAACCAGGGGCAACACTTTCAAACTGAAGTAAGTGAAGAACGGCCGCACGATGATCTTGGGAAAGGCAAAGCAAACAATGTCAGTGAGCTTCTCGTTGCCATTCCAGCGGTCGTGGTCGTAAAGGCCCAGCAGAAATTCGCTCAGCCCTAAAACCACCATGAAGCCCGTAATGCCCCAGTCGTTCCAGCGGCCAAGCCACCAGCTTTGCTGGGACGAAAGCGGGTTCTGCCAGGGATGCTGACCTCTCAGCGGGAATGTTAGAAACAACAGCGCAACCGGCAGCGCATAGATGAATAGGCTTAGCGATACGCCTCTGAAAATGCTTCTGCGAACCGCAGCGTCAACTTGCATACGTCACCCCCTTTGTCGAAGTAGTTTGTTTCTCATGCGCATGATTGCCGACTAGCCGTTGCGTAAGCCAAAGTCCTCCGGCCAGGATCGCCAAAGGAACTAGAGTTATGACAATTCCAACCACAATCTTTCTTGTAAGAAGCCACGCATCCGTAAAGTTCATCTTCGCTTCTCCATTGCGCTTCACTTCTAGAAAGTGAACTTCGCCGCCAACTGGATCTCCCGGGAAATTCTTTGGAACGTTGTGGGAGAACCCGCCGAAGCGATGGTTCCGTACGCCGAACCCGTCGTAATATTCGGCACCAGCGTCGTGCTGGTCGCGGCAGGCGTCGGAGCGGTCGCGTTGGGATTGTTGAATTGCGGAGTGTTGAAAAGGTTGAAGAACTCCGCGCGGATCTGCAACGCCTTCGATTCCGCCACCTGGAAATTCTTGAAGACGGAGAAATCCACGTTCTTCGTTGCCGGACCTTCAAGAATATTTCGTCCAGAATCTCCCCACCGCCCGTTCGCCAGCGGTCCCGTGAGGGGAATGCTTACGAAGGCGGTGGTGTTGAACCACTCATGAATATTGCGCTTGTCCGTGGGCAGCGTTCCGTTACCATCGCCGGGAACCAGGTCTGCGCGCGGCGTAAGACCATCACCTACTCCGTTCGCAGACACAACGGAGAATGGCAAGCCATCGAAGTACTGCAGAATGGCATTCACCTGCCAGCCCTGTACCACCGAGTTAAACTTTCCTGAAGTCTGGAAAGGAAGCTGATAATTGACGCTGGCCACGAAACGATTGGGAACATCTAAGTCTGAGTTTCCGTAGTCGGCGCGAAGATCGTAGGGATTCATCGCGTTGCCGCTGGCGTTGTTAGTGCCAGGACTGTTGGTATTTTCGTCGAGAGCGTGGCTGTAGGTGTAGGACGCGAGAAAGCTCAAGCCGCGCGCACGGCGCTCAGCCGAGATCTGTAGCGCGTTGTAATTGGAGATCTGATTGGTCTCCAGTTGGTAGATCTGGGCGAAGAAAGGATAGGGACGGTTCACGGTCACGTTGGTGGTACCCGGTGAACCCGCGTTGATGTCCCTTAGGTCGTCGAGATGCTCGCCGTGCGTCCCGACATAGTCAACGGTGAGCACGGTCGAGGACGGCAGTTGCTGCTGGATACTTGCGTGCCACTGCTCGCTGTAAGGAGTCTTGGCGTGAGGATCCTGGGCGTATACAGGTAAACCGGGCGGGAGATCGCTGGCCGAAGTCGCCGAAGTGTGGACAAATCCGTCAGACGCATAGGCAAAAGGGGTGCTGTTGCTGGCCGCGCCGTATACCGACGAGTTATTGAACGCCCAGTAATCGAGCGCCGGTGCGTTGTTTGACAGGCCATCTGAGTTCGTCACGTTGGGTGCCGAATAGTAAAGTCCGTATCCCGCCTGGAAAACAGTCTTGTCCGTCACCTTAAAGGCTGATCCTATGCGCGGCATGAAGTTTGTATTGTTGCCATTCGCACCACTTCGCGGAACGCCGTTCGTTCCCACTTGAAACAACTGCGTCGTCGAAAGACTTGGAACGAAGTTGTACATTCGGTTTTCCACTTCAGTCCACGGCCAGCCGAGAAAGTTTTCGTAGCGCACGCCGAGGTTCAAGGTTAACCGGCTGCTGACCTTATAGTTATCCTGCGCATAAAACGAAAGGTCGGTTTGCCGGAATCCGAATCCCTTATTGTCGTTGGGGAATGCGTACACCCCCGTCTTCGGCGCTCCAAAAAGGAGATCCGACCAGGCCAATCCGCTGTAAACGGTGCCGAAGGAGAAGGAGCCGTGCTCGTCCCCAGTCTGGAACATGTTGTATTCCAGGCGTACCAGTTCGACGCCAATATCGAGTGAGTGCTTGCCGCGCACCAGATTGACGTTGTCATCCAACTGGTAATTGTTGGTTCCGATGTGTGTCGGGCTGTTTCCGGCATCGCCGATGGGCGAGTCGCCGGCAAAGGTCATCACAGGTAGTCCGTCGGAGGCCGGATTTCCGGGAACTTCAACTCCGGGAATGCCCAGCAGAGTCGGAAGGCCCAAACCCGCGTCCCAGTTTTGTGCGTAGACAAAAAACCGGGACCACCCGAAGCGCGCAGAATTAATTGTGGTCGGCGAAAAGATGTGCGTTTCGCTGATCACAGCTTGATGAGCGGGGTCCTGTGCCGGACCACAAATTACGTCTCCCACCAGCGGCACCGGAAGTATGCCGGGCTGGGCGATCGCGTCCCGTGCTTGGCTGTAGCGGATGAAAGCGCTATCCGAGTCGCTGAAGCGATGATCTACCTTCACGTCAAACGCGTCTTCCGTCACCGCGCGCTCGGGATTGAAAAGAAAGTTATTGGCAGTCGTCGCGCCCGCGATGTTTGGCGACGCGTATTTCTGATAAAAATTAAGAATGTTCGCGCCGGTAGCATTCACATCGCTCAGGGGAATGAAATTGTTCGCGTAAGGAAGTCCGGTTACGGGGTTCTTGATGACTTGCTTATAAGCCGAGAAGTTGTAACCCGTGGGCGTTAACTGGAAGTCTGGAACTGTGTCCACATAGGTCAAGCCCTGCCGGGTGCGCTGCCCGGAATAGTCCGCGAAGAAGAAAGTCTTGGGATTGTCTCTTTTAAATAGCGGACCGCCGAAGGTTGCACCGAACTCGTTCATCCGAAAGCCGGGCTTGGCGGCGGTGTCGAAATAATTCCTGGCGTCTAAAGCCGAGTTGCGGAAAAATTCGAATACCTCCCCGTGATAGTGGTTGGTGCCGGACTTGTATATGAGGTTGATGGTGCCCGCATTCCCTCGTCCGTAACGCGCGTCTGCGTCGGTGGTTTCTTCCGAGAATTCCTGCACCGCATCGATCGGAGGGAAGATGACGACGGCGAGACCGTTGTGGTTCTCGTTGTCACCGATTCCATCCAGCAGCAACCGGTTTTCCTGAAAGCGAAGGCCGTTGAAGGCGTAGGACGTCGGTCCGCGCTGCTGGGTGTAAGGGATGCTCACGATCTGGGTTTGCGCCGGCAACACGCCCGCGCCCAGCCCCACCAATTCGGCGAAGTTGCGTCCATTCAAGGGAAGATCCTTGACTGCCTCCTCGGTACGAAGGTTCGAGACGGTCGAGGTTTCGCTTTCCAGGAGCTCGTGGGTGGCCTCGACAGTCACAGTCTGGGTATTTTGGCCCACCGTCAAAGTCGCATCCGCAGCGGCGCGCTGGCCCACCTCAAGTCTCACCTGCTCCCGGACTTTGCCAAAGCCGGGAGCCTCAAATTCGACGGTGTAATCACCGGGATTAAGTGGAGGCGAGACAAAGAGGCCTTGAGCATCCGTCGCCGTGTTATTGGCTAAGCCAGTCGCAGTGTTTCGTATGGTAACTTGGGCCTTAGCGATGACGGCGCCAGAGTTATCCCGCACCACGCCGGTGATGGTGCCGGTTTCGACGATCTGCGCTGCCAGCGCAAATGTAGCAGCCAACATCGCAACCAGCACCGCAATACGCCGCAATTTCTTCATGACGATCCTCTCTGACCGCGAATCACTTTCGAGCCAGTCCTTTTTTGAGCACAGAACGCCCACAGCTTTAGCGTTCTCATTTATCACAGCGGAAACTCTCTGAGACAGCTAGGGCACAAAACTACTATTTTCAGTCGCAGGCCGGATCATGTGTCGTTATCGACGTCCCACGATCTGGGTACTACATAGAAGCTTCAAGAAGGGGATGGAAATAACTGTTGCGACATCACGACCGCAGGACGAATATAAAAGAGTAATGTCTATTATGTCAATAGACATACTCATTAAAAGAGTGTTACATGTGATCAATATTTTGCATGGTAGAGAGGCCGTATTTGATGAGCCACAGGTGGCTGCCAGGAATTTAATAGTTGAATTTCCTAATGGCGATCAGACTCCCATCCGACTGGTTGGGAGTCCCATCAACTTTTCTCGCACGCCTGTTTCGCACACAACTCCGCCTCCCAGGCTCGGCGAACATACGGAAGAAATATTAAGAAATCTTCTGGGCGAAAGTCCGGAACGAATTAAGTCGCTGTATCAGAACAAAATTATCTAGCTCCGTACGGGATGGTTTTTGTACCGCTCCGATCTGGTACCGCTCCTACGCTCTGGAAGCCGCCGGTCGACGGTGATGAAGCGGAGGCGCTCAACGGTCATCCGCCGGGGTTGCCGGACGTTTCGCCCGACAGCAACTGTATCGCAACCAGCGACGAAGCTGAGCCCGGCAAGCGAGTGTGTGTTCGTAGGGTGGCTTCGGCATCCCTCACGGTCGACGGCGACAAGATGAGCGGTATTGTCCGGCCTCAGGGCGGAGGCGGCGGAGCTGGCGGTCGGGGGGGTGGGCAAGGGGGTGGACAGGGAAATACTCCCTGGAACGCCGTTCGCCAACCGGGGTAATTCCGGACGCCAGAGTGCGCCCGCTCAAAACCGAAATGAAGGTACCCCGGAATCGTCGGTGACGGGCATTCCATTTCGAACGGCATTCAGCGGAACGGTGTGCCACTCCGTGATCCGGAGTGGCGAGATTAGGAGAATTGGCAAGAAGATCGGCTCATGATCTCCCTCACGACTGAATCGGATTGCGCTATGCCCAAGCCGGAACGAATCCGAAGCTGGATCCCGTCGAGGGTCGTCGTCAATATTCTCGGTAATCCGTTTCCGATCCGATTGTTAAACAGGGAGTAGATATGTTCTCCTTAAACTATTGATTTGGCGTACCACTCATACAGTTTTTGAACCGCTTAGCTTCCCACTTGCCGTACTAGCCCGCGGTCTTTGGCTTGACGGAGACATTCCCCGGGGGATAACCCACGCGATCCAGTTCGCGGGGTCGGAATATACCGGCCTTACTGACCATGCACGCGACGAGTTCCGCCTTGGAAACGGCCATAACGCCCTTTATAATATGTCTGCATATTGACAAGTGCCAACATATCGTAAAAACAAACATCCAACTCTCCCTGACGCCAAGCCTTCTGGTTTGGCAGAGCGCAGCTCAAGACGGCTCAAGCTAATGGCCCAATACAAAGTTCAGTAGCCCATTCATATCATTTGAAGTCTTGTCAGGCTCAATATCCAGTTCTTCTACAGGAAGATTAAATCGGTTCACCCAATAGCTGGGGTAGCCAAAAGTCTTTGCGCCGTAAGCATCCCATCCCCCAAAGGCTGCGAACACAATTTCTTCCTTTTTTAGTTTGAGTCTTTCTAGTCCTAATTCGTAGGCACGAGGGTCAGGCTTGTATGTGCCATTTTCTTCGGTGCTGAGCAAGTCGTCAAAGAGATCTGTTATCCCAGCCGCGTCAGCATTCGAACGAAGCATTTTCGGGCTGAAATTCGCAATAGTAATGATGCGTATGCCGGAGGCCTTCAGCTTGCGCAATGCATCTACGGCATCGGGCCACGGCTTCAATGTGAGGTATGCATTCAGCAGCTGTTTTCGCATTTCAGGGGATAGGTTAAGTTTCATCGCTTGGGCGGTATAGACTAACGCGTCTTCGGTTACTTTAGAAAAATCGGCGTGACGATTAGTAATGGTTCGCAGGAAACAATAGTCGAACTGTTTGGCGCGCCACATTTTAGTGAACTCAGCGCCTTTGCCTGGAAAAACTTTGTCGACTTCGGGAATAACGGAGTTCGGATCAAAAATTACGAAATAATCGAATGCGATAGCCTTAAACCGTGGCGCGGATTGATCCTGCGCATAGCCTTGACCAATGCCTAGAACAGCACAAAAAAGAGCGAGAAGGCTTCTAACCTTGAGAAATCTTGTCATTCGGGATCTCCTTTTTGACTCAAAGAACGCCAGCGATCATGTATCCATCCCGCCCGTAGACTACTTTTTGGCGGCGAGTGCTTATTGCGCAAATGGAACACGGAGGGCGCCATTCTTCAGACCGATAACACTCATAATAGAAGAGGACGCTGACCGCGGTTTGCGGTCAGCGTCCCCTTTTGGGTTTTAGGATAGGCTCGATGCAAGTTCGCGACGAGCGCTATCCGGTCTACGGGTTTACCGACCGAAACCCGGGTCTATTGGTTAATTCGTCAGATACGCCGCCACAACGATGCCATCGTTGCCAGTTGCCTCGATGGCCAGAATGTCTCCGGTAGTGTCAATCAGCAGGGCATTCACGCCATTGTCAACCGTTAGCGCGCCGCCGTTCCCAAACGTGGTATCCAGGTCGCCGTTGGTGTCGAGCCGGGCAATGCCGCCGAAAATCGGTGAGGAGTTGGCAATGAAGCCGCCCTCCACGACTTGCCCGTTCGATTGCACGGCCAGGGCCTGAGGGGTCTCACTGCCCCCGGTGCCGAACTTGAAGGACGTAGAACTGAAGCCGGAATTCAGCACACCGGTTTCGTCGAAAAGCTGTACTTTCGTATCAGTGCCGCCGCAGTGTGAGTCACCTTCACAATGAGGCGACGCCACAAGATAGTCGCCGTTCGACTCGAAAATGGTCGGGCTAGATTCGAGCCCTGGCAACGGGCTGGTCGCCATCAGAGTTCCCGGAATCACCGAGGGTAACAACACTCCTGTAGTGCTGAGCTCCACTACCGTACCAGCCGTTCCATCCCCATTCTCACCCACGGCCAGGTAGTCGCCATTGGAGAGAAGGGCCAGCGCCAGCGGCCCTAATACAGGGGCGGGCGAAACCAACGCAATCCCGGCCGTGCCAAACGTCGGGTCCAGTGCGCCGTTNNAGTTGAATCGCACCAGCGAGAGCGCCCCCGGGGNCTTCTTGCCACCATCGTGAAAGCCGCCCATCAGAATTTGTCCGTTAGGTTGCAGCAGAAATGCGCTCGGAAAGTCCGCACCGGTGACGGCCGTCGCCACGCCGTCGGTTCCAAAGGTTGTGTCCAGCAAGCCATTGGCCGTGAACTGCGCCAGGCCAAAAGTATCTGTACCTGATACGGACCCGGCAACCAGGAGTTTTCCATTCGGCTCCAGCGCAAATGCAAACGGGTTGAAGGTGAAGGAAGAAAAATTGGTGATTGTGCTCCCCTTCGTCCCAAACGCTGCATCCAGCTTGCCGGCCGAGCTGTAGCGCGTCAAACCAATCTGAGTGCCGACATCGCCCACAAAATCGAACTGGGAGAGTACCACGATGTCGCCGCTGGCCTGCTGGACCGCGCCGATCGGCATCATGACCGGCGACCCGGCGCCAGTGAAGATAGTGGTTACAATTCCATCCGTACCGAAATCCCGGTCCAGGGTGCCTGCCTGGGCTTGTGCGAAGTTGACGCCAAACGCCAAGCCAACTGCCAAGAGTCCGGCGATCGTATGAACTGTTAATGCCTTCATTGTTCCTTCCTTTTGGTTTTATTTTGGCAAACAGCAGACGATCTAGGATGCGACATTGCTTTGCTGCCTCCCTATCTGCGCGTCGGCCATAGCAAAGAAGGTAGCTACGCGAGGTTCGACGGTTGTCAGCAAGAAGTAACGATTGCGTAAAACTTCCCGCCGACAAGCCGTTAGTCGTCAATTCCGTCCACGCCGAGCGGCGATTGAATTTCACACGGCGACGCCGGCGACCACGCTACCTATTCGAACAAGGCTGGTACGGACCTCTACGGCTTCAGCCGTGAGGAAGCGTTCGGCGGAGTAACCCACTGCCAGCTTAGCTTTGATGCACAATCAGCTGGTAGGGTAAGATTCATCGAATTCGGAGTTTCTATTGTCAATGTTGCCTTTTCTAATCATTCTTGCGCTGTCCATCGGGTTAATTGCTGCGTTGGTTGCGTGGAGCCGAGATCGAAGACTCCTCTCCGAATCTCAAAAGCGTTCGCAGGATCCGGTCGCTAACGGAACATCTGCCCTTGAAAAAGCGAATGAAGATCTGAAAGCTTCGCAGGCCGATTTGCAAAGGCGATGGCAGTATCTGGCAGAGGCTCAGAGGCTGAGTCACTCGGGGACTTTCGGATGGAAGGTGCACAGCGGTGAACTCATCTGGTCCGACGAGACCTACAAGATTCTGGGTTTCGCACGAGAAACCAATCCTACGCTTGATCTGGTATTCGACAGAGTTCACCCTGAGGACCGAAACCGCCTGCAACAGCTCAGGGATCGTGCCACTCAGAACGGCATGGACTTGGATGTGGAACACCGAATTCTCTTGCCAGACGGGGTCATCAGACACGTCCACGTAGTCGCACATGCCGGAAGAGACAACTCCGGCCACCTCGAATATGCCGGCGTAGTAACAGACATTACCGAACGCAAACAGGCCGATGACGAACGCGAGGCACTGTCTCGCAGCCTTCAAGAAAGCAAAGCAAGGCTTGAAGAAGCTCAAAGCGTCGCCCATGTCGGTTATTGGGATTGGGATCTTGAGACAGGCGGGATCATCTGGTCGGACGAGACCTATCGAATATTCGGGTTCAAGCCCCAAGAACGCCCTATGGACATTGAAACGGTTAGCGGGTTGGTCCACCCCGATGACCGAGAGGCTCTCTACAGCACAGTAGACGAGGAGGTTGCTGTCGGCGTACATCCCGTCCACCAACATCGGATCGTCCGTCCAAGTGGAGAGGTGCGCACCGTTCAGTCCATTACCTCGAAGCTCTGGAAGACGACGGATTTGGGACCGGAGGATCGGATTTCCAGAAAGCACAACAGACTTTTCGGCACCGTTCAAGACATAACGGAATTGAAACAGGCGGAAGAAGCGAGTCAGGCCTTGTCTCGCGATCTGCAGGAGAGCAAGGATTGGCTCGAAGAAGCCCAGCGTGTTGCTCACTTGGGCTACTGGGTATGGGATCTAGAGACGAATCAGGTGATTTGGTCTGAGGAGACCTATCGTATTTTTGGGCTGGTTCCGAAGGGCGGTTCCTTTGACGTTGCCCTTGTGCGCGAAATGACCCATCCCGATGACCGGGAAGCTGTATTTGCGACGGCCAAAAAGGCGATTGATACTGAGACCCGCGCCGATTGTGAGCATCGCCTTTTTCGTCCCGATGGGGAGATGCGGGTAGTTCACAGCTTGGGCGATGTGAGGAAAAATTCACAGGGCCGAATCCAGATGTTCGGTACGACTCAGGACATCACCGACCGGAAACGTATAGAGGAAGATCGCCAGGCGTTATCAAACGCTTTACAGCAAAGTAACGCAAGGCTTGAAGAAGCTCAGAGATTGGCGCACATCGGGCACTACGAGTGGGATCTCATCGAGAATCGCGTTACGTATTCTGAAGAGCTTTGCCGCATCTGGGGAATACCGCCGGTGAAAGACTCCTTTGACGTGAGCGCTATTTTCGACAGAATTCATCCGGAGGATAGGGAAAAGGTCTCCCGTGAGGCTGCCGAAGTCATTAGCAACGGGATTCATGCCAAGTCGGAACATCGAATTGT
>JGI12635J15846_10001158_pt1 | contig 23078 bp, 24 predicted proteins | sample BlaSpr_A8_OM2_M2_FD_15846 | JGI IMG/M metagenome (IMG submission 15846) | reverse complement strand
GTGGAACGGGGGGCGGTGGAGGCGGAACGGGGGGCGGCGGCAAAGGAAGTGGGGCCTCCTAGGAACACCCGGCGCAAGAAAAGCGAGCGCATCGAATGAAAGGCTCCAAGCAGGGCGGTGATCCTAAGCTCCAGGAGATAGCTGGCGACGTTGACTCCGTCGCTTTCCTGATCGACCGCCTGAACGAGTTCCTTGCGGGAGCGGGCCAGGGCGCGTCAGCCGACCGCCTTGGCCCCGACGTGGCAACAGCAGTGACTCAGCTATTCCTTACGCTGGATGGCGCATGGAGTCCATTCACCCTGTCTCAGGACGAACCCGGCGTCAAAGACCTAGACCATGCCGAGAAGTTCTTGGTCGACTACTTTGATCCGCTGCTCGATGCCCCGAGCCTCAATGAGAAGTTCCTCTCCGGTTCACCGAGTGCTGTCACCAGCACTCCGTTCAATCAGAACTTGACGCAAGGGTTTGCACCCTTCTTCACCAGGCTGGAGAACATCCTGGTGGTCGCCGGCTTCTCCCAGGATCAAACGAATCTGGTTCTTACGGCGGTGATTGGCACGGTCGCGCTTTGTTCGTTTCCCCTGTGGACCGTTTACCACAGCTTTCACGGTTATGCCGCTCACACCCGAGTAGTTCCCAGGCTGTTGGATTCATTGTCCACGGCCGGGTTCGTGCTGAACGATGTGCGGGTGGGCCTGCTCAGGAGTGCATCCGGCTCTCAGGCGAACGAGTTTGACCTGATCGTGTCCTTACTGGACGTCGGTTTGCGCCAGGCCCTCATTCAGAAGGCGAATCCGTACGTCGGAACCTTTAACGCTCAGGTCGAGGCACTATTCCAACCGCGAATAAGACTCAAGGACGCCGATCTCAAGAAGGCAGTCGAAGGTGTCCGATTCTGGAAGCACGACGCAGGTGGCGTCGCGACCGTGTACCTGGAGCGCGAGGCGCTTGATTCAAGCGATAAACCCTTTGATTACTTGGGTGGTATCTATCTAAACGGCACTGCCTCACAGCAGGAGCGAAGTTTCTTGGCTCTCAAGGGCGGATGGGAAACGCTTGAGCAAGCCGCCAGATTGGTGTCGCAGGCCGGTCTGTGGCTCTACGTGAATGCGGCTAACAACCCATATGGCGGAAGGCATCCGCCGCATAACGTTCACGAGAACGGCGGCGACTTTGATTTGGGTTGGACCTACATAGGCACCTATCTAGGCAAGAAAGACACGATCGAGACCGATCCAAAGGACTGGCACAACCACAAAGAGAACCTCGCGAGAATGAAACAGGTCAAGCCGAATAGGGGGCCGATTTTTTCCGACCCGCTGACACGCAAGGAGTTCAGCCTGGAACCAATATCGCAGGACAAGACAATGCCAGAGACTCACGCTGGGATCCAGAGACTGGCGGTGCAGGTGGCGCTGCAAGCGGTGGCGTTGTCAGGATTCAAGCGGTACTTGTACGCCGACGCCCAGAACATGAGAGACGCGGCGACAATGCTGGGGTTGGCGATCAGCCCTCATCTGGACCCATGGTCGGCGACCAAGAAGGCTGTCATACCGTTCAACGAGGCCATGTGGCACTACAACCACATCCATGCCGAGTTGTTTTCGCGGTGGGCAAGTGACGTGGGTTCGTTTCTCACGACGAAGAGCTTCACTGTGATGTATGACCTTGCGATTGAGCGTGACAACAACGAGGACTTTTTCAAGGAAATGTTTCACCCGCGACCCGGCCGCCCTGGCATCGACAGGGATGAATCGCTGAAAAGGATCGAGCCGTTTCTGAAGGATTGGAGGTCCCGCTCAGCGGCCAAGATGCCATCGCTGCTCCCGATCTGGTTGTCACCAGAGCGGAACGCACAACTCAGGGGATTCCCGTACTGACGATCTGTTGGTAGTCGGGGGGGGCGGTCGATTCGATGCGGAGTATCGTGCGGCCGTGAGCGCAGAGTTTGGGACTTGGCATCACGGCTTGATCGCACGTTGGTGGGCCGAGTTCAACGCCGCGACGCCGGAGGAGCTCGCTTATTTTCGAGCGGCCATCCGGAAGTACGGCGAGCCGGTGCTGGACCTCGCTTGCGGCACCGGCCGGATACTTTTCCCTTTGCTCGCCGAAGGCTTCGACGTCGACGGTTCCGACATCTCGGCGGACATGATCGCGCAGGCCTCGATCGAGGCGAAGAAGCGCGGCCTCCAACCGACACTCACCGTGCAGCCCATGCACCAGCTCGACATGGGACGCACGTATCGGACCATCTACATGTGTGGTTCGTTCGGCCTCGGCGGCCGGCGCGACTACGACCGCGAGGCTCTAAAACGCGCCTATCGCCACCTCGAGCCAGGAGGCGCACTCCTGATCACCAACCAGGGCGTCCCATATGGCGACGATGAGAACGGATGGGCAGAGTGGCTCCCTGGACATCGGGATCACATCCCAGGGGAATGGCCCGCCACGGGTGATCGCCGCACAGCCGCCGACGGCGACGAGATCGAGACGTTGTTCCGCGTAGGCGAGCTCGACCCGTTCGAGCAGCGCACGACCTACCAGATGCGGGCGCGCCTATGGCATGAAGGCCAGATCGTGAAGGAAGAGGAGTACAGCCTGAGGATCAGCCTCTACTTCCCCCAAGAAGTCCTGTTGATGCTCGACGAAGCCGGCTTCCGGTACGTCGCCGTCGAAGCGGGCTACACCGGCCGGCCGGCCACCGCCGACGACGGATGGATCGCCTTCGTGGCTAAGAAGTAGTCGGTTGGTCGCCCTCGTTCTCCTTGCGATCGGCGTTCTTGCGTTGTTCTGGGTCCGTCACCCACTTGATCGCGCGCCGATGCCACGGCGGTGCCCAGGGCGGCCGGTCCAGGTTGGCCCCGCACAGCTTGAGAAACTCCTTGTCGGGATGCGACAGGTTCTTGTGGAAGGGAATGCCATAGACCTCGATGTCCTTCTTCATCTGGCTTCTCAGCAACGAGAGCTGCCTGATCGACAGGTCGCCACGCTCCCTGTCGCTCAACTTCTTGGCGCCATGGAACACCCGGGGCTCCAATTGATCGTCGGGGCATAACAGGTTGTGTTTGGCCTTGAGGTAGATCTCGCGGGTCAGCGACTCGAGAAGCATTCCATGGCCCTCGTGGAAGTACCAGTTCGTCATCTCATCGAAGAGGTGTCTGCGTTCATCGGCGCTGAGTGAACCCCCGTCGGGCGTCTTCATGGGAGCCGCCGGGCGCATGAGGGACCAGAGCCCCGCGTATGCAGAAAGTCGGTGGTCTGTGATCTGCAGCTGAACCTGGCGGCGGTGGTTGTACGCGAAATACAGCCCGGCCCCGGTCAGCGCGAGGCCGATGACGCTGGCGAGGATCGTCACCGCCGCGTTGGCTGCGTCCATCCCTCAGGCGGCCCCCGTGCGCACGCCGAGTTGGCGGAGCCAGCGGCGGTACGCGATCGCGGTCCGGTCGCTGCGCAGGTGCAGCTCCGCCTGCAGGTCGAGCGGCAGCAGCTCCGGCCGCTGCGACTCGAGGATGGGCCGATCCTGCGCAAAGATCCGGTCCTGAAACTCGACCATCTCGTGCGTCGGCTCGTAGTTCATCGCCATCCACATCCACGCCGTGGAGTCGACAGCGTCGTGCGGCGTCACTGACAGCAGCATCCCGAAGGAATGCTCGCCGTGCTTGATGAACGACGCGGACAGTGGCCGGTGCGCGCGATAGGTGTACGTCACGGTTGAGCCCTGCCCGGTCGCGTACGGGTCTGGCTGATAAACCCTCACTCCCGTCGCCAGAACACCGTCCGCGTTGACCACCGCCTCGTAGTCCGCAATCTCTGGCCGGCTCCGGTCACCCAGGATCCCCTCGTGCACGAACGGGAAGTGACCCACGTCGAGGAAGTTCTCGATGATTCGCGGGCCGCTTGCTCGCACGCGATACGGCCCGGCCATCAGCACCTTGTGCGACGGGTCCTCCATGAGGTCGAATCGCGGGATCTCGGACCGGCCGCTGCCCAGCGTCACCCACACACAGCTATGAGCCTCCCGGGCGTGGAACGTCGTCACGCAGGCCTTCGCCGGCGGAGCCTGGTCCGGATGCGCCGGCATCAGCACGCACCGACCGTCCGTGCCGTAGGTCCAGCCGTGATAGGGACACTCGAGCCGAGCACCATCGACGACCCTGCCGAGCGACAGTCGCGTGCCTCGATGCACACACAGGTCGCGCCAGGCGAACACTTCAGCAGAAGACCGCCACACGACCACGTCCTCACCGAGCAGGCGGACCGCGATCGGCCCACCGCCGGCGAGGTCGGCCGCGCGCGCAACCGGATGCCAGTCCTCGACGAGGACCGGATCGTCGATCATTCGGCCTTAAGAGCTGGCTCGGTCCAGCACCGCCACCAGGTTTCGCGCCGAGACAAGTCCGACGGGCTTGCCCTCGTCATCGACGACCGGCAGGTGGCGAATGCCGAGACGCATCATCTTCAGCGCCACGACGCTCACGTCCTCGTCGCCGCTCACGGTCGCCGGGTTCGGAGTCATGATCACCTCCGCGCTCGCCTGCGTGGGGTTGACGCCTTCGGCGATCGCCCGCACCAGGTCGCGCTCGGTGATGATCCCGACCAGCCTTCCGCCCTCCATCACGGCGGCCGAGTCGGAGTCTTCGAGGCGCATCTCGCGTGCCACGTCGGCCAGTCGGGTCTGAGGACTTACAGAGAGCAGGCGTCCTGGCGGCAGATCGCTGACCTTCATTCACTCACCTCGTAATTGATGGGCACCATGCGCTGGGAGCTCTTGGGTGGCCGGCTGTAGCTTCGCTTCTGCCGCGCCGGAAGCTTGATCTCCTCGCGGGGCACCTCTTCGTAGGGGATCTGCGAGAGGAAATGACTGATGAGGTTGAGGTGCGCCGAGCGCTTGTTGTCGGTCTCCACGACATACCACGGCGATTCCTTGATGTCTGTGTACGAAAACATCTGGTCCTTGGCCTCGGAGTAGTCGACCCAGCGGGCTCGCGCCTGCAGGTCCATCGGGCTCAGCTTCCACCGCTTGCTCGGGCTGTTGATGCGCCCGAGGAACCGCCGCTCCTGTTCCTCGTCGCTCACGGACAGCCAGTACTTGACCAGCACGATCCCGGAGCGAACCAGCATCCGCTCGAACTGGGGGCAGGTCCGCATGAACTCGTCGTACTCCTCGTCCGTGCAGAAGCCCATGACGTGTTCGACTCCGGCGCGGTTGTACCAGCTGCGGTCGAACAAAACGATCTCGCCGGCGGATGGAAGATGGGATATGTAGCGCTGGAAATACCACTGCGTCCGTTCTCTTTCGGTCGGGGCGGGAAGTGCGACCACCCGGACGAACCTCGGGTTGAGCAGAGCNGTCATTCGCTTGATCACTCCGCCTTTCCCCGCCGTGTCGCGTCCCTCGAACAGCGCGACCACGCGAATGCCTCGATGCCGNACCCACTCCTCCAGCTGCANAAGCTCGACCTGCAGCCGGCGAAGCTCCTTGTCGTATTCCTTGGCCGTGAGGACGGTCTTCTTGCCGGCCTTCTGNGGNGGCCACTGGCCGTCNTTCTTCTTGTGCTTCTTTTCCTTCTTGGTTATAGCCATGGAAGCGCGTTCAACTGTAGTTCAGGTCACGGTCGACTGGATGCACCGGCCGGACGTCAGACCGGGTGGGCGATCGGTCCCTTGACGGCCCAGCCCGTGGGGTCGAGCATCACCTCGTCGTCGTAGCACCAGGCCCAGTCCTCCCCAGGCTCGAACGACCTGATGATCGGGTGCTTGGTGGCGTGGTAGTGCTTGGTCGCGTGCTTGTTGGGGGAGCTGTCGCAGCAGCCGACATGGCCGCAGGTCATGCACAGGCGGAGGTGGAGCCAGCGGCCGCCGGTACGGAGGCAGTCCTCGCAGCCTTCGGCGGACGGCGTGACCTGGCGGATCTCGTCCAGGTGGGCGCAAACAGCCATGGCCCCAGCCTACGCGCGTCATTTACTTAACGTGGACGCAGGTCGGGGCTCGCCGTGGCTTAATGGTGCCCCGTGCCGAAACTCATGGCGAGAACCATCGTCCTCACAGCTCTGCTGTTCGCGGCCGCCGCCTGCGGCTACGACACCAGCACGACGTTCAATTCGGACGGGACGGTCAACGTCGGCCTCAAGTTCCTGTTTCCCAAGTCGCTCATGCAGAGCAGCAGCGGGTCGGCGATCCAGGGCCTCAGCCCGACGGACATCGCAGCCTCGAACAAATCGCTCCAGTCCAAATACCCGGGGGCCAAGATCAGCCTCGTCACCGAGGGTGACGAATCGGGCGCCCTGGTCACCGTCCCGTTCAAGACGGAAAAGGACGCCTTCGCGTTCCTGACCCAGCCCTCGAAGCTCAGCCCATCCAGCGCAACATCCGGAACGAGCCCGGTCATCAACCTCTCCAACACGGGAGGGATATTCAGCTCGGCGACGCACACCACCTCGGGCGCGAACGACACCTACACGTTCAAGACGACCCCGACGCCACTGCCCTCGCCGTCACCTGGCTCGCAGCAGGTCATCACGGACGACGAGGTGGCGTCGATCTTCACCATCACCTTCACCCTGAAGCTGCCTCACGTGATCACCTCGGCGCCCGGCGCGCTGTTCACCCTCGACCGCCAGACGGCGATCTGGAAGCTCTCGTGGACGAAGCCCCAGACGCTCACGGCGACAACTGGCCCCGAGGTGGCGCTGGCGGCCAATATCGGCGGCGCCGCCGCGCCTGACTACCGCCTGGTGATCGCGGTCGGGTTCACCGCCATCGCGGTCGGATTCCTGATCGGCATGTTCGCCCCATGGCGCAGCCAACGCCGCCAGGCGATGGCGCCGGCCGCAGCTGCTCCGATGCCGATGCAGATGCAGGCGCCGGCGCCGATCCACGCGCCCTACGCCACGGCCCCGGTCGGGGCGCCGCCCATACCAGACCTGCCGGTGGCCTGGCCAACCCCCCCGAACGACCTCCCCCCACCGCACACCCCGACGCGCTAACTCCCCTCCCTACGCTCTTCCCTCTCCCCTTTCAGGGGAGAGGGTCAGGGTGAGGGGCAAGCGCAGAACGACAGGCCTTGCCACAACCCCAGGTGGGTGCTACGGTGCGCTCGGCTCAAGCCGGCGGACTCCTAGGGGAGGGGTAACCGTGGTTCGCGCCAGGCCCGCAGTCAAGCTCATGACGGCTCTTGGTGGTGCGGCTTTTCTGGGCCTGTCGAGCGCTGTGCTCGCGTCAGCCGACATGACCGGCGGCTGCCACGCGCAGGCCGTCGGATCCCGCTCCGGAAGCATCGACCTGACCAACGCCTCCGCCCTCCACCTGGACCAGGACGAGGTCCTTGCGATTCGCGGCACCGCGCCCTCGGACCAGACATGGGTCCAGCTCACCGTCTACATGTTCGGGTTCGGCATCCCGTTTCCCCAGGTCGGCGGCTTCAAGGAGCAGAACGATGGCCAGAGCGGCATCAAGGTCTCCGACTACAGCCGCTACGCGAGGGTGCTCGTGATGTCGGCGACGACCAATACCTGTTCCGGATCGCTCCTCGTCACGGTCGACAACCTGAGCCCGGTCCGCAACGCGGCCGGCGCCGCGGGCGCGATCCTCGGCCTGCTGGGCCTGCTGGGCATCTGGAAAGCGGCGCGTGGCAAGGGCCGCATCGGAAGCCGCATCGGAGGTGGGCTCTCCGGCTTGATCGGCGGGACCGGGATCAGCCTCCTGCTGCAGCAGATGTTGTGGATCGATCCGCGGAACATCGACGGGCTGGCGCCACCCATCGCGGGCCTGGTCCTGGGGATCATCCTGGCCGGCGCCATCCGGCGCGCACCAAAACCCGCGCCGTCAGAGGAGCAATCGCACGAAGACCAACCGGCGGCAGCGCCACCGACTGACGTCACCCCGCCGGCGCCAGAGCCGTTGGAGTCGCCGGCATGAAACGGACTTGGCGCCGCGTCGGCGTCGGCACCATCGCGGTTCTGTTCATCGGCTACGTCGGGCTGGTCGCGGTGTCGCTCATCGCGCTCGTCGTGGCGAGCGCGAATCTCACGGTCTTCCTGGGCCAGGTCCATGTCCAGCGGACCGGCAGCGCGGCCGCTGGCCTGGGGCACAGCGGAGACCAGCTCCAGTCGGGCGACGTGGTGAAGACGGCTCATGACACGAAGGCCGCGGTCGGTTATCCGGACGGGTCGCTCTCCCGGCTGGACTCGGACTCCACGATGCAGGTGAAGTCCATCAAAGGGTCCAATGGCGTCTGGAACTACCAGCTGCTCCAGTCGAACGGCAAGGTCTGGAGCAGAGTCGTGGCTCTGTCGCGCGGATCGAGCTTCGAGATCGACGCGCCGAACAGCACCACGGTCGAGGTGCGCGGCACGGAGTTTGAGATCATCGTCGACTCCTCGAGCGGACCGACCGTGACGCGGGTCAACAGCTGGCGCGGCGCGGTGACCGTGGCCGCGCAGGGCAGCACCGTGACGGTGACAGGCGGACAGTCGAGCACCGTCCGCGCCGGGTCCGCCCCGACAGATCCCGCGCCGATACCTGCCGCGGACCGAACCGACGGCTTCGCGACATTCAACTTCGCGGTCGACGCGGCCCAGGGCGCGGTGCTTGGGGTCTACGGCGGCTCCGTGGCGGCCGGCCAGCCCACTGGGGCGCAGACAGCCGGCATGGCGGACGGAACCACAGACCTCGAGATCACGCTCTCGTGGCCGGCTACGAAGTTCGAGCTCTCGGTCATCTCGCCCACCGGCTCGAGCCGCCAATTTACCTCGGACAAGCCACCGATTACGGACGTCGTTCCCCTGGCGGCGAAGGGTCTGTGGGACTTCGCGGTGCAAGCGCTGGACGCCAAATCGCCCCAACCGTACTGGGTGGTAGTTTCATGGCGCCCGCGCCCGGCCGAGATGGCCTTGGCCGGTTCGGCGTTCAAGTCCTGGGCCGATTCGCACGACTCCGCTCAGAACCCGCAGACCGCCTCGGACCTGGTGAGCGATGAGACAGGTGCCCAGCAGCTCATGGACCAGGCGGGACTGAAAATCGTCGCCACGCCCGGCGCTCCGATGAAATGGGTGTTCACAAGCGGCGAGTACACCGTGAATCCGGGTGAGCAGCTTTACGTGTCTGCGCCAGGCCAGCCGGCCAATTTCCTGGCGATGGCCACCGTTACTTATCGGGCGGGCACGCAATCGTCATCCGGCCAGGTCCTGGTGCTCTTCAGCAGGTCGCCGGGCGTCGCCTGGAATGCCGCGGCCACGGCGCCCATGGACGCGGGAGCCGTGTTGCCCGCGCTCGCCATCAGCGGGGATGGCTACCTCCTGCCCGTGCCGGCCTCGGAAAGCAACCACTACCTCGTCGGCATCGACGAGCTGGGCCAAGCCATGGCGGCCGACATAGGCGCCGGGTTGGCTGGCCATCCGCGCGATCCTCGCTTCGCGAACGACCCTTCTCTCGAGGGCATCATCAAGTCACAGAGCGACACGCAGCAGCAGTACAAGGGAGCTTTTAACTGGACGCTTGCTGCGCAGTACTCCCCAGCGCTCGAGTATCCGGCGTACGCCTACCGGCTCGCCGACGGGAGCATGCTCGAATTGACCGAATTCAAGGCCACATTCACTATGGTCCCAGGCCAGGGGCGCTGCGTCGAGCAGCCAAGCCACCCTTACGACGCCAGCGGGGTAGAGTCCACTCTGATCGGCCCCGCGCGCGGCGTTTATGGCACCGTGACCCAGAGCGAGCTGTGGATGGTGGCCGTGGTCGTCCCCCCAAAAGACTCCGGTCAGACGGTGCAGATCCTTGGCGGGCGAAGTCAGGTCGTGGATTGGTCCACGACTCCATGCACCGGCAGCGGCTCTCCCGGAACTGCGTACGGCGACACAGGTTACTTCTGAGGGCAAATCTCCTCCCCACCGTGTGGGGAGGTCGGGTGTAGCGCCGGAGGGGGCAAGCCCCTCCTGCGTTACCTTCGTTGAAAGATGGCAGGAGTTGAACGCTACGGTCCGGGTCGCGATGCCGGCAACCTCGTGCCCGGCGACTTCATCCTGGCCCACCGGCATCACCCGCTGGCGATCCTGATCAGCCAGGCCGAGAGGCGGCGTTTCAAGGGCCCCGACGCGCCCTACGCCCACTGGAGCCACTCCGCATTGCTGGTCGACGCCGACGGGTCGCTGGTCGAGGCGGAAATCAATGGCGTGAAGCGCAACCCGATCGCCAAGTACCGCAACGACGAGTACCACCTCGTGCGCCTGGGCGAGCAGTTTCGTCCGGAGGCCCGGCAGCGAGCCGTCGCATATGCCCTTGCGCAGGTGGGCCAGCCATTCGGCTATCTGGACTTGGCCAGCGCCGGGCTGCATCTTCTGTTCGGATGGCCGCTTCGCGTCGTGCGCCGCAACCATGAGATCTGCTCCAGCCTCGTGGTGAAATCCCTGCAGCAAGGCGGTCTCGTGCCGGACCTCGACCCGGCCCTCGCGCTGCCCGCCGACCTCGCCAAGGAGTTCGACGTCCGGCCCTGACCTATATTCAGTCGCAGGTCACATGAGCCAGGAGACCCGCACCCCCGACACGATCTCCGTCGCCCTCTTGAAGGTCGGCGCGCGCGAAGCCGACGCCGCCGACTTCGCCGGAGCCTTCCCGATCCTCGACGAGGCGCAGATCGCGAGCCTCCGCCCGTATGGCACTGAGTCGCAGGTGAAAACGGGAGAGGTCATCTTCCGCGAGGGCGAGGTCAACACCGATTTCGTCGTCGTGCTGGACGGTGAGCTGCAGGCGGTCGCGCACTACGGAACGGGTGGCGACCCGGTCTCCACCGGATTCAGGGCCGGCCAGTTTGTCGGTGTGATGAACATCCTCAGCGCCGAGGGCGCCTACGTGACGGTCACCGCCCTCGTCCCGAGTCGCGTCCTCAAGATCCCGCTCGACCGCCTGCGCGACGTCATCGGCACGGAGATGACGCTCAGTGAGATCGTGCTGCGCGCCTTCCTCCTGCGTCACGCGCTCTTGATGCGCCTGGGTACGGGGCCCAAGGTCATCGGCTCGCGCTACAGCACGGCGACGCGCCAGGTCCTCGACTTTCTCGCCCGCAACCGCGTCAGCGTCACCTGGCTCGACGTCGAATCCAACCCCGGGGCGGAGCAGCTGCTGAGGAACTTCGGTTTCACGGCGGACGACATCCCCGTCATCCTGGTGGCCGGGCAGCCCGTGCTCAAGAATCCATCGCTGGCCGAGGTGGCGTCGGTGTTCGGCGTCAAGGCGTCGTCCGGACATATAGAGGACGCGTGCGACCTCGTCGTCGTCGGCGCCGGTCCCGCGGGGCTTGCCGCGGCCGTGTACGCGGGAAGCGAGGGCCTGTCTACCATCGTCGTCGAATCGGTCGCCGTCGGCGGGCAGGCCGGCACGTCGTCACGAATCGAGAACTACCTCGGATTCCCGGCCGGCCTGTCGGGCCAGGAGCTCGCCGCCCGTGCCGCGCTTCAGGCCCAGAAGTTCGCCGCCGCCATCCTTGTGGGCTCGGAGGTGCAATCGCTCCAGTCGATGGGCGGCTTCCACATGCTCGAGCTGGTCGGCGGGCGGAAGCTGCACGCGCGGGCGATCGTGCTCGCCACCGGCGCCCGCTACCGGCGCCTTGAGGTGCCCCGGCTCCAGGAGTTCGAAGGCTCGGGCGTCTTCTACGCGGCGACCGAGGTGGAGGCGCGTTCGTGCAGCGAGTGCGTCGTGGTGGTGGGTGGGGGCAACTCGGCGGGGCAGGCCTGCGTGTTCCTCGCACGAAAGGGACTGGAGGTGCACCTGCTCATCCGCGGCTCATCGCTCGACGCCTCGATGTCGCGCTACCTGATCGACGAGATCGCCAAGGAGCCGGCGATCACGCTGCATCGCCAGACGCGGGTCCAGGACATGATCGGCTCCAACCGGCTCGAGGGCATCGCCATAGCGAGCCCCAACGGCCGTTCGGACCTTAAAGCGAGCGGCCTCTTCTCGTTCATCGGCGCCGAGCCGAACAGCGACTGGCTGGACGGGTCGATCAAGCGCGACGAGGACGGCTTCATCCTCACCGGCGCCGACGCCGCGCCGACCGCCCTGCTCCTCGAGACCAGCCAGCCCAGCGTGTTCGCGGTCGGCGACGTCCGGCACGGCTCGATCAAGCGGGTCGCGACCGCGGTGGGGGAGGGCGCGATGGCCGTGCGCCTCGTCCACGAGAGGCTCGCCCTGCCCCGCTGATTTCAGGAGGTTGCATAATCAGCCCGTAAAGCGTCTTTTTGGGGGAGGGTTTGACCATGATCCGTAGGCCTGGTGCGCTCATCGCGGTTGGCATCGTCCTCGCTCTCGGAGCCGCCGCCTGCGGGACGAGCTCCAACACCTCGACCAGCGGCTCGGGCATCACCTTCGCCGCGCCGGTCTCCCAGACCGGGGCGTTCGGCCAGGCCGAGGGCCTTTACACCCTGCAGGGCTACAAGTTCTGCGTCCAGACCCTGAACGCCAAGGGCGGCATCCAGTACGGCGGCTCGTCGCACCAGGTGACCCTTGTGACGCAGGACGATCAGAGCGTCTCCGCCACCTCGGCGCAGATCGTCGACCAGTACAACGACAAGAGCTACAAGCTGATCCTCAGCCCGTACGGCTCGGGCGCGACGACCGCGGTCGCTCCCGTGGCCGAGCGCAACGGCCAGGTCCTGGTGGACAGCAACGGAGCCGACACCGCGATCTTCACGCACGGCTACAAGAACACCTTTGCGGTGCTGTCGCCGAGCAGCACTTACGTGACGACCATCATCGACACCCTCGCCGGGCTGAATCCCGCCCCCAAGACGGTCGCGATCATCGCGGCCAACGACGGCTTCAGCCAGCACTCGGCGGACACCGGCGTGAAAGAGGCCCAGGCCAAAGGGATGACCGTCGTCCCCTCCGCGACCGCCTACACCTCATCCACCAAGGTCGCGGCCAACGTCACCGACGTGTCGAGCGCTTTGATCGCGATCAAGGGCACGAACCCCGACGTGATCATCATCTCCGCCCACCTCAACGAGGCGGTGGCCGCGATCAAGCAGGCATCGGAGCTCGGCGTCAAGCCCAAGTACGGGTTCGCCGCGACCGTGGCGCCGCCAACGCCCGCCTTCATCTCCGCCCTCGGCACGAAATCCGAGGGCGTGATCGGCAGCACCCAGTGGGTGCCCGAGATCTCCGCCTCCGACAGCATCTTCGGCAGCGCGAAGCAGTTCCTCACCAACTTCACGAACACGTTCGGCTGGTCCGCCACTCAGTACCCGTACCAGGCGGCTGATGCCGCAGCGGCATGCGAGGCTCTTGCCCTCGCGATCCAGAAGGCTGGATCGGCGGATCCCGCGGCGGTGCGCACAGCCCTCGCGGGTCTCAGCGCCGACACGTTCTACGGCCACATCCAGTTCGACTCCACCGGTATGAACACGACCAAGCCGATGTACGCGATCCAGATCCAGAAGTCGGCCTTCGTGACGATCTACCCGAGCAACCTGGCTTCAACGCCCGCCATCTGGCCTGCCATCGCTGCATGACCCAGTTCGCGCAGGCCGCCGCCTACGGCGTCGTACAGGGCGGCCTGTTGGCGCTGGTCGCCGTCGGTTTTTCGCTGGTGTGGGGGATCATGAACGTGATCAACCTCAGCCACGGCGCGTTCGCCGTGATGGGCGCCTACATTGCCTGGCTGCTGAACCAGCACTTCGGCCTTGACCCGTTCCTCGCGATTCCCATCGTCGCCGTCGCGATGTTCGCCTTCGGCTACGTCGTCCAGCGCGGCCTGATCAACCTCGTCGTCAACGCGCCGATCTTCCTCACGCTGCTTTTGACCTTCGGGCTCAGCCTCGTCATCCTCAACATCCTGCAGCTCCTGTTCACGGCCGACGACAGGACCATCGACACGAGCTACGCGTCGCAGAGCTTCGTCATCGGCACGGTGAACGTCCCATACGGCCGCCTCGGAGCGTTCTTCCTGGCCATCGTCATCACGTTCGCACTCGCCGCGTTGATGACCCGCACCCGGCTCGGACATGCGATCGGCGCCACCGGCATGGACCGCGGCGCGGCGCGGCTGATGGGCATTCGCGCGCGTCATATCTATGCGGTGACGTTCGGCATCGCGACGGCGCTCGCGGGCGTGGCCGGCACGATGATCGCCACGGTCGGCTCCTTCAACCCGACCACCACGCCGGGCCAGCTCACGCTCGACGCATTCGTGATCTCGGTGCTCGGCGGCCTGGGCAACATGTACGGGGCGCTGGTCGGCGGCCTCCTGCTCGGAATCGCGGAGTCGATTGGCGGCCTGCTGCTCACAGGCACGTGGGTCAACGCCATCGCCATGGCGGTGCTGATCGTGACCTTGATCATCAGGCCCTCCGGCCTCATCGGCAAGGCCCAGTACGGCGGGCGAGTGGAGGTGTGAGCGTCAGCTCGCCGGCCGGCGCCCTGGCGGCGATCCTTCAGGGGCGCAAGCGCACAGGGCGAGAGATCGTCGTCGATTGGGCGCGTTCGCGGACCCTCGCCAACTCGTGGCCGGCGCTCGCCGGACTTGCGGTGGTTGCGCTTCTGCTCGGCCTCCAGCAGCTCATCGAGCCGGGGACGATGCGCTTGCTCTCCGCCGTGTTCATGTTCGTGGCCCTCGCGCAGGCCTGGAACATCATCGGCGGCTACACCGGCTACGCGAGCTTCGGCCAGGTCGTGTTCTTCGGCCTCGGCGCGTACGTGACGGCGGTGCTGATGAACAACTACCACGTCTCGTTCTGGGTCGCGATGCCGGCGGCGATATTCGGCGGCGTGCTGTTCGCGGTGTTGATCGGCGTGCCGCTGCTGCGCCTCCGCGGCCATTACTTCGCCATCGCCACGCTGGGCGCCGCGGAAGGCGCCCGCGAGGTGATCAACAACATGACGCCCATCACGGGCGGCGGTCTTGGGATCACGATCCCGACCTTCGGCGACCAGGCGCCCACCGCCTATTTCGGCAAGCCGGGTTTCTACGTTGCGTTCCTCATCCTCGCAGCGGCGTCGATCGCGATCTCCGCCGTGCTCGCGCGCAGTCGCTTCGGGTACGCGATGGTCGCGGTGCACGAGGATGAGGCGGCCGCCTCCTCCGTCGGCATCAACACCACGATCGTGAAGGTCATCGCGTTTGGAGTCTCAGGCGCGATCGTCGCGTGCGCCGGCGCGTTCTATGCCTTTCAGCAGATCGAGTTCTATCCGACAGACGTCTTCGATCCGAGCTTCACGGTCCTGATGGTGATCATGGTGGTGATCGGCGGAAGCGGTTCGATCGTCGGACCGCTGGCCGGCGCGGTCGGGCTCGAGCTTCTCTCGCAGTTCCTGCGCGTCAACCTCGGCATCTACAACCAATTGATCTTCGGCGCCATCATCGTGGTGGTCGTCATCTTCTTTCCGCAGGGAGTCGTCAACTTCTTCCGCGACGTGTTGACCACGCGCCGCTTCTCGCTCCTCGAGAACGTCAGGCGCTACCGGCTGTGATCGCTCAGCCGCAGACGGCGACAAACCCCATCCTCGAGGTGCGCAACCTGTCGCGGCGGTTCGGCGGGCTGTGGGCCCTGCGCGACGTCAGCTTCTCGGTGTCGGAGGGCCAGATCGTCGGCGTCATCGGCCAGAACGGCGCCGGCAAGACGACCCTGATCAACGTCATCACCGGCCACCTCCGCCCGACCAGCGGCCAGGTTCTCATCGGAGGCCAGGACGTGACCGGGCAGCACCCCTGGGTGATCGCCCACGACCAAGTGGCCCGCACGTTCCAGATCGTCAAACCTTTTCGCGGCGTGACCGTGCGCGAGAACGTGGCCATCGGGGCCATGCACGGCAACTACCACGACCGGACCGTCCGCGATGCCCTGGCCACGGCGGATGAGCTGCTCGCGCTGGTCGGGATCGAAAAGCACGCGCACGACGCGCCGAGCCAGCTGAGCGTCGCCGATGCTCGCCGGCTCGAGCTGGCCAAGGCACTGGCCAGCCGGCCGAAGCTGCTGTTCCTCGACGAGGTGATGGCCGGGCTGCGGTCGGCCGAGATCGCGACCGCCGTGGAGCTCATCCATCGGCTGCGCGACAGCGGAATCACCATCGTCGCGGTCGAGCACGTGATGAAGGCGATCGTCTCGATCAGCGACCTGATCCTCGTCCTGCACCATGGATCGACGCTGGCCATGGGACCGCCCGCCCAGATCCTGTCGGACGAGCGGGTGATCGAGGCGTATCTCGGCCACCGCTACAAGAGAGCCCCGACGTCGTGAGCCTTCTCGAGGTCCGCAACCTCGACGCCGGTTACGGCCGCGTGCAGATCCTCTGGGACGTGAACCTCGCGGTCGAGGCGGAGCAGATCGTGGCGCTGGTCGGCGCCAACGGCGCGGGCAAGACAACGCTGCTGCGGGCGATCTCGGGGATGATCCCAACGAGGTCGGGCTCGATCACGTTTGGGGGCCGCGAGATCGCCGGGGCGCCGATCGAGAGCATCGTCGACCTGGGCGTCGCGCACGTGCCGGAGGGACGCCGCCTTTTCTCCGGGCTCACCGTGCGCGAGAACCTGCTCCTGGGCGGATGGCGGAACAAGAACGCCGACATCTCGCGCGTGGTGGAGCTGTTCCCGATCCTCGGCAACCGGCTGAACCAGGTCGCCTCGACACTCTCCGGAGGCGAGCAGCAGATGTGCGCGATCGCGCGCGGCCTGATGGGCGCCCCGCAGCTGATGCTGATCGACGAGCTCTCCCTCGGCCTCTCGCCGAAGACGGTGGACGAGATCGTCGCCCGGCTGCCTGACATTTCCGGATCCGGCACGGCGGTTCTGCTGGTCGAGCAGGACATCGACACGGCCCTGACCGTCTCGACGCAGGCCTACGTGCTGGAGACAGGCCGGATCACGAGGGCAGGCCCGTCGGCGCTGCTGCTGGCGGACCCGACGATCCAGCAGGCCTACCTGGGCCTGGCCCCGGGTTAAGTCTGCACAGATTTCTCCACTTGACAAGCGATCGGTTCTTAGCTCTACTGCGCGTGTCTTAAGCGGCCCTGCCGCCTTCCCTCTCCCCCTCAGGGGAGAGGACCAAGGTGCAGGGGCAAGGTGGGAGGGGTCTTGGCGCAGCAGAACGACCCGCAGGTTGCTCAGCAGAGCACTCAGCCGACTGCCGCCGACCTGGCCCAGCAAAAGCTGCAGGCGCAGGTCCAGCAGGCCTTCGCCCTTGGCTGGCACATGGCCGAGCTCTACAACTTCGACAAGGTCGAGGTCGCGGCCGCGGGCCGCCAGATCAAAGGCGGGGCGCCGACGCCCGAGGACGACAAGCCGCCGGCGCCGGAGGAAGAAAACGCACTGCCGGCCGCCGAGACCCCTGCCCCGGCCCCGGGCGCAACGCTCCCCGCCCCGGCGACCAAAGCTCTCGCAAAGCCAGATCCGAAAGCCTCCCTTGCGCAGCTGAGAAACGCAACGCTCGAGGATCTGCGGCAATCCCTTCCGGGGCTGAGTGGACTGCCGACCACGGCCCACCGCGAGATGCTCGTGAGGCAGGTGAAGCACGACCTTCCCGACTTGTGGAAGGGGGTCGACAAGCCGGAGCTCAAGGATCTCGAGAGTAAGATCGACGCCGCTCTTCACCTCCACGGAAAGGAATTCAGGCAGATCGTCCACGGTGTCCACGAGCAGATCCTCGAGGCCCTGACGGTGGTTAACTTCCGGTTTGGGAAGAGCTACGGCCTGGGACGGGCCCTCGCCGAGACGGTCATCCTTCCCCCGTCGTTGGCCTCTGCCAAGGGTGTTGCAGCCTCTCCCAAGGGTATTGCGGCCGTTGAGGACAAGGGTGTTGCGGCCGCTGAGAAGGTTCGACAGCGAAACGAGGCACAGGGCGTGGTGCTGCATACCGCGATGGCGGAGATGTTCGGCGATGAGCGCGTCTTCACCATCCAGGCGTGGCTGCTCGACCTTCGGGACGTCTTTCCCGACCACGCCGCTGACGCGGTGTCGACTACCCTCGGCGGCTGGGGTTTCTGGATGGTGCGGCCGACCATCGGCGACCGCCAGGACGTCAACTGGAACGAGGCAGAAGATCGCAGCCAGATAACACACGCGCTGAGGCGGCAGGGAGACATGTGGCGCGGGCTCCTCTCCGGCGAAAAGGTTCCCAAGAACATCGCGGGTGCGGATTACTACTTCAAGGCCATGGCTGCGGTGGTCCGGCGGGTCTCCGGGCTCGCGCTGCAGTTCCTCGGTACGACCATCGGGCTGGTTCTCTTTCTTGCCGTGGTCGTTGCTTTGTTCGCCCTTTACTTCGCGTCCAGAAGCAACAACAACCCCACCGGGGTGCTGGCCGCGGTCGTCGGGCTTCTAAGCGCCCTAGGAGTGACCACTGGCTCGATCGGCGCGTCGATCAAGAGCGCTTGGTCCAAGGCCGAGGATCCGCTGTGGAACATTGAGGTGTCGGCGGCGGTCGCTGAGGCGGGGTGGCAGAACCCGGCGCCCCTCGGGTCAGTCCAGCAGCTTCAGCTCTTGATGGCGATCGGTGGAGTGGCCGATCGCGACATGGAGACCCGGGTCCGCCATCCGAACCTGTACTGGCTTCGCCAGATCCCTGTCGGCAGGTTGGGAATCGTCCTGATGGTGGTGAGCACGGCGATCGCCATTTTCGCCGTCGGTGCCGCCGACCTGAAGGCCGAGGCGTCGTTCTTCGTGCCGCCGCTCGTCATCGTCGGCTTCCTCGTTTTGATCGCCGCCTGGGATCTGCTCGTCGGTCTGGCGTCGCGCCAGAAGGCTCCGTACCTCTGTCTGCCCGAAAGCCTGGACATGCCCGCCGTGGTCGAGCCGGTGACGCAGTGGTTGGCTCCCATCTTTCTGGCGATCGGCATTGTCGCCGCGCATTACTTCTGGCACTGATGGCTGTCGAAGCGCCTCGCCGAGCGCAGCGAAGGGCGACGATTGCATATGTCGAGCGGCGCATCCAGGACGCGAGAAACTGGAATCCTCCGCCGCCCCTGGTTGTGGCGACGCGGTACGTCTCGATGCTCCTGCTCCTTGTCGCGATCGGAATTCTCGTGTGGGGTCTCATCTCCGCCCTGGCGTTCACGAGCACCCAGACCGGCATCCCGTGCCCAGATCCGCCGCAACGAGTCTCGACACCTCCCCAGCTGGTCGTGGTCCTCATGTGCGTCGTCGCCTTCGTGCTCGGTCACATGACGGCACGGCTGCAGCCCATAGATCCAAAGATGCTCTACGTGCCGGAAGGCCAAGCCCGGGCAAAAGCGAAGAAGGTCGGGGCTGACGCCGGGACCGAAGATGCGACCGCTGTCGCCGTGTTCGACAAGGACCCTGACAAGGAAAGGAAGGATCTGTACCACCGCCGGAACGAGGCGTTGATCGTCCAGGCTCTGCTCTTGCTGTTCCTACTCGAGGTCGCCGGTCTCCTAACGATCGAGGCTGTGACCCTGCAGAGAGGTGTTTGGCCGATCACCTATTACGTGCGCTGCGCATACGACGCAGCCGGCAATCAGTCGATGCTCGCTGCCGCCGCGATTCTTTTCTTGGTCGGGCGCTGGTTCTGGTTGCCCGCGAGGAGGCAGAATGCCGCATCCCGGTCCGAGTGACGCCCTCGTGCTTGTGGCGGGTGTCGGCCTCTCCACGCTGCTGCTGCTCGCGGTGGCGGATCTCTTTCTAACGTTTGACGAACGGCCGTCGGTGGGCGAGTGGGTCACGCAGTGGGCCCGCCGGTATCCGCTGTTCGCGCTGGCGCTGACACTCCTGGCTGGAGCCCTGGTGGGGCACTTCTACTGGGCAACCGCCGGCTGACAGGGGGCTGCCCTGAAGCCCTTGGGTGCGAATTCCTGCGTGGTTGGCCCGGAAACGGGGTAAGTCAGTTCTAGTCGCCCGCGTCCGGGCGAACCTGAAAGGAAGGGCAGGGCTCCATCCCTTTGGAGGCAGGCACATGAGTGGTCTGCTGGTGTCTCTGGGTGCCATGTCCTACCGGGTTTTAACCCCGTTCCGGCATCATTCCCCCTGCGAGATGGTGGACAGGTGACCCGGATCCTCGGCATAGGCCTCGCCACCCTAACCGGCGGCCAGGCGTTCGACAGCCGCAACGTGTCGCTCGCCTCGGTGTTCAAGGTGATCCGTGGCTATCAGTGATCCCGGGCGCATCGACCCGAACCCGGTACTTCGCTACCTCTACGGCGGCAAGAACATCGTCGGCTCCGCACTCGCGCTCCTGGGCCTGGGGCTCTTCTTCACGGGAGTGGTCACCAGCTTCTTCTGGCCCTTCGTCGTCATTGCCATGTACGGCCTCGGCGCCCTGCTGGCGCCAGGGCCGCCGAAGGTCGCCCTGGGCGGCACTTCCTTCGACCCGCAGAGCATCCGGGGAAGCCTGCAGCGTCAGCTGAGCATCGCGAACCGCAAGCTGACGCCGCCGCTGCAGGCGAAGCTGCAGGAAATCGCTGACACGATCATGGGCATCCTTCCGCATTACGCGGACTTTCCCCCCGGCTCGCCCGACCTGTTCGTGGTCGGACGCACAGCGACAGACTACCTGCCCTCGGCGCTGCAGGCTTACCTCAGCCTGCCGCGCGCCTACGCGGCGCTGCACAAGATGCCCAACGGCAAGACGGCCGACCAGGTCCTGGACGACCAGCTCACGTTGCTCTCGAGCAAGATGGACGAGGTGGCGGACGACGTGCACAAGAAGGACTCGGACGCGCTGCTCGCCAACGGGCGCTTCCTGGAGGAGAAATTCGGCGCGTCGGCTCTCGCTCTGCCCCAGCCGAGCTCCTGATCGGTGGACCTCGGCCTCAAAGATCGCGTAGCGATAGTCACCGGCGGCGCGTCGAACCTCGGGCGCGCAATCTCCCTTGGCTTTGCTTCCGAAGGTGCGCGCGTCCTGATCGCCGACGTCGACCTCGACCAGGCGAGGAAGGTCGAGGCCGAGGCGCCGAAGGGCGCCATTGTCGCGCGCAAGACGGACGTCACTGACATGGACTCGGTCTCGTCGGCCGTCGACTTCGCGGTGAAATCGATGGGCGGAGTCCACGTCCTGGTCAACTGCGCGGGATGGACCATCGATCGGCTCTTCACGGAGAAGCCGCGCAGCGAATGGGAGCGCGAGATCGCCGTCGACACCTGGGGATTCATCAACACGGTCCGGGCGGTGCTCGACCCGATGATCGCTCAGCGCTACGGCCGGATCGTGTCGATCGGCTCCGACGCCGGCCGCATGGGGGAGTGGCGCGAAGCCGTCTACAGCGGCACCAAGGCAAGCGTCATCGCCATGTCCAAGGCCATCGCGCGCGAGGTGGGCAAGCACGGCATCACCCTCAACGTCGTGTGCCCCGGGCTGGTGCCCGGCTCGCCCGAGACCTCAGGCCGCGAGTCGATGTGGTCGTCGGAGCAGATGAAGATGTTCACCCCCGAGGTGCGCGAGAAGGCGGCGAAGGCCTATCCACTGCGCCGCCTAGGCACGCCGGAGGACGTCGTGCCGGCGGTGCTGCTGCTGGCTTCCGATCGCGCGTCGTACATCACTGGCCAGACGCTGTCGGTCAGCGGCGGCTACACGATGATCTGAGCGAGGATCTCGTCGCGGATCCTCCGCCACTTTTCGAGCCGGGCCCGGCCCGCCAGCGGAAAGATCAGCGCTTCGATCCCGGTCGCCTGGAGCGTTCGAAGCCGCGAAGCGCACTCGCCCGGCGTGCCCACGATCGCAAGCGTCCGCACCAGGTCGTCCGACACGGCCGCGCCGTGCGAGGCGTGGGTGGACAGGTGCTCCGCGTAGTCATAGGTCTCCGCGCTGCGCGCGATCTCGTCGCGGAACGGCACCAGGCTCTCCGGAAGCTCCTTGTAGTGCGACAACAGTCGCGCTTGCGTCGAGGCCCACGAGCGGACGTCCTCTGGCTCGGGGGCCACGGTCGCCATGACGGCGATCTCGACCTCGCCTCGGTCGCGTCCCGCTGACCGTAGCCCGACCTCGATCCACTCCACCTGCTGCTTCACCAGGTCGGCCTGAGCCGGGCCCATGACGATCGCGCCGTCGGCCAGTCGGCCCGCCAGCTCGCACATCCGCTGCTGGCTGACTGCGAGGTGGATCGGGATGCTCTTGTCGACAGTCGAGCGAAAGAAGCCGATCGCCTCCTCCATCTCGGCCACCTTCTGCGGCTTAAGCCCGATGCCGTAGAGCGCTGAGTCACCCGCGCCGAGGCCCAGGATCGCCCGCCCGTGCGAGATCTCGGCCACCGCGGCGATCGCGTTGGCCGTGACCGTGGGGTGGCGCGTCACCGCGTTGGTCACGCCTGTACCGAGGCCGATGCGCGTGGTGTTGAGCGCGGCGACCACCAGTCCCGCGTACACGTCCTTCATCGCCAATTGCGAATCGATGACCCAGACGCGGCGCACACCTTCGGCCTCGAGCCCGGTGACAAACGCCGCCCAGCTGTCGAAGGACTGGCGCGGGCTTATGCCCACGCTGACGTCGAACGACGTCATGGTTTCTCGGTTTGGGAACGGCGCGCCATCGATTCCTTGCGGCGTTTCACGGCCTCGTGGCGCTCCGGGCTGGCCGCCGCCTGAGCTCGCACGTGCTGGGCCTTCTGGACGTCCTCGGGCACGATCGCGCGCGCGGCCACCATGTTCAGGCTTGCCTTGGTGCCTCGCACCGCGGCCTGGGGCGCCGAAGCGAGCTTTTCGGCGAGCTCCTGGACGCGTGCGTCGACCTGGGAACTGGGCAGCACCTCCGTGACCAGGCCCCACGCATAGGCGCGCGCCGCGTCGAGCTCCGGCATCGCGAGCAGCAGGTCGGTGGCGCGGTTGAGACCGCAGATCTGCACCAGGCGGGCCACGAGCTGGTAGCGGTAGACCACGCCCAGCCCCACCGCGGGGACCGACATCCGGAGGTCGTCGGCGGCGATTCGCAGGTCACAGCTGAGGGCTAGCTCGACAGCCGCCCCGTGGCAGTGGCCGTGGATCTGAGCGATGACCGGCGCTGGGCAGGAGCGCAGCGCGTCGGCGGCGGCGCCGATGAACCCGTCGGCGTCGAGGTCTTCGACGGAACCGGTCAGCCGCGAGATGTCGTACCCGGACGAGAACGCCTCCGTGCCCGCGCCCCGCAGGATGACCACCGATGCGTGCGCGC
>JGI12635J15846_10001157_pt1 | contig 23081 bp, 20 predicted proteins | sample BlaSpr_A8_OM2_M2_FD_15846 | JGI IMG/M metagenome (IMG submission 15846) | reverse complement strand
GACGCTGCGCGGCTCGTGGCCTTGCGCTTCGCGGTCCCGGCCGCTTTCTTGGTCCGGCTCGCCACACGCTTTGTCGTGGTGGCGGCACGTCGCTTGGTCGTGGTCGCGCGCGACGCGCTGCCTCGCGCGATCTGTCGCGCCTGTTTGGTCAGGCCGTCGATGCGCTTGAGGACGCTGTTCACGTCCGCGCGTGTGCTGGCGCGCTTGACCTGCGCCTGCAGCTGCTTGATCGCCGCGCGTGCTGTTTTGTCCGCGTCCTTGAGACTTCGCTCGAGCTGGCGGCGCAGGTCAGGCGGGACCCGGCTCTCCGCTTCGCGCAGGGCCCTTCGCCCCGCGCTCACCGCTCGCCCGACAAGACTGGAACGCCGCGCTGTGCGCTTTCTCTTTCCCATTCATGACCTCCATCAACATGCCTTCGCAGAGCGGTTGACGCACCGCACTAAAATGGGCCGCGCGCGTGAGTACAGCCCCCGAGAGACACCTTATCAAGAAGTACGCAAACCGCAAGCTGTACGACACCCGCACGAGTCGCTACATAACGCTCGAGGGAATCGCGCAGCTGGTTCGCGACGGACATGAGATCGAGGTTGTCGACAGGGACAACGGCCGCGACCTCACGCAGGTCACGCTGTCCCAGGTCGTGCTTTCAGCAGAAAAGCGCGGTCCTGCGCGACTTGTGGACGCAGGCGGCGAGATGCTGCATGATCGTGGCCAGGCGCTGCTCGATTACGTGAGAAAGACACTCAACGTCCCGGGCGATCTTCGCAACCAGGTCGAGCGCGGCCGCGAAGGACTCGAGACCATGGCGGACGACACGATCGAGCGCGCGCTGCGCAGGCTGCGCATCCCAACGCGTCACGACATCGACCGCATCAACGAACGCCTCGACAGGATTTCCGCCCAGCTGAAGAAGAAAGGCACCGGGCCCACCGCGGAGCGGGCGCCAAGGAACGGCGCTACGTCTGGAGGGCGTAAACGAAAGGCCTCTGGCTGACGGTCGACGTGATCACCACGTCCGCTTGCACCCTGTAGGTCGCCTCGCGCACGCGCCTGTCGGCCCGAAGCTGCTGCGTCATCAGACCGGCGACCTCCGCGAGCCGGTTGGCGTCGCCGATCACGGATATGGTCCACGGCGGCGCGACCAACACTCCGTCGATCGACACGCCACTGCGCGTCTGCTCGACCGGGATGCCGGTGACGACGCGCTTGTTGTTCACGTCGATCGCCTCCGCGCCGCCCGCCGCGAGGTTGTTCAGCGCGTCCTGAAGGTCGACTGCAGTAAGCCCTGTCGCATCGATCACCATGACGATCCCCGGCCCGTGGACCGAGACCAGGCCCTCCAGCGCGCGAAGCCGGTTGGCCTCGTCGGTGAGCACCTGGTCAGCCGCCCCGCTCGACCCGGACTGAAGGGTGGCCTGGCGCTGTGCGAGGTCGCTCCTCTCCGCGTCGAGTGCATCGTTGGCGCGGTGGAGATCGTCGATCAAGAAGGCCAGCGAGGCGGTATCCACCCCGACAAGGCTGCGCTCGACCTCCGCCTGGCTGCGGATCTGGATCGTCGCCACGAGCGCGACGAGGAACGCAATGAGCCAGACGCTGATGCCGCGCGCGCGGGACCTGGAGCCGCCCCTGGAGCGGCCTTTAGTACGGATGGACATGCGGTATCTGCAAGCTGGAGTCGTAGGCGGGAAGGCTCAGGTCGGCGCTGCCCTGGTAGGTGAGGTGCAGTTGGAACTGAACCTGCCGGGCGCGGATGTCCGGAAGCGCCGTCGAGTCCTCCAGCGCGGCCTGCATGCGGTTGCGGTCGCCGACCGCAAGAATCGTGATCGGGGACGAGAGCGGCGGGCCCTGGTCGATCACCACCTGGCCCGCGGATCCGGAGAAAGCGGTCAGCGGCGTGATCCGGCGCCCACTGACGGAAATCCCCTCCGCTCCCTGGGCGAACAGCAGGTTGACCAGGTCCTGGACGTCCTGGAAGTTCACCAGGTAGCCCGCCTGGCTGCCCGCGTCGGGCCCGGGAACTCCGTTGCGCAGCTCCACCTGGACGCCTGGTCCGTGCATCGCGATCAGCCCGGCGTGGGCGCGCAGGTCGGTGACCTGGTTCTGCAGCGCCTGCGTGGCGGCTGACCGGGCGGCGGCCTCGGATTCGAGCGCGTCGATCTGTGCGCGCAGGCCGGCGATCTGCCGGCGGTCGCTCGCGTTGGTGGCCTCCAGGTCCTGCACGCTCCGCACCAGTGCCTGGTAGCGGGCGACCTGGTTCGACGAGGTCAGCAGCTGGGCCTTGATCTGGCCGGCCAGGACGAACCCGGTCGCCGTCGCGACGACCGCGACGAGGGCGATGCTGGCCAGATGTTGCCGCGACATGGAACGCGCGGAGTAGTATCGGTTCTCGCCACATGGCGGTCGAAACTCGCGTCTCCGCCTTCCAGACCGCTCAGCGACGCTTTGACGCCGCCGCCGACGTGATCGGACTTTCCGACGACGCACGGCGGGGCCTTCGCGACGTCAAGCGCGAGCTGACCGTGCACTTCCCGGTGCGCATGGACGACGGCTCCGTGCATGTCTTCACGGGCTGGCGCGTCCAGCACAACATCAGCCGCGGGCCGGCCAAGGGCGGCATCCGCTACCACCCGGACGTCGACCTCGACCTCGTCAAGGCGCTNGCCATGCTGATGACCTGGAAGTGCGCGGCTGTCGGCATCCCCTACGGCGGTTCCAAGGGCGCCGTGGCGTGCGACCCNCACAAGCTCTCGCTGAACGAGCTCGAGCACCTCACGCGCCGTTACGCCACCGAGATCTCGATCCTGATCGGCCCNGAGAAGGACATCCCGGCNCCCGACATGGGGACCAGCCCCCAGATNATGGCGTGGATCATGGACACGGTCTCGATGCACTCCGGCCACTCGGTGACCGCGTCGGTCACGGGCAAACCGGTTGACATCGGGGGATCGGAAGGCCGCATCGAGGCTCCGGGCCGCGGCGCCACGTACCTCACGCTCGAAGCGCTGAAGTACCTGCACGTGGACGAGGAGACGCCCACGGTCGCGGTGCAGGGTTTCGGCCAGGTCGGTCAATCCACCACCCGCCTGCTCTCGGAGGCCGGCCTGAGCATCGTCGCCGTCAGCGACTCCAAGGGCGGCGTCTACAACCCGAAGGGACTCGACCTCGCGGCGCTGCTGGAGCATCGACAGGTGCGGGGCGGCGTCAGCGGATTCAAGAAAGCCGACACGATCACGAACGCGGAGCTGCTCGAGCTGCCCGTCACCGTGCTCGTACCCGCCGCGGTGCAGGACCAGATCACCGAGCAGAATGCAGCCCGCATCCGCGCCCGCCTCATCACCGAAGGGGCCAACGCCGCAGTCGCGCCGGAGGCGGACCCGATCCTGCACGAGCGAGGGATCTTCGTCGTGCCCGACATCATCGCCAACGCCGGCGGCGTGATCGTGTCCTACTTCGAGTGGGTGCAGGACCTGCAGGCCTTCTTCTGGGAAGAGGAAGAGATCAACACCAAGCTGCACCATGTCATCACGCGGGCGTTCTACGAGATCCTCCACACCTCGGTCAACAAGCGCATCGACATGCGCGCCGCCGCCTACGCGCTGGCGGTGCAGCGAGTGGCGAACGCAACCACGGTCCGAGGCATATATCCATAAAAGCGCGGGGGGATCAGGATCCCCCCGCGGAACCCCCCTTTGACATAAAGCGCGTCCGGAGTCGTAAGGGTCGCGCCTGGGGACGCCCGGAGTGAATCCGGGCTTCCGCTCCACTGGATTAGGCTGGAATGGCATTGACTCCCCACCGGCCGCAGCGTGTCCTGATTACTGGCGTGTCCAATCCGCTCGGCGCGGAGGTTGCGCGCCGCCTCGCCCCCCAGGTGCCATTCCTGTTCGGGTGCGACGTGTCGGACCCGGTCAGCGCGCTCGAGGAGATGGATTTCGTCCACGCCGACGCCCGCCTGTCGGTCATAGGCAAGATGGTGCGCCGGCTGCGCATCGACACGGTCGTGCACCTCGCCGTCATGGTCGACTCGCCCCACGACGAGAAGTCGATCCACGAGACGGACGTGATCGGGACCATGAACCTCCTCGTGGGGTGCGCGGGGCCGACGAGCCCTGTCCGGCGCCTGGTCGTCAAGTCGAGCCAGGCCATCTACGGCGCGGGTCCGAACGACCCCTCTTTCTTCTCCGAGGACATGGTCAACTGGGAGAGGCTCACCTCATCGGTCGGGCGCGACCTCGGCGAGATGGAGCAGCTGATCAGCGAGTTCGCGCTGCGCCACGAGGCGTGCGACGTGACGGCGCTGCGACTCGGCTACCGCGTGAGCGAGGACACGAGCCTCGCGAAATACCTCTCCCTCCCGATCGTGCCCACGTTCACCGGATTCGATCCGCGGCTCCAGCTCCTGCACGAGGACGACGCGTCGGAGGCCATCGTGCGAGCGGTCATGGGCCGGCATCCCGGCGTTTTCAACGTCGCGGGTGATGGGGTCGTCCTGCTCAGCCAGGCGATCGCGATCATGGGTGGCAGCCCGCTCCCGGTCCTGCCGCCGTACGGACGCTGGTTCGCCCGGCTGGCGATGAAGGTGGTGGCCGGCGTCGCCATTCCGAGCCATCTCGCGGACCTGATCGCTTTCGGTTCGGTCATGGACCGCACGCGCCTCGAGGCGGAGTTCGGCTGGAAGCCGGCGTACAGCTCTCGGGCGACCATGGACGCGCTCGCGCGCGGCAAGCAGATGGAGCAGATCGAAGCGCCGTCGCCCCCGCAGGAGTACGAGCTCCAGGTCTATTTGCAGCAGCGCAGGCGGCGCGCGCGCAGCCTGCCGGCGGGCCGGAATTGATCGCCGAAACCAAGNCNCTTGACAAGTCGACGCCGGCGCAGCGGAGGCGCGGCAGCAAGAAGGCCGAGATCGTGCGGCCGCCGCAGGGTTTTCAGCTGCCGAAGCCGATCCGGCGTTTGCAGCGCCAGGCCCCGCTCCTGGCGCTCCAGGCGGCGGGAGAGCTCTCGACCCGGCTGAAGCAGCTGACAGGCCGAGACGTGGTCGATCTGAACAAGATCATGGAGGCTGTTCATTTCCTATACCAGCAGCGCGAGCTGGCGCGGCGCGGGCCCAACTTCGAGGTCGACGAGTTCGGGTTTGACCCTCAGTGGACAGAGTCGTTGCTCACCGTCTTCAAAGCCATCTATCGCGGCTACTGGCGAGTCGAGACCACGGGCGTCGAGCACGTCCCGTCGACCGGGCGCGCGCTGCTCGTGTCAAACCACGCCGGTGTGCTGCCATGGGACGGGACGATGATCAAGACCGCGGTGTTCACCGAGCATCCGCATCCGCGCCACGTGCGCGCGCTGGTGGCGAGCCAGTTCATGGGAATGCCCGTCATGAGCTGGTTCCTTCGCCGCACGGGTCAGGCCGTCGGGCATCCCGACGACACCCGGCGGCTGCTCGAGCGGGATGAGCTGGTCCTGGTGTTTCCGGAAGGCACGCGTGGCACAGGCAAGAACTTCAAGGATCGCTACCGCCTGCGTCGGTTCGGCCGTGGAGGCTTCGTCTCGACCGCGATCCGGTCGCGGGCCCCGATCATCCCGATCTCGGTCGTGGGTTCGGAGGAGATCTATCCGATGGTCGGCGACCTTGCGCCCGTCGCGCGCCTGCTCGGGCTGCCGTACTTCCCGGTCACCCCGTTCTGGCCGTGGCTCGGACCGCTCGGAATGATCCCGCTGCCGAGCAAGTGGCGGATTCAGTTCCACCCACCGGTGCATGTGGAGGAAGAGGCAGTCACGGCAGCGGACGACCAGCACCTGGTGATGGCGATCGCGGACGAGGTTCGCGACACGATCCAGCAGGGGATCTACGACAACCTGAAGCTCCGGAGAGGTGTCTTTCTCTAGTCCCTGATCGCTACTTGATCACCGCGCGGACGCGCACGGGCTCCGGGTCTTCGACGATGTCGAGCGCCGTCGACTGGCTGATCCAGTACTGGACGTCGCTCACGCCCGGCGCACCGGCGAGGCCGATGGCTTCGACCAGCGTGGATCGCAGCTGCTTGGCGTCCTGCGCGCGCAGGCCCTTCATCGAATTGATGCCGAGACGTCGCATGAGAGCGATCCACCGGTCCATCCCGGAGACCTCGAGCATCGTGCACTGGTTGGCGAACTCGTAGAGCCGCTCGGGTGAGATGCCTGTCTTCTTGAACAGGCGCTTGCGGTCGATCTCTAGCGACGCTCGGTGCAGGAATTGATTCGTGTGGCGGATCCCAACTGCTCGAAGGCGCTGCACGTCCTCGTCGGAGATACCACTGAGGTACTCGAGGGTCCGGTACACCTTGCACAGCTTAGTGTCCGGGTATAATTCGGCGAACCCCGCCCATCAAAAGGAGTAAGCACACCCTGAATCAGAGCCGGCTCGAGACCCGAGAAGAAATTTCCGGGGCGCAGTCTGGCCTCGAGATCGGGATAGGGCGACGGGCGCGCCGCGCCTACGGATTCGACGAGGTGGCCCTCGTCCCCGGTGGCGTCACTCTCAATCCCGACGAGGTCGACATCTCCTTTGCCATGGGCGGTCGTTTCAACCTCGCTCTGCCCATCTGGGGTTCCGCGATGGACGGAGTCGTCGACGTCGACTTCGCGATCGCGATGGGCAAGCTGGGCGGGATAGCGGTCCTCAACCTCGACGGCGTCCACACGCGCTACGAGGATTCCGCGCCGGTGATCCGAAAGATCGCGGAGGCCGACAAGTCGACCGTGAACGCAGTGCTCAAGGAGGCGTACCGCGAGCCGGTCAAGCCGCACCTCATCGCTGAGCGCATCAAGGCGATCAAGGCCGCGGGCGTTCCCTGCGCCGTTTCGACCGTGCCCGCTCGCGCCGGTGAGCGCGCCGACGTGGTGCAGAAGGCGGGAGCCGACGTTTACGTCGTCCAGGGCACGGTCCTCACCGCGCGCCACTCGTCGCGCTCGTATCACCAGCTTTCCTTCGAAGACCTCGTGCGCGCGTGCGAGATCCCGGTTGTCGTCGGCAACTGTGTCCACTACGAAACGGCCCTCGAGCTCATGGAGACCGGAATCGCCGGGATCCTGGTCGGCGTGGGCCCGGGCGCGGCGTGCACCACCCGCGGCGTTCTCGGCGTCGGCGTGCCACAGGTGACCGCGACGGCGGACGTGGCCGCGGCCCGCGACGAGCACATGCGGCGCGGTGGTATGCGGGTCGCGGTCATCACCGACGGCGGGATGCGCATCGGGGCGGACGTCTGCAAGGCTTTTGCCGCCGGCGCCGACGCCGTGATGATCGGAACGCCGCTCGCCGGCGCCGAGGAGTCCGCGTCGAAGGGCTTCAACTGGGGCATGGCCACGCCGGACCCGAACCTGCCGCGCGGCACGCGCATCCAGACCGGCACCAAGGCGACGCTGCGCGAGATCCTGCTCGGGCCGGCTCGCGTCGACGACGGCTCGCAGAACTTCGCGGGCGCGCTGCGCTCGGCGCTCGGGGTCTGCGGGGCGCACGACATCGCGGAGTTCCAGCACGTCGAGATGGTCATCGCGCCATCGATCACGTCCGAGGGCAAGGTGTTCCAGCAGGCCCAGCACGTAGGAATGGGTAAGAGCTGAGCACTGCCGCCGCGGCGAGGCGGGAGCAAGTCAAGACAGCCGCGCGCAACCAAACCATCCTGGTCCTCGACTACGGCTCCCAGTTCAGCCAGCTGATTGCCCGGCGCGTGCGAGAGGCAAACGTGTACTGCGAGCTGGTGCCCGGCACGACACCGTGGTCGGAGCTGGAGAAGCGTCACCCCGCCGGGCTCATCCTGAGCGGCGGCCCGTCCAGCGTTTACGACGAGGGCGCACCGCAGGTCGATCCTGACGCGCTGCGCTCCGGCGTCCCGGTGCTCGGCATCTGCTACGGCATGCAGCTCATCGCCCATCACCTGGGTGGGAAGGTCGACCCCGGCCACGCGCGCGAGTACGGGCCGGCCCTTCTGTCGGTGCACGAGGCGAACGGCCTGTTTCGCGGCTTGGAGGGTGAGCTTCCGGTGTGGATGAGCCACGGCGACCACGTCAGCGAGATGCCGCCGGGATTTCACCTCCTCGCGACCAGCGGCAACTCGCCGGTCGCGGCGTTTACCGACGGCAAGGGAATCTTCGGCATCCAGTTCCACCCCGAGGTGGTGCACACGCCGAGCGGCCGCGAGGTGCTGCGCAACTTCCTGTTCACGGTCTGCCAATGCACGCCGTCCTGGACGCCGGGCTCCTTCATCGCCGAGGCCACCGAGAGCATCCGCGCCCAGGTGGGCGCCGGCCGCGTGATCTGCGCGCTGTCCGGTGGCGTCGACTCCGCAGTGGCCGCGACCCTCGTCCACCGCGCGGTCGGCGACCAGCTCACGTGCGTGTTCGTCAACAACGGCTTGCTCCGCAAAGAGGAGCCGGAGCGCGTCCTCGACGTGATGCACGGCAACCTCGACATGGACATCCGCTACGTCGACGCGACCGAGCGTTTCCTCGACGCGCTTCGCGGAGTCATCGACCCGGAACAGAAGCGGCGCATCGTCGGTCGAGAGTTCATCTCGGTCTTCGAAGCGGAGGCGACAAGCCTCGGCCACATCGACTTCCTGGCGCAGGGCACGCTCTATCCCGACGTCATTGAGTCGACCGCGCCCGACGTCGCATCGACCGCCTCGAAGATCAAGACCCACCACAACGTCGGCGGGCTTCCGCCGGGTCTGCGCTTCCAGCTGATCGAGCCCCTTCGCTACCTGTTCAAGGACGAGGTGCGGGCCGTCGGCCTCGAGCTCGGCATGCCGGAAGAGATGGTCTACCGCCAGCCGTTCCCCGGACCGGGCCTTTCCATCCGCTGCCTTGGCGAGGTCACGGCCGAGCGGCTCGAGATCCTCCGCAACGCGGACTGGGTCGTCGTCGACGAGATCAAGCGCAACGGCCTGTACCGTCAGGTCTGGCAATCGTTCGCGGTGCTCACGCCGCTGGAGACGGTCGGCGTGATGGGCGACTACCGCACGTACGCGAACGTCGTGGCGGTGCGCGTCGTGACCAGCGAGGACGCGATGACCGCGGACTGGGCGCGCGTGCCGTATGAGGTCCTCGCGCGGATCAGCAACCGGATCGTCAACGAGGTCAAAGGCGTGAACCGGGTGGTTTTCGACATCACGAGCAAGCCGCCGGGCACGATCGAGTGGGAGTAGCGGGACAGCATTCCGCGCGTTTTAGCCAAAACGTGCGTATTCGAACCACTTTTTCGGAGCTTCTTGCTCAAAACCATCGGAATCGATGAAGGTCCTTGTTGTCGGATCTGGTGCGCGCGAGCATGCGCTTGTCTGGAAGTGCGTTCAGTCAGACCTGGTGGAGCGCGTGTACTGCGCGCCGGGCAACGGCGGGACCGGCGGCATGGCCCGCAACGTCCCGATCGGCGCGGCGGACGTCATGCGCCTGCGCGAGTTCGCGAAGCGCGAGCGCGTCGGGCTCATCGTGCTCGGGCCGGAGGCCGCGGTCGACGCCGGCGCGGGCGACGTGCTGCGCCACGCGGGCTTCAACGTCTTCGGACCGAACAAGTCCGCGGGCCGCATCGAGTCGAGCAAGTCGTTCGCCAAGTCATTGATGAAGCGGGCTGGGATCCCGACCGCGGAATTCGAGGTTTTCAGCGCGCCGGCCGCCGCCAAGGCGTGGGCGCGGCAGCGCGACGGGCAGGTCGCGGTCAAGGCCGACGGCCTCGCCCGCGGCAAGGGCGTCATCGTGTGCGCGACCGCCGATGAATCCGACCGGGCGATCGATGCGATGCTCGTCGAGCAGCGGTTCGGCCGCAGCGGCGCGACGATCGTCGTCGAGGAGCGGCTCGACGGCCCGGAGCTCTCGGTACTGGGCGTCACCGACGGCACCGACGTGATCGCCCTGGCTCCGGCGCGCGACTACAAACGCGCCAGTGACGGCGATGCCGGCGCCAACACAGGCGGGATGGGAGCCTATTCGCCGCCCAAGGGCGTCGATGACGCGCTGCTCACCAAGGTTGTGGACTCAGTCATGCGCCCGGCGGTGCGGGAGCTCGCGGCGTCGGGCGACGAGTTCCGAGGCGTGCTTTACGCCGGGCTGATCCTCACCAAGCAGGGCATCCGAACCCTCGAGTTCAACGCGCGCTTTGGCGACCCGGAGGCGCAGGCCGTGCTGCCCCGCCTGCAGAGCGATTTCGTCGCCCTGGCGCTGGCGGCCGCCCGCGGCAGCCTGGCGGATTTCCCCGAACCCCGATGGAGCCCACAGGCATGCGTGGGGGTCGTCGTCGCGTCCGGCGGCTACCCGGAAGACGCCGCGATGACGCTCGGCGTGCCGATCCGAGGTCTGACCGAGATGCCGCCAGGAGTGCTCATCTTCCACGCCGGGACCCGCTACGAACCGATCAAGGGCCTGGTCACCGATGGGGGCAGGGTGGTGACGTCCGTGGGGCTTGGCGACACCGTCGCCCAGGCGAGGCAGACCGCCCTCGCGGGCGCCCGAAAGGTACGATTCGAAGGGGCTTTCTACCGAACGGACATAGCCCAGGAGGCCGCTGAGGGGTGACGTTGAGAGATTTGGTCATCCAGACGGCACAGATGCTAGGAGGCGACGAGCAACGCAGCGATCGCATCGTAGATGCCTGAGCGAGTAGCGCAGGAGCCGACGACGCAGATGTGCTGTCTGGGGGCCAAAGCTCCAACGGCAATCCCTCGGCGGCCTCTTCAGGAGGCGGTTTAGTGCAGCCAGTGGTCGGCGTCATCCTCGGCTCCAAATCCGATCTTCCTTTGATGGAGTCCTGCGTCAAAGTTCTCGATGACCTCGGTTTGACGCACGAGCTGAAGATCTGCTCTGCGCACCGCAACCCCCGCGGTGTCATGGAGTGGGCGACCACCGCGCGCTCCCGCGGGCTGAAGGTCGTGATCGCCGCGGCGGGCGGCGCTGCGCACCTTCCTGGTGTTGTCGCGGCGTGGACGGACCTTCCGGTGATCGGCGTCCCGATGCCGACCCAGCATCTCGGTGGGGTCGACTCGCTGTACTCGATCGTGCAGATGCCGGCCGGCGTACCTGTGGCCACCGTGGCGATCGGTGAGGCCGGCGCCAAAAACGCCGCGTGGCTCGCCGCTCGGATCATCGGACTTCACGACCCGGGTGTCGAAGAGCGCCACGCCGAGAGGCGCGCCGCCCTAGCGACGGGTTGATGGCCAAGAAAAGGTCTCGCGTCCGTCTCGTCGACACGACGTTCCGAGACGCGCAGCAGTCTCTGCTCGGTGGCTACCTGCGGACGGACGAGATCGTGCCCATCGCGGCCAAGATGGATTCGATCGGCTTCACCGCGATGGAAGCATTCGGAGGCGCCACCTTCGAGACGCAGCTCTTGATCCACGAGGATCCATGGGACTTTCTGCGCAAGCTCAACAAGGCGACACCCAACACGCCGATCCAGGCCCTCATCCGGGGTCAGAACCTGGTCGCCAAGCGCAACTTCCCGGACGACGTCGTCGAGCTCTTCATCAAGCACGCGGCGAAGTCCGGGGTCGACGTGTTCCGCATCTTCGACCCGCTCAACGACCTGCGCAACATGGAGGCGTCGATCGCTGCCGCGCTGAAAGCGAAGAAGAAGGTCCAGGGCACGCTCAGCTACGCGATCTCGCCCGCCCACAGCCTCGAGCTGTGGGGATCCCTTGCCAAGGGTCTGGTCAACATGGGCTGCCACGAGATCGTGATCAAGGACACGTCAGGACTGCTCAGCCCGCAGGCGACGTGGGAGCTGGTGACAACGCTCAAGGACATGGTCAAGGTGCCGATCGACATCCATTCGCACTGCTCGAGTGGCATGGCGCCGATGGCCTACATGGCGGGCGTGGAGGCGGGGGCCGAGATCCTCGACGTCGCGATCTCTCCGCTCGCCTGGGGCGCATCCCAGCCCGCCGCGGAGAGCGTCGTGGCGGCGCTGCACGGCGGGGAGTACGACACGGGCCTCGAGCTGGACAAGATGTGGGACGTCCAGCGCGAAGTCGAGGAATTGAAGCGCCGCCACATCGAGCATCTGAGCCCTCTCGCCGACCGCGTCGACGCCAGCATCCTCCGGTACCAGATGCCCGGTTTCATGCTGGAGGACATTCACAACCAGCTCGACGCGGAAGGCGCGAGCGACCGCCTGGAGGATGCCCTCGAAGAGGCCAACGTCGTCCGCCGCGAGCTAGGGTATCCACCTCTCGTGGCGCCCATCCGTCAGATGATCGCGACGCAGGCCGTCTACAACGTGATCGGTGAGGACCGCTACGCGAAGGTGACGCAGGAGCTGAAGGATTACCTGCAGGGCCTCTATGGCAGGCCTCCGGTGCCCGCGGACCATGAGCTGCGCAGGCTCGTGCTGGGACGCGAAGAGCCCATCACGATCCGTCCCGCGGACCTCCTCGAGCCGCAGGTGGAGGTCGCGCGCCAGCAGGTCAAGAAGCTCGGCCACGAGCCGACCGATGACGCGGTGCTGATCCACCTGATGTTCCCGAGCCTCGTGGCTGACTACATGCGCGGCCCCCAGCCGGAGAAGGACGGTCACAAGCCGGCGCCGGCTTCACCCGCCGCGGCTGCACCACCACCCGAAGTCCACACGGTCGAGGATCCGCCGGCGGCGAGCTCAGCGCCCCACGCGGCCGAGTTCGACGTCGAAGTCGACGGCGAGGTTTTCAAGGTGCGCGTGGTGGGGACGGGTATGCATGTGGTCAGCGCGACCGCGCAGGCAGCGAGCACAAATGCGAAACCGGCGCCGCCCAAGGCCGGGGAGGGCACGGTGATCGCCCCAATGCAAGGCCTCATCGTCAAGGTCCCGGTCAAGCAAGGGGACGCGGTCAAGCTCGGCGAGGTGGTAGCCGTGCTGGAGGCGATGAAGATGCAGAACGACATCGTCACCACCGTCGCGGGCAAGGTGACAGCCGTCTACGTCAAAGAAGGCGAGGTGGTGAGCCCTAACCAGCCCCTGCTCGCGATCGCGTGAAAAGGAAGCTCTTCAACAAAGTTCTCGTCGCGAATCGAGGCGAGATCGCGATCCGGGTGATGCGNGCGTGCCGCGAGCTCGGCATCGCGACCGCNGCCGTCTATTCGGACGCCGACCGCAACGCCATCCACGTCCGGTACGCAGACGAGGCGTTTCACATCGGCGGGGCGGCTCCGGCCGAGTCGTACCTGCAGCTCGACCGGATCGTCAAGGTCGCGCACGACTGCGGCGCCGAGGCGATTCACCCCGGCTACGGCTTCCTCTCCGAGAAGGCGGCATTCCCGGATGCATGCGAAGCGGCGGGAATCAAGTTCATCGGACCCCCAGGGTCGGCGATGAGGGCGCTTGGCTCGAAGCTCGCGGCGCGAAAGCTCGCGATGGACAAGGGCGTGCCCGTGACACCCGGCAGCGGAGCGGTCGACCCGGCGACGGCTGCCGACGCGGCCCGGCGGATCGGTTTTCCGGTGATGATCAAACCGTCCGGAGGCGGCGGGGGCATCGGCATGAAGGTCGTCGAGTCCGAGGACCAGCTGAAGGCCGCGATCGAGTCCAGCGCCCAGGCCGCGCGCTCGGCGTTCGGCGATGGGACCGTCTACATCGAGCGCTACGTGCGCAAGCCGCGGCACATCGAGATCCAGGTCGTCTGCGACAGCCACGGCAACGCCGTGCACCTGGGCGAGCGCGAATGCTCAATCCAGCGTCGTCACCAGAAGATCATGGAGGAGACTCCGTCACCCGCCGTCACGGCGAAGATCCGCGCGGCGATGGGCGACGCCGCGATTCGGGCTGCCAAAGCCGCCGGCTACGTCAACGCGGGCACGGTCGAGTTCATGTTCAGCGATGGCGACTTTTACTTCCTCGAGGTGAACGCCCGCCTGCAGGTCGAGCATCCGATCACCGAGGCGGTGACGGGGATCGACCTGGTGAAGGAGCAGATCCGNNTCGCCGCCGGGCTCGAGCTGAGCTTCCGGCAGCGAGACATCACGTGGACGGGGCACGCCATCGAGATGCGCATCAACGCGGAAGACCCGCTGCGCAAGTTCATCCCGAACCCCAAGCGGATCAGCCGCTGGGTCGCGCCCGCGGGGCCGGGCGTACGCGTCGATTCGGGCTTCGGCCCNGGATCAGACGTCCCACCGAACTACGACTCGCTGGTCGCCAAGCTCATCGTCCACGGCAGCGACCGTGCGGAGGCGATCGCGCGTGCCAGCCGCGCGCTGCGCGAGTTCGTCGTCGTCGGGCCGGCCACCACGATTCCCTATCACCGCGCGATTCTCGAAAACCCGGACTTTCGAGCGGGCAACCTGAGCACGCGCTTCATCGAGGACCATCCGGACTTGATCGACGTGGCGAGGAAGCTCGCGACCGACGAGTCGCCGTTCGACTACGGCCCTGACCCGCGGCACGTCGCCGCAGCAGCGGCCGCCGTCGCGTCCATGGTGAGTCGATAGCTCCCCTGCGGCACCCGGAGAGCGGCCGGCCCTTCAAGGTCACGGACTCGACTGAGCACGGCCACACCAAGCAGTTCGTCCTCCGCGATGACGTCATCGAGTTTCCCGACGGCGCGAAGGCGCTCTACAGCGTGGTCACCAACCCGGACTCCGCCTTCGTCGTCCCGTACTTCGGCAACGGCGACACCATGCTCGTCCGCCAGTGGCGCCACGCATGGGACGTCTCGTCATGGGAGGTCCCGGCGGGTACCTTCGACGGCGACGAGGATCCCCTCGAGTGCGCGCGGCGCGAGCTTGCCGAAGAGACGGGGCTGGTGGCCGCTCGTTACACCTCGCTGGGTATCGTCCACGGCGCCGCGTTTCTCACGGGAAGGGCACACCTCTTTCTCGGCGAAGAGCTGACCGAGTCCGCGCGTTCGCCGGAGAGCTACGAGCAGGACATGGAGGTCCTGCGCCTGCCCTTCGTCGAGGCTTTCAACTCCGCGCTCGAGGGACAGATCGTGCACTCAGGCTCGGTGACCGCGCTCTGCCGCGCCGCGCGCGCCCTGAAGCTGATCTAGGCGGCTGCGGGGCTCGCGGACGGGCTCGCCGTGGGCGAGGGAGAGGGGCTCGGGGTCGCGTTGGGGCCCTGCTTGTTGGCCGGATGGTTCTTCGCCAGCGGCCCCACCAGGTCGAGGTCGTACTCGGCCGCGATGTTGTGGCCCGAAACGTCGCGAACGGTCGGCAGCACGACCAGGCGGTAGATGTCGCCCGGCTTCAGGTCGAGGCCGCTGATCGTCACCGTGCGGTTCAGGTAGGTCGCCGTCGCGTCGAGCTGCTTGCCCTTCGAGTTGAGGATCACGACGCCGTCGGCGACGGCGCCCGGGTCGAGGTCGCTGTCGAAGCTCACCTTGACCGCGTCCGGTGCCACGTCGACGCTGACCACCTCGGCGCCCTTGCCGAGGTCGCGATGCGGTCCGCCAACTGCCTGGTCGACGAGGAAGCTTCTGGTCGTTGCGTCGCGAACAAGCGTGAGCGTTTCCTCGTATTCGCTGACGTCGATCTTGCCGCGGGTGAGGACGAGGCGGACGACGAAACGTGTCGTGTCCGGCTGTGTCGCGACAGTCTCCTGGGTCAGCACGTAGAACCGTGTGAAGCGCGGATCGCCCTTGATGACCAGCGGCAGGCCGCCATCGCCGTACGCCTTCTTGCCCTGATCGTCCAGCAGCGCGGTCGCGCCGTCTGCCTGTGCGTTCAGCCGCGCCTGCATGAAGGCGATGACCGCCTTCGTCGCGTCGTCGAGGGCTGTCGGCTCAGGCGGCATCGCCGGGGCGACGGCCGTCCACATCGCACCCCCGCGGAAGAACACGAACGACGCGCCGTTCGGCGCCCACTGCGGCACGTGGTAGGTGCCGTTGGCGAGTTTCGTCGCCGCGACGTTGCCATCGGGCCTCACCTGGTAGAGATCGGTGTCGCTGCCGAGCAGGATGGCGTCCTGGCTCGACCAGCTGGCCTCGCCTGAAGGCAGGTTCGACAGAGTCGTGCCCAGCATGTCGGACACGACCAGCTTGTCACCGGCCGAGTAGAGGATCTCGGAGCCGCCCGGCGACCACCCCACAAACGCGGCGGCCGCCTGTCCGATCTGCGCCGTCTTGTTTGGTGAGTTCGGGGACGTCGCGAGGTCGAGGACGAAAAGGTTCTGGTCCTGCTTGTAGGCGGCGTGCCCGCCGTCGGGAGCTATCGACACGACCGTCACCACGCCCGTGGCCGGCAGCGGCGCGATCTGCGCAGGACCGTTGGCGCCCTGGTTGTAGATGCCGTCGCTTGCCGCCCAGATGATCTTGTCCTTCGCCCAGCCGACCAGCACCGGCGCGGGCGTCGGCCTGATCTCTTCGGTCTTGCCGTCGGCGAAGGTCAGGACCTCGATCTTGCCGGCGCGGACGTAGGCGAGGCGGTCACCGGCAGGCGAGATCGCGAATGAGGACACGCCATCCGGCGCGATCAGGCCCACCGCGCCGCCCTTGGCCGGCACGACGTCGAGGGCGCCCTTTCCGTCCAGGTAGTAGACGGTCGACGAGTCGGCCGACCACTGCACCGGCGATGTGTTCGTGCCGCCGAGCGAAACCAGCTGCTTCTCGCCTGTCAGCAGGGAGCTCGACGTCGGCGTCGGCCGCGGCGACGGCGGAGGACTCGGTGACGGGGGTGGCTGAGTGACGAAGGTGATCGTCTGCGCGGATGTCAAAGGCTGGCCGGAGGCCGTCTTTGCGCCGGTGCCGATCGTCACCTGGTACTGGGTGTTGGGCGCCAGGTTGCCGCTCGTCGGCAGCACCGCGAGCGTGTTGACATCCCACGAGTACGCGACGTTCGTGGCCGGCGTGATCTGGACCGCGTCCTGGGTCGACCTGTGATCCATGGGCTGGTTGAAAGACACGAGGATGGGCTGCTGCAGCGAGACGTTCGTCTTGCCATCGATCGCGCTCTGCAGGTAGACCTGTGTCAGCCCGCCGGGCTGCTGCACCGCATACCAGACGACAAGGGACGCGATCAGCACCAGGCCCGCAGCGGCGCCGGCCCACGCGATTCCTGGCGGAGCGAAAGCGCGGCGCCACCACGACGTGCGCCCTTCGCTCACCGCCCACGCCTGCTGCATCAGCTGGCGGCGGAGGCCGGTCCGGAAGGCGTCGTCCAGCGGCGCTTCGGGCGGCCGGACCAGGCTCAGCAGGGACGCGACGCGCCGGAGCTCGTCGTCCTGCAGGATGTCTTCCAGCTCGGGGTCGTGGTACGAGCTCATTCCACAGGCCTCAGCGAGGTCGCCTCATCGCGAAGCCGGGTGACCCCGCGGTGGATCAGGAGCTTCACGGCACCGGCCGACTTGCCCATGGCGACCGCGATGTCGTCGATCTTCATGTCCTCCTGGAACTTGAGAACCAGCGCCGTCCGCTGCTGGTGCGGCAGAGCCTCGACGAGCGTCCAGATCCGGCGCAGCTCGTCCCTGTGCGCGGCCAGGTCTTCGAGCGCCGGCCCGGCGACCGACAGGTCATGAAAGTCCTCGAGCGGCTGCGACGGCCGCAGGGTGCGGTAACGGTCGGCGATCGCGTTGACGGCGATCTGATACAGCCAGGCAGCAAAGGGCCGCCCCGTGTCCTGGTAACGGGGCATGGCCTTCAGAGCCTTCATAAAGACTTCCGAAGTGACGTCCTCTGCCGCGGTTTGCTCCCTCACTCTTGAATACACGAATCGATAGATCTGCTGAAAGTGCCGGTCGTAGAGCGCCCCGAACTGACGCGGATCCCGCTGTGCACGCTCGACGAGCTCTCGCTCCTCGTCGCGCGACGGGTCGCTCACTGGCCGTTCAGCCTGTGCCGGTTCAAACGGGAGGCCCCGCAAGCTGGTTACGAGGCGTTGAATTCGCGTCGGGCTCTGCGGCCACCGTCGGTTTCATCAGCCGCCCTCGATTATCAAGCCAGGCGCTTAAAGCCACCGCCCGATAAGGCATGGCCACGACATCTTGGGCTCGCAAGGGGTCGCTTCACTAAATCTAGCCTTGCCTGGCGCACCTTATAATTCCAGCCGGCCCCATTGATCGAGCGATACTCGCCGCCTGCCATGCGGGCGGTCTGGTCTGACCAGCACCGGTTCGAGCTCTGGCTGCGGATTGAGATCCTCGCCTGCGAAGCCTGGGCCGGGCTCGGACGCATCCCTGAATCCGCGCTCCCCAAGATTCGCAAAGGCACATTTGACGCAACGAAGATCGCCGAGGTTGAGTCACGCGTCGGCCACGACGTCATCGCGTTTCTCACGGTGCTCAACGACTCCATCGGCCAGCCCGAGGCCCGCTACGTGCACCTCGGCATGACGAGCCAGGACCTGAACGACACCGCGATGGCGGTCCAGATGGTCGAGTCGGCGCGGCTCATCGGCCACGACCTCGCCAGGGTGCGCGAGGCCGCCGCGGACCTGGCCATCAANCACAGAAAGACGCTNATGGCCGGCCGCACGCACGGCATCGTGGCCGAGCCCATCACCTTCGGATTCAAGGTGGCGGGCTGGGTTTCGGAGCTCGACCGCTCGATCGCCCGGCTGGAGCAAGCGGCGAAAAAGGCGGCGGTCGGCCACATGAGCGGAGCCGTCGGGACGCACGCCACGCTCGACCCACGCGTCGACGAGCAGGTCTGCCGCGAGCTCGGCCTCGAGGCCGACACGGTCTCCACGCAGGTGGTCGCGCGCGACCGGCATGCGGACTTCATGTCCGCGCTCGCGATTGCCGCGGGCACGCTGGAGAGGATCGCGACCGAGATCCGCCACCTGCAGCGCAGCGAGATCGGCGAAGCGTTCGAGCCGTTCGGCAAAGAGCAGAAAGGTAGCTCTGCGATGCCGCACAAGCGCAACCCTGTCCTGACGGAGCGCGTGTGCGGGCTGGCGCGCGTCGTGCGCGGCCACCTCGTGACGGCGCTCGAGAACACCGCGCTGTGGCATGAGCGTGACATCAGCCACTCCTCCGCGGAGCGCATCATCTTCCCCGATGCGTGTGCCGCTCTCGACTACATGGCGATCGAGATGAACAAGGTGCTCCGCGGGCTTGAGGTCCGCCCCGAGCGCATGCTCGCCAACCTGCAGTTCGCGGGCGGGGTCGTGTTCTCGCAGCGCGTCCTGCTCGCGCTCGTGGACAGCGGCATGCCGCGCGAGGATGCGTATTTGATCGTGCAGAAAGCCGCGATGCAGGCGATGGATGGAACCGGTCCAGGGTTCCGCTCGTTGCTGGAGAACAATGACGAGGTCATGAAACGCATCGGTGAGAAGCTCGAGCAGATCTTCGACCCGTGGGCGGGGCTGGAGCACACCGACCTCGCGTTCGAGCGCCTCGGTCTAGGAGTGGCTGCAAAATGATCTGGCGATCCCGGCCGGAGCCCCTCGACGGATCTTCGGTGCCCATGCGGCCGATCTGCGTCGTTGCGGCCTCCGCTCCTCGCTCACGCATCGATAGATGCGCTCGCTCCGGTGCTCGGCCGCGCCTAGCATCTCGACCACCTGTGCCCCGAATCTCTCGCCGAGGTCTCCGTCCGTGATCGCGGGGCCCCCGGTGGTCGGCACCGACCTCCCGCTCAAGCTGTTCGCGAAGGGCAAGGTCCGCGACACGTACGAGCTCGGGGACGACAAGCTCCTGATGGTGGCCACCGACCGTATCTCCGCCTTCGACCACGTCCTGCCGAATGGCATCCCCGACCGCGGCAAGGTGCTGACTCAGCTGTCGATCTATTGGTTCTCGCAGACCGATACGTTCCAGCCCAACCACCTGATCTCGGGCATGGTGCCGGATCTGCCGGCGTCACTGAAAGACCACCGGGACGAGCTCGCCGGCCGCTTCATGATCGTGCGCAAGGCGAAGCGCATCGACTACGAGTGCGTCGTCCGCGGCTACCTCGCGGGCAGCGCCTGGAAGGAGTACGACGAGTCCAAGTCACTGGCGGGCGAGCCCATGCCGCCTGGTCTGCGCCAGAGCGAGAAGCTCGCGACGCCGATCTTCTCGCCGGCGACCAAGGCCGAAACGGGCCACGACGAGAACATCACCTTCGACCACATGAAGAAAGACATCGGCGACGACCTGGCCACGAAGCTGCGCGACGCCAGCTTCGAGCTTTACAAGTACGCGTCGGAGCTGTCGGCCCGCCGCGGCCTCATCCTGGCCGACACGAAGTTCGAGTTCGGCCTGGTCGGCGACGACGTCGTTCTGATCGACGAGGCTCTTACGCCGGACAGCTCGCGCTACTGGGACGCGACGACCTACGTCGTCGGCACGTCGCCTGACTCATACGACAAGCAGTTCGTGCGGGACTGGCTGTTGCGCTCGGGATGGGACAAGGAGTCCGAACCCCCGCGCCTGCCCGAAGACATCGTCACCCAGACGCGGCTTCGCTACCTGACCGCATACCAGCGCCTGGTCGGCAAACCGCTGTTCCCGCCGAAGCCTCGGAATGAATGATGATTGCCCGAGTCATCGTCACACCAAAACCTATGGTCAACGATCCGCAAGGCATCACGGTCAAGCAAGGGCTCGCGACGCTGGGCTTTAGAGAGGTCTCCGACGTCCGCGTCGGCAAGTACATCGAGGTCACCCTCGACGTTTCGAGCGAGCACGAGGCGCGGGCCCGCGTCGAGGAGATGTGCCGCCAGCTCTTGGCGAACCACGTGATCGAAGATTTCCACTTCGACATCGTCAGGGACGGTCATCGTTGAAGTTCGGAGTTGTTGTTTTTCCGGGCACGTGGTCCGACCGCGACTGCGGATGGGTGATCGACCAGGTGCTCGGCCAGGAGCTCACCTACCTCTGGCACAAGGACACCGACCTCAAAGGCTGTGACTGCGTGATCATCCCCGGCGGATTCGCGTACGGCGACTACCTGCGCACCGGCGCCCTGGCGCGTTTCGCGCCGGTGATGGAGCAGATCGGAGAGTTCGCCGACCGCGGCGGCCTGGTGTGGGGCATCTGCAACGGCTTCCAGGTCCTGTGCGAGGCGGGTCTCCTGCCCGGCGCGTTGATCCGCAACGCGTCGCTCGAGTATCGCTGCCAGTGGACGAACCTGCTCGTCGAGCGCACCGACCTCCCGTTCACATCTCAGTGCGAGGAGCGCGATGTCATCCGCGTCCCGATCTCACACGGCGAGGGCAACTACTTCGCCGACCCGGCGACCCTTTCGCGACTCGAGCAGAGGGGGCAGGTTGTGTTGCGCTACTGCGACGCGAACGGACGCGTCGTGTCGGCGGCGAACCCGAACGGCTCGCTGCACAACATCGCGGGCATCATCAACGCGCGGGGCAACGTCCTCGGCATGATGCCCCACCCGGAGCGCTGCGCCGAGCGTGAGCTCGGTGGCACCGATGGTCTGAAACTCTTCCGCTCGGTGGCCGAATCGGCCTTCAAGGTGCTGGTGTCTTGAGCATCCGCTCTCCCCGGCCGGAGGCCACTTAGTTTTGGCCGTATTCGAGCGCAAGCTCAGGGAGGTTGCGCTTACCCCGGACGAGTACCGGGTCATCCTCGAGCAGCTGAAGCGGGCGCCCAACGAGGTCGAGCTCGGCATGCTCGGAGTGCTCTGGTCGGAGCACTGCTCGTACAAGAGCTCGAAGGCGCTGCTCCGGCGGCTGCCCTCGACCGGCCCTGCGGTGGTGCAGGGTCCGGGGGAGAACGCGGGCGCGGTCAGCATCGGCGAGGGCTGGGCCGCTGTGTTCAAGATCGAGTCGCACAACCACCCGTCGGCCATCGAGCCCTACCAGGGCGCTGCCACCGGGGTGGGCGGCATCATCCGCGACGTTATCGCCATGGGCGCCCGGCCGATCGCCCTGCTCGACTCGCTCCGCTTCGGCCCGCTGCCCGAATCGACGCGTCACTTCGAAGGCGTCGTGGCGGGCATCGGCGGTTACGGAAACTGCATCGGCATCCCGACGGTGGGAGGCGAGGTCTACTTCGAGGACTGTTACGCGAACAACCCGCTGGTCAACGCGATGTGCGTCGGCCTGGTCCGCGTCGACCAGCTGATGCGCGCGCGGGCCGAGGGCACTGGCAACAGCCTCATGCTCGTCGGCGCCGACACTGGCCGCGATGGGATCCACGGCGCGTCGTTCGCATCGCTCGAGCTCGACGAGTCGAGCTCCGAGCGACGGCCCGCGGTCCAGGTCGGCAACCCATTCCTCGAGAAGTGCCTCCTCGAAGCCTGCATGGACCTGGCGCACACAGACGCCGTGGTCGCGATCCAGGACCTCGGTGCCGCCGGCCTCACCTCCGCGGTCGCGGAGTGCGCCGGCCGCGTCGAGGGCGCCGGTGCGCGCATCGACGTGTCTCGCGTTCCGCGGCGCGAGCGCGGCATGTCCGCGTACGACGTGATGCTCTCCGAATCGCAGGAGCGGATGCTCGTCGTGGTCCAGCGCGGTCGCGAGCGCGAGGTCGAAAGCATCTTTCACGCGTGGGACCTGACATCCGCGGTGATCGGCGATGTGACGGACGACGGGCACCTGACGATCGTCGACGGCAACGACCAGGTCGCGCGGCTCCCGGTCGCGCTGCTCACCGACGGCGCGCCGATGCGCCGCCTGGTCGGCTTCGCGCCCGACCCCCCGCCGGGACTCGACATCGACGCCCTTCCGCCACTGGCGGACGCCGGCGCGGCGCTGCTCCGCATGCTGGCCAGCCCGAACCTCAGCAGCCGCCGCGGAGTGTTCCGCCGGTACGACCACATGGTCGGCGACGCGACGGTGGTCCCGCCCGGTGGGGATGCGGCGATGCTGCGCGTCAAGGGAACCCGGCTCGGCATCGCGATGACGACCGACTGCAACGCCAGGTACTGTCACCTCGATCCGCATCTCGGAGCCCAGCTCGCGGTCGCCGAAGCTGCTCGCAACATCGTCGCGACCGGAGCGCGGCCGCTCGCCGTCACCGACTGCCTCAACCTCGCCAACCCGGACCGGCCCGAGGTCTACTGGGAGCTCGAAGAGGTCGTCGCGGGCCTTGCGTACGCGTGCCGCTCACTGGAGCTTCCGATCGTGAGCGGCAACGTGAGCCTCTACAACGACTCGAACGGGGAGTCGGCCATCTATCCCACGCCGGTGGTCGGCATGATCGGCCTGATCGACGACTACGGCAAGCGGCTCGGCGCGGCTTTTCGGGCCGAAGGCGACTTCGTCCTCTT
>JGI12635J15846_10001156_pt1 | contig 23103 bp, 22 predicted proteins | sample BlaSpr_A8_OM2_M2_FD_15846 | JGI IMG/M metagenome (IMG submission 15846) | reverse complement strand
CTCGCAACTGTGCTGGAAGCAGTGGGAACCACCATCGACTCGATTGGAGGTGGTTTCACCATGGAGTACATCACCCTGGCAGCCGCCGCGACGCGGACCGGCGACGCTTAAGGCCGCGTCGGACCGGCGCAACGCTCCGGTTCGATCAGTAGTTGGCCGGTGCGAGCGTGGTCAAGGTCGACTGCTTTTACAGGTGGAGGACGTGCCCTTTCACTACACAAGGGATGACGAAGGCAATAGCGTCGCGACGTACACCCTGACCGTCGGGGCCAGTAGCCGGGGGCGACAGGCATTGGGTCATCGAGTACCCCGCAGGCTCAACGGTTATCCGCCTGCTAGAGCCATCCCGCCCCTCAACGATCCGTACGACTTTATGTTTCCGCAGCTAGATAGCCATTTCCTGCAAGTTGGGAAGGGGTTCGAGTCCCCTCAGCTCCACCAGAGGAAATCTGTAGATCATGGAAATAAATGACTTCAGCTCGCCGCGCGTGACGACGTGGCCGCACGCCCGGCACTTGACACAGGGGAGCGGCGGTTACGTAACCGCGCCCCCACAGCCGCCGGGTGGGGCGAGCGGCGGCAGTGGGCTGCCGTTGTCGATCACGCAATCCATACGCATCCTCACGACGGGTGCATTAATGACGTGCCAATAGCTGCCGTCCGGGTAGCGTTCACCGTCGCAGTATCCGGGCTGGCCTAAAAGAAGGTTGCCGGCGCCACCACCCATGCACCAGAACATAATCGGGTCCGGGATTTTAGGGTCTGCTACCTTGCTGAAGTCGTAGTCGGCGTGTGCCGGTGTGTTGGTTGACAATAACGCCGTCGCAGCGGCCAGCGCTGCCAGTGTGAATCTGATGGTGTGCTTCATTTCGTCACCTCGTCTGTTTGTTGGCGTTCCTTACGCTGCCTGTAGGTAGGCGGTCTAGATCGACCACTCGGTGGACACCCGTCGCCCCTGGTCACGAATTCTGACTGCTCCTGGCAGCGTGGGGGTCAGGCGTTCGAGCCCCGTTAGCTCCACCGGTAGGTGGGTCTTCCGGCTTGGCGGCGAAAAGGCAAGTCTGCCACGCAAACGCGACCGAATGCCTGCGTCGTCATTGTCGGGACATGAGCTACCGAATATTCGCCGCCAATGAAGTTGATGTCGGTGACCGGCTGGCCGCATGACCCGCTGTGTACTCCCGACCTTCCCGAGCTGCTGGCCGAGCTCGCCCTCCGCGCGCTCGATCTCGCACCCGTCCCGCGGTGAGGCGGCTGATAGGTTCGTCGGTGTTAATGGACTGGAGCATCGATTACCTTTAACGCGAATTAAACCAATATTCAATCGGCAAAAGTCACGGTCTGCTCACACTGGGCCGAGCACTTCGCTCATCCCCGTTGTCGTCGTCGACGACAACGGCATCGCAGCGGTCAATTACCGCGCTGAGGCATAGCCAATCCTGTGCGGTTGTTGCCCGGTCGGGTTCCAGTAGCGCCGCGCCGTTATCAGGATGGGTGATCTCCACCGTCAAATCGCGGCGCTCTTGGTGAGTCAGGAAGATGCTTTATTGTTCCTGTAATCCGTGCCGAACAAAAGACTGCGCGTTTGCGACCACGGTCTCTAATGAGCCCCGGCGTGGATCCCACCACTCAACGGCCCAGTTCAGAGCGCCTAAAACCAACATCTGGGCGATGTAGAGATCGAGATCCGGCCGAAGCACGCCTGCTCGGGCCACGTCATTAATGAGCTTGCGCCAGATCTCGCCGTAGCGTTCTTCTTCAAGAATCTGACGCTTGCGAATGCTGGTTGGTACCTGCCCGGCATTTCGTATGGAAGCGGTCGTGTAGTCCGATATCTCGAGTTCATGCCGCAGGTGCGTCTCCACGGCTAACAGGAGACGATCCAATGGCGATGTCTCGGGAGGCAGTTCATCGAGAACGCGAGCAACGTGCTCGCGCATATCAGCGATCCCCGCCCACATCACCTCTTCCACGAGGTTGTCGCGCGAGCTGTAGTAGTAATAGATTGCCGGCGCCTGAATTTCAGCGACCGCGGCGACATCGGTTAAACGCAGGCCCGCATACCCCTTGACGCTCAGCACGTGTGCAGCGGCGTCTCGGATGCGAGCACGGGTTTGAGCAGCCTTGGATCCCTCGTCGGTGCCGCGCTCGGCGGCAGAGTCGGTCGGCTGCGAACTACGTTCCTCGCGTTTGGCCACATAGAAATGGTACCGGGGAGGCCGTGGCTACCGGCGTCATGGGACGGCGTGGGTTGCGGAAGTCCGAATGCGTTCGGTTATCGCTGCTCGCCAGCCGGTCGGGCCGGAGGCCGCCGCTCCGCTCGTTAGAGCAGCAACGGTCGCGGCAGCCAGCAAAATCAGATCACGCCCGTCCGGCTACGTGGTGTGACCGTTTCGCCTCGGCTACTTGAGACCCAAGTCGAATTAGTTTAACCTGTATTAGAAACCATGTATCACAAGCTGTCGATCGGAGTTGCACATGGCAGTCATGGCAGAGTCACTGCCGGCCCAGTGCGTCGGGGTTGTCACCGGAGCTGGCCAGGGGGTCGGCCGCGAGATCGCGCGAATGCCGACCTTTCCAGCTATCTCATCGGTTCGGTGATCGAGGTCAACAGCGGTGGCCGGTGCACATGACATTGGTGCAGCGCCAGATCGCCGACGGAGTCGGCCGGATCACCCTCAACCGCCCTTCGCAGATGAACGCCATCACCGTCGCGCTGGCCAGGGGACTCGAGACGGCGCTGCTGGAGGTGGGCAACGATCCCGCGGTCAATGTCGTCGTGATCCGCGGAGCGGACGGAAACTTCTGTGCAGGTGGCGATTTCACTGAGGTCGAGCGACTGACGGCGGAAGGAGCCGTTGCGTTGCGGTCGTTGTTCGTCGCCTTCCGGCGCGCCTGCGACTCCATCGCGTCCCTCGAGGCCCCAGTAGTCGCCGCGGTCGAAGGAATCGCGGTGGCGGGGGGTTTCGAACTCATGCAGGCCGCGGACATAGTGCTGGTCAGTGACGAGGCGCGGATCTCGGACAACCACATCAAATACGGGATGATTCCCGGCGGTGGGAGCACCCAGCGGCTGGCGCGCCTGATCGGGCGTCAGCAGGCGCTCGGACTGCTACTGAGCGGCGACCGCATCTCAGGGACGGACGCAGTCCGGCTCGGCCTGGCGTATCGGAGTTTTCCGCAGGCCCGATTCGACGACGGCGTGGATCGTTTCGTGGCCGAGCTGGCCGGGCGCAGCCGCGGGTCAGTGACGTCGATCAAGCGGCTTGTCTATGCCGGCCTCGAGTCGTCGCTGCCCGCCGGGCTCGACGACGAGACGGATTCTGTGGTGGCCCACATCTGCGGCGGCGCCGGACATGATGGCGCCAACGCATTCAATCAGCGATCGGAGCGGAAGTGAGCACGGTAGACGCTATTTCGCCCGTTGCCCTTGACGTGAGCGACGGGATCGGACGGCTCCGGCTCAACCGACCAGCGGCGTCCAACGGGCTCAATGTCGAACTCCTCAAAGCGCTGCACGAAGCGATCCTCGCGTGTCACGCTGATCGGAGCGTTCGGGTGGTGCTGCTCACCGGGGAAGGCCGGAACTTCTGCGCCGGCGGGGATATTCACACCTTCGAGTCCAAGGGCGCCGACCTGCCCGACTATCTGCGCGAAGCTACCGCGTGGCTGCAGCTAGCGTCCGCCGCGCTGATCCAGCTTCGGGTACCCGTGGTCACGGCGGTGCAGGGCTTCGCCGCAGGCGGTGGCGGGCTCGGGTTGGTCTGTGCCTCCGACATCGTCGTCGCGGCGCAGTCAGCAAAGTTCTTCTCCGGTGCGGTGCGCGTGGGCATGGCGCCGGACGGGGGAGTCTCTGTCACCCTGACACAGCTGGTCGGACTCCGGCAGGCGCTGCGAATCGTGCTGACCAATCCGACGCTGACCGCGGACGAGGCTCGTAACATCGGGCTGATCACCGAGGTCGTTGCCGATGATCAATTGACCAGCCGCGCAGAGCAGTTGGCCGGACAACTCACCGCACTGCCTCCCCAGGCGCTCTCGGCGAGCAAGCGACTCATCTGGAGCGGAGTCGGCGCATCCGTCGAGCAACGCCTCGCCGAGGAGGCGCGCACCGTCTCCGAACTCTCAGGCACCGCCGATGCGCTCGAAGGTCTGCGCGCCGTGATCGAGCACCGAGCACCGAAGTTCACCGGACGATGACGCCCGAGCCCAGCTTGCCGACCGACCGGGAATCCAGCCCGGAGGCCGGCGCGCCGGTTCTCGTCGACGATGTCGGCGCCGTCCGCGTCATAACCCTGAATCGTCCCGACAAGCGCAACGCCATCGACATCCCGCTACGGCTTGGACTGGCCGACGCCATCGAAGCGGCCGATCGCGAGCCGTCGGTACGGGCGATCGTGATCACCGGTGCCGGCAAGGCGTTCTGCTCCGGTGGTGACATCACGTCGATGCAGCGCATGGCGCCAGAGCCGGCGCTGGAGCGGGTCCGCCTGGCGCAGCGCGTGATCCGGGCGATCTGGAGCACCGCCAAGCCTGTCATCGCCGCCGTTGAGGGCAGCGCGTTCGGCGCAGGCACAGCTCTGGCCGCCGCCTGTGACCGCGTNGTCGTGGCCAGCGACGCCCGGTTCGCCACCACCTTCACCTCGGTCGGCCTGGCCGGCGATATGGGCGCCTACGTTTCGCTTCCGGCGCGCGTCGGGACCGCGCGGACACGGCAGATGCTGATGCTGCCCAGCCCGATCGACGCCGCTGAGGCGCTGCGCATCGGGCTCGTCGATGCCGTCGTCGACCCGGGCGCATCATTGCGGGCAGCGCTGGATGATGCCGCCCGGTTGGCTGCCGGTCCAGCGCAGGCGCTGGGTGCGATCAAGTCNTTGCTGGCCACGGCGCCGGCGATGTCGCCGTTCGAGGTGCTTGAGCGCGAAGCAACCCTGCAGGCCGGCCTTTTCGGCACCGACGACTTCGCCGAAGGCGTCGCCGCATTCCGGGAGAAACGCCCTGCGGCGTTCGGCGACAGGGAAGGGGCGCTGCAATGACGTCGGTGATCGATCCTGCCGGGAACGCTCCCGCGGCGGGCAGCCGTTACGACTCGCTGATCAAAAGGGACAAAGTGCACGGGTCGCTGTACACCGACCCGGGCATCTTCGCTGAGGAGTTGCGCAAGATCTGGTATCGCAGCTGGGTTTTCGTGGGCCATGAGAGCGAGGTGGCGCAGGAAGGCGACTACGTGCGCAAACGGCTCGGCCCGCAGGATGTCATCATGACCCGCGACCGCGACGGCGGGGTGCATCTCCTGCTCAACCGCTGCGCGCACCGCGGCAACCAGGTCTGTGACGATGCTAAAGGCAATTCCGCGACCTTCCGGTGCCCCTATCACGGATGGACGTATCGCAATACCGGTGAGCTGATCGGCTTTCCGTTCTTCAAAGGTTATGGCAGCCGCAAGCTCGAGTTGTCGATGGGCCGTGTGCCCCGCGTCGACTCGTACCACGGCTTTGTGTTCGGCAGCTTCGCCGAGGAGGGGCCGAGCCTGGTCGAGCATCTCGGCGCGGCGGCCGGCGAGATTGACCGCCTCGTCCGACTGTCCCCCGCCGGGCGCGTGGCGCTGAGCGCCGGCTGGTTGCAACACAAAACGGAAGCAAACTGGAAGCTGCTGGCAGAGAACGAGACTGACGGCTACCACCCGCAGTTTGTGCACGGCTCCATTTTCTCGGTGACCGGAAGCACAATCGGACCGCTCTACAGCGACGCTTCGACCGCCGTGACACGCAATCTGGGTAACGGTCACAGCGAGAATGATCTGCGTCCGGAGTTTCGCAAGTTCGCCGAACCGATGCGCTGGTTCGGCACCAGCGAGTCCCGGGTACCCGATTACGTGGCGGCGATGCGCGCACTGCACGGCGAAGACGCCGAGCGGATCCTCATCGAGGGTGCGCCGCACGTGATGATCTTCCCGAACCTGTTCATCGCCGAGATCCAGGTGTTCAACATTCAGCCGGTGTCGGTCAACGAATGCGTCCAGTTCTCCACCGCGGTTCAGCTGGCCGGCGCGCCCGAACTCAACCAACGGATGGTCTCCCAATGCGTCGGCTCGGTGGGTCCCGCGGGGATGCTGCTGGCGGATGACACCGAGATGTATGAGCGCAACCAACTCGGAATTGAGGCGCTCAGACCGGAATGGCTGGACGTCCGCAGGGGCCTGAACCGTGAACGTGTCGACGACAACGGGTTCACGATCGGTTCGGCCACCGATGAGACGGCAATGCGCGGTTTCTGGTCGCACTACAAGTGCCTCATGGAGGCGGAATGACGAGCACCATGAATGCTCCCCACACCCTGGGCCCGGTACCGCCGGCCTTCGAATTCCGCGAGGTCGAGCAGTTCCTTTATCGCGAGGCCCGCTATGCAGACGAGAGTGACTACGACTTGTGGGAGTCGCTGTGGACGGACGACGCGCTGTACTGGGTGCCCTCCGGCGGGGCCGACACCGACCCGGTGCGGGAAATGTCGGTGATCTACGACAACCGCAACCGGATCTCCACCCGACTCAAACAGCTCCGCACGGGACGACGCTACGCCCAGGCGCCCCCGTCTAATCTTCGACGTCTGCTGTCGAACATCGAATTTCTCGGTGGCAGAAGCAATCCCGCCGGCGGCGCTGACCTCGAGGTGGGTGCCAACTTCGTGGTCGTCGAATCACGGGCACGCGGCAACCATATCTGGGGTGGCCGTGTCACGTACCGGCTGCGGCGTGCCGACGACGGCGCGCTTCGGATGGCCTACAAGAAGGTGGTATTGGTGGATAACGACAAACCTTTGCCCACTCTGGGATTCCTGATCTGAGCCTGCTGATGGGAATCGAATTCGGTGATCCCGGAGCGGTACAGGTGCCGGGAGTGGGCCCTGTAATCGGTAGTGAGTTCGCTGCGGTCTCAGTGAATTTCGATGTCACGGGAAACTCGCCGCGGCTGCGTCTGGAGGATCTGCGGACGGGTCGGGTGCGCTTCCTGGACGCGATCGAACTNGAGACCATTGTGTGGCTGTCGCAGGAGCATCTGAGCGCGCTGCTGGATCCTTCTGCCGGCCGCTGGGGGGGCGACTCGTGACGGGCGGCCTTCGCACCGTTGGCGCTGCCGCCGACATCGAGACCCGCAGGCGTGCGTTGCGCGAATCCTTCCCCGTATGGAAGCCNNTGACCCTGCACGATTGGCTGGACCGATGCGTGGCGAGATTCGGTGGCCGTCCGCTCGTCGTGACCGATGACGTCCAGCTGAGCTACGCTGACGTGGCAGTGCGATCACGTTGCCTGGCCGACGGTTTCGCGGCGTTGGGGGTCCGTCGCGGAGATCGCATCGGGTTGCTCATGGCGAATTATCCCGAGTTCGTCACGGTGAAGTTCGCCATCGCACGCGTGGGCGCGATCGCGGTGGCTCTGAACTTTCGCTACAGGCAAGACGAATTGCAGTACGTCCTGGCCGATTCGGGTTGCCGGGCCCTGGTCAGTATGACCTCGTTCGGCGATCTCGAATACCAGTCTATGTTGGACGGTATCGCGCCCGGCTGGGACAGCGACTCTTTCGCGCAGCGACGCCCCTCGCAGAGCGACGCGGTTCCGGCGTTGCGGGAGGTGGTGTTGCTCGAAACCTGCACCAGTGTGCGCGTCGGCACCCGAACTCTCGATTATCTCGCTGCCCTGGGTGCTCGCCATCGCGGACTCAGCGACGACGCTGGGGTGGACGCCTACGACATCGCGGACATGCTCTACACCTCGGGGACGACCGGCACGCCCAAGGGTGTTCTGACATCGCACGACGCGGTGCTGCGGACCGGATATGCCTCGGCGTTGACGCGCGCCTACCAGGACGGGCGACGGATCCTGTTCTCGCTGCCCTGTTATCACATGTTCGGCTATATCGAAGGTCTGCTGTCGGTGACGTTCGTCGGCGGTGCGATCATTCCCATCACGTCGTTCTCCGCGGAGAGATACTTCCAAGGGATTCAACGCCATCGGGCCAGCGATATCCTGTGCGTGCCCACCATGGCGATCGCGATGGTCGAGAGCGACGCGCGCGAACGCTACGACCTGCGCTCGTTGACCGCGATTCTGTGTGGTTCGGCCCCCGCCCCGATCTGGCTGTGGACCCAGATCGAGAAGGACTTCAGTGTCTCCGAGATCGTCACTGGCTACGGAATGACCGAATGCGGCGGCGCGATGACCCTGACCCGTCCCGAAGACCCGCTCCATCTGACGTCCGAGACGGTGGGAAGGCCGAAAATGGCCGGCGCGGCGGGGATCCCGGACACCGACGCGCTGGTCACCTACAAGACAGTGGATCCGGTGACAGCGGAAGACCTGCCATCTGGGCTCGAGGGCGAACTCGTATCATCCGGGCCGACAACGATGCTGGGATTCTGGAATCGGCCGGAGCAGACTGCCGCCGCGCTGCGCGACGGGTGGTTGCATTCGGGCGACCTGGGCAGGGTGCGCGCCGATGGTTACCTTGAGGTCACCGGTCGGAGCAAAGAGCTCTACAAAAGTGGCGGTGAGCTCGTCATGCCCAAAGAGATCGAAGATCTGCTCGCCGAGCACCAGGATATCAGCCAGGTGTTCGCCCTCGGTCTGCTCGACGAGCGATGGGGCGAAATCGGTTGTGCGGTTGTGGTGCCCGCTCCCGGCGCCATGATCAGCGAGGGCGACGTGATGGCGATCTGCCGCGAGAAACTGGCCAAGTTCAAGGTTCCCAAGCGTGTCGTCTTCTATGACGCCGAGGATCTCCCGAAGACGCCGACCGGCAAGGTTCAGAAGTACCGGCTCGCCCAGCAATTGGTCGACTCACGGCCTGAGCTTCGTGGCCACGAACCGAGGAGGGCGCTTTGACCACCTTCAACGGACTCGGGGATTCGACGTCCACGGCCAAGGAGCTCTACCGCGCGCTCGCCACCGGCGACCGGAACGTGCTCGCGATGCTGCTGTGCGCCGACTTCATCGGTCACGCCGCCGAAGGCCTGCCGTTGAGCATGGGTGGCGAGCACCGCGGACCCGAAGCGATGCAACGCAATCTGTGGTGGCGAATCGGTAAGCACTTTTCCGTGACCGCCGAACCCGACGAGTTCCATGTCCTCGACGACGGGCGCCTGCTAGTGGCGGGGCACTACCGCGGAGTGGCTCGGGTTTCCGGTAAGCCGCTGGATGCCGCGTTCACCCATGTCATCGGCTTCGCCGACGACGGCCGCATCACCTCGCTGGACCAGTTGACCGATACCGCGGCCTGGGTCGAGGCTCTCGGAGACGGCGCACCGCTCGAAACGATCGACTACTCGGTGGTCGATGGCGTGGCGACGATCTGCTTGAACCGCCCGGATGTCCGCAACGCGATCGATCTGCGATTGGGTGAGGAATCCCTGATCGTCGCACGCCGCGTCGAGGCCGATGCCACCGTACGCGCGGTGTTGATCTGCGGGAACGGCCCGGCCCTGACCGTCGGTGGCGACGTCGGTTACTTCCTGGAGTCCCCGCCGGAAGAGTTCGGAAACCTCCTCGCGCGCATGACCACTCCCTTCCACGAAGCATTCCGCGTGCTGAGCCGCATCGATGCGCCGATCATCACCGCCGCGCACGGGGCGGTCGCCGGGGGAGGACTGGGTTATGTGTACGCCGCTGACATCGTTCTTGCGGCCGAGGGCACGCGGTTCGTGACGGCGTTCGCCGGAATCGGCCTGTCGGGCGACGGCGGCGGGACCTGGCATCTGCCCCGATTGATCGGCCCGCGGCGGGCGGCCAGAGCGTATCTGGAGAACACCCCGATCACCACCCATCAGGCGCTGGACTGGGGGCTGATCAACGAGATCGTGCCCGCAGACGAGCTGCGTGACCGTGCCACGGCGCTCGCGAACAAATTGGCGCAGGGCCCGACCAGGGCGTTCGCCCGGATGCGGGCACTGCTGCGGGACAGCTGGAGCAACGATCTGTCGACACAACTCTTGGCCGAGACCGAGGGCCTCAAGGCCACCGGCGCCACGGCCGACGCCGCCAACGCCATCGCCGGTTTCGCGGCCAAACGCAAAACCCGCTTCGAAGGACGGTAGGGATGCCCGGATTACACACGGATTCCGTAGAGCACAAAGCGATTCGCGAGAGCGTAGCGGGAATCGTGTCGCGGTACGGCCCCGAGTACTTCCTCGAGCGCGGCCGCACCGGTGGCGACCTCGAGGAACTCTGGAAGGACCTCGGTGCGTCGGGGCTGCTCGGTGTGCATCTGCCTGAGGAGTACGGCGGCGGCGGGGGTGGCATGGCCGAGGCCGTCGTCGTCGTCGAGGAATTGGCCGCACACGGTATGCCGCTGTTGATCTGGATCATTTCACCGGCGATCTGCGGCAGCATTCTGGCACACCACGCATCCGACGACATGAAGCGGCGGTGGCTGCCCGATCTGGCCGAAGGCTCGAAGAAGATGGCCTTCGGAATGACCGAGCCGGACGCCGGGTCGAACGCGCACAACGTCAAAACGACCGCCCGGCGCACGGAATCGGGTTGGACCATTTCCGGAGCGAAGTACTACATCTCGGCCATCGACCAGGCCGACGCCGTGCTGCTGGTGACTCGCGACGCCGGGCTGTCCACCCCGGAGAAGAGTCGGCTGTCGCTGTTCGTGGTCCCCACCGGCAGCCCCGGGTTGAGTTTCCAGCAGATCGACACCTCGATCGTGTCCCCTGACCGGCAGTTCACCGTGTTCCTCGACGACGTGCAGGTGGGGGAGGAGGCGCTGATCGGGGTGGCCGGCAACGGGCTGCGGCAGGTATTCGACGGCTTGAACCCCGAACGGATCCTGGTGGGTGCGCTGTGTAGCGGTATCGGGCGCTACGCGATCGGCAAAGCCGTTGACTACGCCAAGCAGCGCCAGGTGTGGTCCACCCCGATCGGCGCGCACCAGGGGATAGCGCATCCCCTCGCCGAATCGCACATCGCAGTCGAGTTGGGGCGTCTGGCCACTGTCCGCAGCGCGGGACTGTTCGACGCCGGCGAATCGGCTGGGGAGGCTGCGAATATCGCGAAGTTCGCCGCGTCGGAAGCTGCGTTGAAGGCGCTGGACCAGGCGATCCAGACCCATGGCGGAAACGGCCTGGCTCACGAGTACGGACTCGCCGAGTTGTGGTTCGTGACACGACTCATGCGCTCCGCGCCGGTCAGCCGCGAGATGGTTCTCAACTTCGTCGCACAGACCTCCCTGGGCCTTCCCCGGTCGTACTAGACCGTCATCGAAATCCGGAAAGGAACAACGAGTGGGAAACAACCAGCAGCAATTTGATGCCGTGGTCATCGGAGCCGGCGCCGGGGGGCTCTTCACCGCAGCGCGCCTCGCCCACCGTGGTTACCGGACGCTGGTCGTCGAGCGTCTGGACAAGGTCGGCGGCCGGGCATCGACTGACGATATAGACGGCTTCAAGGTCAACACCGGCGCGATCGTCATCGAGGTCGGCGGCATCACCCAGCAGACCTGCGAGGAGGTGGGTGCCCCGTTCGACATCCGCGAACCGAGCCCGCCGATCTTGTACCGCATCGCCGGAAAGGACGTCGATGTCACCGGCGGCGGCTGGGGGTTCCTGCTGGGCAAGCTGACCCGTCAGGGCGCGAAACTGATCAAGGGCATCGGGGCGGCACGGTCCGATTCGGGTCTGCCGGACGACGAACTCTCCACCGCGCAGTGGGTTTCGAAGTACACCAAAAACGAAGGCGTGCACGGCATTTTCCGGAACATGTGTGCGTCGGTCTTCGCCGTGGGTTCCGAGGATCTACCCGCCCGGGTCTTCCTGACCTACTTCACCCGCAAGAGCGCGTTCAAACGTTTCGGGTTCCACCCCGAAGGGACAATCGGCCTGTGGCGTGGACTGGCCGGCGTCGTGGAGTCCAACGGCGGCGAAGTGTGGCTGTCCACCGAAGTGACCGGGATCGTCATCCATGGTGAGACGGTGACGGGTGTCGAAGTCAGGCGCCAGGGTGAAACGGTCGACATCGTCGCACCGGTCGTTGTCAGCGACGTCGGACCCGCGGCGACGGTCGCGCTGCTCGGTGCGGACAACGTGCCCGACGACTACCGGGAACTCGTCCGGCGTGGCGACCGGCCGACGGCGATGATCTCGGTGAACTTCGCCAGCCAAGAGCGACTGATCGACGTGCCAGGGATGTTGAGCTTCGCCAAATCGCGCCGCCTCGCGTACGTCAGCAACTTCACCGACGTCTGCCCTGAAATGGCACCGGAAGGCTGGAACCTCTACGTCGGCACCGCCGTGCCCAAGCCGTCAGTCGGCGATTTCGACGAGGACTCCGAGACAGAACTGTTGCTGGCCGACCTCCGCGACGAGATCGACAATTTCGACCAACGGGCGAGAATCCTCAATATTGCGGTTACCCGTGACGGGTGGCCGCCCCAGCGTGCGGTGGCCGGATTCGACCTCCCGCACGACACACCGTTCACCGGCCTGTGGAACGTGGGTGACGGGGTCAAGGAATATGCGAACGGTGGCACCACCGCGTGCGCCGAGACCGCGCAGCTGGTGGTCGAAGAGATTGCGGCCACCTTCCGGCTGACCTCCGCCGGTCGCGCCTCCGTCGGCGGGTAGCCGCCCTAGATGTGACGCCGGTTACCTCGGCTGTTGACTGTGCCCACCTTCATACGTAGGATTAGGATCACTGTTTTTAATCAAGAATAAGTTCTCTGCGAGGCCGCGACCTCGCCTCACATAACTCAACTTGGGTAACCTCGCGTGACGCTCCTCATGGCCTGGCCAACTGCTGACGTGCCTTGCTTTCGCTAGTCGTCAACACCGAGTTGAGAGTAGGAGGACAATGGGGTTCCACGACTCCGCGGAGGTCAGCAAATACATCGGCGGCATTTTCGAAGCCGCCTTTGACGATCCCGAGATCGGCCCGAAACTGGTTGCGACCGGCCTCGTCGTCGCGTTCGACTTCACCGATCCCGACGCCGTGGTGGTGGTCGACATGCCGAACAAGGCCGTCAGCGCAGGCGGGGATGGTGGTCCCGCACCGTCGGCAACCATGGCGATGACCGCGGAGACGGGCAACGCGTACTGGCAGGGAAAGGTGAACCTCCCGCTGGCCATGGCCAAGAAGAAGGTCAAGGTCGACGGGAATGTGGCCAGCCTGCTCAAACTCGCCCCGCTCGGCAAAAAGCTGTATCCGGTCTACATTCAGCGGCTCAAGGACGATGGCCGCGAAGACCTGCTGGCGTAGCGGCTGATGTATCCGGGAACCCACGCGGCGTCGGCACCCGGCCGGCCGGCCGTCATCAACGCCGACTCCGGCCAGGTCGTGACGTATGGCGAACTCGATGAGAATTCAGCCCGGCTGGCCTCGGCGCTGCACGGGCTGGGCCTGCGGAAGGGCGACGTCATCGCGCTGTTGTCCGACAACGCGGTCGAGGCCTTCGAGGTCTATTGGGCGGCGATCCGTTCCGGTCTCTACATCACGCTGGTCAATTGGCATCTCACGCCCGAGGAAGCGGCGTACATCGTGACCGACAGCGGTGCCCGAGTGGTCATCGCGTCGGGCGGTGTGCCCCAACTCGCCGAACAGGTCGCCGAGCTCGTTCCCGACCTGGAGCACCGGTACGCGTTCGGCGGATCCGTCCCGGGCTACCGGTCGTATGCGGATCTGCTGGCATCGGCGGGACCACGGCTGACCGACCAGCCGCGTGGATCGGAGATGCTGTACTCGTCGGGCACAACGGGGCGGCCCAAGGGCATCAAGCCGCGCCTGTTGCCGATTCAGGTCGATGAGCCCGGCGACAGCATCACCGGGCTGCTGGCGCACGGGTTCGGGCTCACCGGTGCCGACATCTACCTGTCACCGGCGCCGGTCTACCACGCCGCACCCCTGAAATGGTGCGCCGGTGTGCAGTCGCTGGGCGGGACCGTTGTCATGATGGAACGCTTCGACGCCGAGAAGTCGCTCGCGGCGATCGAAGGGTTCGGTGTCACCGTGACCCAGATGGTGCCGACGATGTTCGTTCGACTCCTACAGCTCCCCGAATCGGCCCGAACCGCCTACGACACCTCATCGTTGCGGCTCGCCGTGCACGCGGGCGCGTCATGCCCGCCGGATGTGAAAGACGCGATGATGGCGTGGTGGGGTCCCATCCTCGCCGAGTATTACGGGGCCACCGAAGGACACGGCATCACGCTGATCACCGCGTCGGAGTGGCAGACCAAGCGAGGCTCGGTCGGCAGGGCGGCGCTCGGTGTGCTGCACATCTGCGACGACGATGGCGTTGAACTACCCGTCGGCCGGCCCGGAGTGATCTACTTCGAACGCGACGAAGCGCCGTTCGTCTATCACAACGATCCCGGTAAGACCGCGGAGTCGCGCCATCCCGGGCATGACAACTGGTCGACCGTGGGTGACATCGGTTATCTGGACGGCGATGGCTACCTGTTCCTGACCGATCGCAAGGCCTTCATGATCATCTCCGGCGGTGTGAACATCTACCCACAAGAGGTCGAGAACGTCCTGGCTCTGCACCCCGAGATCTACGATGTCGCCGTCATCGGTGTCCCTGACGCCGCGATGGGTCAACAGGTGAAAGCGGTCGTGCAGCTTCGCGATGGCGTGGAAGCCTCCGACAACCTGGCCGCCGCGATCATCACCTACGTCCGTGAGCGGATAGCGCACTTCAAGGCACCGCGCACGGTGGATTTCGTCGACGACCTGCCCCGCTCGGCTACGGGCAAGTTGGTCAAACGAAAACTACAGGCACGCTACGTGGAGGCAAACCGATGACCGTCGAAACACCAAATCCCACACGCACTTTCGACCCGGTCAGCATCTCCCCGCTGTCCTTCTGGGCGGACACCGCGGAGGGCCGGGAGTCGTCGTTCAAGGTCCTGCGCGACGAGCGGCCGGTCAGTTGGCATGCGCCCATCGAAGGCGCGCTGATGGAGGCCGAGATCGACGGCGTCTGGGCGGTCACCCGGCACGAGGACGTCGGCTACGTCAGCAAGAACCCAGACCTGTTCTGCTCCGGGCAAGGCACCATGATCGAAGCTGTCCCCGACGACATCCTGGACGCGGCGCAGTCCTTTCTGGCCATGGACGGTGCGCAGCACTCCACCCTGCGCCGACTGATCAGCTCGGTGTTCACCCCCCGGCAGGTCGCCAAGATCCAGGACCAGATCAAGATACAGGCCACCGCGGTCGTCGATGGGCTGCTCGCCACGAAGGACGGCGACTTCGTCGAGCAGGTATCCAAGCGACTGCCGATGTGGACGATCTACGAAATGATGGGTCTACCAGACGAACTGCGTGACGAGGCTGCCCATAATGCCGACGGCATGGTGGCATGGGCCGACGCCGACGTGGCCGCGGGCCGCGAATCCGGGGAGGTGCTCAACGATTCGCTGGTCGGTCTGCTCACCGCAGGGCTCGAACTGGCTGAGCAGCGTCGCAAACATCCGCAATCCGACCTGATGTCGCTGCTGGTGCAGGCCGAGATCGACGGCCGCAAACTCACCGACGACGAACTCGGCGCCTTCTTCGTACTTCTCTCGGTGGCGGGCAACGACACCACGCGCAACACCATGACACTGACCACCATGGCGCTTCAGGAGTATCCGGAGCAGCGGGCCTTGTTGGCGCAGGACTTCGATGGCCATATCAAACCGGCCATCGAGGAATTCGTGCGATGGGCCACTCCGGTGATGACCTTCCGCCGAACCGCCACCCGCGACACCGTTATCCGCGAGCAGGAGATCAAGGAGGGCGAGTGGGTCATGTTGCTGTACTCGTCAGCCAACCGCGACGACCGGGTATTCACCGACCCGACGACATTCGATATTCGGCGAAATCCCAATCCCCACATGGCGTTCGGCGGCGGTGGACCGCACTACTGCATGGGGGCCTTCCTGGCGAAGATGCAGCTCGAGGCTTTCTTTCGCGAGTTGATCCTCCGCGCGCCCAATCTGCGTGTCGGCGAGCCTGATTATCTGGTCGGCAATTTCGTCCGTGCGGTCAAGTCCCTGCCCTACACCCTCGACTAGGAGAATTGCGATGACTGACTTCACCGGAAAGCGCTATGTCGTCACCGGCGCGGCATCCGGAATCGGACACGCGGTCGCCGAACGGCTGCTCGCGGCCGGCGCCGAGGTGATCTCGCTTGACCGCAACACCCCGACCGCCGCCGTCACGGCCCACGTCGACGTCGACCTGGCCAACCCACGCAGTATCGATGCGGCGCTCGAACAACTCCACGGCGAGTTCGACGGATTGATGAACGTCGCCGGCATACCGGGAACCGCGGCGGCAGACCTCGTGCTGGCCGTCAACAGCCTTGCGGTCCGGCAACTGACCGAGGCGTTCTTCGAGAAACTAAAGCCCGGCGCCTCGGTGACCATTGTGTCGTCGACAGCCGGCTTCGGTTGGCCGGCCAGGCTCGAGGTGATCCGTGATCTGCTGGCGACCGACACCTTCGAGGAGGGTGCGGCCTGGTTCAAGTCTCACCCACAGCAGGGCAACGCCTATAACTTCTCGAAGGAAGTCACCACCGTCTACACCATGTCGATGAGCCTGGCGCTGGCGGAGATGGGATTCCGCATCAACGCCGTGCTGCCGGGGCCAGTGGAGACACCGATCCTGGTCGACTTCGAAGCCACCATGGGCAAGGACACTCTCGACGGGGTCCGGGAGTTGCTCGGCAGGCATGCCGACCCGGGCGACATTGCCGACGCGGTGTTGTTCCTCGCATCGGACGCCGCGAGATGGATCAACGGTCACGCGCTCGTCGTCGACGGCGGTATCTCCGGAGCCGTGCTGAGCGGCGTTGTTCCCGCGCCTGAGATCTGAGGCAACGGACCGATGACCGTAAACGCACCCAAGATTGAACACATTTTTTTATCTGCATTAAATTCAGAATCCAGGCGCCGATCCTCATCACGATCGTCGAACCCCCAAGGAGCGACTATGTCCACACGCATTCTCACGTTGTGCGCCTGGTGCGGCCCGGCAACGGTCGTCATCGCATTGACCGGCTGGCTCATCGCGGGTGTCCTGCCGATACCGCTGGGTCCGGAAAGTTCGGTCGATCACGTCGTCAACTTCTACGGCCATGACACGCGGGTGATCACCGGCCTGGTCATCTCGACGCTCGGCGTCTGCTTCGTGTTCCCACTGATCGCGCTCATCGCGGTATTCATGATGCGCATGGAGGGCCGCACGCCGATCCTCACCTTCATCCAACTGATCACCGGTGCAGCGACCGGGGTCCTCCTGCTCGTGCCGTTGCTGCTCATGACTACCATCGCATTTCGGCCCGACCGCAACCCGGAACTGACCGTCACGCTCAACGACATCGCGTGGCTGCTGTTCATCACCCCGATCGCCCCGTTCATGATTCAGAACGTCTCGATCGGGGTGGCCATCCTCAACGACGCGCGCCAGACCCTGCCGCGCTGGGTCGGTTACGTGAACTTGTGGGTGGCATTCCTTTTCATTCCCGACCCGCTCGCATTCTTCTTCCACAGCGGGCCGTTCGCCTGGCGCGGGATCTTCATCTTCTGGTTGGCGCTGGCGGCCTACACCGTCTTCCTCGTCGTGATGGGTGTGACGTTGCGCCAAGCGATTCGAGCCTCGTCGGATCCGGACGTCTCGGCAGTGCCCGCCGCAGCGGCGTGAGCCGGCCTCAGAACCGGTCGGCGGCTGAGCCTGACCTGCCGGACTTTCTCTGGGTGGAGGACGAAGACCAACGTCCTTTGCAGCCGTCGCCGAAAGCCGCGACAGTCGTCGACCATCCCGCGGGCCATACCCCCGGCGAGGCCGGCCTCTGGGTTTTCATCCTGGGCGACATGACGCTGTTCGGTGCGATCTTCGTGGTCTTCATTTCGCAGCGGCGCGCGGACCGGGCAGGCTTCAAAGAGTCAGCGGCACAGCTCATCCAGGCCATCGGCGCCGTCAATACCCTCGTTCTGCTGCTGAGTTCCTATCTGGTTGTCTTGGCGGTGTTCGCCCACCGCCGGGCTCAGCACAGGACCGCGCGGCGCCTGGTGCTTGCAGCGATGGCGTGCGCGGCGACGTTCGCGGGCCTGAAGGCGTTCGAGTACTTCGTCGAGTTGTCCGCGGGCCACACACCCGCGACGGGACCCTTCTTCACCTTCTACTTCGTGCTCACCGGGCTGCATCTTCTGCATGTCTTCGTCGGCACGGCACTGTTGTCGGCGTGGACGGTGATGTTACGAAGGCGCCGGCCGTGGAGTGGGTCACGCAGAGCCGTCGAGGGCATAGCCGTGTACTGGCACATGGTCGACCTGCTGTGGATCGCGATCTTCGCGCTGGCGTATCTGGTGTGTGCCGAATGAATCGCGTTGTGCCAAAACGTGTCACGGCTGTCTTCGCCAGTCTGGTCATCGCCACGTGCGTGACCTGGTGGCTGGGTAGCCAGCACTCACACACCGGGCAGGGTCTGCGAATCGCGGTTGTCATGACCGTGTCGATCGCCTTCGCCAAGATCTACTTCATCGGCCAGGACTTCATGGAACTGCGGCATGCCCCCAGGGGCTTGCGAGCAGCATTCGCCGTGTGGGTGATCGTGGTGGGTGGCGCTGCGGCCGGCCTCTGCGTTCTGTGATCCGCGGGGGAGTCCGCGGCCGGTGTCGTGACGAGTGATGCACTGACCGGCTGAGATCGCCTTCGATTCTGGGACGCCAGTAATGGACACGCAGTTCCGCCGCAGAAATCGGCGCATGGACTTGCGCACAACGGCACAGGAGCGCGAGCTAATCGACCGCGCCGTGACCGCCAGCGGACCACTTTCACCTCGATCCCTCGGTTCTCAAACAGTGGGACGACGTCAACGCCCGACCCGCCCGCGCCCTACCAGGGCTGCGCCGACTGATGCAACGCCCCACGCCATCCACCGAGTGAGGCGCGAATGGCTCCGCCGTTACGCCCGGCAATCAGGCGCGACCGGCACGACACGAGTCGTCGTCGTCACCGAGCACCAGCACCATCGAGTCGTCGCCTATTACGCCTGGTGTATGGCCCAGCTACACACGGAGGCGGTCCCCGGCCGGGTGCGTGCTGGCCGCTATCCGCAGCCAGTAGCCCTGCTCGCTCGACTCGGTGTGGACGCCGACCACGAATGCAGGACTTGGGGCGGAATGCTCCAAGACGTCTTTGGCCTGATTGAACTCTCTGACGACATCGGCTGTCGAGGTCTCCTCGTGCACGCCGAATCGCTTCTACAGTCATCTCGTACCGTTACTTTTCTTGTTGGCCAGTGTTGGCCATTGCCGGGGTAACGGTTGCCCGGCCCGGTAGCCCTGTGCTTGCCCGGCTGGGTGCACGGGATGTGGTTCCCCGTGTCCCTGTCCGGTGAGGGCTATCGGTAGTCGCCTGTTGGTTGTTGGGTCTGGCCTGGTCGGTAGCTCTCACAGCACGATCCTCTGGTCGTGGGTGTGTCACACCTTTCCGTCGCCGGGCCCTAAAGCCTTGGGCGCGACGCCCGATCACCGTGGCCGCAGCCTGGTGACGGGTGACGTTCTTATAGGGTTTGCGCCAGTGCGCGTCCCCCCAGATGCTGCTGTAGGCGGGGTTGACCGCGAATAGTTGGATGCCGGCGCGGGCGGCCATGCCGGCAAGACGGCGGCGGAACACCGCGGTCGGGATGCCCGATACCGTCTTGCGGAAGCGTTTCCCACGTGCACCACGGCCCATGGTTTCGCGGCCGGTGGTGCGGGCATCGGCGAAGTTCAGGTCCTCCACGGCGATCGCGGTGATGTGATGGCGCCGGGTGTAGTGGATCAGGCAGGTGAGCGCGTGGCGCACTTGGGCATCCCGGCGTGCTGAGGTGCCGGTGATATCGAAGTCGATGCGTCCAGCTGGTCCGGCCGGGTTGCCGTGGGCATCGAGGCGGCGCACCGCCAGGTGCCCGTCGTTGAGATCGACCCCCACCACCGGACCGGTGGTGTACAGATCATCGCCAGCGTCACATCCCTGTTTACCGACCCAGTACGGCAAGCTCGGCACCGACCACGCCGCGCTCAGATAGCGGCCCGCTCTCCCCGGACGGCGGGTGATTGTGTAGGACACCGAGTTCCCACCGGTGATCCGCTGGGCCCACTGCTGGCCGCGGTAGCAGAACACCGCCGTGCCGGACAACACGTAGCGGCCGCGTGGGGCATTGGCCAGGTGTTCCAACGGTGTGGGCAGTCGGATGCTGACCTGTCCGGCCGGGGTCACGGTGATGGTCAAGTTGCCGAACGGCTCATCGGGGGAGCCGTTGGCGGTGATCCGATACCGGGCGGCGTCCCACTGTTGTTGCCAGCGATCGGCGGTGAGTCCGGCATCGTGGAGGTGATGGCCCGTCTTAGCGAGCCGTTTACCGCCTTCAACCACATGCACCCGGTGGGCGGATCGGTCGGCCTGCACGCGGGCCAGCTCGCCGTGCAGATGCTGCAGCCGCTGCTGCTTGGCGAACCGTTCGGATTGAGTGGCATAGCCTTTCACCGCTTTGGTTGCTCGGCGGGCTCTGCGCTGCGCCACGCTCAGCGTGTCGGCGGTGGGGGCTGCCAAACGCTTGCCGATGGTGGCGATCGCCGCCCGCAACCCGATCATGTGGCGGTACTGGGCGTCACGGGCCAGCCGGTACTGGTCAGCGTTACCGGCGATGACCGCATTGGCCCACCTGGAACTGGACGCGGCGGTCAACGCTTTCTTGCGGGCATTGAGCCGATCCCGGCGCACTTGGCGCCTGGCAGCATCATCTATGCCAGGATCGATAGGAATCGGCTGGCATACCCGCACCAAATCTGACCGCCGCAACCGGCCAAGATGATCGGCAACCCGGTCGAGCACGCGCTCATCTTCAACAGTGGTCGACAACCGGGTGCTGATCGCCACCCCCGTTGGGGCAGCGACCGGCTTCACACCACGCCACTGCCGCAAGACCACACCGACACCATCGCAGACAACACCGACATGCTCATGACCCACACCGACCAACAAAAACGCCAGCAGTTCTCAACCCGAGTTCGAGCCCAGCGCCACCGACCCACTTCACCTCGTGTTGCGTATGAAGGACATACGCCGAACGCTGCGGGCCTAATTTGAGTCCCATTCCGGGATACCAGATGGGCGAATCTGCCTGGCCAGCAGCGAGTCCCCACCGTGAATGCAAACTACCGGCTGACCCCAGCCACCCGCCCACCCTCAACCCCGAATTGATCACCGACGAGCCCTTAGTTAATCACCGACCGCCACCCCTAACGGCTCGTTGCCGACGGTGATGGTGGCGGTGACGGTGTCGGTGGTGGGGTTGACCACCGACACCGTGTTGCTGCTGGTGTTGGTGACGAAGACGTCGCCGGCGGCGGGGCCGACGGGGCTGACCGCCGCCCCTTGCGGCCCGGTGTCGGCGCCCATGTTGATGGTGGTGCCGTTGAGGCCGTTGATCCCGTTTGGCCGATCAGCCCGCCGGTGCCGCCGGTGATGTGGCCGTTGCCGCCGTTACCGATCCCCACGCCGTCACCGCCTTGCCCGCCGACACCCTGGATGCCGCCGGTGCCACTACCCGCGGCCCCACCGGCGTCAGTGATACCGCAGGCCCCGCCCTGACCGCCCTGGCCGCCGGCGGCCGCGATGCTGGTGTTGTTGGCGCCGGCTCCGTCATTGGCCGCCGCGGTTGCTATCCGCCGGTGCCGCCGGTGCCGCCGGTGGCGGTGCCGGAATTATCGACGGCGCCACCGCCACCGCCACCACCACCGCCACCGGCATCGCCGCCGGCACCCCCGGTGCCTCCACTGCCTTGGTTGCCGGTGCCGCCGGTGGTGCCACCAGCACCGGCGGCACCACCATCACCACCGTTGGCGTTAAACGATCCTCCAACCGATCCGCCGCCGCCGCCGGCCCCGGCCGTGCCGCCGACGACACCGCCGCCGCCTCCACCGCCGCCACCGGCGCCGTTCTCAAAGTGCGCGTCGCTGGCGCTTCCACCGGTGCCGCCCTGGCCGCCCCCGCCACCGGCACCGTTGCTGCCGGTGCCGCCGGTGACGGTGGTGGTGGATTGGATGGAGGCAGCGCCACCGCCACCGCCACCGGGACCGCCGGTGGTGCCGGCAGCGCTACCGCCTTGGCCACCGCCACCCCCGTCGCTATCGGTCTGGGAGATGGCGTTACCGCCGTTCCCGCCGGTGCCGCCGGTGCCGCCGGTGCCACCGCCGGTGCTGTTGCCGCCGGTGCCACCGCCACCACCACCGCCACCAGCGGTGGTGGGCGACATCTGGCCGGCGGGGGTGCCGTTGCCGCCGGCGCCGCCGTTACCGCCGTTACCGCCGTTACCTACCGCACCCGCGCTAGCACCGGACCCACCCGCGCTGCCGCCCAGGCCGGCGTTACCACCGTTGCCGCCGTTACCGCCCAGGCCGGCGGTTCCGCTGGTGACGTCGGCGCCGGTACCGCCCTGCCCGCCCTGGCCGCCGTTGCCCCCGGCGCCGCCGTCACCGTTGGCGCCGGCATGGCCAAACAACATCGAGCCCTGGCCACCGGCCCCGCCCATACCGCCGTTGCCGCCGTCGCCGCCGTCGGTACCGGTGCCGCCGTTGAGAGAGCCGGCGGTGCCGGCGATACCGAGGCCGCCAGCCCCGCCGGCCCCGCCGATGCCGCCTGCACCGCCAGCCCCGCCATTGCCGAACAACAGGCCGCCGTTGCCGCCGGCCCCCCCGACCCCGCCGTTACCGCCGAGGCCGCCGTTGGTGCTGCTGACCACCGAGCCGGTGCTGCCGGTGGCGCCAGCCCCACCGGCCCCGCCCTGGCCGCCGTCGCCGAACAGCCCGGCCGACCCGCCGTTACCGCCGTTACCGCCGGTGACGTCGCCGTTAGCGCCGTTGCCGCCGTTGCCGCCGTCGCCGATCCCGGCGGCGTTGCCGCCGTTACCGCCGTTGCCGCCGGTGCCGCCGAGGTTTGCGGGGGTGTTGCCGCCGGCGCCGCCGGTGCCGCCGGAGCCGAACAGCAGACCGGCGTCGCCGCCGGCCCCGCCGTTGCCGCCGAGCGTGATGGAGCCACCGCCGTCGCCGCCGGCCCCGCCGGTGCCGAACAGTTGGCCG
>JGI12635J15846_10001154_pt1 | contig 23136 bp, 14 predicted proteins | sample BlaSpr_A8_OM2_M2_FD_15846 | JGI IMG/M metagenome (IMG submission 15846) | reverse complement strand
ACGCCTTCAAAAAAGACATGCAAGCGGGCATCGATTTTCTCCGCCGCCGGATTCCGCAAGTGTTCGAAGGCGAGCCGTTCCAGCGGCAAAAGGGCCGGATCGTGGAACGCTTCACGGTACGCGAAAAAGAATTGATGGACGATTTCACCCGCAGGATCGCGCGGGAACAATTCGCGCTGGGCCACATGCAAGTGGGCGCGGTGGCGCTGCCGGAAATTTTTCCCGTCCTCGAAGGCCAGATGGTGCCGATCGAAGACATTTCCAAGATGGTGCACGAGGGAAAACTCGAAAGCCCCGTGGCCGAGGATATCGAGCGAAAATACGAGCAGTTCCGCCAGGAATTTACGGTTGTCTACCGGAAGACACTCACCCTATCGCGAGAACTCGCGAGCGAGTTGAGTTACCTGGAGCAGGAAGCGGCTTCCGTGCTGGTGGATGGCGTCATCGAAGAACTTAAGGAAAAATACGCCGGCCCAAACATCGCCGAATATCTCGAAGAAGTGCGCCACCATCTTCTCGACAATCTTGACCCCTTCAAGGAACGCGAGGGCGAAGGCGAACACGACGAAGAAACGCCGGACGGTTTACCCAAGGCGCAGGGAGGTCCGGAGCGCGATCCATTCCGCGTGTACGGCGTGAACGTCATCCTCGCGCACAGCGACGAAGATAAATCTCCGGTCATTTTCGAAACGACCCCAACGTACGCCAACCTCTTTGGCACGATCCAGCGTGCCTATGATACTCGGGGCGGCTGGACGAGCGACTTCATGGACCTGCGAGCCGGTTCGCTGCTCCGCGCCGATGGCGGCTTCCTGATCATGTATTCGCTGGAAGCATTGTCGGAAGTCGGCGTGTGGCGCGCGCTGAAGCGCACGCTGAACCACAATCGCCTGGAAATTCAGCCGCTCGAAATGTTTTATCCCTTCGGCGGCAGCGCGCAGAAGCCCGAAGCCATTGACATCAACGTAAAAGTCATCCTCATTGGCGATCGCTCCTTGTACGAGCTGCTTTACGAGTATGAGGAGGACTTCCGCAAGATTTTCAAGGTGCGCGTGGAGTTCAACGAAGAAATGGCCATGAGCGACGGCGTCATCGCGGAATATGCGGGTCGGCTGCGCGCGTTGTCCGAGAAAGAAAATTTGTACCCCTTCGACCGCGGCGCATTTGCGGCCATGCTGGAGTACGGCGTGCGCCAGGCGGGGCGAAGAAACAAGGTCACGGCGCGCTTTATTGATATCGCCGACCTGGCGCGCGAGGCGCATTACGATGCGGCGGCCGCCGGAGAATCCGTGGTCCGCGCGGCGCACGTGCGCGGTGCTTTGTCTTCGAAAATGGAGCGCCACAACCTAATCGAGACGCGCATCCGCGAAATGATCCAGGAAGGAACTTTGCTCGTGGATGTGGAAGGCTCACGCGTCGGCCAGGTGAATGGGCTGAGCGTCCTGGAAATCGGTGGGTATTCTTTTGGCAAGCCCGTTCGAATCACCGCCACAGCGGCGCTTGGAAAAACAGGACTGATCAACATCGAGCGCGAGGCCAATCTGAGCGGTCGCTTCCACGATAAAGGCATCCACATCATCGCCGGTTTCTTGCGGAGCCAGTTCGCGCAGGACAAGCCCCTCTCGCTCGCAGCGAGCATCTGCTTCGAGCAATCGTATTCGGGAGTCGATGGCGACAGCGCCAGCTCTACGGAAATCTATGCGCTCGCCTCCGCGCTTTCCGGATTGCCGTTGCGGCAGGACATCGCCGTGACCGGTTCGATCAACCAGCAAGGCGATATACAGGCGATCGGCGGGGTGAACGAAAAGATCGAAGGATTCTTTGACGTGTGCCGCATCAAGGGGCTAACCGGAACACAAGGCGTGATGATGCCGGAGTCCAACGTGGAAGATTTGATGCTCCGTGAAGATATTCTCGAGGCTGTGGCAGCCGGCAAATTTCACGTCTGGCCGGTCGGCAAGGTCGAACAAGGCATCGAGATCCTGACCGGCATGGTCGCTGGAAAGAAAAACGGCGACGGAAAGTTCGAACCCGGTACCGTGCTCGCCCTGATCGATGAGCGCCTGCACGCCATGGCCAAGACCCTGAAAGAATTCGAATAGCCTCGAAAGAGTCCCACCCAACTTGCCCTTGGAAAGAGTCGGAAGATTCATTGAATTCAAAAACCAAATTTGAAATGTGGACGTGGTTTATGTTAACGATTGAGGGATAGTCGGGTTTCCGCTTGTCCATCGCGAGCACACTTTTTGCAGGAGAAGAAATGCGAACCAAAACGGAAGTCTCTTGTTTGAATTGGGTTGGTCTGTTCGTGTTGTCACTGCTGACTTTTGCATCCTTACTGGGACCTCAACTTGCGAAGGCACAGACCGCAACTGGAACGATCATCGGAACCGTGACCGATCCGAAGGGGCTCCCCATGGTCGACGTAAATGTTGCGGTGCGAAATCTGGACACCGAAACCGAATCTGGCTTCCCCACCAACTCTGCCGGGATTTATGTCGCCCCGTACTTGCAGCCGGGCAATTATCAAGTCACGGCCAGCAAGAGCGGCTTCGAGACCGTGGTCCACAAGAATGTGGTGGTCCATGTGGGTGACAGGCTGACGATGGACATCCAGTTGCCTTTGCAGGTTCAGCAAACCTCCGTCATCGTTACGGAGGAGGCCCCGGTGCTGGAGACCGGGAAGACCGAACAATCGCAAATCGTGAGCCAGAGCCAGGTGGAAGGATTGCCGATCGCCACCCGGCGCTGGGAGAACTTTGTGCTGCTCACCCCGGCCGTAACCACCGATGGCACCAGCGGTCTTAGCAGCTTCCGGGGAATTTCCGGCCTGTATAACGGGAACTCGGTCGACGGAGCGAACAACACACAAGCATTTTTCTCAGAAGCGCGCGGGCGAGCCATCATCGTCACCTATGTTTATAGCCCTGACTCGATCAGGGAATTTCAAGTTAGCTCGAGCAACTACAGTGCGGAATATGGCCAGGCCGCTGGTGGCACAGTAAACGCGGTGACAAGGTCTGGAACGAATCAGTTGCACGGAGACCTTTTCTATAATTTGCGGTATCCCGACCTGAACGCGCTGGATCCAGTTGGAAAGACGCGCGGGATCACGACGCAGACGGTGCACCAGCAGAACCAGTTTGGCGGAAGCGTGGGGGGAGCCATCCTCAAGGAGAAGTTGTTCTTCTTCGGCACGTATGACGGATTCCGCAAAGTGAATCCCATCCTTTATACCTCCACAACTTCGACGCCAACGATCAACGCTTTCGTGTGCCCTGCGGCCGTGACCGCCTCTCAGTGCTCCAGCGCCAAAAGCTTTATCACCACCGGCCTGCTTGGCGCATTTCCGCGTAACCTAAAGCAGGACGTTTTTCTCGGTAAGCTTGACTATGAATTGAATCATTCCAACCACTTGAGCGCTGTCTTTAACCTTCAGAATTGGCAGGAGCCCTATGGTTACAACACTGCTCCGACTGTCAACAACGGGGGCGCCACGCAGAACGGCAACGGCGGTACCCATGAGCGCTTCTTCATAGCCAACTGGACCTCGAGTTTCTCCAGCAACAAGGTCAACGAGCTCCGCTTCCAGTGGGGGCGAGACTTTGAGTTCGACAGTACGAACTCGGGTGGGCCTTCTGCTTCCCTATTGAATATCGCGTCCTACGGAGAAACATCGGCACTCCCGCGCCCCGCTTTCCCGGATGAACACCGCAACCAGATTTCCGACAACCTTTCGATCGTTAAGGGTAAGCACCTGCTCAAGATCGGCGTGGACATGAATTTCATCCACGAGCTGCTGATCAACCTTTTTCAAGGTGACGGGAACTACAGCTACAACTCGACCACCGCTTTCGCCGGTTGCTCTGCGGGGGCCAATGCGACTTTCTGTCGCTGGGTCGCAGATGCTGTCGGAGCTGATGTGTTGGACGGCTTGACCGGAAAACACTATACGAGCTTCACTCAGGTCAATGATCCGATCACGCACGTCGGTAAGGACGACTTTTACAACAATGACTTCGGCGCCTATTTCGAAGATACCTGGAAGCTGCGGCCCAGGCTTACGCTGAATCTAGGGGTTCGTTATGACCTGCAGCACGTTCCGACGCCTCCCAAGCCAAATACGGCCACGCCTTTGCTGACCCTCTACACGTCAACACTGAACATCGACAAGAACAACATCGCTCCAAGACTTGGCGTTGCCTGGCAACTCGGCAAGAACACCGTCCTTCGCGCGGGCTACGGCGTTTTCTACGGGAAGACCTCCAACAGCACCTACTACGCCCTTCGTGTCGAAAACGGCGTGTATCAGCAAACGTTTAGCGGGTGTGGTCCTAGCGGAATCAAGTCGTGCGCGCCGACCTTTCCCAACTTATTCTTCACGCCGCCCGGACCCCCTCTGGCCGCCCCATTCCCGGGAGCGCTCGCACCTACCGTTGGCATCCCCGGCGGCACGTTGCCCGCTTCGTCAGCAGCCGCTCACGGCATGACGCCGGACTTCGTTAACCCATCCGCGCATGAAGGTGAAGTGGCCATTGAGCGGCAACTCCCGGGGCGCATGACCGTTTCCGCGACCTACCTCCTGACGCGCGGTCTTCACCTGCCTGCCAGCTACGATTCCAACGTTGCACCCAGTGCGGCAACACGAAGCTACGACGTGCTGACCTCAAGTGGCACAGCTGCCCTGACTGCAACGGTGCCGTTCTACACTTCACGCATCGACGCCGGCACAGGCCTGATTCTCAATCAGGCCAGCGTACTCAACTCCTGGTATAACGGGCTGGTGCTTACCCTTCATAAGCCAATGAGTCACCATCTCGAGTTGTTGTTCAACTACACTTACAGCAAGGCGCTGGACAATGGCCAAACCGCGGGCACCAACGGAACTTTCTTCGGGACAGACGGTGTGCTTGATCCCTATAACCTCAAGCGTGATTACTCGTATTCGGACCTCGACCAGCGGCATCGCTTCGTCGGGAGTGTCATCTGGGAACCCTCGTATGAGAAGGGTCTTTCCAGTGCGGTTGCCCGGCAACTGCTGAACGGGTGGTCCCTGTCCACCATCGTCGTGGCTGCGGCGGGTCAACCGTATAGCGCGATGATCGGTACCTCCATCCTGGGGAGTGCCATTCCGGGCGATGGCGGTATGACCGGTGCCGAAGTGAGCACCTTCGCCGGGCCCACGGGAGGCCGCGTTTCCTGGCTGGCGCGCAACGCCTTTAACCTCCCCAATATCAGAAATGTGGACTTTCGCTTGGGCCGCGGATTCTCGTTCCACGAGAAATACCGGCTCAACTTCGTCGTCGATGCTTTTAATCTGTTCAATCACACTATCGTAAGCTCCATAAACACAACGGCATACTCGTATTCCGGGCCAGGCGTGGGCGCATGTGCAGGTCACACGAACGGTTGCTTGCTGCCCTCTGCTTCATTCGGGAGCCGGTCCACAACCTCTGGCGCGCTATACGGAGCAAGGCAGTTGCAGTTTGGCGCTCGCTTCAACTTCTGAAGAAGCGCGCGCTCTTGCGCAGAGTCTGGAAGCCGGAAAACAACCTGTTACCTGGGAGCGGGTGCGAGGTATGCCTGCCGGTGATCCACACGGCACCGGGAGCGCTTCACTTTGACTTGGATCGTGTGAATCTGGCCATCGTTGGAGGGCGGGCTGAACGCGATGCTGTACTCGTGGCGGACCAGTTGCGCGATTTCAGAATAGGCGCGATCGAATTCCTTTTCATTCCTGGGGAAATAGACGCGCCCGCCGGTGGCCTCTGAAAGCACGTGCAGCGACTGGTCGGCCTGAGCAAAGCCTTGCTTGACGAAGGCCCGGTCCTCGCGCTCCTGAAGAGAAAGTCTTCTGCCCTTCGCCGGTTTGCGGAAGTCGCCGGAAAGTGAGATCGCCAGGATGCGAACATCGGCAGTCTTGAGTTTTTGTTGGATCGTCCGCCACCTTTCCGGTGGGGTAGTATCCACGCCGGTGGAGAGCACAACTAGTGTTTTCTTCCCGGGAAATGGCGCGAGCCAGTCGATGGCCGACGCGATACTCGAAGACAGGTTTAGCTCGGCAAAGCCAAGAATAAAATTCAATGTTTGCAGGGCGAGCCGCGCCGTAGGCTTATCGGGCGTGAAGTCGAGCAGCAGTTCCGGGCCTTTCGAATAGCTGGCAACTGCCACGAGGTCGTTGGGAGAGAGGTTGTTTAGGAGTGTGTCCGACGCACCGGCGTGGTTCTTCTCCAGAAAGTGAACCGCCGGACCAGCCTCGATGAGAAGCAACACCTGCGCCGGTTCGTCGATCGCGGTAAAGCCGGTAAGCGGCTGCTCGATCCCGTTATCAAATACATGGAAGTCTTCGCCACGCAGCCCTTCGACGAAGTGGCCGCGCGAATCGGTCACGATCACTCCGGCGTTGACGCGGTCAACGCTGACGTGAATCGTTTGGTTCGGCTGTTGCGGATTTTCCTGGGCCCCGGCGAAGCAGCACACACGGAGCACGGCAGGGATGAGCGCTGCCGCAAGCAGAAGACGAAAAGCGTTCATCGCTCCGCTATTCAACCCACTGATCCCAATGGATGCCCTTCGAATCCTTCCACGAGACACTCGACGAGTAATGGAGATGTCGCGCGAAGACTTGCGGATTGATCTGTGTGAGCCAATCAGGAGCCTTGGATGGCATCATTCCCTTCGAACTGTCCATGCTCATTGCCACCGAGCTCTTCTTTTTATCTTCTATCCAACGATCTTTCAGCCCTTGCCAATCGATCTTTTGGAAATCCAGATAACTCAGGCTATTCAGATTTTCCGGAAAGTGCGCGCGGTTGGCCTGAAACTGCGGTACCGCCGCCAGGCCCCCGCTCGCCGGTCCTTTTGCGCGATTCGCAAGCACCTCGCGCAGCATCTCGATCCGGCTGGCCCCAATGATCATGTCTGGTGTGACCGCCAGATGGAAGAAATTCCATTGAGCGATGCCGGCTGCGCCCTGTTTTCCTCCAAGGGAAACTTTCAGGAACGTGACATCGCCCTCGTTGCGCTCCGACGTGAGCTGCTCGCCTGAGGTCGTGCGAAGCAGTTTGAGTGTCTCCGGTTTTTTTCGAATGCCGATAAAAAAAACTTGTTTGGCCGTATCCAGCGACGAGCCCATTTGCAACGTGGCGATTTCCCCCGTGAGCAGCCCAATTGCCTCCGACGCCGGCATTCCCAGGCGCTGCTGTGCAATAGCTTCGAACATATCAACGTTGCCTTGCTGACTCTGCGGAAAAGCCGCGCGCGCCATGCGCTTTACCATGCCGTAGATTCCGGAAAAATTGAACTGCGTGGAATTATAGAAAACCGCCTCCGCAGGAACGAAAGCCAGCGAAACCGGCGAAGACTGTCCCGCCGACCACATATCAAACGGCGTTCCCGCCAGCGCGTCGCCAAAGACTGCGGCTTGCACGCGCGTTTTCGCTCCTTCTAACGTGATGTGGCCGCTGATGGAGTGCGCCGCGTCGAGCCTGGCAGCGTCGAGCAGCGGGCGGATCTGAAACGTCCCTGCTTTCGAATCCGCCGCAAAGTTTTCCAGGTCGGGAATGCGCAGAAAAAATTCCAGCAAGCCACTGCCGAGGTTCACTCGCGCTTCCTGATACATGGCAGATTGCGCCAGTGATGCCGCGCCGGAAGCTTTGCCTTGCAGGCGGCCGAGAATTTCTTCCATGACGGATCGTTCTCCGGCACTGACGGCGTACTTGCCATGCTCGGCCCAATAGGTCGCGCCGCTCTTGCCCTCTGCCTTAAGGACCTGCAGGCCTCCGATGGTGATTTGCGAAAGCCGCGGCACTTCCTTCTCGCCCGCGCGCAAACCAAGTATCGCTTTTGAAAGCAGCGCTTCCTTCCCCGTGCGGTCATACACAAAAAACATCCCGTTCCACACCGGTTTCGAATCCGGCTCGCTGCCGGCATTCGAAGCATTTCGCTTCGCAGGCTCGCTCAAATACCCGAGCGTGAACGAATTTTCCAGAAGTGTCGAATATTCCTGGATTTCTTGCGGAGTCATTTTCTGCTGCGGCGATTGTTCTGCGGAAGACCTGAGCACGCCCGCCGCGATCGCCGAACGCACCGGAGCAAAATCCGCATCGTCCCAGAGCGCGAGGAGGGAATTGGCCTCTCTCGCTCCGGGTCCGGGTACGCCGTGCCATATCAGGTAGAACGCCGTGCGCGGGGACATTTGCGCCGGCTCGAGCGGAGCTTGTGCGCGCGCCAGGTTCGGCTCGCATACAACGAGGAGCGCTGCAATCGGCAAGAGGGTGCGAAGGCTCGGTACTTTCATCGGGGTGCTCCGTGACAAATGGTCGAAGGAAAGCGCTAACTTTTTAATGCTAGCGCGGCGGGCGAAAGGACAGAAGCCCCGTCCCGCGCTGAGTTTCCAGGACGCGGAACAGGGCTTCGTTGTGTTTCAATTCAATTGCGCCAAAAATCTAGTTGAACGCGCAGCATTTCGTCTGCACCCGCTCGAAACGGCAGCAGCACGCCGCTACGGTTTCGCGGGAGCGGCGGCGGGCGCCGGCGTCGCGGCGGCTGGAGGAGCGGCAGCGCCGCCTTCCTTCGGGGTCGCCAGGTAGCCGTTGATCTGATTTTTGCCGACGTCGAAAACGACGATCTCGTAAGGCGCCATGCGAGAGCTGCCTTTCACGTAAAACTGCACGGGCTCGCCGGAAGTTTTGTCCTTCTTTTCGATGGTCTTGTCGTCGGCGATGACCGTCACGGTATACTTTGCTTTTTTCGGATCCGTTTTGTTAAGCGACATCTGCACCGGGCCGACGCGCTGCGCGGTCTTTGATTTTTGCAAGGTGAACTCGTAGTAGTTGCGATCGCCGCGGCGCTTCAGATCTTCCAGGTCGTCGCGATTGTGCGCGATCAGGCCGCTCATCACGTTCATGTCGCCCAAGCTGCGCTCGAGTTTGCCTTTGGTGGCTTCCAGGTCGGTCTTCGTGGCTTCGATGTCTTTCTTGGCGCCTCCTACTTCCGTGGCCACCGCTCCGATCTTTTCTTCGTTTTCCTTCTGCGCCTGACCGAGCTGCGCCGTCAGCTTCTGGTCGGACGATTGCTGCTCCTTGCGGATCGATTCGGCGCGGCTCTTGGCCTGCGCGAGTTCGGATTGCGTCAAGCCGACTCTCTGCGTGGTCATCTCCATCTGGCTTTTCAAGTCCGCGATGCGCGTATTCGCCTGGTCGAGCTGCGTGGTCAGGACTTTATTCTGTTTCTGCTGCTCCACCAGGTCCTGGCTCAGGCGAGACTGCGAGGTATAGCCCGCAATGCCCAGCACGGCCAGCGCGGCGATCACCACGCCAAATAGCACCGCGATCCACCGCGGCGTACCCGTGGATTCGTAGCGATACGACTCCTCCGGGCTCGGTACGTTTGGAGAAATGCTCATTCCCCCTCCTCAGTGATAGGCGCCCCCATCCACTTTTGCGCCGAAAGGGAATTATCCCTTGCTATCGCCGGTCTGTCCACCAGTGGTGAGGAGGGATGTAATGAAGTAAGGAGATATGGAGATAAGGACGTTAGGGGCGCTACGGGCCGAGGCTTTAAAAACCACAGTGGATGAGACAAGAGAAAACTTGAAAGCCCCCACCCTCAAAACCAAGAGGGTGGGGCAATCGCGTTCATGTTTTGCCGAACAGAAAAATACGGAAGGAATTCAGCCGGTCGCGGATGATAGAAGGGCGCCCTTCGTTAATCGTTGTCTGGATGACTGTGGCGCCAATTCCAGTAGTGCCGCTGCACTCTGTAGTGCTGCCTATTGTACACACGATAAGTCCTGTGCTGCGCCACCAGGTAACGCCGGTAGGCGTGATCTTCGTGATCGTCCCAGTTGTGGTAGTCACGGTGGTCCCGATCGTAGATGCGGACCTGAATGCCGTCCTGAGGTTTGGGACTGGCCATAATGGCGGTTGGTGCAGCAATGGCAGCGGCCAAGATTAATAAACTGGTGCAGCGATTTAGATAGCGCATGATGAAGTCCTCCAAGCCCGAGATAGCCAGATTCAGAATCCCGGTAGCCATGACTATGCACCGTTGGCGTCGCGATGGATGTACCGTACAGCACGCATGTGAAAGGAAAAATTTCTCCGAAATAAGCGTCAACCCTGCTTAAGTCCGCTGGTAAGCGGTGACATGGAAGTGACCCATATCGCACAGCTTCGAAACTCTCGATATGCGAGGCTTGTACCTTCGAACAAGCAGGCACCGGGTAGGTGCGCGAAATACGGGATCACGGGGCAGGACACCCCCGCTCCGGCTGGAAGCAGTTCACATGCTCAAGACTCAGTTACTTTTTCTCCGGTCCGCTTGGACCTCTCATAAGACGTTTTCCAGACTATGGCAGGTATATAAGACGAGTCGCTTGCTTCGAATTGTTTCTCTTCTCGCCGCGGCGCCGCTTGCGGTTTTGCTGTGCGGGATTATTTATATCAGCTACAACCGGATGAATTTGCCCGATTTAGAGGCGTTTATTCGCTTTGAGCCTCCCACCATGGGGCACGTGTACGATTCGAACGGGCATGTGCTCATTGAATTAGGAAGGGAACGCCGGGAAATCATCCAATATAAAGATATTCCTGACGTCCTGCGGCAGGCGATCCTTTCGGCCGAGGATGAGAACTTTTTCTCACACGCGGGCGTGGATTTTTCCGTCTTTCCTCGAATGCTCGGCAAGACCAACATTCGCGCCATGATGGGCCACGTCGGGGGCTCAGGCGGCGAGAATGCCACAGAGCGGGCGGCGGTGTTTCCGCAAGGCGGGTCGACGATTACCCAACAGCTGGTGCGCGGTTACTTCCTGCAAAAACTTACCAGCACGAAAACCAGCAATACACTGCAACACCAGGGGCTTTTCTCGCGCGTCCTGGGCTTCGCGATCGGCGCACCGGGCGCCAACAAAATGTTGCTGAAAGTAGAGGAAATGCGTCTCTCACTGTGGATTGAGGGAGAGATGCGAAAGCGCTACGGATCCAAGCGCAGAGCCAAAGAAGAACTACTCGCGCGCTACGCCAGCTTCATCTACCTGGGAAATGGCCGCTACGGCTTCGCGGCGGCCTCGCAATATTATTTCGGCAAACCGCTAGCAGCGCTCACCGCAGATGACGCTGACAAGGCAGCACTCCTGGCAGGCATCACCAAGTCGCCGGGCGAGTATGCACCCACCGCGGCAGAAAATCAAAAACCACTGCGCAGACGAAATCAGATCTTAGCACTCATGGTGAAAAACCATTTTATTTCCCCACAGGCGGCGCAGACCAGCCAACAAACACCAATTCGTGTAGCTGCTCATGTGAATCTTCCGACCGAAGCGCCCGCAGCGGTGGGAAACGTTCTCGATGAGCTTAAAGGACTCGACGCCACCCTCGCCCCCGAGACCGGAATTAACCAATTGCTGGAAGGCCGAATCCAGATTCATGCAACGATCGACGATCGGATCCAGCGCTTGGCCAATGCCGCACTCGAAAACGGCTTGAACCTTTATGAAAAACGTCATCCCCGGAATACGGGGCTGATTCAGGGCTCCGTGGTTGTTCTGCGGAACAATGACTCCGCCATCCTAGCCGAGGCGGGCGGGCGGCGTAGATACAAGGACCACAACACCAGTTACAGCGATTATAACCGCGTAACCCAGTCCTTGCGCCAGCCAGGCTCGGCCATGAAGCCGATTGTTTATCTGGCGGCATTTCGCCAGGGCGCGCTGGACCTTGACACTCCGGTGCCCGATGAACCCATTTCGGTGGCCACGCGGGGGAATGAGCCTACCAAGTGGATCTCCAATTTCGACAATCAATTCAAAGGCGAAATTCCCGTCCGGCAAGCGCTGGCGGAGTCGAGAAACGCAGTCGCCATTTGGGTTATTCAACAGATCGGAATCGATTCGGTCTTGAGGACAGCGCGAGACGTTGGCATCCGAACCTCATTACATCACTATGAGACTACGGCCCTCGGGGCATCCGAAGTGACCCTACTGGAACTTGCAAACGCTTACCGAACGATGGCGAGCGGCATACATGCGGAGCCCTACGTGATTGCAAAGATCGAGCACAGTGGGGGAGACATTGTCTACAGCCACCCTTTGCCGTGCTGTTCGAGCGATGAAAAAGGACTGGAGGTTTCCATGATCCAGGAAGGGTTGCGTGGAGTCGTGCGCCTTCCGTCGGGTACGGCGCACGCGCTGGACTCGAGTAGCTTCCCAATCCCCGTGATGGGTAAGACAGGCACGACGAACAATTACCGGGATGCGCTATTTGTAGGGTCAACTTACGGCCGCGACGGAATTACCGTGGCGGTGCGCATCGGATTCGATGACAACCGCTCACTGGGAGGAGCGGAGACCGGCGGCAGAGCCGCGCTTCCGGTATTCAGAGAAGTCATGCTGAAGACCTATCAAGCAAAGCTGGTTGGGCCGGCGCCATCCTTTCCGGCGAACATGGAAAAAAACATCGCAGAATATCTGAGTGGCAACTCCGCGGAAAAAGAAGCGATGCGGTCTTTCCATTCTCCGGATGGCGGCGAAGCCGCAGAGGATAGAGTGAAACCTTGCCACGCTGCAGGCCCGATACTGGCGATTAACTTTTGCGAGCCACCGCTTATCCCGCTGCCTGCCGTGTACCAGCGTAGAGATGGGAATGGCCGGATCGTTTTTACAAACGAGTGAGAGACCCCGCGTGTCCTCTCGCGCTCTCAGGATTCGAGAAACGATGGAGCTGTCCGCAACGCGACAGACAGCAGCCCTTTCGATGGCGGAACATCCGTCCGACCGGGCCCGTGGAATTGCGGAATTTTAAACTCGAGCCTTGGGTTTGGCAAGAAAGTTGGGGTAATTCGAATGAACACCACGGCAATAATCATCGTTTGTAGCGTGATAGTAATTGCGATCGTGGCCATTGGCGCAACGATGTTTGGCCGAAAGCGCCGCAGCGAAAAACTGCGTACTCGGTTTGGTAGTGCTGAGTATGACCGCGCCTTGCAGGCAGGCGATAGCCGGCGGCAGGCGGAAGCGGGGCTTGAAAAGCGCACAGATCGTGTCGAAGGTCTTCGCATCCGGACGCTCGGGCCGGGCGATCGCGCGTGCTTCGTCGAGTCGTGGAGCAGGGTGCAGGCGCGGTTCGTTGATAGCCCCGGAGGCGCAGTAACAGAGGCCGATCAACTGCTGGGCGATGTGATGTCATCACGCGGCTATCCAATGAGTGACTTTGAACAGCGTGCGGCGGATATTTCCGTAGCCTATCCCTTAGTTCTCGAAAATTACCGGACAGCCCACGGAATCGCGGTTCGTCAAACGAGCGGGAAGGCCAGCACGGAGGAGTTGCGCCAGGCAATGATTCGTTACCGGACGCTTTTTGATGAGCTTGTCGCGGAGCCAGAGATGGCCCGTGCGAAGGCAGCTTCTTAGGCGGGGACACCATCCGGCGAAGGCTTCAAGGCACTGCAGACACAGTTGAGGAATAAGGATTCGCGGCTGAGGCTTTCTGTGTGCACATAACCTACGCCGGAAGCGCGGGAGCAATTGGCGCGGAGAATCGTAAGTGCTTTGCTCAGTTCCACTCGCCGGTTTTTTCCGGGCAAAGGAATTCGTCAGTTCGATTTAGCTCGGGGGAGCTAGCGAGCGAGCGCAGAAGTGTTGTTGACCAGCGACAAATGCCGGTTCTCATAGGAGTTCGACGAAGTCGCCGGCGGAGCTCTTCTCAGGGATTAAGGCCAGGACTTCGCGATTCATGGTTGCGAGCTTGCCCTGCTTGTGTCTGGCAAGCCCCAGGAGGTTGGTATCGGTGACCTGCTGGTGCCCTGACAGCCGCCGAGCAAAGGGCTGAGTGGCTTGGGACGAAACTGAGTTCGGCTACCCAGAACCGGTGAGCGGAGTGTTTCAGGTTGGCGCCGAGAGGTTTCACCGCTTCTTGTGGTGTTACGGCGTCGCGTGAAAACGCAGGGTTGGTAATAATTCTCACGAAAGCAGTTTGGGTAAAGGGGCAAGTGGCCCATCCCGCGCGTGATTTCCGGCTGAACCAGACTTGTGCTTGTGTGCGGGCTTCATGGACAAGCCACATCAAGGCGATCAGCACGTTCACGTCCAGCCGGAAGGCCGTCATTTCTGGTCCGCGTCCAGCTCCTGGACCTTTTTCATGTTAACGCACGGAGATTCCGAAGGCAGATCGAAGACTTGTACTCCGTTCACCAGACGCGTGGTACGCGGAGCCGTAAACGCGCGGCGCACCAGCTCAGATACAGCTTTACCGAGGGCCAGCGAGCGACTGGCAGCGTAGCGCTTTACCAGGCGAAAGGCGTCATCATCCAGGGAAAGTGTGGTTCTCATAAGGATATGAAGCGGCATGACTCAGAGTGATGCCAACTGGGAATGGAAGCATCAATTGGGCAGCATGATGTCGCATCGAGCAAATTCTGCAAAGGGAAGTTTCATACGAGAGCATCCAGGGACTCTACCTGTGTCTGTGGAGTTTGGTGTGGCTCTTGGCGTGGGGGGCGAGGGAGGGCCAGCGGGTGAGGACGGAGGTGGTGAGGCCGCCGCGGGGGGTGAATTCGCCGCGCACGACGCACCATTCAGGGCGAACGGCGGCGACGATGTCGCGGAGGATTTTGTTGACAGCATTTTCGTAGAAGATGCCCAGGCTGCGGTAGGCGAGGAGATACATTTTCAGGGCTTTCAACTCGATGCAATCTTTTTTGGGCATGTATTGGATGGTGATGGTACCGAAGTCGGGGAGACCGGTCTTGGGGCAGACGGAAGAGTATTCTGGAAAGCGAGTGGTAATGACGTAGCCGGGAAATTGATTGGGCCAGGTTTCAAGCGCGGGCAATTTTGTCTGGATGCCGGCGCGGGCGTGTTCTGCGGTGTAGTCGGGCATGCATGCTCCTCAAGCTTATTGTATCGCGACGAGGGGCAGACTTTCTCTTGCAGAATTCCGCGCTTTTCGCCTACTCTTGTCGAGGAGAGAACCGATCAGCACTAGCCCGATCAGCTGCCCAGTTTGTCACAGTTCGACAAGCCGCCGCTCCAAGCGCCGGTCGGCGCTGGACTATCTGTTCAGCCTCGCGGGGTTCCTGCCGTGGCGCTGCGAATCGTGTACAGCGCGATTTCACGGCCGACTGAAGCCATTTCGCATTTTCTTGTATGCCCACTGTGGAATTTGCGGCAATCTTGAATTGCAGCGCATCTCTGCAGAGCGTGTGTCCGGCATGACAGCGAGACTCGGGCGGATACTCGGGCTCCCGGCATTGCGCTGCGAACCCTGCCGTCATAAGTTTATTTCCGTGCGACCGCTGCGACGGGAAGAGAGTCGCGTGGCGGCCGCGCAAGGCGAGTAGTAACCCGAGACCTATCGCGCGCGTTCGACGGTTACTTGCACGCGATTTCCAGCCATGCGAAAATCAATCTCCGATTAAAAGGCAACGGCGCTATCGTCTAGGGGTCTAGGACGCGGCCCTCTCAAGGCCGAAACACGGGTTCGAATCCCGTTAGCGCTACCAAGCTTGCTTTCTCGGATTTTCAAACATTCAGCCAATGTGGACTTCAGTTGTTGCGTTCTTTTGAATCCTTTGCATCAGGTCTTTCGATTGACGGTCGGAAGAGCCACGCGATACCCTATTGCCGGACGGCGGGTCCCTTGCCGGCCGAGAGATGCCCCAAGCTTGAGTCTTATCCCACTTTGAGGAGATTCATGTCGAACGAACTGCGCAATTTTCTCTCCCTAACGTATGAAGAGCTGGAGCAGTTGAATTTGAAAGCCAAGGAGCAGCGTCAGAAACGAGTTGCCGCGCACAAGGTTCAAGAAGAACGCATCAAGTATTTGACGGATGAGAAGCGGATCAAGGCCGTGACGGTGCTGTTCAGCGACCTCGAAGGCCGTTTGCACATGCTCGACTACGATAAGAAGTTTTTGATTAAGAGCTGGGACAACCTGACGTTTGACGGCTCCTCGATCCGCGGTTTTACCGCGCAGCGCGAGAGCGACTTGCGGCTGGCGATGGATTGGGGCGCATTTTATTGGGCGCCTGCGGATGTTTTCGGATCCGGCAAGGTCCTTGTCTTCGGCCACGTGATCGACAAGGACGGTTCGCCATACTCCGCCGACATTCGCGGAGTCCTGAAGGGTTACGCCGACAATCTTTACGAAAAAAAAGGCTACGTACTCAACGCCGCCAATGAAATTGAAGGATTCTTATTCAAAGGCCAAAACGCGGAGCGGAGTTACAACGAAACGGGCAAATTCGAATACGTCAATACCGGCGGTTACTACCACTCTCTCCCCGGCGATCCGCTCCGCACGTTTATTGATACCACCGCCGAAGTCCAGCGAGCCATGGGCTTCCAGAACGAGAAGGATCACCCGGAAGTCGCGCCATCACAATTCGAAATCAACTACAGCTACGGCGAAGTGGTCTCCGCTGCCGATCAGATTCAGCTTTACAAGCTGATTTGCCGCCAGGTCGCCACCAACATGGGGTTCACGGCATGTTTCCTGCCGAAGCCTGTGGTTGGCGTCAACGGCAACGGCATGCACACCAACGTTTCGATCAGCAAAGATGGCAAGAACCTGTTCTGGGACCCCAAGGGGGAAGAGAAGCTCAGCAAGATGGGCTGGGAGTTCGTGGACCGCATCCTCACCCATGGAAACGACATCTGTCTGTTGTTCAATTCCAGCGTCAACGCTTATCGCCGGCTCGACCCGCACTTCGAGGCGCCCAATCAACTTAAGGCTTCTCCCGTCGACCGCGGCGCGATGGTGCGCATCCCCATCGGCAACGAGCGCAGCATGCGCACGGAAGTCCGCGCCGTCGCTCCCGACGCGAATCCCTATCTGGTTATGTATTCCATCTTCAAGACTGGACTCGACGGCGAAACCGCGAAAATCAAGAATCTGCGCTCAGCGGAACGCTACCTCCCGGACAATATTTACACGGCGCTCGATAACTTCGAGAAAGCTGACTGGACCACAAAGCTTTTTGGCGCCGACGTCAAGGCTCGCTACGCTGATCTGAAGCGCGCCGCTGCCGACCGCTGCCCACGCGCTCTCGGCACGGTCGTCAAGGCGCCAGAAGTCCAGCATCACCACGAAGTGTACAACCAGTTCCTCTGGAACTTGTTCTAGAAATAGCTGTCCAGGGCATAACGAAACGCCTCCGGCCGATGCGGGGGCGTTTTGTTTTTCGCCTGAGACGTTCCAGGAAAGGGCTCAGTTTTTCTTGCCGTAGGCGCGGGATGCGGTGATTCCTTTTCCTTCGGTCACTGTCACCGTCTGGCCGGCGGTCCAATTCGAAAAGCGATCGACTTGCCCACTGGGCCAGCGAATCTCGATCTCGTTGGCACTGTCATTGTGCCCGAGTCCAAACGTCAAAACGAGTTCGCTGGCGGAGAGATAGCTGGAGCCGCTGCGGAGCATCTGCGTTTGCGTTTCGCCGGCCGCGGTCAGTTTGACGGTCGCTCCGATGCCATCGCGGTTGGATTTTGTGCCGGTCAGTTTGATGCGTAGACTCTTGTTCGATGCCGCGGCGCCCTGAGCTTCATTCCGGAACAGGTATACCGGGCCTCCGTTGGTGGAGAGCAGCAGATCCAGCCGGCCATCATTGTTGATGTCGGCATAGGCGGCGCCGCGCCCCACTCGTGGAGAGGCGAAGGCTTGCCCAGCTGATTTCGTGACCTCTTCAAATTTTCCTTTGCCGACATTGCGGAACAGATGCGGGGGCATCGCGTATTTTACGTTTGCCTGGACGCGCTGGATATCGGCATCGATGTGGCCGTTCGCCACCAGAACGTCGGGCCAGCCATCGAGGTCATAATCGAAGAAAAAGCAGCCGAAGCCGAGGGTGAGAAGGGAAGCGCGGCCGATTTCCGAGCGCGGGGCTTCGTCGACGAAGAGACCCTTACCTTCGTTGTGATAGAGCGATAGCATCTGGTTAGCAAAATTGGTGATCAAGAGGCTGGGGAAGCCGGAGTGATCGTAATCCGCCGCATCCACGCCCATGCCTGCTCGGGCCACGCCGTCTTCGCTGAATGCAATTCCTGCGACGACCGCTTTCTCGGTAAATGTGCCGTTGCCGTTGTTGCGATAAAGCTTGTTCGGCTGGGTATCATTTGAAAACAGAAGATCGGGCCAGCCGTTATTGTCGTAATCAAGCACGGCGATACCGAGAGTCTTCGAAGTTGGGTCGCCGAGCCCGGCTTTTTGCGTCACGTCTTCAAACGTCCCATTGCCACGGTTGTGCCAGAGGCGAACGGAAGTACCTTTGTAGGATTCAGGAGTGCAATACGACTTGCTTTTGCCATCGAGCGTGCAATATAGGTCGGTCTCCGGCGACCACTGGACATAATTGCCGACGACGAGATCGAGGTGCCCATCTTTGTCGAAATCAACCCAGGCGGCGCTGGTGCTGAACTCCTTCGGCCCTTGCAGGCCCGCTTTTTGCGTGACTTCCGTGAAAGTACCGTTGCCGTTGTTGTGAAAGAGATGGCTCTGGCCGTACGAGGTGACGAAAAGATCGTCGTAGCCGTCGTTGTCGTAGTCGCCGACGGCTACACCCATCCCGAACATCTCGACGTCCAATCCCGCCTTATGGGTTACGTCGGTGAAGGTGCCGTCATGATTGTTGTGATAGAGCTTGGGTGTCGAGCGCTTCTGAACGTGGCCGGGCCAGTCCATGGCGTTGACGAGAAAAATGTCGGGCCAGCCGTCGTTGTCATAGTCGATGAATGCCACGCCTGGTCCCATGGTTTCGGGCAAGAATTTCTTGCCGAAGGCGCCATTGTTGTGAACGAAAAGGATCCCGGCTGTTTGCGTGACGTCGCGAAAAGTCACGGAACTGGTATCGGGCGCTGCAGGGACAGCAATCACGGCTTTTTGCTGAACGAAAATAACGGCGGAAACGCACAGGAAAACAGCCAGAAAAGAACGCTTCACTCGGGCCTCGCGATGGGATCGCGCCCGACGCCAAGAGCATCGGCGACCTTGTTGATATAGTTGAACCACGCGGCAATCAAGGTGATCTGAAGAATTCCTTTGTCATCGAAGCCGACGGCGCGCAATTTGAGGTGATCCTCAGGTGAACACCGCGTGGCGTCCTTTGTCAGCTTCACGACGTAATCCAACATCGCGCGATCTTGTTCGCTGACCGGCGCGGTGCGATAGTCCTTGCGAAGCGCGTCCACCATGTTTTCGTCCAGCGTGACCCGACGCAGAAACTCTGCGTGAGATTCGATTCAATAGTGGCACCGGTTGGTAACCGAAACGATGGTCGCGATCATTTCGTGCTGATGGCGCTTTAATGGCAGATCCGGCGAGAGCATCGCTCCGAATGCCGAAAAGGAATGATAGAGCGCGTCCGGAATCAACGAGTGTGACGCTGTGATGCTGTTCTCTTCGCCGCGGTCAACCGCCGGGGCGGGTGTGCGGTATTCCTGGGGATAGAACTTGCGCTCCGCCTCAATCGCGCGCTTCACGAATTCGTTTTCGTCCATGCGAAGAGTTTTAATCCAAGTCATTTGGCCCCTCGTTTCGATTGGGAATCATCGCAAGAGACTATCGTCCACCGCCGGGCTTCGCATTCTCTTGCGGCGAGCTTTTGGAAGCTACTTTTCTTGCCGGTGCTTTCTTCTTTGGCGACGGTGCAAGTGCGACGCTGACGTGTTCGTGGATTGCCTGGCGCTCGTTGTTGTCTTCGGGATGAAGTTGGCGGTAGGGCCCGGTAATGGCCTGTGCCGATTCATCGGCCTTGAAACGCAGATAGCGCGCTTTGTGTTCGTTCGCTTTGGCGTCGTCGCCGAGGCCGTTGTAGCACAGCATCAGGTTATAGTGCGCCTGCAGGTCTTCGGGATCGATGGAAAGCGTTTGTTCAAATTCTTTGACGGCGCTGGCATAGCGCTTCTCAAGAAAGAGGACGCGGCCGAGTTCGTTGCGCACAACGCGGTCGCGCGGGAATTGCGCGAGCACGATTTGCAGGTGAGTCATTGCGCCGGCGTAGTCACCCTCTTCCTTGAGAGCGCGGGCGAAGAAATAATTGGTGCGCGCCAATTGCGGATTGATGGCGAGGGATTTCTCAAGAACCTCACGCGCGCCTGCCGTATCTCCCTCCTGAAGGAGGGCCCGGCCGATGTTAGTCCAGCCGTCAGGATTCTGCGCATCGGCTTCGGTGATTTTTTCAAAAGCGACGGCGGCCATTTTCAAGTCGCCCTGAAGGAAAAGCCCGATCCCGTAATCGTTCCAGCGAGTCCAATCTTCCTTGGTTGTGATGGTCTTCGGTTGCGGCGCCGGGGCATTTCGAGGAAGAACGCGCAGCGTTTTGGTGTCTTCGGCAATCGTGGTGATGGGAAGGTCAGGGATCGCCTTAATGTTGCTGGATACTCTGGAAGTGTCGCCATTAAAGGCCCACATGCGATCGTCGTAATCCGGCGTGGTCGTGACATTCATTGCGCCGGCAGCGGACGTGGCGCCCTGGACACCCGTGGCAGCCTTATTATCCGCTTCGACTCCGGCGAAAGAGAAATGCGTATTGAACCAGGTGAACTTGCGATAGTTGAGCTTGGCATGCAGCGTAATTCTGTCACCGACATGGTCCGGAATGTGAAGACGAAAATGGGCGGTGTCCGCAGCGCCAGGCGGAATGAGATGCACGTAAACAACGGAGCGAGTGGCCCAGGCATTACGTTTGTTGATGGGATTGCCGTGTCCATCGATCTGCAGCGAACGATAGAAGTGCGCTCCAGGCTCGACCGGACCTTTGCCATCGTCCTCCACTTTCCCGCTCCAGAAAATCGTCTGGCCTTTTTCATCGGTGGCTTGTAGCTCGAGCCAGACATCGAAAGCGTCCACCGTGCCACCGGGGAAGAAGTGGCCGACTTTGCGCGTGCGGACGACTACGTCCACGCGCGCGTCATCGCCGCGCCGCACGGCCGAATCGGTGCGATCGATGGGAGCAGTAATGGGGCGGAGTTCACCCGCTGGGCCTTTCGGCAACGAAATATCCGATTCTTCACCGACCGCGAAGGTCGTCGAGAGTTCCGGCCTTCCCAATTCGCTTCGCGCCGGGGCGTTCGATTCTTTGCCTGCTGGAGAAATCGCGAAAATATCAACGCTCACCTGTTTGTCCTGCAGGAACTTCTTTGCGAATTCGTATTGCGCCTGGTCCTGATTTGCCGTGGGCACGGCGGTGTTCGCGCCGGGGAAGCGATGCGAATGCACGAGCCCGTTGACGTTGCCGTCATCGGAGGAAAGCACCTGGGGCATGTGGCAATCGGCGCAATTCATGGGCGACTTCGGATAGTAGAACGCGCGCGCGCCCTGGCCGGAGACACCGCTGGCTTGCCAGTTGTCATATTCATTGAAGCCGCGAATCCAGCGGTAATGATTTACCGGGACGTCCAGATGCACCTTGTGGCAGGAAGAACAAAACTCCGCGGTGTCCGCACGCATGAACGGCTTTAAGAAAGTGCGGCGGTGCGGCTCCGGGTTCAGGCGAACCACAAAGTCGTGCAGCTTGCGGACGAATGGATTTTCGCTCGCGGCGAGTTCATGGAGCTTCGGATATTCGAGGAAAAAGTCGCCCTGGCCCATGGTGCTCTTCACTTGCACAATGCTGTGGCACATGAGGCAGCCCAGGCCGGCTCGGGCTTCCGGGCGGTCAACAATCTGTTTGATCGGTGTATCGAACAGGCCGCTATAGAGTAAAGCGGGATCGTGGCAACCGGCACACCACTTGGATGAGCGCACACCGGCGACGTCCTGCATGTACTCGATGCTCTTGCGATACCACTGATTGTTGAAGGAAGAGAAGTGGTGCATCGAGCTGTCCCACTGTTGGTAGATATCCGCATGGCAGCGCTGGCAGGCATCGGATTTCATAAAGTACTTGGAAGGAATGTTGCCGCCATGTTTGGTTTGCGCGGAGCTGGGGAAGAACTTTCCTTGAGGTCCGTCACCTTCGCCTTCCATGGTCTCCGCGGGCATCAGCGGATTGGAAATACGATTTGCATTTTTCCAGGTGACCTCGCGCGTCCACCACGTGCCTGCAGAGACACCCACGGTCAAGAGCGTCAGCCCAGCAAATCCCAAGCCGCGCCGGATAACACCCTCACCGAGCCACCCCTTTGAAGAGAGCCAGGAGGTCGCCAGGAAAAGTGTGCCAAGTACGCACAGCGCAATATGAGCATACAGCCACGGCTTCAGACGCAGAGGCGTGCCGATTTTAATCAGCGCGATTCCAAGAAGCGCTCCCGCAGCAAGCAAGCTCCAGCCCAAGTGGGCAAGCGGTGATTCATTGCGGAGCAAGCGTACCGCGTAAATAATGAAAAGAATCGCGAAGACGATTCCGATCGCGACATGCAGCAGATCCAAAACGAAGTAGGAAATCGTGGCCGAAGGATATCCGTAGAGGTAAACCGCGCTGAGCGTAAGCGCCACCAGGGTGAGTGATAACCACCGCTTTACAAAATCAATTTGCATCGTCTCCACCTGCATGCGCGGTTTGCGGTTATCAAAACAGCGGCCGGATGTTTGTGAAGCATCCGGCCGCGATTCAGTTTGGGGTGCCCCGAAGCGAGCCAGGAACTGGCGGAGCTGGAGGCGATATTGCTTGTGGGCATAGTTATATGGATTAGCGCCGATGCTGGCAATAACGTAAAAGCATTAGAAGGCAGGATCGGCATTTATCCCCTTTGTTTCTATGCAGTTATAGGACTTTCCGGCACGCAGGTCTTTGTATTCCTCGGTGCGCCCGCTGGGCCAATCGATCACCACCTGATCGATTTTTTCGCGCAAGCCGAGGCCAAACGTTACCGGCAATTCCGATTGAGAAAGATAGCTGGAGCCCCCCCGGACCATTCGCGATTGCATCTGCCCTTGGTGGAAAATGCGCACCGACGAGCCGATCGCATCCCGATTGGACTTCGTACCGAATAGGTGAAATCGAATGCTCTGAGGATGAGCAGCCTGATCGTTCCGGTATAAATAAGCCGGACCATTGTTGGTGGTCATCAGGATGTCCAGGTCACCGTCACGGTCGAAATCTCCGTAGGCCAGTCCCCGGCCAACCTTGGGCGTCTCAAATCCTCCCCCGGCCCCGTCCCCGACATCACGAAACTTTCCACCGCCCCTGTTAAGGAAGAGTTGCGGC
>JGI12635J15846_10001149_pt1 | contig 23175 bp, 20 predicted proteins | sample BlaSpr_A8_OM2_M2_FD_15846 | JGI IMG/M metagenome (IMG submission 15846) | reverse complement strand
TCTGCTCGGTCCAAGGAGAACCGCCTTCATTTGTTCCGGTCTATCGCCACGACCGAGAATCACGTCTGTGCGAGCGGCTGCCAGACGATAGTAGGTGGAAAGCCGCACCGCATTCCGGCGAGGCGCGGTCACGCAGATGCGAGAGGACGCTCGGAGCCGCTCCGAGCGTCTCCCGTCGCCCACGCGTTCTGCGAAAGGGTATTTCATAGATCAGGAACCGCATGGTCCCTCAGTACGTCCTGCCCCACGAAATCATAGGATTCCACAGCAGTGAAGGCCGAGCACGGGGCGCCCAGCCGTGAAGTATGCTCCACATTCAATACCCGTCCGCGCACGCGGATCATAACTTGATTTTCCGTTGTGAACTCTGGCGGCAAACTTACGAACAACGTCACGGTCGTTCCTCGCGTTATGGTGTGCGGTTTGTCTGGCCGAAAACGCACGTCCTGGCTTGACACGAAATCCGTTACGCCGGCCGCGAGGGCGTGGCCAGGCGCGCGCACCGCTATGGGCAAATGCACCTCATATTGATGCGTTAGTAGTCCTTTTCTCATGTTCGCTCCCTGGTGATCCTTTGATTCGGCCCTTAAACGCAGTCACACAAATTGCTGACTCCTGTGTTGTTGCCACGCTTTTTCTTATTTGACGATTGAGGTCAAATTGATCGCACGGCTTGCGCCGCCGCTTGTGGCGGTTACCGTGATCGTGCAGGAGCCAGCTGGTGTTGCGGGGATCTGATCTGTGTCCGGTTGGCCAGGATGCCCCGCATAGCCGCAGCCGACAAGAACGAGAGGCAACGAAGCAAGCGCGGCAGCTAGCGCCACTTTGCACACGCCAGACTGCAACCGGCGTGTGCCCGCTAGCTTCATCGTCCAGATCACGGACAACAGCAACAGCGCAAACAACACGGGAAGGATTTGCTTCGGGTCGCCAGGAGACCACACCTCTCTGGGCGCCGTCAGTGACTGACCAGTCGTGGCTACGGTGACGACAATCGTCGTTGAAGTGTTCGTGAGTGGTGCGCTTGTCGGAGACAGACTGCAGGTAGCTCCCTGTGGAGCGCCCGAGCAAGTGAAAGACACCATCGTGGTGGTGAGGCTGGCAGTCCGATTCACTTTCGACTGCGACGCAGTTGGAGCCGATGCGAGCAGAGTGAAGGAGGCAGGCTGCCCCGCGGTCACGGAGGACGTGCTCGACGAGCCCGGCGCGACTCCTAGATTAATTTCCGATTCACTTTCGTCCGTTCCGGTTCCCTGCAACCAGGCGCTTTGCGGTGAACTATAAGCGTTGTCGGTTATCGAAAGCGACCCGCTTGCCGATCCCGCGGAACTGGGCGAGAAAGTGACGCTAATGGAGCAATTGTCTCCGGCCGCGAGTGTTTCCGGCAGGATCGGACAATCGTCCGTCTCATTGAATTGGGAAGTAGTTGCGAGACTGGTCATTCCAAGCGGCGAGCCTCCCGTATTTGTCAACGTGACATTTTGAGAGCCGCTTGTGGTTCCCACGCTTTGATCGCCAAAAGACAGTTGCGTGGGCGCAAGCAGTACTGCGGGTGGAGCATCTACCTGTCGGATGCGGTTATTGGCTGAATCCGCGGTCCACATTTGTCCGGTCGCATCCACGGCAACGCCCATAGGGAAGCTCAACTCCGCGCTGACGGCTAGGCTGCCGTCCCCGCTAAGACCGGCAATCCCATCGCCCGCGACAGTGGCAATTAATCCAGTGTTCGCNTCCACCCGGCGCACGACATTGNTGACAGAATCCGCGATGAAAATATCGCCGGCTTGATCGATGAAAACNCCTGACGGCAAGTTCNGTTCTGCGCTAGAGGCGGCACCTCCATCTCCAGCGTAACCGCCCATGCCGTTGCCGGCGACGGTCGTGATCAGTCCCGATCGCGCATCCACCCGGCGAATTCGATTGTTGGTGTAGTCGGCAATGAAAATATCTACCGTAAGGCTGAGAGCGATACCAAAGGGATAATTCAACTCCGCACTGGTGGCGCTGCCTCCATCTCCGCTGTACCCAGCAACGCCATCTCCCGCTACTGTCGCGATGATTCCTGACTGCGCGTTTACCTCGCGGACGCATTGATTCTGGTAATCGGCGATGAAAATGTCTCCCGCCGCGTCTACGGCCACATCGGTTGGATAGTTCAGCTGGGCGCTGGTGGCCGGTCCGCCGTCGCCTGCAAAACCGGCGGTGCCGGTCCCTGCGACGGTGGTGATCAAGTTGGTTTGCGCATCCACGCGGCGAATTACGTTGTTTGCAGAGTCCGCGATATAAAGACTTCCCTGTTGGTCCAGAAATACACCGGATGGAGTATTCAACTGCGCGATGGTCGCGCTTCCGCCATCGCCACTGTAGCCTGCGACGCCACTTCCCGCGATGAGGGTGATGATCCCGGACTGCGCATTCACTTCGCGAACAGAGTTGTCGGTAACGATCCGCGAGCGTTGTTTGAACTTCAACGCAAATCTTGATTGGGATATGTTCCAGGTGCTCGTTCGTCGAGCTTACTTTCCGATTCCGGAGGCGATTTTGAAAACCTGGTATCTGTATTCCGTGTTAACCGTAGTCACATGGGGCTTGTGGGGCGTCTTCAGCAAGCTCGCTTCGAACTATTCGAAACCCAAGCAGGCGCTGCTGTTTCAGACGGCAGGAGTATTGGCATTCGCCGTCGTGGTGCTATGCATGGAAAAATTTCATTTTGAATGGTCACTGCCGGGGTTCAGTTGGGCCGCGTTGGGCGGCTTTTTCGCCTTCGTCGGATTTTTGACATTCTTCGCGGCGTTGGATCAGGGCAAAGCATCAACCGTGGTTACGCTGTCAGCGCTATATCCGCTCGTGACGATTCTGCTTAGCATCGCCTTTCTCCACGAAAAACTGACGGCGCGTCAGGGCACCGGAATCGTCTTTGCGTTAATTGCCAGCGTGTTGCTCGCGAGCTAGAGGCCTGCTCTCATTCTGGATTGCTCGCGGTTTGGCACTTATTTTTTCGGACTCAGGTTGTTGATGTGCAGCGCGACTGTCTTGAGATGCGTCATGTCGTCGAAAGTAAAGCGGCCGCCGAGCCGTCCGTAGCCGCTCTTGGTGCCACCTCCGCCTCCAAACGGTTCATGCGCTTCCCAGTAGTCCGTGGTGTCGTTGATAACCACGTTGCCGCTGCGCAGCCGGTCGGCAAAATAGAATGCCTTGTCAATGTCTTGCGTGAAGATCGCCATCTGCAGGCCGTAGCCCGTCGCGTTGGCTAATTCGATGGCCTTTTCATATCCGTCCACTGTGATGACCGGAACGACGGGGCCAAAGGTCTCTTCATTATTTAGCAACATCTCGGGACTCACGCCGTCGATCACCGTCGGTTCGAAGAAGAAATCCGTGGGTTGTTTCGCGAGGCGCTTCCCGCCGAAAATCATCCGCGCGCCTTTCTGCAGCGCATCCGCCAGATGACGTTCGGTTTTTTCGATCACCGGAAGATTGTTCATCGGGCCCATGTGGACGCCTTCGTGAAACGGATCGCCGACTCGAACCAGTTTTGCCTGCTGCACCACGAGGTCGAGAAAGTCTTTGTGCACGCGGCGATCCACCAGCACCCGTTCCGTCGCGCAGCATACCTGCCCGGCATTGAAATACGCACCGAAGGCAGCCGCCTTCGCCGCACGGGTGAGGTCCGCGTCCTCCAGGACGATTTGGGGGCCGTTGCCGCCCAGCTCCATGAGCAGTTTTTTTACGCCGGCCCGCCGCTGAATGGTATCTCCTGTATGCGTTTCACCGGTCAGCCCAATGCCGTCAATCCCGGGATGACTGACGAGCGCATCGCCGGTGGTCGGTCCCAGCCCAGTGACCAGATTGAAGACGCCCGGCGGCAAATCTGCTTCCGTCATGCACTGCGCGAGGAATAAACCTGAGAGCGGGGTCTGCTCGGCCGGCTTGAATACAATCGTATTGCCCGCGGCGATGCCCGGACCAAAATATTCCGAAGGGATGACCGTCGGAAAATTCCATGGCGTGATAATTCCCCACGTGCCAATGGCGACTTTGAACGTGAAGAGGCGCTTGTTCGGATCGCGCGCGGGAATGATCGGAGTTTCCAGGCGTTTCACATCTTCGGCCGCGATGCGAAAATTCTCCGCGGTTTCTTCAACTTCCGGCAAAGCTTCGGCGAAGTACGGTTTGCCTTGTTCGAGTGAGATGATCGCCGCGATTTGCTCTTTGCGGGCGAGAATGCGGTCGGCGATGCGGTGACAAGCAGCCGCGCGTTCGAAAGGCGGTGTAAGGCGCCACGCGTCTCTCGCGCTGCGCGCTGATTCGACCGCGCGGTCAACATCTTTTGCCGATGCGTGCGGAACGTTCGCCAGCAACTTGCCAGTGGACGGGCTGCGAACTTCCACAAGCTCTGCGCTATCGGTATCCACCCACTTACCGCCGATAAAAAGTTTCTGTGGGGGAAGCGCTGCAAGCACATGGTCTGCCGTCATCGGAGCCGCACTCATTGGATTCCTCGCGTTCACTAGACCTGCATTTCCAAACTATCATGGGACTATGGCATCGCCGGAAAGGCCGGACAAAAAACATGGAACCGGCCGCATGGCTCAGCCGACAGTCAGCAATTCCTCGTAAAATCCGCCAATTTGCCGCGCCCGGTCAACGAAGTGAATCTCCAGAATCCAATGGCGCTCCTGGCCGTTGGCGTCAAGATCGCGCATGCGCCGCGGATTTTCCGGATGCACATAGAGGGTCACTTTATCGCCGGGAATCCGTTCATGGGGAAATTGCCCGATCAGGTGGCCGGCGATCGCACCGCCAAATTCCCAGCCATACCGTTCGGCTAGTTTCTCTGCGTACTTGAATAACTCGACTCCGGTGATCTCGGGATGATCCTGGAAATATTTCTTTCCGTCGGCAAAAGCCTTGGCGATATCGTCGCGCAGCTTCAGCTTGATAGGGTCGGAACCGATCACGAAGGTCCTGCCGAAATCCGCTTCCCACTCTTCAAATACCGGGCCCAAATCCAGAAAAAGGATGTCGTCTTCTCCGACCATCAGATCCGGAGGATTTTCATCGTACGGAGCAAGTGTATTGCGCCCGGCGCGAACGATGCGCTTGTGCCAGTAGGTGGAAATCCCAAACATCCTCTCGGCCAGGTCGTAGATGTCCTGGTTGATCTGGCTTTCCAGTACGTGAGCGCGAATCACTCCCTCGCTTCCAACCGCCCTGAAAAGTTCGCGCGCTTTCTGCTGCGCTCGCAACAACGCAGTGGCGCGATTTGCTTCCACTTTTTGCATTGCGTCAGATTATCACAAGCCCGGAACCACTAGAATCACCTGGGCGGCCGTCCCGCGTTCGCACTCTTTTCCGGCGACTTCCGGAATGGTATAGTCCCGGAACGTAACGACATTCGGGAGCGCGTTGTGGCTGAATTCTCACGCAAATTCGACAGCGGAATTAATTTTAGAGGCGCCTGGCGGACGTCGAGCAGCCGGTTTCTGTGGCTCTTACTGTTGGCGCTGTTAATTTCGGCGGCGAACAGCGTCGCAAAGGGCGGAGCAATTCAGAACGTCGCCACAGCTTCGCTCGGGCCGGGACTGACGGTCGCCATTGCTGATTTCGACGGCGATCATCGCCTGGACCTCGCTAGCATTCAGACTGGTCATGATGGCTGCGGCGGCAGCGCCTACTGGATTCAATTTCAGCTGTCTACAGCAGGGCGGCAATCCTTTCAGCTTGTCGCGCCTCCCGGCGGCCTGCGGATGGAGGCGCGCGATGTCAATGGAGATCACGCCGTTGATCTGGTTTTTACTACCGCATGGTTCAGACAGCCCGTAGCGATACTTCTGAATGATGGCCACGGGAGCTTTTCGCGCGCGGAACCAACTGCGTTCCCCGCGGCATTCAGCGAATCGAGTTCACTTTGGGTTGCTGGCAGACATCTGGCGGCAGCCGCGGTTGGTTTGCCGCCGCAGTCGCACGCCCGCGTTTACGAAGCAGAAAAGGCTTCGCTACACCAACTCTCGCCCGCGCGACTGATTCTTCCATCTGGCCCGACTGTTGCAGCCGACGCTTCTTTATTCTTTTCCGCAGGACGCGCGCCACCAGCCGCAGTTTCCCTCCGCTAAATACTCGATTCGTCGTCCGCTGAGTCGACTGGCAAGTCGATCGCTAAACGGTACAGTCAGTTCGCGATCGTATTTTTGGGTCGCGGAGTATCCAGACGCAATCGAGCTGTTGAGACGACGCGCTGATGCAACGGTGTGAGTTTGCTCCCACCGCGCATCGGCCACGCCTCTTTTGAATTCCCGATTCACATTCCAGCTCGCAACAAACTTCGACTAGAGGAACGGAGGACACCATGCCGTACCGGAGTGGCGAAGCCCCGAAGACGGGCGATCACGTCAAGAATAATCGGGAACAACCTGGTACGGTGACTGCGGTTGTCGCGGCGCAAGCAGGTCACGAACTGGTAAGCATCAGATGGGATGACGGCGGAGTTGAGGTTCCCCTGAAGTCCGCCGACGACTTCACGCTCCTCTGGCGGAGAACTTAGTGATTGCCGCCAGGGGCGTGGCGCATACGTCAGCGCTCCGCCAGTTCCCAGCTCAGTGGATTTCCGGAAGTGACAAAAAATAAAACATTAGTCTGGTAGGCAGCAGGACCTGGGATCACCACTCGATTCGCTGCGCTGGATCGGCCTGTTCCAGCGCCCGATCATCCCAAGCTACATTCCCCTTCGACGAAGGTTGGACCCCTACGCCCCTCTCTGCGCATGGCGTTTCCAAATTCATTCTTACACCGCTGCCGCAGCTGAACGGCATGGAAGCGGTCGCCAGAATAGGTGAGAAAGAAAAAATCACAGGAGGACATCAGCCCATCGTCGCTCTCACCGCGCACGCGATGAAGGGCGATCAGAAACTTTGCCTGGCGGGCGGCAAGGACGACTACTTGGCCAAGCCCATCCACGCGCAAGAACTGGATCAGATCCTCGATCGGTACGTCGGCCGCGGGGTGGCAATCGTCGGGTGACGGCCACGAGCATCTATAGCTGATACGGGGACCTCTTTCGGCGGGGATCAGTGGACCGCGCTGTCGCTGCCGTTATCGCAGGTTTGGCCCGCCTTTTCACCTACTCGTGAAGACTTAGTACTTTGGTACCAGTAACTTACACGGGCATCTGTGGCCTGCGGCCCATCGACACCCGCGTCCTACGCCCCTACCTTAATATCTGAAGCCTGCAACAGGCCTTAGCGCCGCCAATTTGCGTCCGGGCGTCGGCCCGAAACCCATTCAGCGCTCGTTCGAGCTCAGGGTAACGATATTTTCTCTGCGCGGCATGCCGGTAGGAAGGATTTGATGCAAGTTTTGCTTCAAGTAAAAGACCTGAACGTCTCCTATCGCGGCGCTGCCTCGAGCCAGCGCCGCGCCGTGGAAAACGTCAGCTTTGAAATCGCCGAGGGCGAAGTCCTGGGCCTGATGGGCGAGTCCGGATGCGGAAAGACGAGCGTCGCGCTGGCGCTGCTCGGCTTGCTTTCGAAGGATCTGGCTCACGTCTCCGGTTCCATTCAGTTTCGCGGGAAAGAGCTGCTTTCGACGGACCAGCGTTCTCTTCGCGCAATTCGTGGCGCGGGAATTTCGCTCGTCTTCCAGGAACCAGAGCTCGCTCTGAGCCCCGTAATGAAAATACGGGATCAAGTTGCCGAAGTAATTCACGCCCACAACGATTGGAACTGGCAGCGCTGCCGCACGGAAGCGGAATTGGCGCTCGCACGAGTGGGCCTCGCGAATTCGCCGCGGATTTTTTCTGCGTATCCGCACCAGCTAAGCGGAGGGCAGCGGCAACGCGTCGTCCTTGCGCAGGCTCTGGCCTGTAACCCCGCTCTTTTGATCGCCGACGAGCCCGCGGCTTCGCTCGATGCGCGCAGTCAAAGCGAACTGCTGGCGCTCTTGCGCGTCTTGCAGCGCGAATTGCACATTTCAATTCTGCTGATCAGCCACGCGCCAGAAGTGCAGGCAAGCCTCGCCGACCGGCTGATGGTGATGGCGAATGGCCGCATCGTCGAGCAAGGACCGTTCGAGCAGCTGTATCGCAATCCGTCGCACGTCTGTACGCGGGCGATGCTGCGCACCGCTGCTGCGGCGGGCGTTCCAGAAAATCTGGATCTTGAGATGGTCACATCGATGTTGATCGCGCCGCGACGTAAGAACGACAAGGGCAGGGAATGAAACCGGAAACGCTGCAATCCAACAGCAATCGATTCGAGCCGCTCCTGCGCGTCTCCGGCTTGTGCAAACAGTACGTGCAACGCCGTCCTTTCTCGCGCCAGAAAATTGTCGTCAACGCGTTTCAAGACGTTTCTCTCAAGCTCTTCCCAGGCACGACTCTCGCATTGGTAGGAGAATCAGGTGCCGGCAAATCCAGTCTCGCGCGCTGTATCGCCCTGCTGGAACGTCCCAGCGCGGGAAAGATCGAACTTGCAGGCGAGAATTTGTTAGCGCTCGATCGCGAGCAACTTTTCCCGCTGCGCCGCGAAGTCCAAATGATTTTTCAGGATCCATCGTCGGCCCTGAATCCGCGTTTGACCGCCTGCGAAATCATCGCGGAGCCGCTGCTGATTCAGCGCGAAGGAACAAACCCGCAGCGCCGTGCGCGCGCATTGCAATTAATGGAGCAAGTGGGCCTGGATCCAGCATGGGAACGAAAAGCGCCGCTCGAGTTCAGCGGGGGCCAACGTCAGCGTTTGGCAATCGCCAGAGCCCTCGCGCTCGGCCCGCGCCTGCTGATTCTGGATGAAGCGCTGTCGAATCTCGACGCCGCCAATCAGTCCCTGATTCTGAAATTGCTCGCCGACCTGCAAGCGGCACGTTCGCTGAGTTTCCTGCACATCTCACACGATCTGCGTTTGGTATCTGAATTCGCTGACGATGTCGCGGTCATGTACCAAGGCAGGATTGTGGAAGCGAAAAGCACGCGGAAACTCTTCGCTTCGCCCGAGCATTCTTATACCAAAGAACTTCTCGCGAGCGTGCGTTCCGTGGAATCCATATTGCTCGAGCGCTCCGCTTGACCGCCGCCATGAGATACCTCGCGCGACGGTTGCTTCACTCAATCCTGCTTCTCCTCGGCGTTTCAATTTTTTCGTTCGCCATCTTGCAACTGGCGCCCGGCGACTTCTTCACTCCGCTCAGCTTGAACCCGCAAATCTCCGTGCATACCGTCGCCACGCTGCGCTCGCAATACGGCCTCGACAAACCGTTTCCCATTCGCTACGAACATTGGCTGCATTCTGTTTTCCGCGGCAACCTCGGCGTTTCCTTCGCCTACGGCACGCCGGTTGCCCCGCTTCTCGCTGTCCGCGCGCGCAACACTCTGCTCTTGACCGGTACATCGCTGCTCCTCGCGTGGCTGCTCGCGATCCCGTTCGGAATATGGAGCGCCGCGCGCCGCGGAAAGTGGAGCGACCGCGCCGGTGGAATCATCACCTCTTCGCTGCTCACGATTCCGGACTTGGTCTTATTTCTGGCGCTGCTGCTGGTCGCCGTGCGCACCGGATGGTTTCCCACAGGTGGAATGATGTCCGCCAGATTCGACGACTTGAGCATTGGCGGAAAAGTGCAGGACCTCGCCGCTCATCTTTTTCTGCCCGTCGTCGGGCTTGTGCTTGCCACGCTGCCGCCGCTGGTCCGGCACATCCGCTCAGCCATGATCGAAGTCCTGCAAGCTCCGTTCGTACGCGCTGCGCGCGCTCACGGCATTCCGGAACTCCGTGTGCTGCTTCGTTACGCGCTGCCCGTAGCCGCCAATCCCCTCATCACCCTTTTCGGCTATTCGATTGCCGGGATGCTCAGCGCGTCGTTACTCGTGGAAGTTGTGCTCAGCTGGCCCGGCGTCGGCCCGTTGCTGGTGGACGCAATTCTGGCAAAAGACGTTTACGTGGTAGTCGGCGCGGTGGTGCTCTCGTCTATTTTCCTCGTGGCTGGCAATCTCGTCGCGGATGCGCTGCTCTTCGCCACAGATCCCCGTATCCGCACGGAGCAAATAAATTGACGCACCGGCAAAAACTAGCCTGGTCAGCTGCGGTGTTGGCGGCGTTCTCCTGTGTCATCCTGTTCGCCGGCTTTTTCGCTCCTTACGATTTCGCGGCGCAAGCTCGCGACACTCCGTTCGCGCCTCCCACAACTCTTCATTTCGTCGATGCTGGCGGAAGCCTTCACATTCGCCCCTTCGTTTACGGTCCACGCGACTCTGCCTCGGCCTCACCGAATGCGGAAGCCGCTTCGGAGCAATCTTATCCGCTGCACTGGTTCGTCCGCAGCACGTCCTACAAAATCGCCGGCCTCATCCCATCACGCACACATTTGTTCGGCGTCGAAAAACCCGCACGAATATTCCTGATGGGCTCAGACGCCTACGGCCGCGACCAATTTTCGCGCTTCCTCTACGGCGGCCAAATTTCCTTGCTCGCCGGCCTCATCGCCGCCATTCTCTCCGTCGCGATCGGAATCCTCGTCGGCGGCATCGCCGGGTATTATGGCGGCTGGCTCGACGGAATTCTCATGCGCGGCAGCGAACTATTCCTCGCGCTGCCGTGGCTCTACCTGTTGTTCGCAGTCCGCGCCGCATTGCCCCTGCACATTTCGCAATGGCAGGTTTTCCTCCTGCTCATCTCCGTGATGGGCCTGATCGGCTGGGCCCGTCCTGCCCGGCTGATTCGCGGCGTAGTGCTCAGCGCCAAAGAACGCAATTTCGTCCTCGCCGCCTGTGGCTTTGGCGCATCGGACGCCTATCTGCTGCGGCGCCACGTGCTTCCGCAAACGTACGCGGTGCTGCTCACGCAAATCACGCTCCTGGTTCCACAATATGTTCTCGCCGAAGTCACTCTCACTTTTCTGGGCCTCGGCGTCGGCGAACCCATGCCCAGCTGGGGCGCACTGCTCACTTCCTTGCAACAATACTCAGTTCTTTCTTCGTACTGGTGGATGTTCCTGCCCGCGCTCCTGCTTATTCCGCTCTTCGTTATTTTCTATGCCGCCGCCGATGCTCTGCAGGAACTTCACAAATCCGTGCCGCTGTAAAAACCGCGAAATCTCTGTTAAGAGTTAGTACATGGGAAAAGTACGTCTCTGGCGGGCGTGCCTCGTCTTTATAGCGATTTTCTGCGCCTGCTCGGCCGCCCGTGCATGGCCGCAGCAATCCAGCGAAGATCGAATGATCGCCGGGGGTGCGACCGGTCACGCAGGCGGCCGCCTCGTGGTCGCGTTGCGTTCGGAACCGAAAACGCTGAATCCCGCCCTCGCTCTGGATGAGCCCTCGCGCGACGTGATTCGCTGCCTCACCGCCGACTTGATTCACATCAATCGCGGCTCGCTCAAGACCGAACCGTCGCTCGCAAAATCCTGGAGCGTCTCGCGCGACGGCCGCCAATACACGCTGCAACTTCGCCGCGGCGTCCGCTTCTCCGATGGCCAGGCGTTCAACGCGGACGACGTCATCTTCAGCTTTCAGGTTTACCTCGACGAAAAAGTCGATTCCTCGCAGCGCGACTTGCTCGTCGTAGGCGGAAAACCTATCACCGTCGTCAAAGTGGACGACTACACCGTCCGCTTTGAACTAGCGCAGCCCTACGCCGCCGCCGAGCGCCTGTTCGACAGCATCGCGATTTTGCCGCGCCACCTTCTGCAGAACACCTATCAAGCCGGCAGTTTTTCTCAAGCGTGGACTCTTTCCGTGCCGCCGAATCAATTCGCGGGGCTCGGCCCGTTCCGCCTGAAGGAATACGTAGCCGGGCAACGCGTCGTGCTCGAACGCAATCCGTATTATTGGAAAGCAAACCGCGCCGGAAACCAATTGCCCTATCTTAGCGAAGTCGTGTTCCTGTTCGTCTCCAGCGAGGACGCGCAAGTGATTCGCTTCCAGTCCGGCGACACCGACGTGCTCAGCCGCTTCAGCGCGGAGAATTTTGCCGTGCTGCAAAAACAACAATCACAGAAGGGCTATCACCTCGACGATCTGGGAGCAGGCCTCGAATACAATTTCCTTTTCTTCAATCTGAACGACCCGGGTCCCAATGTTCCTCCCGAAATCACCAAAAAGCAGGCCTGGTTTCAGGATCTGCGCTTCCGCCAAGCCGTTTCCGCGGCGATTGACCGCGAAGGAATCGTGCGCCTGGTCTATAGCGGCCGCGCGACGCCAATCTGGGATCAGGTAACTCCCGGAAATAAATTATGGTTGGACGAAAACATCGCGCATCCGCCGCGCTCGCTGGACCATGCGAAAGAGCTCCTGAAATCCGCGGGTTTTTCCTGGAAGAGCAATGGCTCCCTGGTGGATCCGCACGGCGACCACGTGGAATTCTCCATCCTCACCAGCTCGTCGAACGCGCAACGCACAAAAATCGCCACGATCATTCAAGACGATTTGAGCCAATTGGGAATGACGGTGCAAGTCATTCCGCTGGAATTTCGCGCGATGGTCGATCGCCTGCTCAACACCCACGATTATGAAGCCGCCGTGATGGGCCTGGTCAGCGGCGACGCCGACCCCACGTCGGAAATGAACGTGTGGCTATCGAGCGGCGAAACTCACCTGTGGCACCCGCGCCAGGAAAAACCGGCCACGCCATGGGAATCTGAAATGGATCGCCTGATGCAACAACAACTCGTCACCTTGGACTACTCTAAGCGCAAAAAGTTGTACGATCGGGTGCAGGAAATCGTTGCCGATGAACTCCCGGTGATTTGTCTGGTCAGCCCCAATATTTTGATGGGCGCAGCGAATCGCGTGGGAAATTTCCGCCCGGCGATCCTGGTGCCCTACGCTCTGTGGAATATCGAAGAGCTCTACGTGCAATAGATGATGAGCCCGAGCCGCACCGCTGCCCCACAAACACCGGCGTTCGACGACGCGCGCGGAGCGTGGCCAGACGCGCGCCTGGTCCGAGAATGTATTGCAGGCAGCGAAGAGGCTTGGTGCGCGCTGATTTTCAAGTATAAGAACCTCATTTTTTCGATTCCCGTGAAATATGGATTCTCCGCGGACGATTCGACGGACATTTTTCAGGCCGTGTGCCTCGACCTCCTGTCCGAACTGCCCAANTTGCGCAAAGTGAAGGCGCTGCCGAAATGGATCATGCAGGTGACCGCGCATAAATGTTTTCACCGTAAACAACAGNAACAACGCACGGACGTTCTGGACCCAGGCGCCAAGGAATTCGAAAAAAGCACTCCGTCCCGCGCCGAAGACATCTTGCGCGAAGCGGAAGATGAACAAAGACTGCGCCAGGCGATGACCGAACTGCCGCCGCGCTGTCGAGAGCTGGTCCACATGCTTTTCTATGACGAACCGGTGCGCCCCTATCAGGAAATTGCTGCGACCCTTGGAATTGCAGTCGGTTCGATCGGTTTCATCCGGCAGCGCTGCCTGGAAAAACTGCGCAAAAGCCTGTTGGAAACGGGATTCGCGTGAAGGCAGAAAATAAAACGCCTCCTCTAACTGAGAAGTTGCTGCGCGGACTGGCAAGTCTCGCAACGGAATCCAGCCGCAACAAATTCATCGCGTCTCATCCGCAGCTGTTGAAAGACAGCGTGGTGCAACAGCTGAACGAAAAAGTGCGGGGCAAATTGCGCGAAAACGCCCGCGAAGCTCTCTCTCTCGCGGAAGCCAGCGTGCTCATCGCGCGGCGGCTGAAAAATAAGGAGGCGCTGGGTCGCAGCCTCCGCTCCAAAGCCAACGCGCTGTACATGCTCGGAGAAAATCAGCAGGCTCTGGATTTTCATGCCGAAGCTTTGTGCATCTTTCGTGAAATTGGCAATCACGAAGAAGAAGCGCGCACGCTCATTCCCTCCATTCAACCTTTCATCCTGCTGGGAAAATACGATCAAGCATTCGCCGCTGCCGAAGCTGCTAAGAAAATCTTCCGGAACTTGGGCGACGACAAGCGTTGGGCCCACGTCGAGATCAATGTCGGGAATATTTATCACCGGCAAGACCGTTTCGAAGAAGGACTCGCCTGCTATGAGCGCGCCTACGAGATGCTGCTGCCTTTTCGAGATTCCGAAGGCCTCGCGGTCGCGCTTTACAACATGGCCGTCTGCCTGATCACTCTGAATGATTTTCCCCGCGCGCTCGCCACCTACCAGCGCGCCCGGGAAATGTGCGTCAGCCATGGCATGACGCTGCTCGTGACGCAAAGTGACTACAACATTGCCTACCTTTATTATCTCCGCGGCGAATACAGCCGCGCGATCGAAATGCTGCGCGCCACGCGCGTCGAATGCGAGAAAAATGGCGACGCGCACGTCCTGGCGCTCTGCTATCTGGACCTCTCCGAAATTTATCTGGAATTGAATCTCAGCAGCGAAGCAAAGGAGACTGCCCACGAAGGCTATCTGCGTTTCCAGAAACTGGGAATGGGATACGAGGAAGCGAAATGCCAAGCTTACGAGGCCATGGCCTCCAGCCAACTCGGAAAGGCGCTGGGCTCGCTGGAATTGTTTGCGCAAGCACGCGCGAAATTCGTCGGCGAAAAAAACCTGGTGTGGCCGTGGCTGATGGATTTGTACCAAGCCGTGGTTCTTTACAATGAAGGCCGCCTGTTTGAAGCGCGCAGGCTGTGCTCCGGCGCGGCGCAATTTTTCGACGGATCTTTTCTGCCCAGCAAAGCTGTACTTTGCCACTTACTGCTCGCGCGCCTCTCGCTGCGAACCGGGGAATTGGACGCGGCGCAGGCGGAGTCTGCTCGCGCGATCGAACGCCTCGCCCGCTTGGAAGCTCCGGTGCTCCACTATCAGGCGCATTTTTTGATGGGGCAGATTCAGCAGGCTTCCGGAAATTTCGCCGCGGCTTACGATTCCTGCCAGAAAGCCCGCGAATCGCTGGAGACCCTGCGCAGCAGCTTGCATGGTGAAGAACTGAAAATCGCATTCATGAAAAATCGTTTGGAAGTTTACGAAAGCCTGGTCGAATTGTGTCTGATGCGCTCGGAAAGGCCGGATGGATCGGCGGAATCGTTCGGCTATATCGAAATGGCCAAATCGCGCAGCCTGGCGGAACTTCTGATGCGCTCCGGCCCGGCGATTCGGCCCGCCGACGCGGGACAGAGCGACTTGGTGCGCCGCATCCGCGAAATGCGCGAGGAGCTGAACTGGTATTACCGGCGGATCGAAATTGAGCAGTTGCGCGCCGAAGAGCCTTCGCCCGAACGTATCGAAAAGCTGCAGAAAGAGGCTCTGGCGCACGAAAATGAACTGCTGCACGTGCTGCGGGATTTGCCGCAATCAGAAAGCGCCGCCCACGGCCCGGCAATCAGGTCGCTGGATGCGATTCGCTCGAGCTTGCCTCCGGACGCTGCGCTCGTCGAGTACTTCAGCCTGAAGGACCAATTCATTGCCGCGGTGGCGACGCGCGACGAGCTGAAAATCGTGCCTCTTACACCAGTGTCGCGTGTGATCAATCTGCTGCGCATGTTTCATTTCCAGATTTCGAAATTCAAGTTGGGCGCGGATTATGCGCGCACCTTCGAAAAATCCATGCTCGGCGTGGTGCAAGCGCACCTGCACCAATTGTACGAAGAAGTATTCGCGCCGGTTCGCGCCCACCTCTCCGCGCGACATCTGATTATCGTGCCCCACGGCGTGCTGCACTATCTTCCGTTCCACGCTTTGCTGGACGACACCGGTTATCTGATCGATTCCTTCACAATCTCCTACGCCCCCAGCGCCAGTATTTTCACTCACTGCCAGGAAAAACCCGGGCACACCAGTGGCCGGTCTCTGGTGCTGGGAATTCCCGACGCCCGCGCTCCACTGATTCTGGAAGAGGTCCGCGCGGTGGCGGAAATCGTCCCCGATGCCGAATTGTTTGTGGGCGCCCAAGCCAACGAGCAGGTCTTGCGCGAGAAAGGTTTGCAAAGCCGGCTGGTTCACATCGCCACGCATGGCAAATTCCGCCAGGACAATCCAATGTTCTCCGGAATTCGCCTCGGCGACGCCTACCTTAATCTTTACGACCTCTACCAGCTCAAATTGAATGCCGAACTGGTGACGCTGAGCGGTTGCGCCACCGGAATGAACGTCGTCACTCCAGGAGATGAACTGCTCGGTTTGATCCGCGGCCTGCTCTACGCCGGAGCGCACTCTCTGCTCCTCACTCTGTGGGACGTGCACGACCAAAGCACATCGGATTTCATGGTGCGTTTCTACCGGCGCTTCCAGGATGGTCAAGGCAAGGCCGCCGCCCTGCGCGGTGCCATGATCGAACTGCGCGAAACCTACCCTCATCCCTATCATTGGGCACCGTTTGCACTTATAGGCAAAGTCTCCCCCGTCTGACCGCCGGCAACTTTCTTAGCTACCCCTATATTTTTCGAGCAGGTGCTCACCCTTATGAGTTGCTGATGGTAGTGGGTAGTGGGGCTGTGATCTGGGCGAAGCTGAAAAATCGATTACGGGGGATTGGAATGCGACATTATTCGCTGGAAAAGTGGATTGATTTTGCACGGAACGTGATTCGAGAGGACGAAAAGGTCGAGATGCAAAGCCACTTGGAAACCGGTTGCGCGCAATGCTCGAAGGAGTTGGGCATGTGGCAGCGTTTACAACAAGTTGCACGACGCGAGCCGGCCTACACGCCGTCCGTAGGCGCCGTGCGCACGGTGAACGCCAGCTTCATTAACCGGTCAATTGGCCGGTCGAGTCACGCGAAATCTCAGCTTGCTTCGCTGCTATTCGATAGCTTCCGCGGCCCGTTGCTCGCCGGAGTACGATCGTCCGGAAGTGCTTCACAGCAATTGCTTTACGGAGTTGGCGACTACCGGATTGACGTTAGGATCGAACCGCAAATGGATTCGGAAAAGGTGATTCTGATCGGTCAGGTTCTCAATTCTGCCAACCCCGATGAGCGCCTGTCTGCCATGCCCATAATCTTACTCAAGGGCAGAAAGATTCTGGCTGAATCCGTCACCAGCGAGTTTGGCGAATTTCAGATCGAGTCTGAACTGCAAGGCGGCATCCGCCTCGTGGTCACGCTGTCGAACCAGCAAGAGGTAGCCCTACAGCTGATCGAGCCTCTGTTCACTTCAGCGGACGTGAACTCACATATTATTGAAAATAATAAGGTTAGGAAGACTTCGAGAATCAAGAAAAAAGGTACTAGAACTAAGGATTGATGCGGAGGGTGCGGAAAGTAGCCATCTGTACCATTGCTCGGAATTCATCGCTCGAACCAAAATGGTACGGACAAGTAACTGGACTACTGGCCGACACTCAAAAGGAGCACGGGCAACCATGCGTCGTCTAATCGGAATCTTCATACTTCTATCGGTGGTCTTCTGGGGTCAGCCAGCCAACGCGCAAGGACTTCTCGGCGGCCTGCTCAGCACCGTCGGGCAAGTGCTCTCCGGTCAGAACCAACAACAGGGAGTGATCGTCCGCACGAACCTCGGCCTTCTGGGACTGAACAACGTTTGCCTGTCCAAAGGCTGCACCGTGGTCGGCAATCTGGACGGAAACGTTGGTCAGGTGTTCCTGGTGCGCCCCGCGCAGGGCCTGATACCGCAACTGCTCGCGGACGTGCTGAACCTCGTGAACGGAATTCTCGACGCAGAGCCCGACCAGACTCTTACGATTCCGCCGAACGTAAATAATCAAGCCACCGCGTCCACAGCTCCGCAGGGCTTGTGGGACAACACACCCGTCAATTATTACGGGAACACCGTCACGCATGGATATGTGAACCAGCCCGCAGCTCAAATTATCCGCGTCGCTCAAGCACACAGCGTCTTCAACGTGAGCGGTGCCGGAATTGTCGCGGACATTGACACGGGCGTGGATCCCCATCATCCAGCGCTGCAGGGCGTCTTGCTTGCCGGTTATGACTTTACGCGCAACCAGCCCGGCGGTTCCGAACTAAACGACATATCCATGTCCGCGCCGCCGCCCTGTCCGACTTGCGCCGCGGCCTACGTAAATCAGCACACTGCAGCGATGCTGGATCAGCACACTGCAGCGATGTTGGACGGTTCGCAGTACGCGGCGTTTGGACACGGCACCATGGTGATGGGCGTAATTCACCTGGTCGCGCCGACAGCAAAACTGCTGCCGCTGAAATCCTTCAGCGCAAACGGAAACGGATCGCTGTCGAACATCCTCGCGGCGATTTACTACGCTGTGCAGAATCACGCGAGCGTAATCAATATGAGCTTCGATCTGACCGCAAGTTCGACCGAGCTTTCGAACGCGATCAATTACGCAAACAAGAACAATGTGATTCTTGCAGCGTCCTCCGGCAACGACGGCAAACAGGAAATAGTTTATCCGGCCGGATTACAGAACGTGATGGGCGTGGCCTCGACGAACAATCAAGACCAGCGCTCCACTTTCTCGAATTACGGCAACCAGATTGTCTGGGTCGCCGCGCCCGGCGAAGGCGTCATCACCACCTATCCGTTCGCGACGTATGCCGCGGGTTGGGGTACGTCGTTCAGCTCGCCGATGGTCGCCGGCACCGCGTCTTTGCTCGTTAATATGCAGTCCACGAGCGAGAATCAAGCGTCTTGGGCCATCGCTCACGCCAAATGGATCGGCCTGAACATGGGTAACGGCCGCCTGGATGTTTACGGATCGCTGTCAGCATTCAAGCCAATCCTAGGCCTACTGCAATAGGATCGAATGCAAACTTCAATGCAGCTGAACGACGCACAACTCGCAGGCGCCGTGATTCCGATCCCGCCAATCGGCAACGCGCCGCCTGCGCAAGCCACTTACTCCCGCGTCGCGCATGATAAGATCGCGGCACCGTGGGCTTCCGCCGGTATTCATGTGAAGCAAATGGAAGAACAGATTGCCGCGCTGCGCAGCTCTTTGATCTGCGCCTTCAATCAGCTCCTCGACTTGAAGGATTTGAATACCGGAGTCCACAGCACGCGCCTGGCGGAATGGGCCCTCCACGTCGCCGGCGAGCTCGGCCTCGATCAAAGCTACCTCGCCGATATCGAAGTTGCCGCGCTCCTGCACGACATCGGAAAAATCGGCATCGCGGATGCCATCTTGAACAAGCCCGCAAAACTGACTGCCGAGGAATACGATCTGATGAAGAAGCATCCCGAATACGGCTGGGCCGTGCTGCGTCAGGTGCCGGGCATGGAACGCGCCAGCCTGATCATTCTTCATCACCACGAAAGCTACGACGGCAAAGGCTATCCCGGCGGCCTGAAGGGCGAGGAAATTCCCATCGGTTCTCGCATCGTTTCCGTGATTGACGCTTTCGACGCCATGGTTTCTTCGCGGCCCTACCGCCAGGGACTGCCGTTCGAAGAAGCCGAACGCCGCTTGCTGCAAGCCAGCGGCACGCAGTTCGATGCGCGCGTCGTCGAACGCTTCCTTCCGCTCGCGCGAGCCGAAATGGCCTCTGTGTTTGCAGCGGCCGGGACCGCAGTCTCGACCGCGCTGTAACGTCCCCTGCATCAGACAATCTCATAGAGAACGAGCTTCGGTCGCCCGACCCGCCTCCACTCGCACCACGCTTGCCGAAAAGCCTTTCCAGATTCAGTGGCGTTGAGTATTATGCGCCACTCCTTCTGCGCGCTCGGTGAGGTTTCCATGCGAATGCGAAATGCGGTTTTGCTGTTCGCTGTCGCGATCGTCGCGGCAACACTGATCGCGGCAGTTCCGCCCGATGAAACTCTCGCCTTCGTGCACGCTACGGTGATTGACGCGACCGGCACACCCGCTCAGCCGGATGTGACCGTAATCATCGAAGCCCAGCGCATCGTAGAACTGGGGCCCAGCGCCAGCATCAGCATCCCGACAAACGCGCGCGTCGTGGATGCGAGCGGCAGATATCTGATCCCCGGCCTGTGGGACATGCACGTGCACGAAATTTTCGGCGATTGGCTCCCCGAAGACGAAAAAATCATTCCGCTGCTCTTCGTCGCAAACGGAATCACCGGAGTGCGCGATATGGGCGGCGATCTCGAGCCGCTGAAAAAATGGCGCTCGCGCATTGCATCCGGAGATCTTCTCGGCCCGCGCATGTTCATCGCGGGTCCCATGCTTGACGGTCCCGTCCCCGCTTTTCCAAGTTCCGCGCCGGTGAAAGATGCCGCGGATGGACGAAGAATCGTGGACGAGTTGAAAGCCAATGGCGCAGACTTCATCAAAATTCAATCGTTAGTTCCGCGCGATGGATATTTCGCCGCCGCGGACGAAGCAAAAAAACAAAGTATCGTGTTCGCTGGCCACGTGCCCGACGCAGTTCGCGCCGTCGAAGCTTCCAACGCCGGCCAAAAAAGCATCGAGCACCTGACGGGAGTGTTCGAGGGATGCTCGTCGGTTGAAGCCGAATTAATGTCCAAGCCTCGCGGGCCCGGCCGCGGCCGTTTCCTCGCGACGTATGACCCCGCAAAAGCGAAAGCACTCATCGCGCTGTTCCTCAAGAATCGGACGTGGCAGGTGCCCACGCTCTTCTGGGAGCAAGGCGAATGGCTCATCGAGCAAACGAACTCCGGGCCCGATCCACTGGCGAAATACGCACCGCCCGCCTGGAAAGATCGCACTTGGCCCATGTTCACGCGCGACCTACTAAAGAGCTGGTCCACCGATCCGGTTGCGGACCGCGAAGCGTTCGTGCAGGCGGAATTCAAGATGGTGCGTGAGATGCATCGCGCGGGCGTGCCGATCCTCGCTGGAACGGACACCGCAGCCGGCGTCCGGGTCTATCCCGGCTTCAGCCTGCACAGCGAGCTGGAGCTTCTGGCGCATGCCGGTCTGTCTCCGATGGAAACATTGCAGACCGCAACACGCAATCCCGCGCTCTATTTGGGGCTTGCGGATAGCGGCACCATTGCGAGGGGAAAACGCGCAGACTTGGTTCTGCTGGATGCGAATCCGCTCGATTCGATCAGCAACACGCGCAAGATTCGCAGCGTGGTGCTCAACGGCCGTTATCTGTCGCGCGCCGATCTGGATGGTTTGCTGCACACTGTGCAGCTGGAGGCCGCGACGTCAAAGTAGTAAAGCGAATCTGTGCGCGCGCTGAACGTTTCGGCAAGCGCTGCCTAAATAAACCAGCGATTGGCGGCAACAATGGCCTATCATCGGCACGATTCGCACTCTCGATGGCAGCGAAGTGTTACTTCGCCGCGACGATTTCGGTCGCGCCGAAGCGCGTAGGAGGAACGTTACGTCGTCCGATCCCAAAGCTCCAGCCGATCGTCAAGCAATCAGCGCAAGCGATCGCGGTTTCAGCCGCGGGCTGGGCCTGTTTGACAGCACCATGATCGTCGCGGGCGGGATGATCGGCTCGGCGATCTTCATCGTGTCTGCTGATATGTCGCGCCAGCTTGGTAGTTCTGGTTGGCTGCTGCTCTCCTGGATTATCGCCGGAGTGCTCACGATCACTGCGGCGCTGTCGTACGGCGAACTCGCATCCATGATGCCGCAGGCCGGCGGGCAGTATGTGTATCTGCGGGAATCGTTCTCGCCGACTCTGGGGTTTCTGTATGGCTGGACTTTGTTCCTCATTATTCAGACTGGAACCGTTGCGGCTGTGGCGATTGGGTTCGCGCGGTTTCTGGGCGTGTTGTGGCCCGCGGTCAGCGAATCGCGATACCTCATCGAGCCTATGCACATCTCCTCTGGATACGCGATTTCACTTTCCACTGCGCAACTGGTTGCGGTGCTGGTGATTGTGCTGCTCACGTGGAGCAACACTCGCGGGTTGAACTACGGCAAGGTGATCCAGAACATTTTCACTAGCTGCAAGATTGCATCGCTTGCTGGGTTGATCGTTGCGGGCGTTCTTTTTGGGCGCAACGCTGCGGCGATTCATGCGAACTTCACGGCGATGTGGTCGCCGAGCGGCTACGTTCCCATCGCTGCGGGAATCAGCGCGGCTACTGGGTACGGATTGTTTGTGGCGCTGTGCGTTTCGCAGGTTGGGTCGCTCTTTGCCGCCGACGCATGGAACAACATCACGTTCACTGCGGGGGAAGTGAAAAATCCGCGGCGCAATATTCCACTTTCGCTGGCGCTGGGCAGCGGCATGGTGATCGGATTGTATCTGCTGGTGAATCTTGGGTATCTCTTCACGCTTCCGCTAAACGCGATCCAGCACGCGGAATCCGATCGCGTCGCGACGGCGACGTTGCAGGCCGTCTTTCCCGGACTGGGCGTCACGTTAATGGCTCTGGCCATCATGGTTTCCACTTTCGGCTGCATCAACGGAATGTTGCTCACCGGCTCTCGCGCTTATTACGCGATGGCGCGGGATGGGTTGTTCTTCCAGCGCACTGGAATTCTGAATCGCGCTGGCGTGCCGGGGATCGCATTGTTGGTGCAAGGAGTGTGGGCCGCGTTTCTGGTTTTGCCGCGCACCTACGATCCGCTCACGCGAAAATATGGGAATCTCTACAGCAACTTACTTGACTATGTTGTTTCCGCCGTTTTGATTTTTTACATTTTGACGATCATTGGGATTTTCCGTTTGCGCCACACGCGGCCGTTGGCGGAACGTCCGTACAAGACTTTCGGTTATCCCGTGGTGCCGGCGCTTTACATTGTGGGCGCCAGCGTGATTCTGGTGGTGCTGCTGCGCTATCGCGCTTCAACGACCTGGCCGGGACTGGTTTTGATCGCCAGCGGGCTTCCTGTTTATTTTTTGTTTCGGGCAGTGTCGCCGCGTGACCTCAAAAACGCCGGAAAAACTAGCGATTAGAATGGTTCGCTGTTGTTTGTTTTCAGTCATTTGCGTCGCTTTTTAATATTTCGCTCCCTAGCGATTAGGTTTCGCCAAAACGCGCAGCGTGAAAATGAAAATGGTAGCGCCAATCCCCCGTTGGTCGTAGGGGCGGGTCTGAGACCCGCCCCTACAGTTACCGATTTGGGGTTGCGACGCGATTCAAACCAGATCAAATGCGCACGTAGCGTGGGCTCCGAGATGTCGAACATCGTAGCGATTAACATGGGTCGCTGTTGTTTGTTTTCAATCGTTTGCATCGATATCCAATTTTTGGGTAGCGATTAACTTTTGCTGGAGCCCTTCGAGCCTGCCACTGGCAGGTTCTCTGGGTAAACGATGTTCTNTATANAGCTTCATATTTTATTTTCCGTTCAAATGTAGCGCGAAGGCGGGGCGGAAACAGCTGGGCGATGGGACAGAATTGGTGCAGACTGCCCGAAATTGCGCAA
>JGI12635J15846_10001148_pt1 | contig 23177 bp, 22 predicted proteins | sample BlaSpr_A8_OM2_M2_FD_15846 | JGI IMG/M metagenome (IMG submission 15846) | reverse complement strand
ATCCACTACGCAATGGGGGGCGTGCGCGTCGACCCGGAGACAGGAGCGAGCACCGTACCCGGCCTCTTTGCGGCGGGCGAGGTGGCCGCCGGGCTGCACGGGGCCAATCGCCTGGGCGGCAACTCGCTCAGCGACCTCCTGGTCTTCGGCAAGCGCGCCGGCGAAGGCGCCGCATCCGCGGCGAAGTCCAACCCGGCGGCGGCCACGGCGAAGCTGGACAGCAAGGAGATCGACGGCGCGGTGGCCGCGCTGATGGCGCCGCTCGAGCGTCCCGCGGGAGAGAACCCATACCGGCTGCAGCTCGAGATCCAGGAGGCGATGACCAAGCACGCGCCGATCGTGCGCGACGGAGCGGGCCTCGAAGCCGGCCTCGACGCGATCCTCGAGCTACGTAGGCGGGCCGGCGCGTGCGGGACCGGCGGGTCGGACTCGATCGCGTTCAACCCCGGCTGGCACACGGCGACGGACCTCCACTCGATGCTCGTCAACGCCGAGGCGCTCCTTCGTTCCGCGCTGGAAAGGAGGGAAAGCCGCGGCGCCCACGCGCGCTCAGACTTCCCCAAGGTCGATGATGCGTTCGGCGCGATCAACTTCATCGTCGAGGAGACGCCGCAGGGAATGGTCGTGAAGGCCGAAAAGAGGGCACCGATGCCCGGTTATCTCGCCGACGCGGTCCAGCACTCCTACGCGCGCTACACCCCCGAGGAGATGGAATGATGGAAATCTCCGACCTCGACCTCAACATCTGGCGCGGCGACGCGACGGGCGGGGACATCGTCTCCTACCGGGTGCCCGTTCGGGAAGGCATGGTCGTCCTCGATGCGGTGCTCTGGGTCCAATCGAACCTGGCCGCCGACCTCGCCGTGCGCTGGAACTGCAAAGCCGCGAAGTGCGGCTCCTGCTCGGCCGAGATCAACGGGTTTCCGCGCCTCATGTGCAAGACGCCGATCGCCGAGTACGAGGGCACCGTGAGCGTGCGGCCGATGAAGGCGTTTCCCGTGGTCAAGGATCTCGTGACCGACGTGAGCTGGAACTACGAGGTGAACAAAGAGATCCCGCCGTTCACCCCGAGCGAGCAGGACATGACGAGCAGCGAGCCGTGGCGGATGCAGCAGAAGGACGTCGAACGAAGCATGGAGTTCCGCAAGTGCATCGAGTGCTTTCTGTGCCAGGACGTCTGCCACGTTCTGCGCAACCACGACGCGAAGAGCGTTTTCTACGGTCCGCGGTTCATGATCCGGATCGCGGGGCTCGAAATGCATCCAAGGGACACGCTCGACCGCCGGCCCCTGTTGAAGGGGAAAGCCGGCGCCGGTTACTGCAACATCACAAAGTGCTGCACCGAGGTGTGTCCGGAGCACATCAAGATCACAGACAATGCAATCATTCCGCTCAAGGAGCGCATGGACGATGTCTACTTCGACCCCGTCCGGGCGGCGCTCCGGCGGTTGGGCGGCGGTAAGAAGAACCGCACGGACGCATAGAAAGGGCATGTACGTCCAGCACACGGTCCACATCAAGCACCCGATCAAGCTGGTTAGCGCGACTCTGCTCAAGGGGCCCTCAGAATGGTTTCCCGGCCTCGATGACAAGAACGTCTCGACCATCGGCCTTCACGTGGCCGGCGTGCCCGTGCGCAAGAAGGTCGAGGTCGCGATAGGCCAGGCCGTCAAGACGTCGACCTGGGCGGTCCGGCCCATCACGTGGAAAGCGACCTTTCCGGTGAAGCTGTTCCCCGAGATGACCGGCAAGATCGAGCTGACGGCCTCGGGCAAGGACGAGACGCGGCTCACGGTGAGCGGGATGTACGAGCCTCCGCTCGGCAAGCTGGGCGGCCAGCTCGATGAGGCGATGATGCACAACATCGCGGAGGGCACGGTGAAAGAGCTGGCCGAGTCGATCGCGCAACGACTGGCGAAAGCGGCGGCTAGTTAGCCGTTCGTCCCTGGGGTCGTCGTGTGCCTTGCCAGGTAGGCAGCGGCTTCGGCGCGCCGAGCCACCTCGAGCTTGGACAGGATCGTTGAGACGTAGTTCTTGACCGTCTTCTCGGCGAGCTTTAGCTCCTTGCCGATCTGCCCGTTGGTCATCCCGCGGGCGATCAGGGTCAGGATTCGCTCCTCCTGGGCGGAAAGCCGGCCCAGCTTCTCGTCGCGCATCGTCTTGCCCTTGCGCAGCCGCTCGAGAACCGACTTCGTCACCTCTGGGTCGAGCAGGCTGTTGCCCGCGCCGACCTCGCGGATGGCTCGGATGAGCTCACCGCCGCGTATCTGCTTCAGCACGTAACCGGCAGCGCCGGCCATGATCGAGGCGAAGAGCGCCTCATCGTCGGCGAACGACGTGAGCATGAGCACCTGGGTCTTTTCCAGTCGCGCGCGGATCTCACGTGTCGCCTCGATCCCGCTGCCGTCCGCCAGGCGCACATCCATCACGACGACGTCGGGCCGGGTTCGCTCAGCCTGCTCGACCGCTCCTCGAACCGTGCTGGCCTCGGCGACCACGGTCATGTCGTCGTTCAAGTTGATGAGCGACTTGACACCGTCGCGCACGACTTCGTGGTCGTCGACCAGCAACACGCGGATGCGGTCGTGTGCCATGGCCTCCAATGGTCGCACGCGCCGGTGGGGCGCGCCAGGCTCCTAGGCGGGGAACGTGATGCGGAGGTGTGTTCCCTTCCCCGCCCTGCTCGTCACTTCGAGCTCCCCACCCAGTTTGGCCGCCCGTTCGCGCATGTTGCTCATGCCGTTGCCGCCCGAGCCGTCCCCGGGGCTGAAGCCGACGCCGTCGTCCTCGACGGTCCACACCGCGTCCGACCCCACCCGCTCCAGGCGGACCGCGGCCCGCGTCGCCTGGGCGTGCCGGGCGACGTTCGAGAGAGCTTCCCGGGTCAGCTGCACGACCTCGACGGATCGCCTCGACAGCCTCGCCGCCAGCGCCGCGTCCACCTCCACGACGACGGTCACGCGCGAGCGCGACTGCATGTCCGCTCCAAGCGCCCGCAGCGCGGTGTCGAGCTGGCGGTCGGCGAGGATTCCGGGGCGCAACCCGAAGATGTAGTTGCGCAGGTCTCGGATCACCCGGTCGAGCTCGTCGACCGCACGCTCGATGCGTGCGCTGGTCTCCTCGCTGCCCGCGAGGAGTGCTGTGCTCTGCAGGCCCATTCCGACCGCGAACAGGGACTGGATGATGCCGTCGTGCAGGTCCTTGGCGATCCGTTCGCGCTCCTCCAGCAGGCCCAGCCGGCGCAGCTCGGACTGGGTGCGGTCGTAGTCGATCGCGACGGCGGCGGCGTCGGCCAGGCTCTCCACGAGCGCCCGCGTGCTCTCGGTGAAGGGCATGCCTCCCTTCAGGTTGGCGACCATCAGCGTTCCGGTGACGCCGCTCGGAACGCGAAGCGGCACGAAGAACGCCGGCCCGTGACCGCCAAGGCTGACGATCGGCTGGTACGCGCGTTGGTCCGTGCTGACGTCGTCGAACATCATGCCCTCGCCGCTGCGCATCACCGCGCCGGCGATGGAGCCCTCCGCCGGGACGGGCTTTCCCCGCAGCTCGCTCGCGCGCGAACCCGCGGCCGCGCCGACCACCAGCTGTCCGGGCGTGCCGGTGCCGATGGTGATCGTGGCCGAATCCGCTCCGGCCAGGTCGCGTGCGTGCTCGGCGATGGTCTCCAGGAGGGACTGTTCTTTCGCGCCCGACAGCACCTGTGAGGTGATGTCGTTCAGGGCGTCGAGCCACCGCTCGCGCGAACGCACCTCCTCGTACAGGGAGACGTTCGCGATCGCGACGCCGGCCTGGGTGGCGAGGACGATGAGCGCCTCCTCGTCCTCCCTGCTGAACTCGTCGGCGTTTCGCTTCTCGGCCAGATAGATGTTGCCGAAGATCCGGCCGCGCGACTGAACCGGTGCGCCCAGGAAGGAGTGCATCGCCGGGTGTTTGGCGGGAAAACCCACAGAGTGCGGATGATCGGCGATGTTCTTGAGCCGCACGGGCTTCGGTTCGTGGATCAGCAGACCGAGCACCCCCCGGCCGGTAGGGAGCGGGCCGATGGCCTGCCGCTCCCGCGCCCCGATGCCGGTCGTGACGAACTCGATCAGCCGGTCGCCCTCGCCGATGACTCCCAGCGCCCCATAGCGCGCGTCGGTGACCTGGGCGGCGAGGTCGACGATGCGCTGGAGCACGATCGGAAGCGACAGCTCGGAGGCCAGCGTGAGCCCAGCCTCCAGGAGCATGTCCTTCCGGTCGCGGCGCCCATCTCCGGTCGGCATGGCGGCTCCGAATTTACGCCAATCGCCCTCACCTGGGCAGGCCGGAAGGCCCTACCGCGGGGACGATCCCAGGCCGAAGCTGGAGCCATGAAATCCAACGGATTCGGCAAGATCCTTCTCGCCACCGACGGCAGCGACGAGAGCCAGGCCGCCACCATCGCGGCCGCTTTGTTTGCGCGCGATTCAGGTGCGGTGGTGCGCGTCGTCCATGTCTGGAACCTCGAGGTCCATCACCGCCACGGCGTGTGGGACGTCGAGATGCGGAGCGAGGCCGAGGGCCTGATTCACGAGACGATCGACCGCCTGCGGGCGCAGGGCATCCAGGCCGAGGGCGCGATCAGCCGGTCGGACAACGACCACATCGCTGCCGCGGTCGCCGAGGCCGCCAGGCAGTTCGGCGCCGACCTCATCGTGATCGGGTCGCGGGGACTCTCGAACTGGCAAGCCCTCCTGCGCCACAGCGTCAGCCACCAGGTACTCAGCAATGTCGATTGCCCGGTCCTGATCGTCCGCGCCATGCCGGACCCCACACGCGACGAGCGGAGAGTGCTGCTCGCGGTGGCCGGCGGCGATGACGTCGAACCAGCCACGCGCGCGGCGATCGCCGCCGCCGGCACACCCGGCTCGCACGTCCTCGTGCTTCACGTCCCTCTTGACGTCATGTCTGCTCAGGGTTTCGCATACGTCGAGCGCGACGAGGAAATCCGGGCGACGCTCGATCGCGCGCTCCAGATGCTGAAAAATGCAGGCGTTTCCGCCGAGTCGATGGTCCCAGCGCCCGACTCTGTCGGGCGCGCCGTCGCCGACACGGCGGCCGCATGGCACGCTGACGTGATCGTCATCGAGTCGGGCCGGCTGGGCGACGTCGGCGGCCTGCTCTTCGCGTCGGTGACGCACGACCTGCTTCACCTCACCAAGACGCCGGTGCTCGTCGCGGAGCGGGTCAAGACATGAGCGTGCTCCCGCGGCACCGCACCGTCGCCGACGTGATGACCACGAAGGTCCATGTTGCCGACCCGTCGGCGCCGTTCAAGGTGCTCGTCCGCCTGATCGAGGAGAACCGCGTGAGCGCCATCCCGATCGTCGACCAGAACGGCGTGCCCGTCGGCATCGTCTCCGAGTCGGACCTGCTGCACAAGCAGCGCCGCCACGAGCTCGAGGCCGAGGCAAACCTCTTCGAACTCCGCAAGCACCGGCACGAGCGAGCGCATGCCGCGGGGTTGGTGGCGTCCGAGCTCATGACATCTCCTCCCATCACCGTTCCGACCGATACCCCGCTGGCCGAGGCCGCGAGGCTGATGCAGGCGCGAAACGTGCGGAGACTGGTCGTCGTCGATGCGCGGGGCCGGATCGCGGGCATCGTCAGCCGCAGCGACCTGCTCCAGGTGTTCATGCGCACGGACGAGGACCTCCGCGCGGACGTCGTCGACCGGATCATCCCGGCGGTGCTCATCGAGCTGTCAGAGGACGTCTCGATCGAGGTTCACTCCAATGTCATCACCCTCAGCGGAATCGTCGAGCGGCGGAGTGACGCCGAGATCCTGGGCCGGCTTGCGGGCGACCTCGACGGCGTCGTGGGCATCGAGAACCAGCTCACGTACCGGTGGGATGACATAACCCACGCGCCCGTCGCGATCTACAGCAACTAGGAAGCTAGCCTTTCCTGCATGCCGGCAGCGCCCGTGGCGATCTTCGCCGCGCTCGAGCAGGAAGCTCACGAGCTCGTTCGCCGCATGCCGCGATCGGAGAACGTCGGACCGCGACTCCCGATCTGGGCAGACGACCGGCTGGTCGTCGTCGTCGCCGGTGTGGGCAAGGTCGCCGCGGCGCTGGCGGCTCAGCACACGTGCGACGTGTTCAAGCCGCGGTGCCTGATCGCGATCGGGCTTGCCGGCGGAGTCGAGGACGACGTTCGGCCCGGCCAGGTCGTGGTCGCGAAGGGCGCGGCCCAACATGACATGGATGGCAGGCCTCTCACCGACGCGAAGGGCGTGATCCCTGGCCTCGGCCTTTCGATCATCGAGGCCGATCCGGCCGTGGCCGAGAAGCTGCTCCGCGCCGCCCGATTCGAGTCCAAGGACGTTCGGTCCGGTCTGGTGCTCACAGGTGATCAGATCGTCACCTCGCGTGCCGTTCGGGACGGGCTCGTACGCGATTTTCCGGACGCCGCCTGCATCGACATGGAGACCGCCGCTGTCGCTCAGGTTGCGCATCAGAACGGCGTGCCATGGTCAGCGCTGCGGGTGATCTCCGACTCCGCCGACGAGACGTTCGACCTCCGGGGCGTCATCGGCTTCGGGGTCGGCACCGCCGCCAAACTGTTCGAGAGCATCATTCAGGCGGTGGTGGACGAGCTGTGAGCGACGGTTCCCTGCGCTGGCTTTCCGCAGAGGACATCGGGCAGCTCGGGCGCCGCAACAAGCTCGATCCGCAGGACGTCGTGAAGGCGCACCTTGCGGCGATCGATCGCTTCGATTCGCGAATCCACGCTTTCATCTACGTCGATCGACAGGCCAAATCCACGCCGGGTCCCTACGCGGGTGTGACCCTGGCCGTCAAAGACAGCCAGCCAGTGGCCGGCATGCCTTACACGTACGGCACCCCGTCGTGGCGGGATCGGATCGCCGATGAGGACGCGGTGCCCGTGGCGCGGGCGAGGTCGTGGGGTATGGCGATCCTCGGCAAGACGAACCTACCCGAGCTCGCCGCATCGATCGGCACGACCAACACGCTCTTCCCGCCGACCCAGAATCCCTGGCGCCAGGGCATCACGCCCGGCGGGTCGAGCGGTGGAAGCGCGGCCGCGGTGGCCGCCGGAATGACAACGCTCGCGCTCGGGGGCGACACCGGTGGGTCGATCCGCATCCCGGCGTCCTGCTGCGGAGTCGTCGGACTGCGCCCGACGCCTGACCTCGTCCCGTCGGAGGAGGTCGACGTCACAGTGCTGCAGTCGCGGGGACCGATAACACGGACTGTGGCTGATGCGCGGCTGCTTCTCGGGGTGATGACCGCCACCCAAACGAAGTGGAGCGGCGATGAGCGCAAACCAAAGTTGGTCGGCGTGGCGACGACTAGCTCGATCGGCGCCGATCCCGCCTGTGAGGAAGCATGCCGGCGGGCCGCCTCCGCTCTTCAGAAAGCCGGACACATCGTCGAGGAGATCAAGTGGGACCCAGAGCCTGTCACGCAGGGCTACGGGACAGTGCGGCGCGCGAGCATGGCCAGCTTTCCCGCCGACCTCTCCACGTTCGGCCCTGGCATCCAGAAACTCGCCGCGGAAGGACGCGGCCTGACTGCCATGGATTACTTCCGTGCCTTCGAGCTGGCAACCAACGCGGCGAATCGCGTGGTGGGAGTGCCTCTCCAGACCCGCTACGACTTCCTCCTCACGCCGACGCTGGGCCTTCTGCCGATGCCGATCGAGAAGGTGCCGGCGTTTCTCGGCGAAGATTGGGCGCGATACGTCCAGTTCGTCTTGCCGGTGAGCTTCGCACGGACGCCGGCCATTTCCATCCCCGCCGGGCTTCATGATGGTCTGCCCGTCGGCGTCCAGCTGGTCGGCAAATTCGCGCAGGAGTCCGAGCTGCTCACGTTCGCGGAAGAGCTCGAGAAGATGCCCGGCTTCGGTTTTCAGCGCCCGCCCGACATGGAGGTTGACGATTGAAAGCTCAGCGCGTCGAGATGTTTGTGTGCCCCAGCGCCACACCGGCTGATACCTCGGGCCTGCAGGCGCTCGCGGATGCGGGAAGGATCAAACCCGACACGCTGGTCGCGCTGGTCGGCAAGACTGAGGGGACCGGGGCGCATGACGACTGGGGACGGGTCTGGGCGGACGTCGCGCTGCGCCAGTGGACGGCCGGCTTCCTCGGCATCCCGGTGGACGAGGTGGCGAAGCACGTGATCTTCGTCCTGTCCGGCGGGTGTCCGGGCGTGATCACGCCGCACATCGCGGCGGTCACGCGCGAGTGGGTCGAGGTCCCCGAGGCGCGAGCAGTCACCGATAAGAGGCTGGTCATCGGACGTGCCGGCTCCGAGGCGATCGCGCCCGAGGAGGTCGGCCGTATGGGGATGATCCGCAAGGTGGCCGATGCCACTCACAAGGCGATGACCGACGCGGGATTGACCGAGCCGAAGGACGTGCACCTCGTCATGGTCAAGGTGCCGGGGCTGACGACGGCGAGCATCAAGGATGCCGAGTCGCGCGGCAAGACAGTCGTCTCGCACGACCTCACGTTCGGGCCCGAAGGCGCCGGCGCCTATGCCAACGACGCCGCCGCGCTCGGCGTGGCGATGGCGCTCGGCGAGGTCCCCGAATCGTCACTTTCGGATGATGTCGTGCGCCGCAACTGGGACCTCTACTCCGAGGTCGCGATGACCTCGTCGGGAGGCGAGAAGCGACACGGCGAGGTCGTGGTGTTCGGCAACTCGACCGCGTCGCGGAGTTCGCTGAGCATCGGGCACGCAGTGACGCGCGACTTCATCGACGCCCAGGGCGTGCGCGACGCGCTGCGCTCGGCCGGCATCCGGTTCAAGGGCGGGCTGCCGGACGAGGCCGACCTGCCGCGGCTCGTCCACGTCTTCGCCAAGTCCGTCATCCCTGGCAGCGACCAGGTCCGCGGCCAGCGCATCACGCTCCTCGACGACGCCGACGCGTACCAGATCGGCAAGGCGCTGGGCGGGATGCTCGTCGCGTCGGTAACCGGCCGCACGACCAACTACGTCAGCGGCGGGGAGCGGAACTCGCACCAGGGGCCGCCGGGCGGCAACATAGTGGCCGCTGTGGTCCGCGCCGACTAAGCCTGCCGGGAGAGCTCGAACAGCTTCAGCGGGGACAGAGGCATCTCGGTGATCGGCACGCCCAGCGCCTCGGCGATCGCGGAGCCGAGGACGGCGCCGACCGGGATCACGCCCGCCTCCCCCGCCCCCTTCACCCCTAGCGGGTTCAGCGGCGAGGGCGTCTCGATGTGGTCGATCTCGATCGGCGGGATCTCCGTCGCGTAGGGGATGAGGAACTCCATGAAGGACGCGTTGCGCAGCTGGCCGTCCGCGTCGTACGCGAGCCGCTCGTAGAAGGCGCCGCCGATTCCCTGCGCCACTCCTCCCTCGATCTGACCCTGGAGAACCAGCGGGTTGATGACGCGGCCGCAGTCGTGCACGACGACGTACTTGAGGATCTCGAGCCGGAACGTCTGTGGGTCGACGCGGACAAAGGCCGCGTGGCAGCCCGACGCCCAGGTCGACCCCGGAGGGCTGTAGTAGCCGGTCGCTTCGAGGCCGGGCTGCTCGCCGTCGTGCAGCCGCGGTCCGGGCCGCGGCCGCGAGGCGAACTGCGTCGCGGCCTCGGTGCCTCCGCCGAACGCGTAACGAACTGGGTTCGAGAGGACCGCGACGGCTCCCAGTGGCATGCCCCGGTCGGGCGAGCCCTTGACGCGAACGCGGCCGTCGACGAGCTCGAGGTCGGCGGGGTCCACCTCCAGGTGGTCGGCCGCGATCCGGCGCGCCTTATCGGCCACCATGCCCGCCGCGATGTGCATCGCGTTGCCGGCCGTAACCGCACCGCGCGAGGCGAATGTCCCCACCCCCCACGGAAATCGGCGCGTGTCGCCGCTCGAGATCTCGACGTCGGCGACGTCCACGCCCAGCTCGTCCGCGACGATCTGCGCCCACACGGTGGCATGCGCCTGGCCCTGGCTCGGGATGCCGGTCGCGGCCATGACCTTGCCCGAGACCAGCACCTGCACGTGTGCGCCCTCGTACGGCCCGACACCGGTGCCTTCGACATACACGGCGATGCCCATGCCGACGTGATCGCCCTCCGGCCTGGGGCCGAGCATCTTGACGGCGCGGTCGAGCAGCTCGGGATAGTCGCCGCTGTCGTAGACGACGGTGTTGCCGTCCTGCCACGCGACGCCCAGGTTGTAGGGGAACGCGTCGGGCTGGATGAGGTTGCGCCGGCGGACCTCGACGCGGTCCAGCTCGAGCTCGGAGGCGATCGCATCCAGGGTGCGCTCCATGACGAAGCACGCGTGGGGCCTGCCAGCGCCGCGGTAGGGCGAGGTCGGCGTGGCGTTCGTGTACATGTCGCGGAACCGGACGCGATAGTTGGGAATTCGATACGGCCCCGGTATCTGGGCCGCCGTGATGATCGGGAGGATCAGGCCGTAGGGCGTGTAGGCGCCGCCGTCGTGGATGAAGTCGTCGTTGAGCGCGAGAACGTTGCCTTCCGCGTCGAAGCCCACCTCCACCTCGTGGACCTGCGCGCGCTCCTGGTTGACCGCGGTGAAATGCTCCTGGCGGTCCTCGGTCCATTTCACCGGGCGGCCGAGCTGCATCGCCGCGTAGGGCACGAGGAGCTCGTCGGGGTAGAAGAGCATGATCTTCGGCCCGAAGCCGCCGCCGACGTCGGGCGCGATCACCTCGACGTGCGACTCCGGCAGCCCGAACAGAACCGCGAGGCCGCCGCGGATCGAGGTCGGCGACTGGGTCGAGTCGAAGACGGTGAGCTTGCGCTCCTCCGCTGACCAGCGCGCCCACACCGCGCGGGCCTCCATGGGGCATGACGCGCCGCGCTCGTAGCGGAAACGCAGCTTCTTGCGCCGGGGCGCCCTGGCCAGGGCGGCCATGACGTCGCCGGTCTCCTGCACCATCTCGGCCGCGACGTTGCCCGGGACGTCCTCGTGCACCAGGTGCTCGGCCGCCGCCGCAACCTCGGGCGTGATCACCACGGGCAGCGGCTCGTACTCGACCTGGACGAGCTCCGCCGCGTCTTCGGCGAGATACCTGTTTTCGGCGACGACGAAGGCGACCGCCTCGCCCGCGTAGCGCACGACCTCGGAGGCGAGGCAGCGCTGCGTGCGCCCGTGGGTCAGGTTCGGGTGCGGGATGAGAAGCGGTAGGTCGACGGCGCCGAACGGCAGGTCGGCTGCGGTGTACACCACGAGGACGCCGGGCATCTCGCGCGCCGCGCTGACGTCGATCGACGTGATCCGCGCATGCGCGTGCGGCGAGCGCACGAAGCAACATTCCGCAGCGCCTTCGCCGATGTCGTCGGTGAACCGGCCGTGGCCGCGCAACAGCCGGTCGTCCTCCACGCGCTGCACGGGAGCGCCGAACCATTTGGTGGTCATGACTTGGAAAGCTCGACCGCGCGGTCCACGGCGCGCCGGATCGACGCGTAACCGGTGCAGCGGCAGAGGTTGCCGGCGATGCCCTCGTCGATCTCCTGCGCGGAGGGCTTCGAGTGCTGCGCGAGCAGGCCGACCACGGACATCACGAATCCCGGCGTGCAGAAGCCGCACTGCAGCGCGTGGCATTCGTGAAACGCCTGCTGCACCGGGTGCAGCGCCTCGTCGTCGCGGGCGAGGCCCTCGACCGTGGTCACCTCATGACCCTCGGCCTGCACCGCGAGCATCAGGCACGAGCGGATTGGCGCTCCATCGAGCAGGACGGTGCAGCAGCCGCAGACGCCGTGCTCGCAGCCGACGTGGGTGCCGGTCAGGCCTAGGTCGTGGCGGAGGTGATCGGAAAGCAGCCGCCGAGGATCCGCGGGCGCGGGGTGCTCGGCTCCGTTGACCTTCACGCCGCGAAGGCCTTTTCGGTCAGTACGCGAATGAGGTGAAGGCGGAACTCGGGCGTGGCCTCTAGGTCACCGGTGGGCTGCAGACCGGCGGTCGGATCCTGCCGATCGGCGAGCACCGGGGTGGGTGCCACACCGAAAAGCGCGAGGTTCGCACCGGCGCGCACGACCCCGGCCAGGGCGAAGTCGCCGTGCCGCCGGGACTCCTCGAGGATGGCGAACGAGTCGACTGTTTCAGGAAACCACGCCTCTACCAGCAGCTCGTCGGGCGCGAGCGTGGTCTCGAACACGCCCTTGAACAGCTGCTCCGCCGCAATCAGGCGCTCGCCTCGCACCGAGCGGGCGATGACGTGACCGCCGAGGGCCAGGAGGACGGCCGGCAGCTCCGAGGCTGGGTCGGCATGGGCGAGGCTGCCGCAGACCGTGCCCCGGTTGCGGATCACCCGGTGCGCGACGAGGCGCGTTGCCGCGGTCAGCAGCGGGCACAGGCGCGAAACGAGCTGCGAGTCCTCGACCTCCGCCTGGCGCGCGAGCGCCTGGACGGCGATGCCGCCGTCGCGCTGGTAGATACGGTCGAGGCCCTCGACGCGGTTGATGTCTACGAGTTGCGCCGGCCGTGCGAGGCGGAAGTTGAGCAGCGGGACGAGGGACTGGCCGCCCGCGAGCACTTTCGCGTCCTCCTGCGAGCCGAGCAGCGAGCACGCCTCATCGATCGTGGTCGGTGCGTGGTACTGGAACGGCGGGGGCTTCAACTAGTCGACCATCGCGACGGCGCGGCACAGCGCGGCCTCGCCGCCCTGGAACCGCCAGGGAAAGCAGCCGAACTGGATCTTCCGGTCGAGGACCTCGTCGATCTGCCCGCCGAGGTTTTCGATGTGGACAACGTCGTGCGGGAAAAGCAGCGTGTGCATGATCTGGTAGTCCGCCTTCGGAAAGATGCGGTCGAGGCTGCCCACCTTTTTCTCAGCCTCCTCCGCCTCGTCGGCGCGAATGCGCCGGATCACCGTGTTCATCGGATGGTCGGCCGACCCGGCGTCGACCGCGATCCAGCGCACGCCGCGCTTCAGGACCCATTCCGCGAACGCGCGTGCCGGACCGGGATGGCGGATGAAGTACTTCGTCTCATCGACCGCCGACCGGTCGGTCCAGTTCTCGGGGTAGTAGCGGTGGTAGCCCGTGTGGATGACAAGGATGTCGCCGGGCTCGATGCGGTTTCCGGTGTCCTTCTCCCACCGCTCGAAATGCTGCGGGCCGTACACGTCGTAGTCGCCGAGGCCCATGCGCTCCAGGTCGACGACGCATGCAGGACCGACCAGGAAATCGAGCGGCAGGTCGCCGATGAACTTGCCACGGGTCATGAAGTGTGCCGGCGCGTCGAGGTGCGTGCTGACGTGGAGCGTCATCGTGATCTCCTGCCCGCCCGCCCGGTCGAAGGCGAGGTGCTTGATCCAGCGGATGGCCGGCCCGGGATAGCCGGCGAACGCGGGGGTATGGAGCGAGAAGTCCTGCGTGAGATCCAGGAACCTCATTCCCTTCCTCTAGCCCTCACCCTGGCCCTCTCCCCTGCGGGGAGAGGGAAAGCTCCCGCGCTCCTGGCGGGGAGAGGGAAGTTGCGAGCGCAGAACCTTGCCCATCGCGTTGCGCGGCAGGCGGTCCATGATCACGACGCGCTTCGGACACTTATAGGACGCGAGGCGCTCGTGCGCGAAGCTGATGATCTCGCTCTCGACGAGCGGCGCAGCCTGCGATGGCACCACGAAGGCAGTGACCTCCTCTCCCCACTTCTCGCTCGGCACACCCGCGACAGCGACCTCTTGAACGGCGGGATGCGTCTCCAGGACGAGCTCCACCTCGCGCGGATAGACGTTGAAGCCGCCGGTGATGATCAGCTCCTTGAGCCTGCCTCGAATGGCGAGCGTTCCGTCCTCGCCGATCTCCCCGATGTCGCCGGTCTTGAAGAAGCCGTCCGAAGTGAAGGCCTCCGCCGTCGCGTCGGGGTTTCGCCAGTAGCCCCTGAAGACCTGGCCCCCCTTGAGCAGCACCTCGTCGAGCTCGCCGAGCCTCACCTCCACGCCGGGAAATGGATAGCCGACCCGGCCCGGCTGCCGCGGCCCGTCGTAGGGATTCGTCACGACGATTCCGCCCTCGGTGATGCCGTAGCGCTCGACCGGGGCTTGCCCCAATAGGCGGCTGCATCGCTCGAATAGCGCGGGCGGCAGGGGCGCCGACCCGCACACGAATAGGCGGACGTGCGACAGGTCCGTCGGGTGCTCGTCGAGCCAGTCGCACAGGCGCTGGTACATCGAGGGCACGCCGAAGAACATGGTCCCGCGCTCCGCGTCATCCCGGGTGAGCTCGGCCACGACCGCCGCCGGCGCAAAAGGCACGAAGGTGGCGCTCGCGCCACTCAGGAGCGTTCCGTGCAGGCCCATCCCGAGGCCGTGGAGGTGGAAAAGCGGCAGCGCGTGGACGAGGATGTCGCGCGAGGTCCACCGCCAGACCTCGACCGCGCCACGGCCCTGGGCCAGGAGGTTGCCGTGGTCGAGGAGAGCCCCTTTCGGGCGCCCGGTGGTGCCCGAGGTGTAGAGGATTGCGGCGGGACTCTCGGGGGTGAGTGGCGGCATTGCCGGCTCCTCTGCCCGCGGCAGATCCTCGAGGGCGATGACGCGAGCTCCGAGCCCCCGAACGATCTCGGCCCGGTCCCTGTCCGCGATGACGGCGGTGGGTTGTGAGTCGGCGAGGATGTGGCCTGCCTCGGCCGCGTGGTAGTCGGGGTTCATCAGCACGACGCAAGCTCCCGCCCGCTGCGCCCCGAGATAGGCGATGACCCAGTCGATCGAGCTCGCGGCATAGAGGGCGAGGCGGTCCCCCGCCCCGATGCCGGCCTCCCGGAGGCCGCCCGCGACCGCGCCTGCCTGGAAGCGCAGATCGTCCCGCGTCAGGCATCGGTCGCCGGACCTGAGGACGGCGTCGCGACCTGGTTTCAGCAGCTCGTCCGGCAGGCTGCCCGAGCGAAGCCTGCGGCGGACCCGGTCGACGTTCTCCGTTGCCACGACCGGGAAAGTCTCGCTCAACTGCGCCGAATGGCGAGCACGGTTATCTGCCCCCACAGGCGGGGCGCTGCTTTGTGTGAGGTGACGGTCAGGCCGGCCGCTGCCAGCATCGCCTGGACCTTGGCCAGCTCATGGAAGCGCTTCGGTCGGGTGAGCAGGAAGAACCATCGCATGGGTCCGGTGGCTATGAAGTCGGCGAGCAGCCACCTTCCGCCGGGTGTGAGCACGCGACTCACCTCAGACATACCCCTGGCCTGGTCGGCCCAGTGGTGGAGCGTCATCGTGCTGAAGACGAGGTCGAACTGCCCGTCGCGGAAAGGCAGCTGCTCGGCGGTCGCCAGCCGGAATTTGATTCGGCTGCCGGCCGGCAGTGACGCCTCGGCTTCCTTCACCATCTCGACGGCCGCGTCGACACCCTGCAGCGTTGCCTCGGGAAACAGCTTCTCGGCCGTCTGAAGCAAGCGGCCCGTTCCGCTGCCGACGTCGAGGATCGCGGCTGGATTCGGAACCTCGGAAGCGGCCAGGTCGAGCACCGTCTTCTGCACGGGCGCGAACACGATCCGCTGCAGGTAGTGCCGGTCGTAGGTCGCGGCCCAACGGTTGAAGCGCTCGACGTCATGGTCCATCAGGAGTGGGCGCGAGGATCCTCGGCTTTGGTCATCGGCGTCTCGAGCTCGATGCGAACGGGGCTCAGGTGGATCTTGTACTTGACGCCGGGGGCGCGGAATCGGGTGGCCAGATGCCGGTTGTCGCAGAACGGCTTGTGCTCGGATTCACCGCACCGGCACAGAGTGGCGCGGGGCAGAGTCTCGACGGTGCCGTCTGCGCGCGTGACCTGGATCGTGCCCGCGACGAGCAGCGGACCGTCGCGAATCGGCGTGACGGTGGTGGCCGCCTGCGGCTCTTCCTGAGGCTTGCCGTCGAGGCGGCGGTACTGGAGCGCTCCGCTCGGACACAGCTCGATGACCCTCGCGACGTTGTCCGCGTCGCCCGCGTCCGGGAGCGCCCACGGCCGCCGGTGGAGCTTGAAGACGTTCGACTCTCCGCGCAAGCACTCGCCGACATGGATGCAGATGTCGAGGTCGAAGCTCACCTCTATGTCGCGGCCTCGGTAGACCTTCCGCACCCTGCCAACACTAAACTCTCGGGTGAATTGCCTGAGACGGCATCGCTGCGACCCGCTCCACGAAGCCGCCGGTCGAGTCGCGCGCCCGGCAGGGCGATGATCTCGGCCGAGCGCATCAGGACGCGGGTGAGGCAGCTCGGGCGCGAGATCTCCGAGGTTTACGCCGACATCGACACGCCGCTCGTCATCGTCGCGATCCTCAAGGGCGCCACGGTCTTCGCCGCGGACCTATTGCGCAGCCTCTCGATCCCGGCCGAGCTCGAGTTCGTACGAGCCGCGAGCTACGGGACCGGGACGAGGACCACCGGTCGCGTGAAGATCGCCCACATGGTGGAGGGGCCGCTCGCCGGGCGCCATGTGTTGCTGGTCGAGGACATCGTCGACTCCGGGCGGACGATGGACACGATCCTGAAGCGCTTCCGGCGCATGAACCCGGCCTCGCTTCGGGTGGCCGCGCTCCTGGACCGCCCCGCCAGGCGCGAGATCCCGGTGAAGATCGATTTCGTCGGCTTCACGATCCCCGACCGCTTCGTCATCGGCTACGGCCTCGACTACGCCGGTTTGTATCGCGAGCTACCCGGGATCTACGCCCTGAGCTAGACCCTCCACAACGTTCCACAGGCCAACTGGGTGAGTGCCCAGGAGCCGGAAGCTCGCTCGCTCGAACAGGCGCTGGAGCTCCTCGACAGTGCGCTCGCGGCCGCCCAGCTGCACCATCATCTGGAGGTCCGTCATGGCCGCGTTCAGATGGCCAGGCTCAGTCGTGACGCGAGATGGCACGAGCCTCTCGACGATCATGATCCGGGCGCCAGGGCTCGTCGCCCGACGGCACACCGCAAGGATCGTCTGAGCGTGCTCGTCGTCCCAGTCGTGGAGGATGTCCTTCAAAAGATAGACATCGCCTCCGCTCGGGACCGATTCGAAGAAGTCGCACTCCACGATGTCGCAGCGATCAGCAACGCCAAGACCCTCCAGGTAGTCACGTGTTTCGGCGAGCCCTGGCGCCAGGTCGCAGACGATGCCTCGCAGGTGTGGATGCGACTTGAGGATTCTGCCGGCCAGCGCGCCTTCGCCGCCGCCCACATCCACGATCAAATGCGCGGTAGCGAAGTCCAAGCGGCCGACCAGCTCGGCTACCTGCTCGCTGTTTCCGGCCATCGCGTCGTTGAACCGGGCCGCGAAATCAGGATCTCGCGCGATCGTCTCCCACAGCGTTCCTCCGTGGGCGAGCTTGTGGCCGGGGACGCCGGTGCGCAGGGTCTCCATGAGGTGGTCCCACGCCCGATAACTTTCGGGAATCAGCATCCTCGTTTGGGCTCGGCGAGACCCTGGAACTCCCTCTCGGAACATCTCTCCGACCGCCGTGTTCGAGAACCGACCGTCGCCACTCTGTTCGAAGACCCCGAGCGCGACGAGTCCGCGCAGCAGGCGACGCAGCCGGTCAGTGTCGATGTGCGTTGCCGCGCTCAGCTGCTCGGCGGACATCGCACCTTCGGCGAGGAGGTCGGGAATCCTCAACTCCACCGCACTGCTCACAACCTGTGCCGCGCGGAAGCCGTTGACGAGCTCGTACGCCCGATCGCCTGGGTTCAACCGATCAGATGGTGGTGATCGGACGCGGGGCGGGTTTCAGGAAGTCGACCAGCTCCTCTCGGTCGTCCCACATCACCGTGGTCCGCTCCGGCTCGGTCCGCGCGACGATCTTGCCTCCGCGGAGGACGAGCTTGCGCGGCGCGATGAGGCGGATCACGTCGATCTCGCTCGGCGCGGCGAACGCGCAGAGGTCGGCGCGGCACCCCGGAAGCAACCCGTACTTCTCCAGGCCCAGCGCCGCGGCCGGGTTCCACGTGATCATGTCCATGAGCGTCCGCAGCTCGCCGTGCCCTGACATCTGCCCGTAGTGCGCGAGCACGAACGCCGCCTGCACCGGGTCTCCATAGCCGAGGGGGTACCACGGGTCCATGACCGAGTCGTGCCCGATGCAGACGTTGATCCCCGCCGCGAGCAGCTCCTTCACCCGCGTGTGCCCGCGCCGGATGGGGTAGCTGTCGAAGCGCCCCTGCAGCGTCGAGTTGTCGAGCGGGTTGGTGACCATGTGCATCTGCGCGCGCTTCAGGTTGTTGATCAGCCGGTAGGCGTANGCGTTGTTGTACGAGTGCATCGCGGTCGTGTGGCTCGCTGTGACACGACCTCCCATGCCGAGCCGGATCGTCTCCGCCGCCATCAGCTCCACGAAACGCGAGTGGTCGTCGTCGGTCTCGTCGCAGTGGATGTCGACGCGCAGCCCCTTGTTGGCGGCGAGGTCGAACGCGAACTTGACCGACTGTTCTCCGTACTCGCGAGTCAGCTCGAAATGCGGGATCGCGCCGACCACGTCGACCCCCATGTCGACGGCGCGGCGCATCAGGTTCTGGCCGTCGTCGAACGACATGATGCCCTGCTGCGGGAAGGCGACCAGCTGGATCGTCATCTGGTCGCCGATCTCCTTGCGGAGCTCGACGAGCGCCCGCACCGCCTTGAGCTCGGGGTCGCAGACGTCGACGTGGCTGCGCACGAACTGGACGCCGTTGGCGAGCTGCCAGCGCAGGACCGTCCGGACCCGCTGCTTCACGTCGTCGACGGTTAGCAGCTTCACCCGCTCGGCCCAGATCGCGATCCCTTCGAAGAGGGATCCGCTCTCGTTGTGGCGGGGCTCGCCGACGGTCAGCACGGCGTCGAGGTGGATGTGCGGCTCGACCAGCGCGGGCGTGACGAGCGCCCCGCCCAGGTCGATCGCGTGCCGCGCCTCGGGCTCGATCTCGGCGATCAGGCCGTCCCGAACGCCAATGTCCCGTGTTTCGAGTTCGCCGGGCATACGGGCGCCCTTGAGGAGCAAATCGAGCATCGACCGCAACCTTACCTGCCCTTAAACTTCGACGTACTTCGACTGGCGGTTATTTGGTGGAGGGGCCTATGCAGTCAGTGCAGGAAGTCGAAAAACACGTACCCGTCCGGGAGGGCGACTACGGGGAGAGGGTCGCCACCGTCGAGCCGGGAGGCGTCGAGTACATCTCCAGCAAGGAAAGGCACGGCAAGCCGATCGACCTTTTCTACACCTGGCTCTCGCCGAACCTCGAATTCGCGACCGTCTACGTAGGCGTCCTAGGCATCGCGGTCTTCGGCCTCAGCTTCTGGGAGACGGCGGTTGCGATCGTAGTCGGGACCGCCCTCGGGTCGTTGACCCACGGGATCCTGTCGTCCTTCGGGCCGAAGTACGGGGTTCCGATGATGGTCCAGAGCCGCGGCGCGTTCGGGTTCCTGGGCAACATCCTGCCCGCCGGGCTGAACGCCTTCACCGGCTCCATCGGCTGGTTCATCGTCAACAGCGTCAGCGGAGCCTTTGCGCTGCAGGCCCTCGGCGGCCTGGCCAACCTGACGCTTCCGTTCTGGTTGACGTTCCTGATCATCGTGGTCGCCCAGGTTGCGATCGCGACCCTGGGCCACAACTTCATCCACTTCTTCGAGCGCTGGGCCCTGCCGCTCCTGGGAGTCGTCTTCATCGTCGCTTGCATCTACATCTTCGCCAGGGCGCACTACGACGTCTCCGCCAGCCCCGGGCCCGTCGGGCACTTCGGCGCGTTCACCCTGCTGTTCACGGCGACCTTCGGCTACGCGGCGGGCTGGAACCCATACGCCGCCGACTACACCCGCTACATGTCGTCCACGATCGACCGCATGAGGGTCGGGTTCTGGGCCGGCATGGGCGTCTTCGTTTCTTGCGTGGTGCTCGAGCTTGCGGGTGCCGCGCTGGCGACTGTCTCGGGCACGAAGTGGGGACCGACCGACATCCCCACAGTCCAGCTCAAGCAGGCGATGCCAGACTTCGTCTACTACCTCACGCTGCTTTGCATCGCGGTCGGCGCGGTCGCCGCGAACGCGATCAACATCTACAGCGGCACCATGTCGCTGGTCGCCCTCGGAATCCGCGAGATGGGCATGACCCTGCGCCAGCGGCGCGCGGTGCTCGCCGTCGGGGCAGGCGTGCTCGGCTACCTGATCGGCATCATCGGCCAGGCCAACGTCGGCCCAGGCAGCAAGTACGAGTACTTCCTCCTCCTGATCAGCTACTGGATCGCCCCGTGGATCGCCGTCGTGCTGGTCGACAACTGGCTCCGACGTGGCGACTACGGCGACGAGTCGATGTTCTACGACACGAAATACCAGCGCTGGCAGGGAGTCGTCGCCATGGGCATCGGCCTTGTCGTTTCGGTCGGCCTTTTCGCGAACGTCTACTCCGTCTACATCGCTCCGATACCCAACAACAACCCGGGGATCGGCGACATCACGTTCATCGTCGGATTCGTGCTCACGGCGGCGATCTATTACGCGCTGAACATGGGCCTCCGCAATCAGTCGGCCCCGACGCGCGCGATGGGTACGCGGGCATAGACATAGAGATACGGGTCTCGGGGCTGCGCTTCAAGGCGCGCCTCGAGACCCAGCGCGCGCCGCGATCCTGCGAGAAGTTCAGTTCGATGCTCCCCCTGAAGACGGAGATCATCCAGGCGCGGTGGAGCGGCGAGGCGGCCTGGATTCCGTTCGGTCACCTCAACCTCGACCTCGGCTACGAGAACCACACGAGCCACCCGGCGCCCGGGCAGCTGCTCCTGTACCCAGGTGGGATCAGCGAGACGGAGATCCTGTTTCCGTACGGCGCGACCCTGTTCGCGAGCAAGATGGGCCAGCTCGCGGGCAACCACTTCGCCACGATCTACGAGGGCAGCGAGCATCTGAAGGACCTCGGCGAGCTCGTGGTTCGGAAGGGCGCCCAGGAGATCACCTTCACAGCACTGGCGTGACGCTTCCACGGGTCGTCATCGAGCGGTGCCACTACCTCGCCGAGTGCAGCGAGGAGCCTGGAGCGATCACCCGGCCATTTGCCACGGACTCGATGAAGTGCGCCCACGAGCGGGTCGGCGAGTGGATGCGCGAGGCGGGCATGACGGTGTGGCGGGACGCCATCGGCAACCTCCGCGGGCTCTATCGCGGCGAGGGCAGGGCGGCGCTGCTCCTGGGCTCGCACCTCGACTCGGTGCGCGATGCCGGCAAGTATGACGGACCGCTCGGCGTGATCGTCGCCATCGCGGCGGTGCAGCGCCTGCACGACCAGGGCAAGAAGCTTCCGTTTGGCATCGAGGTCCTGGCGTTCGCCGACGAGGAAGGCCTGCGCTACGGGACTCCGTACCTGGGCAGCCGCGCGGTGGCGGGGACCTTCGACGAGCGCGACCTCGGGCGGACCGACGCCGCGGGGATCACGATGGCCGAGGCGATCCGTTCGTTCGGCGGCGACGCGGAAAAGCTGGCCCGCGACCGCATCTCGGGCGACCTCCTCGGGTACTGCGAGGTCCACATCGAGCAGGGCCCAGTGCTGGAGGCGCGCGGCCTGCCGGTCGGCGTCGTCTCGGCGATCGCGGGCCAGAGCCGCTTTCGCCTGACCTTCACGGGCGAAGCGGGCCATGCCGGCACCGTGCCGATGGACCGCCGGCGCGACGCCCTAACCGCCGCGGCCGAGATGGTGCTCGCGGTGGAGGCGGCCGGGCTGACGAAAGACGGCCTCGTCGCGACCGTCGGCAAGCTCGACGTGGAGCCGGGCGCGGCCAACGTCATCCCCGGACGGGTGACCATGAGCCTCGACGTGCGCCACCCTGACGATGAGACGCGGACGGTGGTATGCGAGGTGCTGCTGGCTCGCGCTCGGGATACCGCTCGGAGGCGGCGCGTCGCGGTCGAGATCGAGGCAATCAGCGAGAACCCGGCCGTCCGGTGCGCTCCACGCCTGGTCGCGCTGCTGAGCCAGGCGGTCAAGGACATGCGCCTGCAGGTGCTTGAGCTCACGAGCGGCGCGGGCCACGACGCCGTGGTCATGTCGTCGCTCACCGACGTCGGGATGCTGTTCGTGCGCTGCAAGGGCGGGGTCAGCCACAACCCGGCGGAGTCCGTGACCACCGAGGACGTGGCAGTCGCGATCGACGTGGTCGACCGGTTCCTCGAGCTGCTCGCGAAACCGTGATCGTCCGCGGAGGCACGGTCGTGACCGTGCGAGGCCCACAGCTCGTCGACGTCGCGATCGCCGATGGCCGCATCGCCGAGGTCGGACGGCATCTCGATGACGAGGCCGACGTGATCGACGCCACGGGGCTTCATATCTTTCCTGGAGGCATCGACTCGCACGTCCATTTCAACGAACCCGGGCGCACCGAGTGGGAGGACATTGGGCACGGGTCCGCGGCTCTGGCCGCCGGCGGTTACACCTCGTTCATCGACATGCCGCTCAACAACCTGCCGGTGACGACGACCGTCGAGGCATTCGACCTGAAGCTCGCCGCGATGAAGCGTTCGGCGCGGATCGACTTCGGGCTGTGGGGTGGTCTTTTGCCCGGCAACCTGGATCAGCTCGAAGGCCTGGTCGAGCGCGGAGTCATGGGATTCAAGGCCTTCATGTGCCCGAGCGGCATTGACGAGTTCCCCGCGGGCGATGTGCGAACTCTTCGCGATGGCATGAAGCGGATCGCGGAGCTCGATTCGATCCTGCTCGTTCACGCGGAAGAGCCATCCGAGCTGCTCGAACCCGCCGGCCCGACCGCACGTGATTTCGCCGCGTCCCGACCGGCCACAGCCGAGCTGGCGGCGATCACGCGGGCGATCGAGATCGCCGGCGCCACGGGCTGCCGCCTGCACATCGTTCACGTCAGCACCGCCCGGGGCGCCGAACTCATCGATGCTGCAAGGCGGCTCGGGGCGGACGTGACTGGCGAGACGTGCCCGCACTACCTTCTCTACAGCGCCGAGGACCTCGAGCGGCTCGGCGGCCTCGCCAAGTGCGCGCCGCCCTTTCGCACCGAGCGAGACGGTGAGCGGCTGTGGAGCATGCCGATGGTCGTGTCGGACCACTCGCCAAGCACGATCGAGCTGAAGCGGGGCGACGATTTTCGCCAGATCTGGGGCGGCATCTCGGGATGCCAGACGACGCGGCAGCTGCTGCTCGCGCCGGATCGGCTGGAGCTTTCGGAGATCGCCGCCATCACATCGAGCAACATCGCGGCTCGGTTTGGACTCGAGAACAAGGGCGACGTCGCCCCCGGGTTCGACGGCGACCTGTGGATCGTCGACCTCGCCCACGA
>JGI12635J15846_10001147_pt1 | contig 23180 bp, 28 predicted proteins | sample BlaSpr_A8_OM2_M2_FD_15846 | JGI IMG/M metagenome (IMG submission 15846) | reverse complement strand
ATCCAGAATTCGTCATCGAGGGCCTGGAAGAAAAACGCTTCCAGCTCGTCCTCCGACAAATCGTCGAGTGTGATACCGCGCAGGCGGCAAAGCACATGCAGCGTCTCGTCGGCGGCGATGACGAGATTCCGAAAGGCGGCGGCGGTGGGATTGGTCGTGTTCATGCATCGGCTAACGGCCAGCACGCGGCAAACTTTAGACGAAATGCACGATATTTTTGACTAACCGCGTCCGACCCGAGAATCGCACGTCGAGGTAATTTTCCGTAAGCGGCTTAGGCCCTGGCGCAAGCTTAAACAGCCCTTCGCGCGCACTGCGAAACGCAGGTTACATCGCCATGAAAGTGATCCTTACATGCGCCCGTTCAGATACGCAGCCCCACCCAGTTCATCTTCGAGCGCGTTGAAAAAGTACGCGCCCAACTCTGCATCGGACAGACTATCGAGAGGAATCCCTCGCAGACGGCAAAGCAATTCCAACGCTTCATCAGCCGCGTTTAATGCGCTGCGGGTATCGGTGTAAGGAAGTTTGCTAAGGTCCATGGCCGGAATAACGGCAAACGTTTAGCGGACTTTAGTGTCCCACCGAAGGTCGAAGGAGCCTTAAGCCGCGCGACATCGTCCAAAGGCAAATCTGCCAGCCAGCGCTTCGCCATGTCGCACAGCACAGCGCAGCACGTCCCGATTCAAATCACCAGGACCCGCACATGTCATCGCTGAGTGCGTTCGAAAAGAACTCACCGAGCTCGTCATCGGAGAGTGCTTCGATAGCCACTCCACGCAGGCGGCAGATCAGTTCCAGCGTTTCCCCCGCGGCTCGAACGATGTCGCGGGACGCTTCAGGAGAGGGGTTTTGTGTATTCATGCCAGCACTAACGGCGCGGCCGCGACGAACTTGAAGTCCGCATCTTCCCGCGGTAAGGAACGCCCGAGAGCAGCCTCAAACCACCGCTCTCACTCCGGTTCCACCGGAAAGCGCCGGTTCAGCTCACGCTTCGCCCAATGCAGCGCTTCGTTTTCTGCAACGTTGCTGGTCGGCGCCATCTCACCCGTATTCGTCTTGAGCGGCAATGTACCCGCCTTCACAGACCAGTCCCAGCGGGTGCCGCGTTGTTCGACGAACACATCGATGACATGTTCATTGTGCATATAACGCATGGCTTCTCCCGTTGACAGGACGCGATCCTAGCATGGCGGCATTCCGCGGCCTTCCGTCAGGCTTCGTGCTCATGGCACCAGTCGAGCGCCCATGCCCGCGCACACGCAATCGCATCGCCGTCGTTATCGAACGCGTCGATGTCGCCCGACTCATGCTTCTCCGGGTGCGCGTCGGCCGTCGTCGGTATGCGGATGATGCGAGCCTGCGCGTAATACCGGCCGTCCTGGTCGTGTCGTGAGCGACAGTCGATGTGAAAGCCCTTGTAATCGAAACGCATCGGCGTATTCCTCGCAAAATGTGAACGTCGTTGGGCCGCGCGCAAAACCCGTTCCGCGTGCTCGCGCGACAGGTGTCGTCGGCGGGCCCCATCGGTCCCCATAAACTCGTTAAAATACGCCGACCCCGCCAGGACGAACGGACGTGCAATCGTTGAACACGCCCCGCCCGTCCCGACCAAACGAGAGGACATCTCGTGCGGGTTAGACATCGTTTGACCCTCAGCCCAATCTCGTCAGCCACGGATTCCTCCATGAAATTGTTTGCCGCCGTCGCCTTCAGCCTGTGTGTCGGTCGCTCACGCCTCACAGGAAACCGACGCCTGCGATGCCCATCGACAAGCCCTCGAAAGGCAGATGGCCACCGCGCTGAACCAGGACAACTCGGCGCAACTCAGCGCGCTGCAAGCCGAACTCGACAAGAACAACACTGATTGCACACCCGACGCGATTGCGCAAAGACACGCAGACGCGTTGAAACGCCACGAGAGTGCTGTCGCCGAAGCCAGAAATCGTTTGCGTGACTGGGAAGCCGAACTGGCGAGGGCGAGGAAAAAAGGCACGGATCAGCTCAACATTGCGGCCTGGGAGCGCAAGGTGAACCGGGCGCGCGCGGATCTGAACCGCGCAATGGCCAGGCCCATTCAATGAGCCGCCTACTCTCACTAAGGGTTTATACCCACCAGAAATCGGCTAAAGCCTTGCCCAACGTTGCCGTTAGGCACTGATGGACTCACACATCGACATGAAACCCCAAGGCGCGTTCTCCGCGCTGTTGGCGGACCAGGAGCTGACGCACCTTGAACTGGTGCTGCGGCGTTCTCTCATCGACGATGCGCTGTGCCCCATCATGCCACCCACGTACTGGCGGCAGCGGCTGGCGCTGGTCGCACGGAGTTCGCATCTTTCGCATACGCAGATCCAGACGGTTCATCGGCTGTATTTGCAAATCGACGCCTACGAAGCGGGCAACCGGGCACTCCACACCGCGCCCGAACTCACGCCCGATCCGATGCCACCGATGCCGCGCGCGTTCCCGCAACTGGATCTAGCCGAGCCCTCCCGGAAACACCGCTCCTAAGCGAGTCGCGCCGGCGCTTAGTGCCGGTGCCGCATCCACCAGTCGTGTAATGTGCCGTGGCTGCTGCGGCCCAGCATGCGATCACGGAATTCGTCGCGCCAGTCGTGTGCAAGCACGGCGATCGCCAGCGCGGCAAGCGCCGCGATGCCAACGAGGATATGCGCGAAACCGTCCATGGCGCCCTCCCTATCGGTCGACTACCATGATCCAAGCATAGATCAACCGCCTGGAATCGGGGCATGGACAGCGAGTTTAAAACGCTCGCGGTTCCGTGAATTGCGAGTGTTAAGTTCAGCGCTGCATGAAACGCAGCACAGTGTCGACGATCATCGTCCGATGCCGTGCCCGCGATCTCACCCCCGATGGATCGCGCCCAAAAGCCACGGTGAAGGTATGCCGATTCGCGACACGATGAAAACATAGCGAACTGATCAGCAGATGCAGATCGACGGGATCGACGTCGCTACGAAATTGCCGCGTCGCAACACCGCGGGCAATCAGGTCCTCGAGGGTTTTCACCACGCTCGCATTACGGCCCCTGAACGCCTTCAACTGGCTCACGTGCCTGGCACTGTGAATATTTTCGATAGTCACGAGCCGGACGAAATCGCGGTGTTTGTCGTGGAAGTCGAACGTGAATTCGACGAGCTCACGCAAGCCTTCGCGCGGGTCCATGGTATCGAGATGCAACGACTGTTCGAGCGCGCGGATATTGGCGTACGCCTCCTCGATCACTGCCTCGTACAAACCTTCCTTGCTGCCGAAGTAGTAATACAGCATCCGCTTCGTCGTATTGGTGCGCTCGGCGATAGCGTCAACCCTTGCACCGCTCAAACCCATCGCCGCGAACTCCTGTGTGGCGATGTCGATAATGTTTCGTTTCGTTTGTTCCGGGTCGTACTTTCGTTTGGTGTCCGGTGCCTTGACCGAACGACCCGGCGCTGCGACTTTGCTTGCCTTTTTCATCATTTATTGTGCAGCGCGCCTTGGGGTGGAAAAGATTTTAGCATGAGCATTTAGGCTCTAAATCGCGTGGGAATTCTCCGCGCAATCCCTTGCTTCAAGGGGTTTCGCCGGGGTTTCGCTATACTTCCGCAGAATTTTGCAGACCTCGGCTGCACGCCCTCACAAGGAATCAAATGACTCTCAAGCAAGCCATGCCGCGTTTTGGGTTGGCCCTCAACTCGACGTTCAAACCGGCCTTCATCGCGTGCGTTCTCGCGTGCACCGTGTCATCGAACGCCACCGCGCAAAACGCGCCTGCCCAGCAGCCATTTCCCGCTCAAGCGCTGCCGCCGGGCCATCCCGCAGTGCCACCGCCATCGCCACAAAGTCTCGCGGCCGAGGGCGTGCGCACGAGCGCGAACATTGCACGCGGCGCCGTCGATATCTGCCACATCGACCGCACGAAAGTCGAACAGTTCAAGACAATGACGCGCAAGAGTTTTCCCGCTGCGCCCGACTTCGACGGCGAGTGGAATCTCGGCTACAAGGAAGCGCAATCGACGGTCGATCGCTTCGCGGCGCTGAAAATCAGCAACCCCGCCGAGTATGCAAAAGAAATCGGCGAGGCGTGCCCGGCGCTGACCCGGGGTATCGATGAAACGACGAAGTGACCAGCGCCTGTTGATCTACGCGTGACGCGCTCAGCCGGATGCGCCGTAATGCGCGCGCTTTTCGGCATACATGGCGGCGTCGGCGCGTTGCATCATGACTTCGAGCCGCTCGCCATCCTGCGCGGTGGCCGCGCCCATCGCAAAACTCAAGGGCATGCCCGAGTAGAACTGGTTGTTGACTTCGACCAGTTGCCTGATGCTTTCGATCACCGCGGCGCCGCCGCGTTCGTCCACACCCGGCAGGAGCAGCACGAACTCGTCGCCGCCAATGCGCGCTGCATGGCTCGGCTTTTCGACGGCCTTGCTGAGCACCTCACCCGCGCGCCGCAATAACGCGTCGCCGGCGGCGTGGCCGAGTTGATCGTTGATGGTCTTGAGGCCGTTCACGTCCACAGCCACGGCGGTCACCGGGAACGGACCTTTGCGCTCCAGCCGGTTCATTTCATCGATGTAAAACGAGCGGTTCTTGAGCTTCGTGAGCGCGTCATGCTTGCCGAGGAACTCGAGGTACGCCTCCGCTTTCTTGCGCGCGGTGATGTCGGTGAGCGCGACGAGCACGAGGTCCCAATCGGCTTCGTGGCCGGGAAACACCGAGAATTGCAGATGCACATTCAACTGCTGGCCTTCCAGCGAATAGTTGACCACCTCGCGTTGATGGAACAGGCGGTTGTCCCAGAGATCGATGAGCTGCTCCTGGAAATGGGTCACCATCTCGTCGCGGAAAACATCGCCGAGGCGGCCGAGCAGCGTGGCTTTATCGGGCGCCCCGAACATGGTCAGCGTGTGCTGGTTCACGTCGAGCACGTGGATTTCCTGCATGCAGCGCTCGATGAATTCCGGATGCACATTCGTAAAGGTCCGGAAATCGACGATCCCGCGTTCACGAATATCGTCCAGCAGCGCCTTCACGGTGCTGAAGTTTTCAACCCACAGCGACACGGGCGAATGCTCGAACAGGCCGCGCGCATAGAGCTCGCTCAGCGCGGCCTTGCGGCGCACGTCCTCCAGTTCCGTGATGTCTTCCACCGTCACCAGCACGCGGTCCCAGGTCGCTTCGTGGCCGGGCAGGATCACCGCTTTCAGCAATACGTCGAGCCGCTTGCCATCGAGCGCGTAGTTCACTGTCTTACTCACGAACTTCGACTTGCCGGACCACAGTTGCTCGAGTTCGTCGGCGTGGGTGAGCAGCATGTCGTCGCGGAAAACAGCGCCGAGATTAAGCACCAGATGATCGATATCCTTCGCGCCGAACAGCGCGAGCGTGCGCTGGTTGACCTTGATCAGCCGGATACGCGACGAGCAGTCGGCAATCCGCGCCGTGTCCTCGCGCAGGAAAGCGCGCAGATCGACAACACCTTGCGCGCGCCAGCCTTCGAACACTTCACGCACGGCGCTGAAATCCTCGAGCCACAGCGAGACGGGCGCGAGGTCGAACATGTCGGCGTCGTCCGCCGGTACACTCGATGCCGTCGTCGATGCCATCGCCGCACTCTGCAAAACGCGCCCCTGGTTGTTCGGCATGCCCATCCTTTTCCGATAATCGAGCTTGAAATGCCCGGCTCCGCCATTTTATGCGCAGACGTGGCGGAAAAACGCTAGAAGGAAAAGTCGATAGGACACAACGGCGGCGGCTTTGAGCAACAATGAACGGACCTCAGGCATGTTTGCTGCACGAGGGCGCTGACCTGCCGCGGGACGTACGCTCCACACGCGCACACGCGAACGGCTCAGCACCGGTCTACGCCGGTATCTTCAACCACGTCAAAGGAGACACGTTCCATGGCTGACTTTCGAATCTGGTCCGATGAATTCGCGGCCAACGGTCATCTCTCGAAGAATCACGAATTCGATCAGCAAGCATTCGGCGTAAATGGCGAGAACATCTCGCCCGCGTTGCAATGGGACGGCGTACCGGCCGATGCCAAGAGCCTCGCGCTCACCGTCTACGATCCCGACGCGCCCACCGGCAGCGGTTTCTGGCACTGGGTCGTGGTGAACATTCCGGTGGAGACACGCTCGCTGCCGCAAAACGCCGGCAAGGCCGACGGCAGCCTGTTGCCGGCCGGTGCGCTGCAACTGCACAACGACTATGGCACGGTCGGTTTCGGCGGCGCTGCGCCGCCGCGTGGCGACAAGCCGCATCGCTACATTTTCCGGATCCACGCGCTGACAGCGGAGCACCTGCCGCTCGATATCACCGCGACCAACGCGGTCGCGCGTTTCATGACGCATCTGAACGAAATCGATTCGGCTACCTACACCGGCCTGTATCAGTTGAAATAAGCACCGGGCTCAAGGTCCGCGCGTCAGCTGCGTCAGCTTTGATGCCGCGCGGACCTTTTGAAGTAAACCGTCTGAAAGGCGCGAGCCTTACACTTCGCCGCCTCCCCTCTCCTTCCCTATCGATGGACGCAGAACAAGGCCTTCCTCTTCCTCAGCGCTATTGGGCCATCCTGGTCGTGGCGCTCGGCATCACGCTCGCCGTACTCGACGGCGCTATCGCCAACGTCGCGCTTCCCACCATCGCCCGCAATCTGAACGCCAGTCCGGCCGACTCCATCTGGGTCGTGAACGCGTATCAGCTCGCCATCACCGTCTCGCTGCTGCCGCTCGCCTCGCTCGGCGACCGGATCGGCTACCGGCGCGTGTACATGTCGGGGCTCGCGCTCTTCACCATCGCGTCGTTCGGATGCGCGCTCTCGGGGTCGCTAAGCTCGCTGGCTATTGCACGCGTGATACAAGGCTTCGGCGCGGCGGGCATCATGAGCGTCAACACGGCGCTGGTGCGCATGATCTATCCCTCCGAGCATCTTGGCCGCGGCGTCAGCATCAACGCCTCCGTGGTGGCGATCTCGTCGGTCATCGGACCGACGGTCGCGTCCGGCGTGCTAGCAGTCGCACCGTGGCCGTGGCTCTTCGCGATCAACGTGCCGATCGGCATCGCTGCGTTAGCCTTGGGCTGGAAAGCGTTGCCGCGCACGCCGGGACACCGCCAACCCTACGACTATCTCAGCGCGCTGATGAACGCGGCGGTGTTCGGCCTCGCGATCACTGCTATCGATGGACTCGGCCACGGTGAACATCGTCCCTACGTGATCGCCGAATTTCTCGTCGCAGGGGCGATCGGATACTTTTTCGTGCGGCGGCAACTGACACAAAGCGCGCCGCTCCTGCCTATCGATCTGCTGAGAATCCCCGTGTTCGCGCTGTCAATCGCGACGTCGTTCTGCTCATTCACCGCGCAAATGCTGACGTTCGTCTCGCTGCCGTTTTTGCTGCAGAACACGTTTGGCATGAGCCAGGTTCAGACCGGCTTCCTGATGACACCGTGGCCGCTGGTGATCGTGTTTATCGCGCCGCTCGCCGGCATGCTGTCCGACCGGTATTCGGCGGGCGTGCTGGGTGGTATCGGGCTGGCCCTCATGACCCTCGGCTTGCTGCTGCTCGCGACGACCGGAGCGCATCCCGCGCCCTTCGATATCGCGTGGCGCATGGCACTGTGCGGCCTGGGCTTCGGTCTGTTCCAGTCACCCAACAATCGCCAGATGCTGTCGTCGGCGCCGCGTAATCGCAGCGGCGGTGCAAGCGGCATGCTAGGGACGGCCCGGCTCTCCGGACAGACACTCGGCGCGGCGCTCGTTGCCCTGATCTTCGGCATTGCGCCGCAGCACGGCGCGACCATCACGCTGGTCGTCGCAGCAGGTTTTGCTGCAGCGGCGTCGCTCGTCAGCCTGATGCGTATTTCGCGCAGCAAGACACCTGCGACCGCCTGAATCCATCGTCAATCCGGTCCCGCATTCAAAAACCTTCAAAAGCCATTGGGCACACCCTTTGCTGAATTGAACGAGCGAGGCTCCGCACACCGGAGCCGGTTCGTTTGCTGCACTAAGGAGCTTATTTCATGGCTGATTCACCAACGAATACTCGCCAAAGCCGGCGTGATTCGCATCCGGGAATAACGCTGCGATTGTCGCGTTGCAGCGTTGGCGCGATCGCGGCGCTGGTGTTAAGCGCAGGTTTTGCGCCGATGAACAACGCGGGCGCGCAGAACGGCAACACGGTAGCGCCGGTACGCGCGGGTTCAGAGGGCGCGGCAGGCGCCGCCGCGATCAAAGCGTTGCCGATTATCAAGTATCACTATGCAATGGCTCAGCAACTCGCCAAACTCAAGGGCGTGACATCATGACCGCCGCGTCTGGTTCGCTCGCCTCAACCGTTCCGGATCCCCGGCCAGTCTACGAGGACTCGACCATGCACATCCAGTTTTCCGACGACCCGCCGACCTATGACAGCGACGATTTCCAACTTCACTTCACCGCACTGATCGATGCTCGACCGGTGGTGTGTTCCATCTCCGCCGAAGCGCTCGAGGACCATTTTGGTGCCGCATCCATACGGGAAGACGATCTGCTGCCAGCATTCGAACGGGGCCGCGCGCGAATCCGCTCGGTGTGCGCGGAAGCCCTTGACAGCAATGGCGGAGAGAGCGTCGTATTACGTAGCGGATTGTTCCGCATTGCGGGCATGGAACCTGAATGACCGCGGCGGTCCATCCGTCATCGGTTCACTGATTCAAACGCTTCCCAGAGGTCCTCATGTCGCTGATCATTGCAGGACGGTTTCAAACCTTTCCCAAAGCCGAAGCCGCCGCCCAGCGCCTCTTCGCGCGCGGGTTTCTCGAAGAAGATGTCACGCTGTTCTATGTCGCCCCAAGCGGTCAGCATGGACTGACCGGCGGCGACCACTACGCCGACGCAAGCGCGCAAGAGGTATCGAAGGGTGCGGGCAAAGGCGTCACGATCGGCGCGGTGCTCGGGGCAATCGTCGGCGCGGCCTTGTTCGTGCTGTTCAAAGCGCCCTGGCTGGCTGCTGTGCTGGCCGCCGGCGCGGGTGCGTATGTCGGATCGCTGATCGGCGCTATGGTGCATGCGCGCTCCGGCAAACGCGCGGCGGCCAGCGCGGCGACCAGTTCAACCAGCACCGACAATCGTGGCTCGGCGAATGCCGTCGACCCGCGGCACTCCGGCGTAGTCGTCGCCGTTCACGTCGCGCCGGAATTGCAGGCGGAAGCAGCAGCCATTCTTCCCGATGCGGGCGGCAAGGAAGTCGAACGTGCTTCGGGGCAATGGCGAAACGGCCGCTGGGCCGATTTCGATCCGGTCAAGCCACTGGAACCGGTTCGCGAATTTGCGGAACCGCGTGCATAAGACCGGGTGATTTGGCGTTGAGCGTCGCGGGCGGCTTTTCCGTTGGTTTATGTTTTCGGAACCCTATTAACTACACCCGAGGTTGAACGCAAGTATCGAAGGTGATTGCCTCTCCAGCAGCACATTTTTTTGCGGTGTTCAGCGGAGCGAATACCGCACATTTTTCCTGCCGCTGCCAAGAATTTTTTGCGCTCGCGTCAGTAACTTGGAACCGTGTCATGCACCTGCCTTCGCGCGGTGACTCGCGGCGTCGGGCGCTCCCGGTTTCGCCGTAGCTGGCACGGCTGTTGCGTCTCTCTCCTGGACCGCAGTCCACGGCGAAAGAGGACCGCGGGCCATCTTCGATCACTCACAGGAGGTTCATATGAGCACTAACATCGTATCGGTACTGAACGATCTGGTTGAAACATCGAAGGACGGCGAGAAGGGTTTCCTCAAGGCCGCAGAAGACACCAAGGATCCCACCCTGAAGCAACTCTTCGCCGGTCGCGCGGAAGACTGCGCACGCGGCGCACACGAGTTGCAGGACGTGGTCCAGCGGCTAGGCGGAAAACCGCATACCGGCGGCACGGTAGGCGGCGCTTTGCATCGCGGCTGGGTCGATGTCAAGTCGGCAGTGACGCACCGTACCGATCACGCGATCCTCTCTGAATGCGAGCGCGGCGAAGATGTGGCGAAGAAAAATTATCGTGAGGCCTTGGACAAAGAACTGCCGGCCGACATACGTGCCATCGTGGAACGCCAATACCAGGGCGTGATCGAAAACCACGACCGTATTCGCAATCTGCGCGACCAATACGCGGCAGCTAAGCCGTAATCGTTGCTCGTATGCTGCAGTCGAGCCGCTACGCTGAAAAGCGTGGCGGCTTTTTTACATCGATGCGGATAGTTCCGTTTTGGAAAATTTCGTACTTCTTATTTATTTCATCCCGCGATCACCCTGCTACCGACAACACAAATAAAACGGGCAGCAACCACGCTGCCCGTTTCGCTAAAACACTTACTGGACAACCTTCAGGTGATTGCGCACCGACGCCACGCCATCGATCTTCGACACCACATCTTGCGCGCCGCTCTTGTCTTCAGACGACGGCACCGTGCCCGTCAGCGATACAACGCCCGCCCGCGTCTTCACGTGAATGTGCGTGGACTTCACGTTCTTCGCACCCAGCAACTCGGCCTTGACCTTGGTCGTGATTGCCGTGTCATCGACCTTTGTACCTATCGACGTGGAGGCACCCGTCGATGTGGTGGCGGCTTGTGCATTGACGTTAAGCGCAAACACGACACACGCAATACTGCCGGCTGCCTTCAGGATCTGGGTCGACTTCATAAGTTTCTCTCCTTCTATACGGTTTAAAAAACTGCGGGTGTTCCCGCTGTCTTATTGAACGCAGGCCGCCTCGTACGGCCGCAGCATAAGGGCTGCAAAGACCTGCTCGTTTTCATACCGGCAGCGCCAACACGCCGCTAGTAGCGAAATGTCAGTCGCAAATAGCATGCCGCACCACAAACAACAATCCAGCAGGTCTTGAAACGCGCAGTCCTTTTGCCTGCGCGCGTGTAAAAAGTGCGCGCCGTCGGGGCTTGATCGAATACCCGGGCAATGTCGCCGGCCAAAGGAAATCGCATTGAAACCTAGCACTCACGCCCTCTGCTACGCGCATGGCATGACTGTTGCTCTTAAAGGTCCACAAAAGCCCTAACATTGAGGAACAACACGCAATGCCGCCTTCCCTCGAACTACGTACCAAGCAAAGTCTTGCGCTCACGCCGCGCCTCCAGCAATCGGTTCGTCTGCTGCAACTTTCGTCGCTCGAGTTCCAGCAGGAATTGCGCAACGCCCTGGATACAAACCCCTTCCTCGAATACGACGAGACGCAAGCGGAAGACAACGCGCTCTCTACTGATAACGGCAACTCCATGGGCGATACGCCCATGACAAGCGATCAGAACGCGCCCGTCGATGTGCCGATGGCCGCAGAGAGCAACGCCGATGTTGGGGACAACAGCGACTCACAGTCGCATGAGGACTCGATGAACGAGTTCTCGTCCGATCCGTTCGGCCGGACCTCCACCCGCAATAACGGCGACGGCGAAGGCTCCGACCCGGCCGACTGGGTTCGCATCGAACCCTCGCTGCATGAAACGCTGCACGATACGCTACGGCTCTATCCGATCAACGATCGCGACCGCGCGGTGGCGCAGCTCATCATCGAAGCCCTTGATGACGATGGTTATCTGCGTCAGGACTTGCAGGAGTTGTCGGAGCTGGTGGATATCGAGCCGGCGTTGTCCGAGGACGAATTGAATATTGCGTTGAAGCTCGTGCAATCGCTCGACAAGCCGGGCGTCGGCGCGCGTACCTTGTCCGAATGCTTGTCGCTGCAACTCGAGGCATTGTGTCGGGAAACACCGGGACGCGAAGTCGCGCTCGAGATCGTCGCCCATCATCTGGAACGGCTCGCGCGACGTGAGCAGGCCGAGTTGCAAAAGAAGATCGGCTGCAGCGCGGAAGAACTGCGCATCGCCTGCGCGCTCGTGCGCAAACTCGATCCCAAGCCGGGCGCGAACTACGGCGCGGCGGAAGACAACTACGTCGTGCCCGACGTGATCGTGCGCCAGGTCAAGAAGAACTGGGTCGTGACGATCAACCCGGCCGTGTTGCCCCGCGCGCGCATTCATCGCATGTACGCCGAATTGTTCGCGCAGTCGGCGGGCGCAAGCCGCTCGCCACTTGCTCAACAGTTGCAGGAAGCACGCTGGCTGATCCGTAACGCGCAACAACGCTTCACGACGATTCAGCGCGTGGCGGAATGCATCGTGTCGCATCAGAAAGCGTTCTTCGACTATGGGGAAATCGCGTTGAAACCGCTGGTGCTGCGCGATGTCGCCGATGAACTCGAACTCCACGAATCGACCATTTCCCGCGCGACGGGCAACAAGTACATGTCCACGCCACGCGGTATCTTCGAGTTCAAGCACTTCTTCCCGCGCGAACTCAGCACCGAAAGCGGCGGTACGTGCTCGGCCGCCGCCGTGCGAGCCTTGCTGAAGGAAATGATCGCGAAGGAGAACAGCAGCGATCCGCTGTCCGATGTGAGCCTCGCCAAGATGCTCGCGGATCAGGGGGTGATCGTTGCGCGCCGGACGGTGGCGAAGTATCGCCATCTGATGAAGGTGCCGCCGGCGGAATTGCGTCGGGCTTGATGATTTTATTGTTGCCTGAAAACAAGCGCACCTGAGAAATCCTGGGGCGCTTTTTATCGCCAGCCGGAGAGTCGTTGCGTGCGTCTGCGCGCGGCCATCGCCGAGACTTCCGCGCCCAGCAGGAACACCGCCGCCGAGTAGTACAGCCACATCAGGATGACCGCGAGCGACCCCGCGGCGCCGAAGGTGTTCGCCATGCCCGCGTGCTGCAGGTAGAACGCAAACAGCCGTTTTCCGCATTCGAACAACAACGCCGCGGTCAGTGCACCGAGCGCGGCATCGCGCCATTTCATGCGCGTGCTGGGCAGGAATTTGAGCAACACTGCGAAGGCCAGCACCATCATCAGCAAGGAGATGGCTCTTTGCGCCAGCGCGGCGATCAGGAAAGACGGGCCGCTCGTGCCCAGCACCCATTGACCGACGATGACCACAAGGGCGTCGAGTACGAGCAACGCGACAATCAGCAAGGCCGCGCCCAGGACGAACGCGAAGGAGATCGCGCGGACTCGCAGTATTGCCAGGATGCTTTCCCGAGTACCCGCGACGGGCGCCGGCCAGATGACGTTGAGTGCTGTGTGGAGCGATGAAAAGGTCGCCGATGCCCCCACCAGCACGCCCACGCCCGATACGATCGCAGTGCTCCTCGCGATGTCCGCATGCCATGCGTTGGCAACGATCGCTTCCAGGCTGTGGGCCGCGTCCGCGCCCACTACGTCAGCTATTTCGCCGAACAGACGCCCCTGGACCGCATCCGCGCCGAAGAAAATGCTCGCCACGGCGATGATGATCACCAGGGTCGGGGCTAGCGAGAAAGCCGCAAAAAACGCGATCGACGCCGAAAACATGACGCAGTGGTCCTGCGACCATTGGACGATCGGGTCTTGGATCCAGGACCAGAAGGATTTCAGTCTTCTGTCTTTTGCTGCTGTGTTCAAGGCGTGGCGCTCCCGCAAGTTTTGCTTTTCTTGCGATGGTAGCGCGGATTTCGGGTTTTCCCTCGGCCTGCGGGTTTGCAGCGGCAGTTTTGTTCATTTACTTAGTATTTCTTACTTTATGGCTCCCCCGGTCCTATCTGTCCACTTAACAAAAAACCCCGCGGCGTTTTATCGGCGCGGGGCTGGATTCGTCTTACGTGCGCAACTCGATACTTAGCTCGAAACGCGGGCGGGGCGTTTCGCCGCCGTCACCTGGCTCACCGCTTTCTTAGTCACCGATGCCGCCGTCGCCACGCTTCGCAAATCGGTCAGGAACGAATCGCGCCACACCGATAAATTGTTCTCGCGCAACGGCGCCATCATGTCCGTATGACGCGCCTGACGCTCCGCGAGAGGCATCGACAACGCCCGCTCCAGCGCCTCCGACATCTGCGATAAATCGAACGGATTGACCACCAGCGCACCCGGCAATTGATCCGCCGCGCCCGCGAACTGCGACAGCACAAGCGCCCCCGGATCGGCCGGATCCTGCGACGCCACATATTCCTTCGCCACCAGGTTCATCCCATCGCGCAACGGCGTGACGTACCCGACCTGCGACAACCGGAACAACGCCATCAGCAGACTGCGATCGTACTTGCGGTTGAGATACTGGATCGGTGTCCAGTCAAGCTGCGCAAAACGACCGTTGATACGCCCCGCTTCGCCTTCCAGGTTCTGCCGGATGCGCTGATACGTCTGAACATCGGAACGCGTTGGCGGCGCGATCTGCACCATCGATACCCGCCCATGCCATCCCGGCGCATGTAGCAGCAGACGCTCGAACGCCTGGAACCGCTCGGCAAGCCCTTTCGAATAATCGAGCCGGTCCACGCTCATGATCAACTTGCGCCCGCGCAAACTGTCGCGCAGGCTTTTCACCGGCTTGCGATTCGAAAATTGCTCGGCGGTCTTCGCAATGGCATCCGGATAAATGCCGATAGGATACGCACCGACCTTCAACATGTGTCCATGCGCTTGCAGCATCCCGTCTTCGCTGAGATGCCCCAGGTGCCCGCGTTCGATGTAATCGACAAACGACTGTTTGTCCGCCTCGGTCTGGAAACCCACGATGTCGTAACTGCACATCGCCTTGATCAACTCCTCGTGCGGTGGCACCGTACGCAGGATTTCAGGCACCGGAAATGGGATGTGCAGGAAAAAGCCGATGGGATTCTTGATGCCCGCCGCCCGGCATTCCTGCGCAAACGGCAGCAAGTGATAGTCGTGGACCCAGATGATGTCGTCGGGTTCGAGCAGCGGTTTGAGCTGTCTCGCCAGCGCCTCGTTCACCCGCGCGTAACCGGCATATTCCTCACGATCAAACCGCGACAGGTCGTTGCGGTAGTGAAATGTCGGCCATAACGTGGCGTTGGAAAAGCCGCGGTAGTACTGGTCGTAATCGCGCCGGGTCAGCCCCACGGTCGCATACGTCACGTTGCCGCGTTTCTCGATGACCGGCGCCGATGCCTCACCCACAATCTCGCCGCTCCAGCCGAACCACACACCGCCTGTCTCCTTCAGCGCGTCAAGGACACCGATCGCCAAACCACCTGCAGCAGGTTTGCCTTCCTGGATCGGCGCGACGCGATTCGATACCACGATCAATCTGCTCATTACAGCTTCACCTCATCAGTTGTCGTTGCTCGTTCGAATTGACCGGCTTACCAACGCAAGACACATGCCTTTTTTACAATTTGGAAAATAAAAATTGTGTGTAAATGTGACAAACGAACGAAAACGAGCGGTTATAGCGCGCCACGCAGAAGATTTTCATGGTGGCGCGCATCGCATAAGACGGCTGGATCGACGTGATTCAGGCGTCCTGTTCTGACCCGAGATCCCGTTGATAGTCGATTCCTTCCTTCCGTATGCCGCCCTGGTTGTGGTCGCCGTCCGGCGGCACGCCCGGTGCCGGGCGGTTCTGTCCGGCGGGATCGTGCGGCGGTTGCAGGTTGCCTGGATTGGCCGGATTACCTGATTCTGCGACGGCGTCGGGCGGGGTCATTTTGGCTGGATCGGGCCGCGCTTCACGCTTCGATGAATGGCGTGCTGAACGGCGGAGTGCGGGGTGCCTCATGGATGCCTCCAGAAAAGAAGGCCGTCGGAGAACAGGTTCGGCGGCGGATTACCAACAAAATCCAGCAAAAACAACCGCAAACATCACATCTATCCGGTCACTCTTGCGTAATGCGTTGTAATGCCTACAGCATCGATGGAAATATGTTCAAAACCTCTGCGGGCCGGCGAATTGACAAGGCCCGGTGAAAAAATCGACTTCAATGCAACGTGCCCGAGGAGTGCGGCGTTTCATTCGGCCCCGGAGGCGGATCGCCAATCGGTTGACTCGGCGGCGACGGCGGCTCGCGTGTCGGATCCGGAATCGTGTCGGGTGGCTCCTGCGGGTCGGGCGGCTGCGGCATGTCGGGATTGAACGGCGGGTCGGGCGGCTGCGGTGTTTGCGCGTGGACCGGCATGAAGCATGACGTGAAGCACGACGTGCGGGACCGGCGTTGAAGCGAGGCGAGATCGGTCATGGCGGGCTCCCTGGATCTTATGATGATGACACTCGTCCGGATCTGTGGCGCAGCGGCCAGTCCGGCCAAGGACTCTCGAGATTGGCTCGATGCCTGCAAGATGCCGGACCTCGCACGAGCCAAGCCATTCAGTCGCAGCAAGGGCCATGCCCCGAGTTCAGGTACTGCTCGCATCAACCCACGGGCCTTTTAACATTATCGGCGCTGCATTCGCGGGCGCCAATGAAAAACGCCCGTCCAAAGCAGACATCTTTCGATGTCCCAATGACACGGGCGTTTGACTCACCTACTGCTCATTACCGGACGTTATGCCGGCTTGAAAACCCTGAGCCCTAGTCCTAGTATCAGCGGCTGCCGGTACCGGCGTCGCCTACTTCGCTGGCTTCGCTTTCCGCCGCCTTGTTCGCGGCGTCATCGCCGTATTCGACCAGCCGGTTATACAGCGTCTTCAGGCTGATGCCGAGGATCTCCGCTGCCCGCGTCTTCACGCCGCCGCACTGTTCGAGCGTGGCAAGGATCAACTGACGATCCGCTTCAGCGAGCGACGTGCCGAATGGGATCGTGACCGCGGTTCCCGCCGATGGCTTCGCCAGCGAGATCTGCAACGGCACGGTCGCGGTACTGTCGGACTCGGCGCCCGACATGATGTACGCGCGCTGCACGTAGTTCTTCAGCTCGCGCACATTACCCGGCCACGGGTACGACGCAAGCATGTCGCGCACCGAGGGCGGAAACGTCTTCTTGGTGTTGTAGCGTGAATTGAGTTCATCGAGGAACGCCTGGCCCAGCAACTCCACGTCCGCGCCACGATCGCGCAACGGCGGCAGGTTGATCGGGAACACGTTGAGCCGGTGATACAAGTCGAGCCGCAACTTGCCTTCGAGTACGGCCTGCTCCGGATCGCGGTTGGTCGCGGCGATCAGGCGCACGTCGGTCTCGAATTCTTTCGTCGTACCGACCCGCATGAACATGCCGGTCTCGAGCACGCGCAGGAGTTTCACCTGCAATTCGATCGGCATCTCGGTGATTTCATCGAGGAATAGCGTGCCGCCGTTCGCGCGTTCGAAGTAGCCCTTGTGCTGACGATCCGCACCGGTGAACGAGCCGCGCTCATGCCCGAACATCTCCGATTCAATCAGGTTCGGCGAGATCGCTCCGCAGTTCACCGCGATAAACGAATGTTTGCGGCGCAGGCTCAGCTCGTGAAGCGTCTGCGCAGCGACTTCCTTGCCGGTACCCGATTCGCCGATCAACAAGACCGACGCCGCAGTAGGCGCCACCCGGCCGATCTGGTCGTAGACCGTTTGCATGGCAGGAGAATTGCCAAGCATCAGACCGAAGCGGCCCATGCGGCGCAGCTCGCCGCGCAACGTGCCGATCTCGGCCTTGAGGTCGCCGGGACGCGGCAGTCGGCTCAGGATCGCCTTGACGCGCTGCATGTTGATGGGTTTGACGAGATAATCCGTCGCGCCCATCTTCAGCGCATTGACCGCCGACTCCACTGTCGCGTGTCCGGTGATGACGATGATTTCCACGCCGGATCGGGGATCGAGATCCTCGAACAGATCGACGCCCGAACCGTCGGGCAATTTGAGGTCCGTGAATACAACGTCCGGTGTCTGGCGCACAAGCTGAATCCGCGCTTCGCGCAGATCGCCCGCTGTGGCTGTCGTCAGTCCGTCTTCGCCGATGATCGCGGCTAGTGCCTCGCGGGTACTGGGATCGTCATCGACAATCAATACGTGTGGCATGCGTCTCGAATTTATCCAAAGCGTTGAGGGTCACACGACGCAGAAGGCGTCGCGGAGGTCTCTGGGACGGCGCTAAAAGAACTGCACGCCGCCAGGCTGAATGCGTACCGAGAGAAACTCAAGTACGCCGAAAGATGAAAGACTTTCCGGTTTCGCGAATGGCGCCTGACTGCATCGCGCAATTATTGCCATTTAGCAAAATTATTACTGTGGGTTGGTCGATTATAAGGCTTTATCAAAATGAAACGCACGCCAACGCGTGCGTTTCGAATAGTCCGCTCACGTCATGCGCCGCGTACTCACCCCATCTTCAGGCGTCGCAATTCGAGCCGGCAAACTCGTATGAATATCAGCTATGCGGAAAGTGCCACGCCTCGGGCGTGCCACCCAGCGCGCCATTGCCCTGGCCGTTCGACGGCCTGACCGGCGACACAGGCGTGGCAGCCGATGCGCTCGCCGGCGTGACGACCTTGCCGCCCTCGCCCTCCCAGCGGTGGAGTTCACGCACTCCGCGTTTTGAAGCGTCGCGTTGTGATTGCGCCCAGCGCCAGGCAAGCACGCTGCCTATCGCGAACAACGCACCGAACAGGCCGAATTTGGGTCGTGCCATTGTGTTTCCTCCGTTTATCACGGTGATCGCGGTGATCGCGTTTGTCGCCATCGTCGCGGTTATCGCGAAACCAGAATGCCCGCCAGGAAGCCGATGCCCGCCGCAATGCCCAGCGCCTGCCACGGGTTGTCGCGCGTGTATTGCACGGTGCCGTCCAGACTCGCGCGATACCGCTCCTGCGCAGTGGATTGCGCTGCTTCGAGCGCGTTGCGCGCTGCATCGACGTGCTCTCGCAAGCGCGTACGCAACGCGTCGACACCTTCAGCAGGCAGCGACGCGCTCAGCCTCACGAGCTCTTCCGAATCGTTCAGCAAGACCTTGATGTCTTCGATGATCTTCTGCCTGCCCAGCGACATCTGGACAGTGGTTTGACTCATGCTCATGTTATGAAACCCCTTGCCATTGACTATCGTTGACTGCCATTAACATCTGACGAATGTACCACCTGCTGCGAGCGCCGCAGTCGCATGGCGCGCAGCATGCCGCCGAGCACCAGCACGCCACCCAGCGCTCCAAACACCGCACTCGTAAAACCCGCTGCGTGTGCCAGCGTCGGTGTACCGGCAGCGCACGCCATCACCACGCCCATCAGCGCAGTCACCAGCGCAACCGCGGCCCAGTGATAAATGTTGATCGGTTCAGCCGAGAGGAGTTCCGGACGCTCGGCTGCGCGCTGCGGCGCGCGGACCCGGCGGACGGGGCGCATGCGCTGTTGCACGGGAATGTCGAAATGAAGGGAATCTTCCATGGCTTCTTGCCGGTTACCGGCCGTTTTATTGCAGATGCCACCCCTCTTCGCAGGTTTCGTGCCATCCCGGTCAAGCAAGGTCGGCCGGGGGCTCTATTCGTTGGTGTATTGACAAGCAGAGTAGCGGGATGACGCGTCGAACGCGTAACTATTACGTCCGTCGCAGGCAATTTTCAGGCGGTATCGGTGAAGCTTTCCGGCTCGCGGCTATCGATTTTCAGCTACGCGCTTATTCGTATGCTTATTCGTTATTTAATTACGCGACAAAGCTCAAAGCCCACGCAAAGCACATTGCCGCTGAGTCGTTACGAATGGTTAAATACGGTTTATGAGATAAGCCGCATGCACGCACCGGCCACCGAAACAGCCGCACCGGTGCCTGTGGAACGATGCTTCGCCCACCCGAGCGGCAGTGAACACCCGGCCTGGCGTCCGACGTGGCGATGACCGGTTCGACCCTGCGGCGCCGCCTTGTCTTCCGCCGACTGCCGACCTGTCGCCCGAACAACATTTGCAGGACAAAAGACTCATGGCGTCAACCGATCTGGACTCGCCGGCCGTCGCCTCCGGCGACACGCCATCGCAGAAAAAACGCAGTGCAGGTGAAATCGCCGGGCTGAAGTCGTACGGACTTCTGTACGGATCGTCGCCCGTGATGATGGAGCTTTACTCGCAGATCGAACGCGTGGCCGCCACCGATGCCACCGCGTTGATCATCGGTGAATCGGGGACAGGCAAGGAGTTGATTGCCCGCACGATCCACGACAAGAGCGCGCGCCGGGAAGCTCCGTTCGTCGCGGTGAATTGCGGCGCGATCCCCGACAACCTGATCGAACCCGAACTCTTCGGCCACGAGAAAGGCAGCTTCACGGGCGCCGTGCAGGGACGCCTGGGTTACTTCGAGCATGCGAACGGCGGCACGCTGTTCCTCGACGAAGTGACGGAGATGTCGCCGGTACGCCAGGTCAAGTTGCTGCGCGCGCTTGAAACAGGAACGTTCTTTCGCGTGGGCGGCAATGACCTGATTCACTCGGATGTCCGCGTGATCGCGGCGACCAATCGCGACCCTATCGTGGCAGTCAAAGAGAACGGCTTGCGCGAAGACCTGATGTATCGGCTCGCCGTATTTCCGTTGCGCGCGCCGCCTCTGCGTGAACGCGATACCGACCGCGAATTTCTCGCGCAGCACTTTCTCGCCGAGATGAACGCGCAGGAAGGGACGAACAAGTCCTTCAGCAAACGCGCGTTGGACATGCTGCGTACGTACTCATGGCCGGGCAACGTGCGTGAGTTGAAGAACACGGTGTATCGCGCGTTCATTCTTGCCGAGAAAACGGTGGAAATCGCGCATCCGCATCTGACGTCGCGGGTTAAAAAGCCGGTCACCCAAGGCGATGCGATGAACGTATGGGTCGGCACGCCGCTCGCCGATGCGCAGAAGCAAATCATCCTCGGCACGCTCAAGCATTGCGGTGGAGACAAACGACGCGCCGCCAAGGCGCTCGGCGTGAGCCTCAAGACTCTGTACAACCGCCTCGGTATTTACGAGAACGAAGGCGGCGAGGCGGATTCACCGACTTCGACGGGTGCTGAGGGCTAAGTTTTTTACCAGTCGATGGGTCCTTATGCGACTCATCGACGACTCGCGACGATTCGCGAGCGACCCAAATTGTCACGCCAGTTTTTCATTCTCCGCACTACGTTCCCCGCATTTGCAATTTCTTGCAAATTTCTTTGCCCTTCATTTCGCTGTGTCATTCAAAATGCGCGGGCGCTCCGATTGCTTAGTGTTCCTTCAGTGCGCACAAGCAAGCCGGCTGCCGTCATCGAAAGAATAAGGAAAGGCGAGGAAGGTACAGCACATGCAGAAATTGATTCACCGGCGTCCCCCCAACGCCGTCGCACTGGCAACGCTCCTGATCGGAGCGCTCGCATGCTCCACCCTTTCAGGCTGTAACTCCCTCTATAGCGAAGGCGCCACGGCAGGCGCCGGTATTGCCGGCGCGGCCATCGCAGGCAGTGTCACCAGGAACGCCGCGGTGGCGACCGGTATCGGCCTGGGCGCCGTGGCAGCAGCCCGCGCCGGCGTGCAGTACAGCCAGCGCGTGATGCACACCTATACACAGGACAGGATCGCTGGCGCGGCCGGGCCGCTTGCCGTTGGTGCAGTGGCAACGTGGGCCGCGGTGCATTCCGTGCCTATCGAACCGGATGAGAAAGGTCGCGTGACGGTCAGCCGGACCATCAGCACCGGCACGCTCGACTGCAAGGAAATCGTCTTCTCCGTCGATACCGACGCCACCAAGGATCAACCCGCCGACAGCGGTTTCTATGTAGCCTCCATCTGCCGTGACGGCCAGACCTGGAAGTGGGCGTCGGCGGAACCTGCTACGCCGCGCTGGGGCGCGCTGCAATGAGGCCCGGCCTCGGTTTGATGCTCGTGGCCGGCGTCGCCGCGAGCTGCGTCTTCATGAGCGGCTGCGGGTCGATTGGCGCCGCGGCCGGCGCGGCAGCGGGCGTTTCAACGGGCGTGGTCACCAGCAATCCTGCGATTGGCTTCGGCGTCGGTATCGCGGTCCAGGCTGCCACCGACGAAGCCGTCCAGCGCCTGATGAAACGCCTGCACAGCGACCAGCAGATCGCGATAGCGACCACCGCCGGCGATATCCCCATCGGCGATACGAAACCGTGGAGCGTGAAGCACACGCTGCCGGTGGAGAACGGTCACGGCGACGTGCGCGTGTTGCGCGAGTTCAGCAGTGCGCTGGCCACGTGCCGGGAGTTTGCATTCTCGGTCGCCGACGGCGATAAACCCGATGCGCATCACGACTGGTTCCTCGCCCAGGCGTGCAAGGGCAATAACAGTAGCGGCTGGAAATGGGCATCGGCGGAACCGGCTGTGGAGCGCTGGGGCAATCTGCAGTAGTAACCGGCGTAACCGGCGGGTTGACGCTTCGAGGGCGCTTCACCAGCGCCAGCGCACCCCTGCGTCCCCGCCCACTGTCGTGCGACGCGCGCCGTTCACGTTCATCGCGTAATGCACGTTCACGAATACGCTGCCCCGCGCCGTCACGTTCACGGCCACCCCGGCCGTGACGTCGGCAATCGTCGCGGATGATAACGCCGGGATCACCGTCGTACCGCCAAACGTCACGTGGCTCGTGGCATTGAAGTAACGCCAGAGATTCACGCGTGCATAGGGCTGCCAGATCGCGCCCAGCCCTTCCATCCGGCTCGTCAGACGCACGCCGAGGCGGGCAGCGAGGGTGCTGGGGTTATCAAAGGCGACGGTCGAAATACCGTCGTTGAGGTCGTCGATGGCCACGTGCTGCCAGATCACCTGGGCCTGCGGTTCGATGCTCAATCCAGCCGGCAATGAGAACGGCAAGCCAGCTTCGATGGATCCTGCTATCGACCGGCCATGGGTGGTTGGGCTGACCCCATCGTTCGATGACGGTTTGATCGTCAATGTGCTGCCGATCACCATGGTGTCGGTGTACCAGCCACCCGCGCCGATAAACGTCCAGTACGCGCCGAGGCTGGCAGCGTCGACACTCAGGCTGCCCGCCTGCACAGAGGGCTGGCCGAGCGCGAAACCGCTCACATCGCCTGACACGCGCGCTGCGCCGAGCAGAAAACCAGTGTGATTCCGATGCCCGTCAGCGGCGGTATCGGCGTAAAGGTCCTGACCGATTTGCGTGCCGCCGGCCGCACCGTTGAAATGCGGATCGACGCCCGTGTCGCTGCTCGTGATCGTCCGATTGCCCCAGATGCGGCTCCACNCAGCAGGCAGCGCGCCAGCCTCGTTTAGCTGCGATTGCGCGCCCTGGCGATCGTGAAAGGTGCCGATCTGTTCGATGCCAAGTTCGCGCGTAATCGACGGGATCTCGGCGTAGAGCGGCACTTCGATGCGGTAGAGGGGCATCGGTGGTGCGGCTGTTGGGAGCGCCTGTGGTTGTTGGGGCGTGGTTGGTATCGGCGGCGGTGGCGGTGGCGGTGGCGGCGTGACACTC
>JGI12635J15846_10001146_pt1 | contig 23190 bp, 17 predicted proteins | sample BlaSpr_A8_OM2_M2_FD_15846 | JGI IMG/M metagenome (IMG submission 15846) | reverse complement strand
CGTATGAGTTACAGAGCTTCGGTTCTCCACCAACTCTGGACGAAACACGGTGAGAAAAACACTGCACGGGAGTTTTGTGTCTTGACAACGCCTTCGCTCTTATCGAAGGCCACCCCGAAGAGGTTCTTCAGGCCGGGCTAAAAGACTTGCTGGAAGCCGACGTTGACGATGTCGCGGAATTTGGGCGTGCCTGGAGGCAGCTTGGAGAGATCCAGGAAATCGGTGTCGAACGCATAGTTACGCGTCGGAGGAGAATAGACCGTGCCGCAGCACTTGAAAACGCCGGTGGCATACTGCGAATAGAATAAGCTAACCATCGAACCGCGATAGTTGAGAGTGGCAGCGCCCCAATTTTCCAGGTAGCGCAAGAAGTTGTGAACGCCGCCGTCGGTGCCAAAATCCTGAGGGACGCCGGCGAAACCGGGCTGGGGGAAATTGATGTTCTTGCCGGTGGCGATGGCCACACGGTAATAGCTGGTGGTTGCGGTGCGGCCAGCGACGGTGGCGGGACTGGTGAAGCTGCTCAGATCGCTCCAACTGTTGGAGAGCAGCGTGACCGTATCGCCCATGACCGCAGCTTCGGAGTGCGGATCGCCAAAGCCTGCGTTGTTCGCATTGTAGTTCCCCAAGACATAGGCAGGTTCTTCCGCTGTCACGGTAAAGCCACCCAGGCCGTTGTCGGGGCGAACCGGCAGACTTCCGAGGCTGCCGTTCACGAGGCGCACGCCATGGCGCGGACCGGAGACCCAATTCGGGCGGGCAACGTTCACACAACTTACGGCCGTGTTGGGGAGACTGCCTGGTTGGGCCACGCCAAATCCCAAGCCCATATAATTCGCGGAGTAGATGTCGAGAATACCGTTTCCATTTACATCTTCCCCGGCATTCAGCGTCTGGTCCGGATTGCCGGCGACGTTCCCAGGATTGATCACATCTTCATAGCCGTACTCGCCGTTTTTCACGCCAGCCTTGGGACTTGCAACCATGCCGCGGCGATCCGAAATGTAGAGGATGTAGCCGTTTTGGGAAGTAAATTCGGTGGCCCCGCCGGTGGCTCCAATAGCTCCCGTCAGCCATCGCTTGAGATTGTTGACATCAATTTCCACCAGATTAAGAACGCCGCCGATACTGCAGTTCGGGGTGACGCGCTGATTCTCTCGAAATTCGCCCTCGCGGGTTTCGTACATATTGATGGGGTACCAATTATTGCGCGTGGCCGGCCCGGTGATGACGCTATTCGTGCCGCCATCTGTCACCAACTCCCCGGGTGTGGGCTTGTTGTTGCCAAGGCGGTCGGCGGCTTGCATCTGGAGCAGCAAAATGGCATTCGGATGAACGGTATTAGGCACACCGGTGGCGGGAGGATTTGCACCGCGGGCGAAGCCCAACTGCAGCCATTCCTGAGTGACGGGGAGGAAGGCGCCACCGTTCTGACGAATCTCGACGCGGAGATACCCGTCGAGGAGATTCCAAGGTTGGACGACGGTGGTTATACCGGCGACAGTAGTGGAGGTCGGGGTCAAGAGCGGGGCAGTCGCAGGAACCAGGGTGGTTTTCCCAGCGGGAGGGGTTGTGGGGACGGTTGCCCAATTGAGTTCGCCTCCGGGACCTACGCTGGTCGTGGTGACTCCGGCTTTGGTGGTGACCGTTGTTCTTACAGCTTCAGCAAAAAATGTATTCCCAACTCCTGCCACTGGTACGCCGAGTGTATAATCCGGCGTCGCTCCGCTGGTCTTCAGGTTTGCCAGCCGGATATTTTGCGGGTCGCCCGTACCGCCCGGCAACTCCGCTGGATCGTCCGTAAGCAAGACGCGAATCTGCGCTTGATTGTAAAGGCGAGATTCGCCAACCAGGGAAGTGGGGACTTCGCCCGGGAGGGGGCGCCGGACAATTTCGATGGGGCCAACGCCGGGCTGCACGAAGGACAAGGTGAGTTTCTTCGCACCGGTGGTGCCGCTCAGGATCTGGCCTGCGTAGGTTGAAGTGGAAAGGGTATTCCAAATAGGATTTACGCTACCTGTTCCGCCGGGAGAATAGGTCGGCGTGGGGCCTCCTATAGAGCTACCGTCATTCGGATTGACTGTCAGATTCCGGCAAGCCGGCGCTGCGCCGTCGCAGCCATTCGGCGCGGTTGGGACTAAAACGTTTCCCGTGCGTCCCTGGGCGGTGGTACTGGCGCCGTTTGCCAACTGGTCGCGCACCACGTCTCCAGCGGCGCGCATCGGGCTGTGGAAGGTGAGCGTGGCGCCGCCTCCTTCCGCCAGGAATAGGTTTCCATTGGTTTGCACGCGGCCCGCAAAATCAAAATTTGGGCCTGGAAAATAACTCAGATCGCTATCGGAGAACACGCCGAACTGAAAGACAGGGATTTCCGCGACTTCGACGCTGCGAATCAAGCGGGCTTCATCCCCTGCCTGGCTATCGGCCGTGACCTGCAGACTCATGCGAACAATTCCTGCCTGCAATCCACTATTGGGACCGCTACTGATGGTCTGAACGTTAGTGGGCGGGGCGACGCAGCCTCCACCGACGGCAGGCACATTGAAGACGTACTCGGGATAGGTGCTGCCGACAGCGGATTGCGGCGGCGGCGTAGCCTGGAGCTTGGCGATGTCGCAATTAGTGGGCGCGGCAATTTGTGTATAGAGAAGGGAAAGATCGGACATCATCTTTTCCATTCCAGCTTCCGCCCCATAGTACGCAGCAGTGTTTCCCGAATCGGCGGCTTGCAGGTGCTGCTCGTGGTTAACTTTGTAGACGAGAGCCACAGCCATGGCTGACATCATGGCGAGCATGAGCAGGACAGTGACGAGGGCGACTCCCCTTTGAGACCTGGGCACGATTCCGGCAAACAAAGTGGTTTTCATGAAAGCCTTCTTCTCCCGTCCAGATTCCTAGTTATATCTGTCGCGGAAACTGAGATTTCTCGGACCGATCGAAGTCGTTAAATTGATTCGAAGAAAGTCCCCGGTCGCTTCCCTGCGGACGGCCCTGGCTGTAACGCTGATATTGACCTTGCGAATCTGATTCGGCTGGGAAACCGGGGGAACGCCAGTGACGGCGTTCAGCGAATTGGCCGTTAAGGCGCTGGTTATTGGATCCACGATGTCATAAGTGAACTTCAAGTCTTCAATGTGTTCGGCTATCGGCACCGGAGGATGGGTGCCAATTTGACGCATGATTCGCGCGTCTGGTCCGTTGGGTCCCACGAAGGGTTGAATGAAATAAGTAACCATGATGAGGCGGGAAACTTGCGTTGCAGGATAGATCAAGGGATTGGAACCCGGAGTCGCGAGGGCTTTGACGTTCCCCGAGGGGGCGGCTACTTGATTGATATTCAGAGGATCCGCGCCGAAAAAGATGGTCTGGCCGGCAACTGCGGTGACAACGCCAACAGCGGAGCCGTAAGCATTTTGCAGCAACATGACATCACCCGGGGTGATGCCGACGTTGGGATCTGTGGGCGCCGGAGCGGTCGCGGCAGGCATGGTGACGTTGCCGCCATTCGCGGCAATCGTAGCAGCCTGAACCGCCGACCAATTTAAAGTGGGGTCCACATACACCACTTTGATCGCGTCGCTCGGCTCGGAAACAGTGGGTCCGATAGCGTTACCGGGGGTGACTTTATAGAGCAGACCTTGCGTAAACGGGACGTCGCCGCCGGTATAGCATTGGGTGGTATCACAGGCAAAATTTGGATTGATACCGCCAGCAAGGAGGGAAGGGATGGGAATCCCGTTCAATGGGACGCCCGTGCCAGCTTGCGAAAGATCGCGGGTGATCTGACTTAGGGCGGCGCGGGCTTCGGTTTGTATATCCGAATACTTCAGCGAACGTGTGGACGATTGCGCGGAGCTTGTGAACAGCAAAATAGCTCCACCGATAATGATTACGGTGACCGCCATGGTCATCAACAGCTCGATCATCGTGAAACCCAGCTCGGGTCGCTTTGGAGAATGGTGCATAGATGCCCTCTTACTGAAACCGCGAGATGTAACCAGTGACGGTGTAATTGCGGGTACCGCGTCCCGGAGAGGTCACCTGCACGGTCACGGTTATTTGCCTGATGTCGGGACTGATGTTTCCGGTGGAATCGATCAAAGGTTGAATGAGAATCTGGCGCTGGAAATTATTCAGGGGAATGAATTGGTCATCCGCGGTCCCTATGATGCCATCGGGTCCCGGGAGCACCTGGCGGTCCAGGATGCTCGTTTGCCCGGCCGTTCCGACGATGCCGTTCGGGCCGGCGAGGAAAAGCGGCTGAAAACCACCGAGGAAAATGCCCCCATTATTGGTGTTCTGGATACCCGCAAAGCCGATCGTGCCGTCGTTGCGCGCGCTGTAGACCGCCTCCAACGCTTCGCGGGCCTTCTGTTTTGCGATAAGGTCCTCACGCGTGTATTGAAGAAAGGTCAGCGACTGCGCGAAAAGCCCCGCGAGTGCGGCCAGGCCAACAATAAGAATCACCGCGGAGATCATCGCTTCGATCAAACCGAAACCGATTTGGCGAGTTGGGACTGGCGTTGTGGCCGGTCTGAGAAGTGCTCTCACTGGGCCCATCCTATGGCTCCGCTGACCCGTGACAGGGTCCAATTCTTGGTGCGGCCCGTGGAGCCATAAAGGGATACCGCCCTGCTGGAGAAAAGATCATTCGGCACGGCGAGGTAGACGACTCCATCGTTTAGCCGGTTCCCTGCATCGAGCGCTCTCCCGTCGGGCTGAAAGTAAATCTGCGTACCGCCGCCGCCGTTGGCCTGATCAAAATCAATGGCTGTGGCGCCTGCGCCTAAGCGATCGGGTGTGGCCAGCGGGTTGGTCGGGATGCCTGCAACAACCGTGAACTGGACACTCCCGGGAAGGGTGAGGGGCGGCTGTGCCGCCACGAATGCCGGGGCGCTGTCAGTAATCGTTGAGCCGATAACCGCCACGGTTCCGACGTCAACTTGAATCGTATTCGGAGCGGTAAACGTAACGCGATAAATTCGGCGTTCGTCGACAGCTCGTTCATGTGCCCGGCGCATTTCTCCGAGGACTAATTCCATGGCCGCATTGGATCTTGAGGTCTTGATCGAAGGTAGGATGTTGATCAGGGCGCTCGCTGTAACAACGAGGACGACTCCCATCACGAGGACCACTTCCAATAGGGAAAAACCAGCTTCCTGGCGCCGTTTTCCGTGGGGTAGGGTATTTATTAACATACAGAAGCGTCCTCTCCTCACCGGTTCTCCATGCAAGTATCCGAATTGGAAGATTCGATGGCTATAGTACGTCTAGTACATGTATTGGTACCAATACTAGAGTACAGGTGTGATTGGATGGCGGCGTGGTCCTTCAGAATAGCCGGTGGTCCGTGCTGAATATTTTCGAGATTTGGTGATATTTGGAAAGCCAGTAGTTAGAAAACTCGGCGAGAAAGCCGGCGACACGAGGTGTTCACGTTTTCCCCTCTCCCTGAATACTGATTACGGATCGCTGATATTCTCTGCCTACCGAATAACTTGGCCACGCCGTTCAGGCTTTCCCCGTCCAAAGACGCGAGACCTCGGGGAACCTGCGAAGGAGCGGGAATCGGGGTGGCGCCAACTAACTGTCCTATCAATGGCTTATCGGCGGGTTGGGTGCTTCCCTATAACGAACCTTAAAGTATTACTTTGAATGTGGGCGCGCCAACATTTTCCGCGGGAAACGAGGGAGGCGCGGAGGGGGCCGGTTGGGGAGTGCGGCGATGGGAAGATCACCCGCTTTAGACGGAATAGGGCAGGCATGGCCGAAGCCATGCGTGTACATTCGACTGTGAAGGGAAAAAACAAAGGTAATGAAAGAAGTGGAGCCGATGTGACCGGCGGGAGCTGAGTTAACTCTAAGGATGTGTAAGGGAAGGGGCGGTTGTTATCGGGCGGCTGGGGGCTGGCTGCCAGTCACCGGCCATTAGTCACGAGCCTTTAGCCGCAAGACATCGGCCGCCTTCCCCGGTGGCGCGTCTTGCGAGTACATTGGCGCGTTTTGTTAAAGACCCATGGGCCGCCCGGCGCCACAGTTGTTTGCGTAGATTAAATCTGGAGGAACACAGAAATGAGTGAAGCAGCTCGACAGACAGCGAAAGAAGCAACTTCGGGGAAGCCGAAGACCTTCGCGGCGGACGCGTTCGCGGCGGGGAGTCCGACATCGGGATTGGCTGCGCTCAGCATTCCGAGACGCGAGCCTCGCCCGCAGGACGTTCAGATCGAGATTCTTTTTTGCGGCGTGTGCCATTCGGATTTGCACCAGGTGCGCAACGAATGGAAAGAAGTGATGCCGACCGTATACCCCGTGGTGCCGGGGCATGAAATTGTGGGTCGTGTGACGAAGGTGGGCAGCGCGGTGACGAACTTCAAGGCGGGCGACATCGCGGCGGTGGGATGCATGGTGGACTCCTGCCGGCACTGCGCAGCCTGCAAAGCCGGCGAGGAGCAGTATTGCGAGAATTTCATGACGCTGACCTACAACGGCGAGGACAAGATTCTCGGCGGCGTCACGTACGGCGGGTATTCGACCGCCATTGTCGTGGATGAAAAGTACGTGCTGAGCGTACCTAAAGGGCTGGACCCGGCGGGCGCGGCACCGCTGCTGTGCGCAGGCATCACCACGTATTCACCACTGCGCCACTGGAATGTGGGCAAGGGACAAAAGGTGGGCGTGGTGGGCCTGGGCGGGCTAGGACACATGGGCGTGAAGTTTGCACATGCGTTCGGCGCGCACGTGGTGCTATTCACCACTTCGCTAAACAAAACCGCGGACGCGAAGCGGCTGGGCGCCGATGAAGTGGTGATTTCACGGAACAGCGACGAGATGCAGAAGCATGCCGGAAGCTTCGATTTCATTCTCGACACGGTTTCCGCGGACCACGACCTGAACGCGTACCTGCAACTACTGAAGCTGGACGGCACGATGACGCTGGTAGGTGCGCCGGAAAAGCCTGCGCCGGTAAGTGCATTTAACCTGATTATGAAGCGGCGGCGGCTGGCGGGATCGGCCATCGGCGGGATCCGCGAGACGCAGGAGATGCTGGATTTTTGCGGGAAGCACGGGATCACGTCCGATATCGAGTTGATTCCCATCCAGAAGGTCAATGATGCGTATGAGCGGCTGCTGAAGAGCGACGTGAAGTACCGCTTTGTGATTGATATGGCGTCGCTGAAGTAGGCGGCGCGATATAGGTTGAGATTCTTCGGGGCGCGAACGGTGCACCCCCAGGATTACACTTTCTTTTTTGATTGGACGACAGATCAACCTCTCGGCCAAGAGATGCACGTTGGGTTGCGTGCTCAGCCGAAATGAGATTTGGTCGGCCGGGCTTCATGCGCAAAAGCGGGAGCTGATCTCCCGCACTCCAAAAAATTATTTGCCGATGACGAAGAAGGAGCCGGAGTTGTAGCGGCGGGGATTGCTGGAGTCCCAGAAGATGCTCCAGGTGGAGAGCGGTGCTTTGGCCGGGACGCCGCGGGTGTAGAAGATTTGCAGGCCGTCGCGGGACCATTCGGCGGCGCGCAGGTAGGAATCGGCGGGGCCGAGAATGGTGCGGCGCTTCGAGAGAACCTCGTAGAGAAAAAAAGTGGAGTTTAGGCCGACGGAATCCGCGGGCGCGCCTGCGGGTGTCTTCAGATAATAAGCGGAGACGAGCAGCAGGTCGGCGTTGATGGGATTGGGACGAAGGGTGTCGCTGCTCATGATCTGGAAGGATTCACCATAAATTTCTTTGAGGGCGACGGTTTGTGGCGGCCTGTCATCGCTGAGCCAATAGGCGTTTTGCAGGTCGCTGGCGAGGACCGTGGTGGACGAAGTCCAGCCGTGGAGTGCGTCAACGGGTTGCGGAGAATACTGGGCGGCGGTTTCGGGAGCGCTGACCGGGAGGGTCCAAACCTGCCAGATCTTGCCGTCGTACTTTAAGAAAGCGACGCGGGAATCTTCGGGCGACCAGAAGGCGCTGCGGGCGTTGCTGGCGGCGAGATCGCGGGAGCGGCCGGTGTCCCAATCGTAAAGAACGATGGTGCGCTCGGGGCCGGTCTTGGAGTCGGCGCGGGTGTAGAGGAGTTTCTTGCCGTCGTGAGAGACGGCGAGTTCGGAGCCCTCGGGCGCGACGGATCTTTTGATCGCGCTACGGCTGAAAATGACCTTGCCGGTGGCGTCGAGATAGGCGACGGATGTGGGCGGCTGGAAATTGGTGATGGGATCGAGGACGGACTTCTTGTCTTTGTCCTTGTCCTTGTCTTTATCCTTACTTTTATCTTTATCTTTGTTTTTGTCGTCTGGGTCGTCGTCTGGGTCCAGCTGATTCTTTTTGCGGAACTCCGGGAATTTTTCGGGAGCGCTTTGACCGCAGCCGTTGAGCAGGCCGATCTGCGTGTGCTGGACGACCACTTTGAAGGTGTACTTGATGTCGGCCATGCTGTCGGAACAGGATTCACGGGAAAGTTCGACGGCCACGTCGGCGCCGGTGACGGTGTCCTTGGCGTGGTAGAGCCAGGAGACGCCGGGTTCGTCGGGAGCGATTTCGGCGGGATCGAGGACAATCGGCGGGTAGCCGGCGCGGTCGAGGCGCTCCGGGCCTTTCATGCCCAAGCGCAAAGACCAGATTGGCTCGTTGCCGTGGGCGAGGATGAGGATGGGGTAGTGGCGCGAAACGGGGGAGGGGATTGGAGCGTTGGCGGCGGGAGCGGTCTTTGCCGGCGAGTTCGGAGCGGCCTTTTGCGCGGGAATTGGCGCCGGAGTTTGCGCGGAAGCGAGGTTTGCGACGAGCAACGAGCTGCACAGAAATAGAATGCGAGTGAAACTTGACGCGCGCATGCGGAGGGCTCCCAGAAAATACTGTATCAAGAGGCGCCACGGGCGAGCGAGGAGAATGGCGCGGAGTTTTCTGAAAGCAAAGTGCAAGGAGCGAGGGCGCGAGAGGCGCGGGAGAGGAATTTTCCGTCGCGGGTGAGTTTCCGATTCAAGTGGCTATCACTTTTTTGCCTGCCAAATGGCGACAGTCCCCACGACTGGGTTATCCTTCGTAACATGGGCGCGTCGAAAGCCTTTCTCTTGCTGGGCGTACTTTGTGTGGGTCTCACTTCCATTCTCCTCGCGGGCTGTGGCGACCATCAGGAGTCGTTCTATCCCTCCCTTGCCGATGCGGACAAAGCAGAGGCGATTTCGCACGGCTGGATACCAGACGATTTACTTCCCGGAAGTTCTCGAGCAATTCATTCGGTGATAGAAGTTTCCCCGTCGAGGGAGTGGTGTTCCTTTGAGTTTCTCCCTGCGGACTCGCAAAACCTTCGAAAGAATCTTAAGCCGGTTGGTGTGCTGCCATCATCAGTGAAGCGCATACCGAGCCCTGGTGTTTCCTGGTGGCCAGGCTTGCTCAAAGGGAAACTTGACGCGGAGAAGACTCACCGTGCAGGTTTTGACCTTTACGTCGTCGAAAGGCCCGGGACGTCTGTCAGCGAGGAAATCTTTCTCTTCGCAATTGATTGGACCAAGGGACGTGGATTCTTCTACTTGACGAGCGCGCCGGACTCGACCCCCCGCCTAATTTCCGCTAATGGGGCATTCGGAAACTGACCTGCTATCAATTTTCTTGACATGGCGAACAAAAAGCGAAAAAATGGGCGTGCATCGAGGTGAGCCATGCCCCCAGTTCTTCCCCATACGACGCCGCGTTTCGCGATGCGGCGACGCCCCGTTCGACGCCCCGCAACACAACTCCTGCCTTTTAGCCCTGCTGAAGCAAAGCCAGAGGCCGGCGCCCTTGCCCAGGGCGAAGCCGGCTGGCGTAAGGCAAGTCTGGAAAGCCCAACGGCGGATTGCCCCCCGCCGGAATTTCCGACTTCCCATGCGCCACTGGTGGGCATTGCTCGCCTCGCCGCCGAAGCCCCGGCGGCGGACACGAAGCGGAAGTCTCTGGAGAAGCCGGAGTATTTCTTGCTGCCGGTGAAGTCGATTTTGAACAAATGCGATTCGGCGCGGGTGCCGTTTGATTGGACGATCAATCCGTACCGCGGGTGCGAGTTTGCGTGCAAATACTGCTATGCGCGGTACACGCACGAGTACATGGAGATTGACGGCGGGGAGTTTGAGCGGAAGATTTTCGTGAAGCAGGATGCGGGGGTCGTGCTGGCGCGAGACGTTGAGCGGAAGTATTCGCGCGCGTCGAAGGCTTCTGGATACACAAAGGCGGAGCACATCGCGATCGGGACGGCCACGGACCCTTACCAGCCGGCGGAGCGGGAATATGGCGTGACGCGGGCGTGCCTGGAGGAACTGGCGAAGCGGGAAGGACTGAGCGTTTCGATCATCACCAAGTCGAACCAGATTGTGCGGGACATTGAACTTTTGAAGGTGATAGCGGCGAAGTCGGCGCTGACCGTGAATATTACGGTGACCACGCTGAAGCCGCGGCTGGCGCGATTGCTGGAACCGCGAGCGCCGCGGCCGGATTTGCGGCTGGCAGCGGTGAAGGAGTTGCGCGAGGCGGGATTGCATGTGGGGGTTTCGGCTTCCCCGCTGTTGCCGGGGATCACGGATGCAGACGGAGAATTGGAAGGCGTGGCCGCGGCGGCGAAAGAGGCCGGGGCAGAGTGGTTTTGGTCGGGTGTGCTGTTTCTGATGCCCGCGTCGGCGAAGCAGTTTCTGCCGTTCATCGCGGAGAAATTCCCACGGCTGGCGAAGCAGTATCAGGAGTGGTACATGAAGAACGGGTACGCACCGGAGGCCTATCGGAAAAAGGTTTCGGAGCGCGTAGCCCGCATCCGGCAAACGTTTGGATTTGCATCGCGACCGTGGGAAGGTGAACGGCCAAGTTTTTCACAGGCGCAGCTAACGCTGGAATGGGATGCAGGCCACGTGAGCGAGGAAGTGCAGCGAATGCGCTCTTGCTCTGCGGGATAAAGGATCCAAGGGCAAGAAATTAGGAGGAGCTTGCGTCTTTTACACCTTGGTGTGCCATTGCAAGCCGCATGGTAGATCGTCGGAACAATATTCGAGGTGAATGACACGACGGCTCTTGGGCAACTGGCATGCGGACGATGCGTGCAGTAGGAGTGGCCGCATCAGGAGAGCGCCTCCTCTCGGGACCAGGGATGCCGCGGCTTCGGATTTGTCCCACTTTGCAATCTGTTCGGCGGTGAGTCTGCCGTATTTGTGGGAGCCCGGAATCACTCGTAGGGGTCCATTCTGATGGTCGTTGGCATCCAGATGGATTCTTATCGCTAGTATTCCGCGCAGCACATCCTCTCGCGGCTGCACGTTCACTACTCCACCCTTGATTGTCCAGGGACCGAATCCTTGCACTTCGATACTATTTTGAACCGTTATCGTCAGATCCTGGTGCCAAGGGACCTTCCAATTTGATTTTTGTGTCTTATTGAACAAAATTCCTTTGACTGCAAAGCAATTTGGACCAAGCACCGAAGCAACGAGACCGCGCACTTCGCGCGACCGAGCGAGTTCCTGAATGACTGGTTCCCTAAGTAAATTTCGTTGCCCATATTGGGTGTCGTCCAATGATTCACATAGTCGCTTTACTGCCAGTTCGTTAAGGCAGCTCCGGACTAATGCAAAGCCATCACGCTCAAGCGAGCTGGCAACTTCCTCATGATTAAGTGGCGAAGTGGTTTCCATGAATGATTGTTTGACCGTCTTCCTATTTTCACATGCTGTAAATTCACGTTCCAGGGTCACGGGACGATGATGCGGGATTCTTCGCGTTTTAGTTCGTGGGCGTCGGGGAACTGGCCGCGGAGGAATTCGATGAAGCGGCGGGAGCGGGGGCGTCCGTTGGTGCGGAGCAGGCCCATGCGATAGAGGAAGACGAGGAGCTGGAAGATTTCGGAATCCTTGGAGGGGCCAAAGGAGGCTTGCGATTGCGGCTGCTTGGCTTCGGTGAGGAAGGCGGAAAGGGCGTCGTAGAGGCCGCGTTGGAGGGGCGGGACCGGAGGATGTTCATAGACTATTCCGGCGGCTAGCGTTTTGTAGGATTCGGCTAGCGATTGCAGGGCGGCGAGGACGTCGGGGTCGGTGGCGGCGGGTTGCGCTGCACAGAATTTGGCGACGGTGAAGGCGATGGCGGAGAGAAGTTGCGGATGGATGCGGACGAGATCCGGAGCGAGGCGAACGTCGAACAGCGGCGTGTCCGCGGGAGGTTGGCGCGGGTGTTGTTCTTCGTAGCGGTGCGCGGCGACGAGGTAGGCGCAGTCGGAGGGGCAGTCGAGGGTGACTTCGCGCTCGGTGCCGCAGCAGACCGGGCAGATGGTCTCGGCCTTTGCGGGACAGAAGCGGCCGGGTTTGCGTTTTTGACAGATCGGACAGGACAAGAAGATCCCCTGGAATGACGAATGAAACGAGTCAAAAGCGCCCGCCTCAGAAGGCGGCCGCTACATAAGACAGAACGTTGGCACGACAGAATATCACGCCATGATGACTTTGTTTTGGAAGCGGCGGGCGGCGATGACGAGAAGCATGATGCCCATGAAGAAGAGGGCGACGGCATCGATCCAGAGGTGCACCCACCCTGCGCCGCGGAGGATGATGCCGCGGGTGATGTCGATGAAATAGGTGGCGGGGACGAAATAGCTGAGGATGAAGAAGAATTTGGGCATGGTTTCGCGCGGGAAGATGTAGCCGGAGAAAAAGATGCTGGGAAGGATGGTGAGAAAGGCGAGCTGCATGGCTTCTGCCTGGGAATTGGCTTTGCTGGAGATGAGGATGCCGAGTGAGAGCGACACGAAGATGTACGGCAGGGAAAGAAGAGCGAGCAGCAGCACGCTGCCATGAATCGGCACGCTGAAGATGAAGCGCATGAAGGTGAGAATCATGCACAGCTCGAAGAATCCGATCATCAGATAGGGAAGCAGCTTGCCAAGGAGCAGGCCCATGGGGCGCACCGGGGTAACGAAAAGCTGTTCGAGCGTGCCGCGCTCTTTTTCGCGGACGATGGAAAATGCAGTGAGAAACGTGGTGACGTTGAGGAGAAGAATAGCCGTGAGGCCGGGAAGAAAGAAGTTTGGCGAGCGCGAGTCGGGGTTGAAAAGGATTTTGGGGCGCATGTCCACGGCGAAGGTGGTGGTGCCGCTGGCGGCGAGGACGCGGCGGAGAGATTCGTCGAGGCCGATGGCGGTGGTGACGTTGATGGCCTGGCCGGCGACGGAAGAATCGGAGCCGTCGATCAGGACGAGCACCTGCGCGCTCATCTGGTGGAGGAGTTTGTCCGAATAGTCCACGGGAATTTTGATGCCGACGCGGCATTTGCCGGAAATGATGGCGTCGGTCAGGTCGTGGTCGGTGTTGACAAACCGGACGAGGTTAAACGTATCGGAATTCCGCAGGCGGTCGAGAAGTTCGCGGCTTTCGCGGTGGCCGTCGGCGTTGTAGACGACGGTGTTGATCTGGCGGATGTTGGTGTCAATTCCAAAGCCCAACAGGAACATTTGAAGCAGCGGAATGATCAGGGAGAAAAAAAGCGTGCCGAAGTCGCGGCGCACGTGCAGCGCTTCCTTGTAGAAGACGGCGCTGAAACCGCGGAAGGGGTTAATCACGGGAGGCCTCGCTGTCGGACTGATGTTTGTACGTGAGTTCGACAAAGACGTCTTCGAGAGAGGGGGCGAGCGGGCGGATTTCGGCGACGACGATGCCCTGCTTCAGCAACTGATAGCGCAAGTGATCGAGGTCGAGGTCGTCATTGATAAGCGCGTGGACGGATTGGCCAAAGATGGTGGCGCTGCGGATGCCGGGGATGGTGCGGGCGAAGCGCAAAGCGCGGGTTACTTCCGGGGTGGTGATTTCCACACGATAGGTGCCGGGGGGCTGGACGTCGGGCAGTTCGCGCAGGGAATCGGGCGTGCCGTCGGCGATGAGCTTACCGTAATAAAGGTAGGCGACGTGGCTGCAGCGCTCGGCTTCGTCCATGTAGTGGGTGGTGACGAAAAAGGTGATGCCGTGGGCGGAAAGCTCGAAGAGTAGATCCCACAACTGGCGGCGCGCGACAGGATCGATGCCCGCGGTCGGCTCATCGAGGAAAATTAGCTTTGGTTCGTGAAGCATGGCGCAACCGAGGGCCAGGCGCTGCTTCCACCCACCGGAAAGCTGCGCGGCGAGGCGATTCATGTATGGACTGAGGCCGTTGAGCTGAACGATGTCGTCCATGCGCTGGCGCAAGCGGTCGTTCGAGAGGCCGTAAATGCGGCCGTAGAACGTGAGATTTTCGGTGACGGTCAAGTCCGCATAAAGGCTGAAATTCTGCGACATGTAGCCGATGTTTTCGCGGACGGTTTCCGGATCCTTGCGCACATCGATGCCCAGGACCGAGGCGTCGCCGCCCGAAAGCGGCAGCAAGCCCGTGAGCATTTTGATTACGGTGGTTTTTCCGCTGCCATTGGGGCCAAGAAAACCGAAGATTTCACCTTTTTCCACGCGGAAGCTGACATCATTCACGGCAGTGAAGCTGCCGAAGCGGCGAACCAGATGTTCAGCGGAGATGGCGGGTTTTTCGGAGTCGGCCACAGCTCAGCTCCCGGGCGCCAGCGTCACGTCGGCGGCCATGCCGGCGCGGACACGGTGCGAAGTATCGTCGATGCGAACCTTCACGCCAAAAACCTGGTGGACGCGCTCCTCCACCGTCTGCACATTGCGCGGAAGAAATTCGGCCTGCTGGTTGATCTGTTCGATGCTCCCTTCGAAGATCTGATTGGGGAAGGAGTCCACGCGAATCTGGGCTTTTTGCCCGAGATGCACGCGGCCGATCTCGGTTTCGGGAATGTAGATGCGGACGTAAATCTGATCGCGCTCGAGGAGCGTGGCGACGGGCGTGTTGGGAGCGATCAGGTCGCCGGGACGTACGTCGAGCACTTCGATAGAAGCCGCTGCGGGCGCGAGCACCTGGCGTTCGCGAAAACGGGCCTCGTCGTAAGCGAGAGCCGCTTTTGCGGCAGAGATGTCTTCCACGCGATTGCCATTCTCGAGTTTTTCGAGCGTGGCCTGGGTCTGGCGATAGCGTGCTTCGGCGGCTGCAATTTCCTCGGGACGATAGCCGCGGTGGAGTTGGTCCAGCTTGTGCTGGTAATTTGCCCTTTGCGCCAGAGCCATTTTCCAGTTGGCATCCGCGGTGTCGCGCTGCTGTTTGGAAACGAGGTCCTTATCGGCCAGAGCGTCGTATCGCTGGGCGTCAAGACGCGCGCGAACTTCATCGGCGTTTGCGCGGTCGAGGTCGGCTTGCGCGGCGTCGATGTCTTCCTGGCGGTAGCCGTTTTTCCGCTGGTCGTATTCGGCTTTGGCCTGGCCGGCGGCGGCACGGGCTTCGGCAATTTCTTCGGGGCGGTAGCCGCGCTGCGACTTATCTGCGGTGGCGCGGGATTGCGCAAGGGATGCCGCAAGTTCCTTTTCGTCAAAGGTGATCAGAACCTGTCCGGCTTCGACGGGGTCGCCTTCGCGAACGAGGACCTTATCAATGCGGCCACCGATTTTGGAACCAACGCGAATGTTGCGGGCCTCGACGGTGCCGGAGCCGTGGAGAGAAGAGTCGCGATGGAGCATGCCGGTCGAGTAGACGGCCAGTCCGATGAGAGCGGCGACGACGAGAACAGGAATCAGCAACTTGCGATTCATAGCTTCCTTCTCCAACACGAGCTATCCGGCCGCTGAAGTCGTAGACGGCGCGGGACGCGGCGCAAGGCCGGTCCAGAGCACTTCAAAGGCATCCTCGATACGGGAGACGAGCGAGGCATCCCCGTAAAGCGACCAGATCAGGAGCGTTCCGAAAACGGTTTGCCGGAAGACGTGGGCCAGGACCTCGGCCGGCAGGTCGTCGCGAATTTCTCCGCGCTGCTGGCCGAGTTGGATCATCTCCGTGTGGACGGCGATCACTCGCGCTTGCAGGTCTATCACGGATTCGCGAACGGGCGAGTTGGAGAGAAACGCCTGCAGAAGAATGCGGATGATCGAGGGATTACGAATCGGCTCTTGCGTCATGCGCGCGCCGAGAGAACGCAGGAACACCTGCATTGGCTCGTTCTTTGTGCGAGCCTCATCAGCGGCCGCGCGCAGCTTGCCGAGTTGCATTTCGGCAAATGCGAGGAGGATGTGGTCCTTGCTGGGGAAATAATTGAAGAAAGTGCCTTTGCCGAGATCGGCGGCGTTGGTGATGTCTTCGACAGTGGTTTCGGCGAAGCCCTTGCGAGCAAAGAGGTCGAGAGCGGCGCGGAAGAGACGTTCGCGGCGCTCGACGGATTGGCGCTCTCTTCGGTTGGTGGGGGTGGTTTGTGAGATCGCAGGCATAATATGACCTATACCCATAAATGACCATAAGTCATATTCCACATGAATGCAAGGAAAAAGCCCCGCAGACTTGCTGGCGGGTCTCTGTGCTAAATATAAGGATACGTTTGTGTTAGCGGCTAGATTTCCTTGCCGGAAGCGAGGTTCTTTGGCGATTTTTTGTTGAGGTAGGAGATGAACTTCTGAGCGGAAGCGGGAACCGGTTCGACGCCTTTGAAGACGATGTCCTTCGAGGAGACGTCCTTCTTGTAGAGTTTCTGGTTTGCGCTGTTGTCCGGGCGCACCGTAGAACCGGCAAGAGAGATTCCGGCGAAGAGGCCTCGCGCGCGCGAGTAAGAAAGGATTTCGGCGCGCATGGTTACGTCGGTTGAGGCTTCTGCGTTGCGGCCTTTGGGACCGGCGGCGGCGGAAGCGTCGGCGCCGAGTTTTACCTTCGAACTGAGAACGGAGTTTGCGCCGCGGCCGTTCATGATCAGCAGAACGAAGTCCGTGGCCTGGCCGCCGATCTGGAGGCCGAAGCTGCCGCCCTCGAGGGCCATCATTGTGGGGGCGCTCCAGGGGCCGTTGAAATGTTCGCCACTGCGGCAGGTCATGGCGCCGCGGCCGTAGCTGGCGCCGAAGACAAAGGCCGCTTTGACGACCGAGGGATAGACGATGATGCAGTAGGCTTTGTCGACGAGGTCTTGCGGGATGTCGTCGGGAATATCCATGATCTCCTGAATCACCACGCCGCAGTTTTCGAGGCGTCCCTTTTCTTTGCGGTCGTCGGCAACGAGGGGCGGGCAGAGAAATGAGACCGCCAGTAAAAACGGAAGAATCTTTTTCATTCGAATCCACCTTTTCAAATTATTGTTTCCAATCAGTGCTTGAGCCTAAATTGATAAAACCATCCGGGCGGCGGAAGTTGCGGGGCGTGGCTGGAAGTGGCGATGCGCCCTGCTCTTGCTCCCCGCGATAGGGCGGGAGGAAGCGCCTACTGACTTTCGACTATACTTTCAGTTCATGGGGATTGCCAAGAGCGGAATTGCGGTGCGCTTCGCGCGAAACGGTGCGCGAGGACTCTTCTGGCTGGTGATCGTGCTGGCGGCGCTGCCATATTCGGCCGCGCAGGAGAAAGGTTCGCGGGATAAAGTGAGCCTTGCGCAGGTGCGGTTCGCCGAGCGCGTGGAGAAATTGCTGGGCACGGCGCCCGTAGACAAAGGGGAGTGGGGACTGCTGGTGGTGGACGCGGAGAGCGGCGCGACGCTGTATGAGAAGAACGCGAACGAATATTTCTTGCCGGCATCGAATATGAAGCTGCTGACGACGGCGCTTGCATTGGACATCCTGGGGCCGGAATACAGGTTTCGCACGACGGTGGAGACAACTGGAACGCTGACGCCGGACGGAAAGCTGTCCGGAGATTTGATTCTCGTGGGGCGCGGCGATCCTAATTTATCGAACCGCAAGTTCCCGTACGAGACGAAGGAAGAGTTTGACGGGCCGCCGGAGAAGGCGCTGGCGGAACTTGCGGATGCGATTGCCGCGCGCGGCGTGAAAGAGATTGCGGGAGACGTGGTCGGCGACGACAGCTATTTTCCGCGAGAGCGTTACCCGGACGGCTGGGAAATCGACGACATGGTGTGGGAGTACGGCGCGGCGATTTCGGCGATCGTGGTGGATGACAACACGGTGATGCTGACGTTGACGCCGGGGGAGAGACCCGGCAGCGCAGTGACAGCGGTGGTTGAGCCGGTGACGCGGGAATTTGTCGTTAAGAACGAAGTGACTACCACTGGCGCGAAAGAAAAACCGGATTTACGGCTGACGCGCGAGCCGGGCGGGAACATGGTGGTCGTGAGCGGGGTGATGCCGGCTGGCAGCGCTCCACGCAAGCTGGTGCTGGCGATTCAGGAACCGGCGCTGCACGCGGCAAATCTGCTGGCGCAATTGCTGAAGGACCGGGCAATCAAAGTTGGCGGGAACGTGCGCGCGGTGCACGAACCGGATCCGGGCGAGGCGGCGCGGATGGTTCTGGCGGAGCACGTTTCGATCCCGCTGAAGGATTCGGTGAAGCTGGTGAACAAAATCAGCCAGAATCTGCATACGGAAGTGCTGCTGCGAACGGCGGCACGGCAACAGGGACGCTGGCCCACGCCTGAGGATCTGCAGAAATTTCCGGAAGCGTTTTACACGAAGGCGGGAATCCCGGAAGGCGATGTGATTCAGACGGATGGGTCGGGATTATCACGGCACGACCTGGTGACGCCACGGGCGTTTGCGGCGGTGCTTGCGTATGCGCAGAAGCAGGCGTGGTTTCCGGCGTTTCTGGCGTCGCTGCCGGTTGCGGGCGAAGACGGCACGCTGAACGAGCGGATGAAAGAGCCGCCTTTGGCAAGGAAGATTCATGCGAAGACAGGCTCGGTGACGCATGTGCGAACGCTTTCCGGATACGCGGAGACGCCCGGCGGGAGAAAACTGATTTTTTCGTTCCTGAGCAACAATCAGGGAGGAAAGAATCACGAGGTGCACGCGGCGATTGATGGAGTGTGTCTGGCGATGGTGGAAGAATTTGATGAGAAGAGAGAAGGAACGAAGCAAGGAAGCAATGAAGTAATGAAGTAAAGAAAAAGCGGGGAGGAACAGCGCACGATGAGTGCGGAGAAAATTGTTACGGTGTTTGGGAGTTCGCGGCCGAAGGCGGGCGATGCGGAGTATGAAGAGGCGCGCAAGTTGGGGGAATTGCTGGGGGTGCGTGGGTTTGCAGTTTGCAGCGGCGGATTTGGCGGGGTGATGGAGGGCGTTTCGCGCGGAGCCAAGGAGGCTGGCGGGAAAACCTACGGAGTGACCGCCGAATTTTTCAAGCGCAAGGCGAATGCGTGGGTGGACACGGAAATCCGATTGGAGACGTGGGACGAGCGGTTGTTTGAACTGGTGCGGCTGGCGGATGGGTTTGCGGTGTGCAAGGGCGGAACAGGAACGCTGGTGGAACTCGCAGTGGTCTGGGAGATGCTGAACAAATCGGTGATTGTGGGGAAACCGATCGTGGTGGTGGGCGAATTTTGGCAGCCGATCCTGGATCGCGTGCGCGAAGTGGAGCAGGGACCGCGGCCCTCGACGGAAGACCGGGTGTGGGGCGAGGCGAATGGGAATTTGGTGTATAGCGCGGCGAACGCGGAAGAGGCGGCGGAATACCTGGCAGATCGACTGAGGATTTGAGGAACGGATTTAGGATTTAACACAGAGTTCACTGAGAGAAGAGCACCCTTCGCAAAACACGCTCAGGGCAAGCAGAGGGCAGGAAGAAGAATGTCGCGGTCGGCGCAGGACGTTTTGGAGTTCGACAAGCTGCGGGAGTTGCTGCGGCTGCGGACGACGTGTGCGCCGGGGAAACGCGTGATTGATGGGCTGGAAGTGAGCATGAATCGCGCGACGTTGGAGAGCGCGTTTGCACTCATACGCGAGGCGCGGGAGTGGCTGCGCCTCGGGCGCGAGCTGGGATTTGGCGCGCTGGCCGATCCGGAGCAATGGATGGCGCGGCTGGATGCGCCGGGAACGGTGCTGGAGGCGGCGGAATTTCTGGACGCGGGATCGCTGCTCGAAACTTCCGGCTGGTTGAAGCAGCAGTTTCGGGAGGACGCCGACAAGTTTCCGCTGCTGGCCGCGCGCTGCGCAGCGCTGGGCGATTTTCGGGATTTGCAAGCAGCGATCCGGCGATGCGTTTTGCCGAATGGAGAAATCAGCGACGATGCTTCGAGCGCGCTGCGGCGGATTCGCGCGAGCATCCAGCAGAAGCGGGACTCCATTCAAAAGACGTTGCGGCAGATTTTGCGTTCTCGGCAGGCGGAGAGCGGCGAAGATTATGTGACGTTGCGTAACGACCGGTTTGTGATTCCAGTGCGCTCGGAACAGCGCCGAAATGTGCCGGGCGTGGTGCACGGCGCGAGCGGAACCGGGCAGACGGTGTTCGTGGAGCCGTTTGAGACGGTGGAGACGAATAATCAACTGGTGCAGTTGGCGGAAGACGAGGCCGCGGAGATTTTTCGCATCCTGAAAGAATTGACGGACCGCTTGCGCGCGATGAGCGGACCTTTACAGGCTGCTGCGGGAACGATTGCGGAGCTTGACGGCGTGTTTGCGCGGGCGCGATTTGCACGGGACTTCGATGCGTGTGTGCCGGAGTTTGCGGAGTTGACCGAGTTGCGGCTGGACGCGGCGCGGCATCCGGTGCTGGAGGATAAGTTACGGCGGGAGAATCGCGCGATTGTGGCGATGTCGCTGGCGCTGGGAGGCGAGGAGCGGTTGCTGGTGATCAGTGGGCCGAACACCGGCGGAAAAACCGTGGCGCTGAAGACGACGGGGATCGCGGCGCTTTCGGCGCAGGCGGGAATTCCCGTGGCGGCGCAGCGGGCGGTGCTGCCCCTGTTTGATCGCGTGCTGGTGGATATCGGCGACGAACAGTCGATCGCGGCGGACCTGTCTACGTTTTCGGCGCACATGCTGAACCTGAAGACGATGCTGGCGGAGGCCACTCCGAAGTCGCTGGTACTGGTGGACGAAATGGGAACGGGCACGGCGCCGGAAGAAGGAGCGGCGCTGGCCGTGGCGCTGCTGGAAGAGTTTCGCAAGAAGAATTGCATTGTGCTGGCGACGACGCACCATGACCGGTTGAAGACGTACGCTTCGAAGACGCCAGGGATTGTGAACGCGGCGGTGGAATTCGACGAAGTGAATCTGCGGCCGACGTACCGGCTGATGGTGGGCGTTCCGGGCGGATCGAGCGGGATTGCGATTGCCCAGCGGCTGGGATTGGCGCCGGCGATTATCGAGCAGGCACGCTCGCTGATGACTCCGGAGGCGCACGAAGCCGCGGACCTGATTGCGTATCTGCATCGCAGCCGCGACGAACTGGACCGAATGCAGAAGCAGATGGCGGAGGAGCGGCACGCGCTGGAAGCAGAGCGCCAGAAGTTGCGCTCGGACTGGGTGGAACGGCAGAAGCTGCGGATTGCGGAGTTGGAAAAGCAATTCGCGGAGATGCAGAAGCGATTCGAGGAGAACGTGGCCGGCGTGGTGGCGGCGGTGAAAGACCGCGAATTGCGCGCGCAGGTGGAAAAAACGGCGCGGCGGAAACTGCAAGACGTGCGCGGCACGGCGAAGGAGGAGTTGAACGCCGCGGTGGTGCAGACGATTTCAGAATCGCAACAGGATTTGGGGATCCGGCTGGAGACGCTGGACAAGGTCAACGTGGAAAGTTTGCAGCCGGGCGTGAAGGTGCGGGTGAGGGGTTTCAGCAAACCGGTGATTCTGCGGCGCGTGGAGGGATCGACGGCGGAGATTGAAGCGGGGCCGTTGCGGATGAAAGTCGCGGTGGACGAAATTACCGGGGTGGAGGAAGAGGCCAAGGGGAAGGCGGCGATTCAGCCGGCGAAGAGAGAGAACATTACGGTCAGCGCGCGGTCGAGCGAGGGCGGCGCGACCGGAGAGATCAACGTCATTGGGTTGACCGTGGAACAAGCGAGCGAAAAGGTGGACAAGTTTCTGGATGAAGCGGCGCTGGCAAACCAGATGAAGGTGAGGATCATTCACGGGCATGGCACCGGGGCGTTGCGCAAAGGCCTTGGGGAATTCTTGAAGACTCATCCACTGGTGGAACATGCAGAATTTGAATCTGAACAGAACGGCGGAAGGGCAATCACCGTGGTGGATTTGAAGATTTAGATTACCGCCTGCTGGAGAATGGCGCTTCACGGATTGATTTTGAGAAATGGTTGAGGCCGTAAAAGCGGCAGCTGGGCTGCCGCACTCCAAATGGTTGGGTGCAATTTCAAAGGAATGGCGGAAACGGGATCATTTGCGGATCGGGTGAAGCAGCAGGCGGACATTGTTCGCGTGATCGGCGAATACGTGCGCCTGAAGAAGAGCGGGCAGAACTTTACGGGGTTGTGCCCGTTTCATGGGGAGAAGACGCCCTCGTTTGCGGTGCACCCGGTGAAGCAGATTTTTCATTGCTTCGGATGCGGGAAGGGCGGAGACGTTTTCAGCTTTGTGATGGAGATGGAGAAGTGCCCGTTCCCGGACGCGGTGAGAATCGTCGCGGAGAAATGCGGCATTCCAGTTCCGAGCCCGAAGGAGCGGACGCCCGAGGAGCGCAAGGAGAATCAGCAGCGCGCGGCATTGATTGAGATTCACCGCGGGGCGCAGGCGTTTTTTGTGAGGCAATTGGAATCGACGGCCGAGGGCCGGGCGGCGCGGGCGTACCTGGAAGACCGCGGGCTGAACGCTGAAACAATTGCGCGATTCGGGATTGGGTATGCGGCGAGCGGCGGTGACGTGCTACTGCGGCAACTGAAGCCGAAGTACGCGGAGAAATTGCTAGTGGAGTCAGGAGTGATTTCGCGCGACCAATCGGGGGCGCGCTTGTTCGACCGCTTCCGCAGGCGCATCACGTTTCCGATTGCGAATGAGTCTGGAAAAATTGTGGCGTTTGGCTGCCGCGCGCTTGGCGACGACTTGCCGAAATATCTGAATTCTCCTGAGACGCCGATTTATTCGAAAAGCAACGTGCTCTATCACATGGATCGCGCGAAAGAGCCCATCCGGCGGCAGGATTTCGCGATTCTGGTGGAAGGGTACATGGACGCGATTGCCGTGGCGCGGGCGGGAATCGGCAACGTGGTGGCGAGTTGCGGCACGAGCCTTGCCGAGCCGCAAATCAAATTACTCGGGCGTTTCACGAAGCGCGTGATTGTGAATTACGACCCCGACGTCGCGGGGCAGGCGGCGACGGAGCGCTCGCTGACGCTGCTGCTGGAACACGATTTCGAAGTGCGCGTGCTGGCGCTGCCGGCGATTGGCGACCAGAAAGCCGACCCGGATCTTTTTATCCGCGAAAAGGGAGCGGAGGCGTACATCAAACTGCTG
>JGI12635J15846_10001143_pt1 | contig 23216 bp, 25 predicted proteins | sample BlaSpr_A8_OM2_M2_FD_15846 | JGI IMG/M metagenome (IMG submission 15846) | reverse complement strand
AGCCATTGATTATGCCGTACCGCCCGGCGCTCGCCGCCGAACGGGTAACCCATATCGGCGAGGCCGTGGCGATGGTCGTCGCCGAGAGCGCGGCCGCCGCGCAGGATGCCGCCGAGCTCATCGCCATCGATTATGAGCCGCTGACGCCGGTCATGGATGCGCGCGCGGCGCTCGCGCCCGGCGCGCCGCAAGTGTGGCCGGAAGCTCCCGGCAATCTCGCCATCGACTGGNCCGGNCTGGCCGCCGACCCGGAGGCCAATGCGCGCGAAGTCGACGCGATATTCGNCAAGGCAAAATTTGTTGCCCGCGTCGCGCTGACGAACCAGCGCATGGCAATGGCCTCGATGGAGCCGCGGGGCGCCACGGCGCAACACGTGGCCGACGGCGATTCGTTTGTTTTGCGGGTGTGCTCGCAGGGCGCCCGCATCATGCGCGACAACCTTGCCACGATCATGAAAATCCCGCCGACGCGGCTGCAAGTGTTGACCGACGATGTCGGCGGCGCGTTCGGGCTGAAAACCGGCGCCTATCCGGAATACGTCGCGCTCTTGATCGGCGCCAAAAAATTCAGCCGCCCGATTCATTGGATGTCGGGACGCTCCGAGGCTTTCCTCAGCGACAATCAGGCGCGCGATATCTACTCCGAAGCCGAGCTTGCGCTCGACGACAAGGGGCGCTTTTTGGCGCTGCGCATTCGCAACACCGGCAATCTCGGTGCTTACATCGGCCCAGTAGGCGCGGCGATCCCGAGTTTGAGTTTCGGGCGCTGTCTTCCCGGCATGTACGACATTCCTCGCATCGACCTCAGCGTACGCTGTGCGTTCACCAATACGGTGCCGACCGCGCCTTATCGCGGCGCCGGGCGGCCAGAGGCGAACTACGTGCTTGAGCGGCTGGTCGAACAAGCGGCGCGCATCACCGGAATCGACCCGGTAAAATTGCGCCAGCGCAATCTCATTGCCCGATCGGCGATGCCGTACAAAACAGCTGTCGGCACCACCTTCGACAGCGGCGATTTCGCGCCGATGCTCGAACGCGCGCTGCAATTGGCGGATTACAAAGGGTTCAAAACGCGCCGCCGCGCCGCCAAAGCGCGCGGCCGCCATCGCGGCATCGGAATTTCCTGCATGCTCGAACATGCCGGCGGCACGCCGACCGAAGGCGCGCTGCTCACCTTCCCCGGCGACGGCACGCTTGCTGTCAACCTCAACGTCCAGTCGACCGGCCAGGGGCACGCCACCGTGTTCCTGCCGATTGTCGCCGAGCGGCTCGGCATCGCGCGCGGCAAGCTCACGCATCGGCACGGCGATTCGGCGCTGGAGATTGCCGGTTACGCCTCGGTCGGCTCGCGTTCGGCCATGACCGCGGGCGCTTCGATCGTCAAAGGCATCGAGGTCATGCTGGAGAAGGGCAAGCGCGTCGCGGCCATGGCGCTCGAAGCTTCTGAAGGCGACATTGCTTATGGCGGCGGCAACTTCGAAGTGGTTGGCACCGATCGCCGGCTGTCGTTGTTTGATACCGCCGCGCAAGCCGCCGAGCTCAAACGCCGCGGCGTTCTCGACGAGGATCTGGACACCAAAGTCATGACCGACACGCCGCTTACTTTTCCCAACGGCGTTCATGTCGCCGAAGTGGAGATCGATCCCGATACCGGGCGGATGCAGATTGTCAATTACGCCGCGGTCGACGATTGCGGCGTTACCCTCGACCAGCGCATCGTCGAGGGACAGTTGCACGGCTCGCTGGCGCAAGGTCTGGGCCAGGCGCTGATGGAACAATTGTTTTATGACGACGACAGCGGTCAACTCGTGACCGGGTCGTTTCAGGACTATGCCATGCCGCGTGCCGACGACATGCCGCTCGTGCTGCGCGACGAGCTTCTCAACGTTCGCGCCACCACCAACGTGCTGGGCGTCAAGGGCGTAGGCGAGGCCGGCACCACCGCGTCGCTCGCCGCGATCATGAATGCGGTCGCGGACGCCATTCCCGGAGGTGGCGGCATTAATCTCGACATGCCGGTGACGGCGGCGCGGTTATGGCAAGCATGTCAAAAAAAGCCTGCGGATGCGACTTAGCCGTGCTAGACGCGCCTCGCCCAGTGCGTGAAATGGAACTCGCGCACTCCGCTAAGCGTTATTCTTTGAGTTGGGAAAAGTGGATTTGTGCGCGTCCCGCACCAAGATCATTTTTAGCGCGGGTGTAGATAATGGGTCGGGTTTTACCGTTCGTCCGCCGCGAAGCCGCTTTCGATCTTGAAGCAACCGCGATTTTGATCGCCGCCTACCAAACGGCGATCGAGAGGATTGCGGATCGCCTGCATCGGGGGGCGCTGCGCGAAATCGTCGCGCGCCGGATCATTGCGCTCGCCTCAAGAGGCGAACGCAGTCCGGAGCGGCTTTGTGCCGCCGCCCGGGCGACCATCGGACGGACGGAAAGCGCCGTAGGCGAGCAGGACGAGCAACCTTAACTGGGAAATGCGCCTGGTCCGGCGCGCGAGCGCCTTGCCGTTTAACCGACCGCACCTATAATCCAGCGCTTCCTTCGCGCAGGAGTAGGGCTTGGCGCCGGAAGCAAAATCCGTGGCGATTATCATGGGCAGCCAGTCCGACTGGCAGACCATGAAGCATGCCGCCGAGACGCTCGAGGCGCTCCAGGTNGCCTATGAGACGCGCATTGTATCCGCGCACCGCACGCCGGAACGGCTTTATGCGTTCGCCAAGGGGGCNNGAGGCGCGGGATTCAAGGTGATCATCGCCGGCGCGGGCGGCGCGGCGCANCTGCCGGGAATGACGGCGGCCATGACCAGCCTGCCGGTGTTCGGCGTCCCGATCGCGTCGAAGGCCCTGTCCGGCCAAGACTCGCTTTATTCGATTGTGCAAATGCCGCCGGGCATTCCGGTCGGCACGCTCGCCATCGGTGAGCCTGGCGCGATCAACGCCGCGCTGTTGGCGGCGAGCGTTTTGGCGTTGAGCGATGCCGGCCTGCGCAGCCGGCTCGAAGCGTGGCGCGAGCGTCAAACCGCCGGCGTCGCGGAACGGCCCAAGGATCCGCCGCGTGAGTGATGCGGCGCCGGTGCTCGATCCCGGGGCGACAATCGGAATCCTGGGCGGCGGCCAACTCGGCCGGATGCTGGCGCAGGCGGCGGCGCGGCTGGGCTTCAAGTGTCACGTGTTCGCGCCCAATCCGGAATCGCCGGCTTTCGATGTCGTCCATCGCGTCACCTGCGCGGATTACACCGACACCCAGGCGCTCGACCGCTTCGCCACCGATGTCGATCTCGTGACCTATGAATTCGAGAACGTGCCGGCGGAGACGGCGGCGTTTCTCGCCGCGCGCCTGCCGGTCCGTCCCGATCCAAATGTTCTGGCCATCACGCAAGATCGCCTCGCGGAAAAGAATTTCGTCAGCGGCCTTGGCATCGCCACCGCGGCCTTTGCCGCCGCTGACGGCCCGAGGGATTTGACGACGGCGCTCAAGGAGACCGGGTTGCCGGCGGTGTTAAAAACACGCCGTCTCGGTTACGACGGCAAAGGCCAGGCGATGATCAGGGAGCCCCAATCCGCGGAGGCGGCCTGGCGCGCGGTCGGTGCGCAGCCGTCCATCCTCGAAGCCTTCGTGCCGTTCGCCTGCGAGGTCTCGGTCGTCGCCGCGCGGTCGCATGATGGCTCGGTCGAATGTTTCGACGTCACCGAGAACGAGCATCAAAATCACATCTTGAAGATGTCGCGCGTGCCGGCGCGCGTCTCTGCTGANGCGGCCGATACGGCGCGCGGTATCGCCGAGAAGATCGCGCAGGAATTTGATTATGTTGGCGTGCTGGCGGTCGAGATGTTCGTGCTCGGCGACGGCAGCGTGCTGGTCAACGAGATCGCGCCACGCGTCCACAATTCCGGGCACTGGACGCTCGACGGAGCGTCGGTCTCGCAATTCGAGCAGCACATCCGCGCGGTGGCCGGCTGGCCGCTCGGCAAGCCGGTGCGCCACGGCCGCGTCGAAATGATCAATCTCATCGGCGACGAGGTCAAAGATTTTCGCAAGTGGCTGCAAGTTCCCGGCGCCGCCGTGCATCTCTACGGCAAGTCGGCGATCCGCCCCGGGCGCAAGATGGGGCACGTCACCCGCGTCTTCATTGAGTAATTAGCAGCCGGTGACGGAACGGCGCGCCGCACCGTGCGTTGCCGCAAGACTGCACGCCGAAGCGCGCGGACCCGTTTGTCGCGGACGCATTGTCGGCTGCACGACGCACCTTGCAATTTTCAAGGAGTTCCAATGCAGGATATCAACGTGGCGCGCCGCGGCCTCGTGCTTGGCGCTGCCGCAGCGACTATGGCCGCCGGTACCGCAGCCGCGGAAGCCCAGAGCCGCACCGACACGGCACCGCGCGTTCTCGACGGCAAGCCCGTCCCCGAGCCCAGCCCGGAAAAGAGTGCCGGCCCGGTACGGCCTGGCCGTGGCTCGGATTTGAAAGGCAAAGTCGCGGTGGTGACGGGCGCGGCGCGTGGCATCGGCCGCGCCATTGCGGTCGAGCTTGCCGCTAACGGTGCCGACGTGGTCGCGCTCGATATTGCCGGACCAGTATCGACCGCCTCCAATGCCGTGCCGGCAACGCCGGAGGACTTGGCCGAGACGGTAAAGCAGATCGAAAGTTATGGGCGGCGCGCGCAAGCGGTGCGCGCCGACATCCGCGACATTGCCGTGCTACGTACTGCGGCCGATCAGATCGAGCAGCAATTCGGCAAGATCGACATCGTGGTCGCCGATGCCGCGATTCAACGATGGAAGCCGCTGCTGGAGATGGAAGACGCCGATTGGCGTGACGTCATCGATAACAATCTGAACGGCACGGCCAACACTATTCGCGCTTTCGCGCCGAAAATGGTCGCCCGCAACAAGGGGCGCATCATTGTGCTGTCCTCGATGCAGGGAAAACACGGGACGAAGGATGCCGCGAGCTATTCCGCTTCAAAATGGGGAATACTCGGGCTGATGAAATCGGCCGCGATCGAGCTCGGCCAATACAACATCACGGTGAATGCCATCATTCCCGGCCTCGTCGACACCGCGCTGACGCGTTACGAGACACGGCTGCGCGAGAGCATGGCTGAGACCGGCCAAAAGCCGCCCAATGACCCGACGCCACAACAGGCGTGGGACGTGCGCTCGCCAACGGTGCCGATGAAGGTCGGCTGGCTCCAGCCCGACGATATCTCCCCGGTCGCAGTGTTCCTTGCGTCGGACGCGGCCAATCTGGTGACCGGCGCCGAATACGAAGTCACCGCCGGCGACAGCGCGAAGGATGTTTGACGGGCGGGGCGTTTCCCCGGGTGATCCGCAGCCTTGTGGACTTCCGGGGCCCTTTCTGATAAGCCATCGCCAAGCTGGCGCAGGCATTACCGCTTCCGCCGCCATTCCATTCCCCCGGCGCACCATACCAAGCGCTCTTGAAAAGGAGGATGCGTGCAGGTTCTCGTTCGCGACAATAACGTCGACCAGGCCCTTAAGGCGCTGAAGAAGAAGATGCAGCGCGAGGGCATTTTCCGCGAGATGAAGCTCCGCGGCCATTACGAAAAACCCTCGGAAAGAAAGGCGCGGGAGAAGGCAGAAGCGATCCGCCGGGCCCGCAAGCTTGCGCGCAAAAAGTTGCAGCGCGAGGGCCTGTTGCCGATGAAGCCGAAGCCCGCGTTTGGGGCCGCCGGCGCCAGATCAGGCCCGCCGCGCGCTCCGCGCTTTGGCTAAACATTGAATGAATCCACGACGCGGCGCGGGTCGTTGCCCGCGCCGCTTTTTGTTGTCCCGACAGCCGGGCTATCGCCGAACGCGCGCGTGATTTACCGTTAGGCAGTCGGGGGCGANCGTGCCGCGGGCGTCGAATGACGGTAGCAAGGGTCGTGACAGCCAGGCGGCCAAATNCGCGCGCAANGCGNTGGTGTCCGGGCCTTATTCCTATCCTCGGTGCGTTCGCGCTTGCCGCCTGCGGCCATCTGGACTCGGCGGAGAAGGACGAGGCGCTTAGCGCCACCTCGCAGTCCAACCTCGCCTCGCTCGGCGAGGTGATCCAAAAGCACCCGGAAGATCCGCAGGCCTACAACATGCGCGGTACCGTGCTGGCCGCAGGCGGCCAGCCCGAGGCCGCGCTGGCCGATTTCAACAAAGCCGTCAGCCTCGACCCGAATTACGCCCAAGCCTATGCCAACCGCGCGCTGCTCTATCGGCAAAACGGCAAGCTTGAACTCGCGCTGGCCGATTACAATAAAGCGCTCGCCATCAATGCCGGTTACGTGCCGGCTTACATCGGCCGCGGCATTATTTATCGCGAGCAAGGCCGCGGCGCGCAGGCGCTTGCCGACTTCAACAAGGCGGTCACGCTCAAGCCCGACAACGCGCAGAGCTATTACAATCGCGGTCTGCTCTACCAGAGCCAGCACCAGCACCAGTTCGCGATTGATGATTTTTCGACCACGCTCACGCTGACGCCGCAGCAAGCCGACCCTTATGTGGGGCGCGCGCTGAGCTATCTCGCCGTCGGCGACGCCAAATCGGCGGCCAGCGATCTCGACGAAGCCGTGCAGATCGCGCCGACCAGCGTGCAGGCATGGGCGAGCCGCGGATTGGCCTACGAACGGCTCGGACAGAAAGAGAAGGCGGCCGGGTCTTACGCGAAAGCGCTCAACCTCAACGACAAATACGAACCGGCCCGCGCCGGCTTCGCCCGCGTCGGCGGCAAGACCGGACAATCGTACCAGACGTTCTGAACGATCGGGCGGAAAGACGGGTGTCATGACAATTACGCTTAATCACACCATCGTCCCGGCGCATGACAAGGCGGCGTCGGCCAAGTTCTTCGCCGGCATTTTCGGCCTCAAATGCGGCCGTGCCGGATATTTCGCGCCGGTGAAGGTCAACAAATCGCTGACGCTGTTGTTCGACGAAGAAAACAAGTTCGAAAGCCATCATTTGGCGTTTCACGTCAACAACAAGGAGTTCGACGCCATTCTTGCGCGCGTTAAAAAGCAGAACATTGCAATCGGCAGCGCGCCGTGGAGCCTGCGCGACGGCAAGCTCAACCATTGGAACGGCGGCCGCGGTTTTTATTTCGAGGACATCAACGGCCATGTGCTCGAGCTCATGACCGTGGCGCAATAGCTCAATGCCTTGCCGGCGGTGCCGGCGGCTGATCGAGATCTCCGGCTAAAAATCGTCCCACGGCGTGCAACGCGCCGTACTGGTCAAGGTCTTCGTGGCCGCCGTCGATAAAGCGCACGATGTGCTTGTTGCCTTTGGCGAGATCGAACATCTGCTCGCCCATGGCGTAGGGAACGGTACGGTCGTTGAGGCCGTGCAGGATGAGAACCGGCGCGCTTACGTTGGCGATGCGCTCGTCGGAACGGAATTGGTCCTTCATCAACAACCGCACGGGCATGAACCAGTAGCGCTGCGCCGCGACCGCCGCCGTGGACGTGAACGGCGCTTCCAGGATGACGCGGCCGACCGGCTTCTCCGCCGCCAAATAGACGGCGACGCCGGTGCCGAGCGATTCGCCCCAGAGCACGAGCTGATCCGGCCGGTAGCGGCTGGCGGCAAAAGCGTAGGCTGCTTCGGCGTCGGCGAACAGGCCGGCTTCGCTCGGACTTCCTTCCGATCCGCCGTAGCCGCGATACTCAATGGCGACGAGGCCGACGCCTTCCTTGATCAGCCGGTGAAAGCGTTCGACGCGATAGCGCAACGCCCCGCCGTTGCCGTGCAAATAAAGAATGACCGGCTGCCCGTCGCGCGGCGCCACATGCCAGCCGACGATGCGCACGCCGTCGGCGGCGGTCAGCGAAATTTCCTCGGCCTCCGGCAAGCCCGCTTCTGCCGGCGACGTATGGATGGTCTCCGGGAAGTACATCATGGAGCGCTGCGTGAAATAGAGCATCGCGGCGAGCCCGACATAGACGAACAGAAGAACCGCGAGGACTGCGATCAACGCCGTCATGGTGCGCGACTTGCAAAATGCCGGCAGCGGAAGGCGCGCGGTGAATTCACCGCGCCACGCGTCAGCGCGCCGCAACGCATGTCGAAGTTGAACGCCGAACCGGCGCAAGACGGTCGTAGCGCGTTCCTTGCCGGTAGCCGCATTTGGACCATGCATGGCTGGCGATGAATTCATTTTGAAGCGGTCCCGGGCGCGCTTTCGATCTCTTCGGCATTTTGCATCAGATTGTCGCAACGGTGCGACAACAAAACCGATCAGAAAAAACAAACCGGCCGGCTTGATCAAAGCCGACCGGTGTCGTTTGTCACATAAGTCAGGCGCTTAGGGGCAAACTTGGACTGGTTGCCACTGATAGCCCGCGCCTTCGACCCAGACCTTGCGCTTTCCCCAGTGACAGCCAGGCGCAAGCTGCGCGTAAGCCGCAGGGGGCGGTCCGGGCGGCGGCCCGTATCCGGGCGGCGGCGGAGCGTAATAGGCGCCGGGCGGCGGCGGATAGTAACCGGGCGGCGGGGGCGGATAATAATAACCGGGCGGCGGAGTGTTGGCGATTGCGCTGCCAACAACTGCGCCGGCGAAAAGGCCGCCGAGCAGTCCCGCGCCGACCGCGCAGCCGATGCACCCCGCGTTGGCGGGGGCCGGTGCGGCCAGCGACGCAAGGCCGATGCTCGCGGCGCCGGCGAGCGCGATGAGCGATTTATGCATGTGATCTCCTCATGTGACCGGGCGGGTACCGGTCAGAATTTTTGGATTCGGCGGAAGTCCCCCGTGAAACTTCCGCATTGGGTAGCCGCTTTCGCCGCCACTTAAGCGGAAAATCTTTGGCGGAAATTGGGTGCACGCACCTTTTCGCCATCCCGGCAGGCATAAAGCCTGGCCGCAGCGGTCTCGCACTTATCGAACGCCGAAGCGTGCTTTAGCAGCCGCGGACCCAGCCGTATCCGTTCCACACCGGGCGGCATGCGTATCCGTATCCCGGTCCATATCCGTAATAGCCATACGGATAATAGGGACGGTAATAGTAGGGCGACGCGGCGACCGCTCCGCCGACAACGGCCCCGGCGGCTAGGCCGCCCCAGAATGGGCCGGGACCCCAGCCCCAGCCCCACCGGCCCCAGGCTTCCGCCGGGCTTGAACTGGCCAGCGCCGTTAAACCGATGAGCGCCGCCGCAGCGACAGCAGTCAGGATTTTCCTCATGACTTCACCTCGATTGATAGTTTCGTGACTGCACCCAAAATTGACCCCGTAGGCTCTACGTTCTCACGAATCTGTTGAACGATATCTGAACAATGCCGCCTGAAAATGGCCATCATTTGACGACCCCGGACGGAATCCCGCCCCGGACGGGCGGTCTTGTCTGCGCCGTCGGTGACATCCACGGCTCGCTGGCGAAACTGCGAGAACTCGTCGACCGTTGCGAAAAGTTCGCCGCCGGCGTGCCGTTAAGCNTTGTTTTCCTTGGCGATTACATCGATCGCGGACCGGACAGCGCCGGTGTGGTCCGCTATCTGATGGAGCTACAAGCGCTCCGTGGTAAGCGCCTCATTGCGCTTAGGGGCAATCACGAGGCGGTCACGCTCGATGTTTGTGACGGCCTGTGTCCGGCGGACGTTTGGCTGAGCCAAGGCGGCGACGCGACTTTGCGGAGTTACCGCGTCGCTCGGGCGCAAGATTTGCCGGAAACGGTGCTCGGCTGGTTTCGTTCGCTGCCGTTAAGCTATGACGACGGCCGGCGCTTTTTCGTCCATGCCGGCGTCAACCCGCAGCTGCCGCTTGCGGCGCAGCATGAGCGCGATTTGATCTGGATTCGCGAGCCGTTTCTGTCCGCTCGCCGCGATTATGGACGGCTGATCGTGCACGGGCACACACCGCTCGGGACCGGCAAACCGGACCTTCGCGCCAACCGGCTGAACCTCGATACCGGCGCCGTCTTCGGTGGCCCCCTGACCGCGGCACTGTTCGCGGACGGGCGGACCGAGCCGGTGAAGTTCATTCAGGCCGTTTAAATACCGCCAGCCGGCTTGTCCCAGCGATTGGCCTGGCGCGCGTCACGAACGAATCTGCATCGTTCCGCCGTCCAGGATCCAAGGTAAGCTTTGCCGATTCGCTCGAGGGTCCGCCGTGCGGGAAAAACCGGCAAATCGGCCAAATGCGCCGCCGCCCACGTGGCGGCGGCCGGCGCGGCGTCCCGAACGGGTGAGCGACACCGCCGCCGGCGCGGAAGCGGCGAAGCCTGCCAAGTCGCGCTCTCGCGCGGTGGCCGTGCGGCTTACCGCCGAGGTCGAGCGCCTTGCCGCCGAATTGCAAGCCTCGCGCGAGCGTATCGCCAGCCTCGAAGCCACACTCGACATCGACCTGCTGACGGGGACGCTCAACCGCCGCGGTTTTGAGCGCGAGCTCAAACGCTCGCTGGCTTACGTCAAACGCTACGGTGCGACGGCGGCGCTGATCTATCTCGACCTCGACGATTTCAAGCCGGTCAACGATCGCCACGGCCATGCCGCGGGCGACGCCGTGCTGAAGGCGGTCGCTGCCGCACTTTCTTCCCGCGTGCGCGCGTCTGATGTCGTGGCGCGCATCGGCGGCGACGAGTTCGCGGTGTTGTTGTGGAACATCAGCGAGCAAGACGCGTGCGCCAAGGCTGCCGCTCTCGAGGCTGCGGCCTACGCGGCGCCGGTGGTTTGGGGAAGGTCGACGCTGGCGGTGGGAGCCTCCGCCGGCGTGACGTTTTGCGGTCCGACGGATGCCGCCGGCGAAGTACTCGCCCGCGCCGACGCCGCCATGTACGCGCGCAAAACCGAACGGCGCAGTCATTCCGGAAGCCGCCAACGGGTCCGGCCCGAAGTGGCCGGCCCGATGACAGGCTCCGCGGCTATCCGGAATCCATAATCACAGTCGTCGCCCATCGTAGCCGTGGCTTTGGCGGTTATGGATCCCGGGCTCGCGCCTTCAGCGCGCCCCGGAATGACTAGCTCGTTCATGGAGCATGATCTTTTCCGAAAACCGGTGCCCACCCTCGGATCAAGTCCAAGGGCAAGCTTTTCGGGATCATGCTCTAGGCGATTATATCAGGAGTGAGCTGGTCTTCGATGAAGGTGATGCGGTCGCGCAATTGCAGCTTGCGCTTCTTCAGCCGCTGGATCTGGATAATGTCGGCGCCAGGCAACCCTTCCAGCGCCGCGATCGCGGCATCGAGGTCGCGATGGTCCTGCAACAGGCGCCCCAGTTGCGACCGAAGCTCGCGCTCTTCCTCGTCTGTCATCGCCGCCCTTGCTCGCGCCGCGAGCGTGATGGCGCCCGGGGCGCGGGTGGTAAGTCGCTACGGATTATCGCGTTTTGGCTAATCTCCCACAAGTGCGGCGCATCGAAAGTGCACAGCGGGTATTTTCGCCGCGCGGCAAAGGGAGTATATTGTAGCGGTCAGGGTGAGGCGTTTCCGTGATGAGGGGTACGGGTCAGGTCGATCGACGCAAGGAGGATAGCCAGATGGCGATTGAATCGCATCTTGCAGAACTTGAAAGACGGCACCGGGCACTCGAAGTGGAAATCTCCGACGCTCTCATGCATCCATCGTCGGACGGCTTGAAAATCGCCGAGCTCAAACGGCGCAAGCTCTCCGTGAAAGACGAAATCACGCGGCTTCAGCAAGACGCGTTCGTCCACTAGTCAGTTTTAGTTAAGAATTTTTGATGGACCGCCGCCCGCGAGGCGGCGGACGGGGCGTTTTTCGGCGCCGCAATGGCTGCCGTTGACTTCCGGACAATTTTTGTCCGATATTGGTTTGCTGCCCGAGCGATGGACAAGCGCGATAAATTCATTGCCGCGCTGCGCGATGAAGCCCGCGCCAGAGGACTGACATTCAGAGCCGAGAAGTGGCGCGGTAAGGGCGGACATATGAGGTTTTTGTCGGCGACCGATTGACCACAGTACCGTCGCGCGAGATCGATCCGAAAACCGCGCGGAAAATTCGCAAGCAACTCGGCTTGGCGGACTGAGGAGGCAATCAATGAAGGCTTACGCCTATCGGGCGCAATTCGAAGTTGGAAAAAGACGCGGCAACGTCGTCGTGACCTTTCCGGATGTGCCCGAAGCCATCACGCAAGGCCGGGGGCCTGTTGACGCACGCGCCATGGCCGAAGAAGCCCTCGGGCTCGTGCTGCTGAACTACCTGGAACGCGGCGAGGATCTGCCGAAGCCGCGCGCCAAGGGCCGCAGTCTGGTTGAGATTTCGGTAGCGCCTGACGTTGCCGCCAAGCTCGCCGTGCTTGAAGCTTTTGCCGCCGCCGGCATCAGCAAAACCGAATTGGCGCGGCGCATCGGCAAAGACGAGAAAGAGGTGCGCCGTATCCTCGATCCTACGCATCCGACCAAATTGCCGGCGCTCACGGCGGCGCTTCGGGCGTTGGGTAAGCGGCTTGTCGTGGGGGTGACCGAGGCCGAGGCGGCGTGAGCTATGATCATTGATGAGCAACCTGTCCGCTTTGGCTGGGGAACAGTAGTCCGACTAAGTGAGTTTCCCGAACTGCTGGCGCGATTTCAGCAGAACGTGCCAAGCAAAGGCAACAAGCCGACCACGTCTGAAATCGAGCAACTTGCTATAGAACTCGCCAAAAACAATTTTCGGGAGGCCGATTTACAAAGCTTTATTAAAACCGTCTGCCATTGGGGAGGCTATGCAGGAATCGCTGGCCGTGTAATCCGAAACAACTCTGGCGGCCATATATCTGCGACTTTTCGCAAAGCTTATCAAAAGGCCCAGAATGGAAGTCTTGTCGAAGCGCTCGAAGCTCTGCGGCACATTAAAGATTTGGGATCGGTATCATTTGCTTCCAAGCACCTTAAATTTCTCGCCCCTGACAGCGCAGTAGTACTCGACAGCATCATTAGCGAGCGATTGGCCTATCAAATGAATTCGGCAGGATATCGCGATTTCTTAGCCGACTGCCGTACAATTTTGCAAAATATCGTGGCCTTCCGATTGGAATATTCCGGTTGGGGCAAAAGCGGCTGGCGCATAAGCGACGTGGAAATGGCGATAACTGCCAAACTTAGATTCTAACCTCAAACCGCCTTTGCCGCTTCCCGCAGCTTGAATTTTTGCAGCTTGCCGGTCGAGGTTTTCGGGATCTCCGCGAACACCACGTAGCGCGGGCATTTGTAGGCGGCGAGGTTTTGCCGGCACCAGGCGATCAGTTCTTCCGCGGTCGCGCTCGTGCCGGGTTTCAGTTCGACGAAGGCGCACGGCGTTTCGCCCCATTTGTCGTCGGGCTTCGCCACCACGGCGACGGCGGATACCGCCGGATGCTTGTAGAGCGCGTCTTCCACTTCGATCGAGGAAATATTCTCGCCGCCGGAGATGATGATGTCCTTAGAGCGGTCTTTGAGCTGAATGTAACCGTCGGGGTGAATGACGCCGAGATCGCCGGAGTGAAACCAGCCGCCGGCAAAGGCTAAATCGCTCGAGGCCTTGTTCTTCAGGTATCCCTTCATCACCACGTTGCCGCGAAACATCACCTCGCCCAAAGTCTCGCCGTCGCGCGGCACGCGCGCCAAGGTTTCCGGGTCGAGCACGTCGAGCCCGTCGAGCACCGGATAGGCGACGCCCTGGCGCGCCTTCTTCACGGCTTGCTCGGCGGCGGGCAGCGCCTCCCATTCGCGGTGCCAGTCGTTGATGGCGGCCGGCCCATAAGTCTCGGTCAGCCCATAGAGATGCGTGACGTTGAAGCCGGCGCCCTTCATTGCCGCCAGCACCGCCTCGGGCGGCGGCGCCGCCGCGGTCATGAACTCGACGCCATGCGGCAACGGCTTTCGCTCGCCCGCCGGCGCGTTGAGCAGCGTCGACATCACGATCGGCGCGCCGCACAGATGCGTGACCTTGTGGGNGGCGATCGCCTCGAAGATCGGCGCCGCGCGCACCGCGCGCAGGCAGACATGGGTGCCGGCGACGATCGACAGCGTCCAGGGAAAGCACCAGCCGTTGCAATGAAACATCGGCAGCGTCCACAGATAGACGGGATGCTTGCCCATCTCGCAAGTGACGACGTTGCCGAGCGCGAGCAGATAAGCGCCGCGATGGTGATAGACCACGCCCTTGGGATCGCCGGTGGTCCCCGACGTATAGTTCAGCGAGATCGCGTCCCATTCGTCGCCCGGCATCTGCCAGGCAAAAGCTTCGTCGCCTTCGCGCAGCAAATCCTCGTATTCGAGATCGCCGAGGCGCTCGCCGGCGCCGGTGAATTCCGGGTCGTCGTAGCTGATAATGAGCGGCTTCACCTTGGCGGTGCCCAGCGCCTCCTTCATCACCTTGGAAAATTCGCGATCGACAATCAGCACTTTCGTTTCGGCGTGATCGAGCGTGAAGCCGAGAATCGCGGCGTCGAGCCGGGTATTGAGCGTGTTGAGCACGGCGCCCGACATCGGCACCCCGTAATGCGCCTCGATCATGGCCGGCGTGTTGGCGAGCATCACCGTGACGGTGTCGCCGCGTTTGACGCCGCGGCGCGTGAGCGCCGAGGCAAGCCTGCGCGCACGGGCATAAAACTGCCGGTAATTCCAGGACCGCTTGCCGTGGACGATCGCGGTGACGTCGGGATAAACGCCCGCGGCGCGCGCCAGAAACGACAACGGCGTGAGCGGCTGAAAATTCGCCGCGTTGCGTTCGAGGTCGGTGTCGTAGGCCGTCGCCATCCTGTCGCCTCCCGAGCCCATCAAGCTAGTGCGGCGGTTCAAAAGTCCGCATCGTTTTTGGCCGGGGGCTTGTCATGCGGACTTCTGAACTAAAGCCACACTAGATCAATAGGTTCGCTAGTGTCCCTTTGATTCCGAAGTTCGCAAAGGGTTTGCCGTCTGGTCATGCGAACTTCGGAATCGGGACACTAGCCAAAACGGGCGGTGGCGAATAGCGAAAACGCGGCCGGCGCGCGGCGGTTAATTGGCCGCGGCTCACAAATTCAAGATGTCCGTTTTTCCCGCATTCGGGTCAAGAACGTCGTTGGTCACCGGTCACGAGGTCCGCTTCGCGCCCGACAGCGATCGCTAGCAGAAATCGTGCGAGGTCAGCGACGGGCTAGAAGGAGACATTCCCGGTTGCTCTGCGCACGCTGAATCACAGATCGCAGAGCGCGGTCTTGAGCGTGATATCCTGTCCCGCGTTCGGCCGGCAAGACTTCAGGGTTGCGCTGCGGATAGTGGCGGAAATCATGGCAACAGCCCAGAAAATTAGCGGCCGATGCGGCCGGATACTGTTCCGTCGCGCGTTATCCCGGGAGCGCGTCGCGCAACAAATTCCGGCTTCATGCTCGCCGTGCATCGTCCAGATTGACACGCTCTGGCATGTGCGCCTCATGCAGCACTTTATCACGGAGGCGTGTCGGACTGCGCTCGCCGGTTTTTGCCAAGGCAATGATGCGCACGGCAATGACTTCTCTCGCCGAGCCATTGTCACGCAGGTTCAGCTCCTTGCAAATGTCATCAAGCGCCAACGACATCGCTCTAAGGTCTTCGGGATCGAACACGCCGTCGCAACGGCGTATGAAGGGAAGGATGGTTGCCATGATCGCCACTCCCGCTCCGTCCCGCCTGGCCTATGTCGCGAACAGTTTCGGGACCCGCTTAACACCTTGGCTCAGCTTAGTCGGATGAAGCGGTTGCACCCGTGCTAAAGGGGACACCTACACAGTTATTTGAAGCGGGGTGGCACTGTTCAAAAGGGGACACCTCGGCAATTAATTACCGTTATCCCTCCTGATTTCCGGTGCCTCATGGAGGACCATGGTCAGCAAGGAATTGTGGACTTGCAAGTCGCCGTTGTAAGTGATGAAGCCCAGCTTGCGGAATTTGTTCATGAAAGCATTCACGCGCGACCGCGTAGTGCCGACCATATCTGCAAGGGTCGCTTGGCTGATTCTTGCAATGACCAGTTCACGCTTCCCCTCCTTGCCAAAATTCGCCAGTAGCAGGAGTGCCCTCGCCAAACGCTTCTCGCTCGAATTGAAAAGCTGGTCCACCAGGTCCGCTTCGACACGGGCAGTCCGAGTCAACAGATACGCCGTGAATCTCTCGGAGAAAAGCGGCTCGTCATGGAGCACGCGAATCATGGCGGCCTTGTCCAGCCGCATGATGTTGCATTCCGTCATTGCCGCGACCGTCGCCAAGCGCAATGACTGTCCCGACAAACAGCCCTCGCCGAAGAAATCTCCCTTTTCATGGAGGGCGACGACGGCTTCCTTTCCCTGTTCGGATATTACGCAGACCTTGACCTTGCCTTCCTTAAGGTAAAAGACGGCATCTGCCGGGTCGCCCTGCCGAAAGACCTTTTGCCCCTTTCGATATGTCGAAATGGTCCTGCCGCCGTTTACGGTGGCCAGAAATGTATCGACGTTGAAGGCAGGTTCTTTCTTCGCTTTCACAACAGCTCTCTCCGTCGATCGGACGAAAATTCCGCGTATTGAAAAATCGGTGCAACTTTGGTCATCCGCCAGGCTCTAGCTGAGCGGAGCCATGGTCGGAGACGAGCTGAGCTGCCGCCAGCCCTGATTATGTATCAGGCTGAGGCATGGTGTCGGTAATGTACATTACCGAAACTGCGAAGAATTCATTTTTCCGGATATGTCTTGGGAAGATGAAAAGCGACGCGCGTCCGGACCAATTGATAGCATTCACACGATGCCTTCATAAGACCTTGCCGATCGAGGATCGTGACTTGCTGTCGGCCGCGTTTAATCAAGCCGGAACGTTCCATCGCCCGGGCAGCATTCGTGATGCTTGGCCTTTGGACCCCCAGCATTTCGGCGAGCAGGCTCTGAGTGATCGGCAGTGCGTCCGCGTCACTGCGGTCACGCATCATAAGCAGCCAACGCGCTAACCGCTCCGTGAGGCTGTGCGCGCCGTTGCACGCGACCGACACCATCACTTGTTCGAGAAAGGCGTGGACGTAAGCGTACATGAGGTTTCGGAAGGATGGCATCGACTCCAGGGCCCGCATGAAGGCCACGCGCGACATCCTTGCCGCGCTCCCCGGTATTTGAACGAGCAGTTGGGCGGATGAATTCTTGGCACCGAAGACGGCCTGCACGCCAGTGCAGCCCTCCCTTCCGATGGTTGCCATCTCAATGGCGTGGCCGTCCGCATACACCGCCAATACCGAGACGACCCCGTTATCGGGGAAGTATACATGGTCGAGCGAACCATCGGCATTGATCAGCACCTGCTCGCGTTGGCAGTGAATCTGTTCAAGCTCCGGCATAAGCCGGTTTAGATTGCGAGCAGGCAGGGCAAGCAAAAGCCGGTTACGGGGCCAATCTGATAAAGCGTTCACACCCTTAAACAGAGCCCGACTCAGATTAGTTCCACGAGGCATGCGGGAACCCGTGGTCGTCTTTCCGTGCCGGAAGACTGCATCGGTCTCCTCAGGGTCCGGCGTAATGTCCGCCATTCTTCCGTCAGCGGCCGACAGCGGACACTCGGAGATCGGCGCGATCGGCCAACAACGGAAGTCAAACCAGTTCCTCTAGCAGCCCCTTGGCCTCCTTCAGATCGAGCGTATCGACGCCTTCAGTAAACCAGCCATAGACCGGAGCGAGCAGACCGCGGGCCTCGTCTGGCTTGCCCTGGTCACGCCAGAGCCGCGCCATGCTCATCGCCGCGCGCAGTTCCCAGGACTTCGCCTGCTGCGAGCGGGCGACCGCCAGCGCACGCTCGAAATACGCTCGCGCTTTCTCCGCATCCGGTTCGGCCGACTTCAGCGCGATTTCGCCGGCAATGCGATTGATTTCGGCCTCGACCCACGTTTCTTTGGTCGTTTCCATCGCAATCATCGCTTCGCCAATGCAGCGCCAAGCATCATCGAATTGGCCGAGAGCCGCATGGGATAACGCCAGATAAGGGAGAAACAACGGCATCCACAGTGTTGCTCCCGTTGACCGCCATGCGGCGAGTCCGGAGGTGATGATGTGGACTGCGTCCGAGGCTTTGCCGGCCAGGATCATCAGTACACCTTCATGCATCATTCCGAGCGCTTTCCAGAACAAGGAGCTTTTCTCGTCCGCTAAGGCGACGACTTCATGTAGTTGCACGTTTGCAGCCGCGTAATTCCCGCGGAAGATATAGGTCAGAGATGTGTGGGTCAGCGCTTGCATCAAGGTAGCGGCTTGGCCGATCTCACGCGCATCCTCGAGCGCGTGCTCAGCATCCGCGAGCGCTGCGTCGGGATATCCAAGCATCCACAGCGCCCACGACCGATAGGTTAAGATTGACACCCGAACATCTATGCCAAAACGCGTCGCTAGCGGACGATGCTCAGCAGCATCGTAAAGCGCGATCGCCTGGTTCAAATGCGCCCGGCCTTGCGCGATTTTTCCCGTAAACGCTAAGGAAATGCCCATAAGGCGCTGCCCAATCAAGAGCGGGATTGTCGCTCTTTGTTTCTCCGCGAGCCCCAGGAACTGCACCGCAAGCTCGCGCAAGGCATCACCATTGAACGCTAAGATTGTCGCTGCCCAGAAGCCGTAAAGGACTGAGAACAACAGAAGTGGGTCTTCGGGAGGCTCGCCGAGCGTTTCAGCTTGTTCGATCAACGAGCGCGCCTGATCGAGCGACGCCTTAGTATCGAGTGCCGCATAGCCCTTGGTGTGCATCAGGGCGTGCGCAAGCGCGACCTGGAGGTTTATCTGCTCGCGACGTAGTGCGCGCGTGAGGGGCATGGCCGCAATCTGGTCAAGGGCACGGGTTAGCTGCTCGGCGGCTTCAACCAGTGCCGAGCGCTCCAGCGAGCGCTGTCCTGCCTTGCCCCATAGGCTGGCGGATTTCTCGATCAGGCCGGCCTCGGTGAAGTGACGCGCCAGCAGCTCCGGCTGGTTCTCGGCGATCTCCGCGAATTGGCTCTCAAGAGTTTCGGCGATACGGGCGTGCAGTGCGCGTCGCGGCTCGCGCAGCAGCGTGCCATAGGCCGCGTCCTGCACCAGGGCATGCTTGAACAGATAGGTCGCGTGCGGCGGTATGCCCTGCCGGAATAGCAAACCAGCCTCAATGAGACGGTCGAGTGCTAACCTCAATTCGGCCTCCGGCTTGGGCACCACCACAGCCAGCAGCGCATGCGAAAACTCCCGGCCAATCGCTGCGCCGATCTGCGCCACCTCCTTGGCCGGGCCGAGCCGGTCGAGCCGCGCCATCAGCGACGCGTGCAAGCTCGCAGGAACCGCCAGGGCGCGGGACGGAACCGCGGCGGCGGTCCGCCGTGCTTCGCCCTCGCTCTCCGCCTCCAGCACCGCCTTGGTCATCTCCTCCACAAACAGCGGAATGCCGTCGGTGCGCTCCACAATCTCCGTCGTCACATCTGCCGGCAGCTCCTTGTTCCCAACAAGGCGAGCGATGATGGCAGCAGCTTCACGTTCCCCAAGCCGGTTGAGCGTCAGGCTGGTCACATGCGACTGTCCCATCCACGGCGCGCTGAACTCGGGGCGGAAGGTAACGATGAGCAGCGTCGGAAGGGCTTTAGTTCGGTCCACCGTCCGACCAAACACTTCCAGACTCGTCGGATCGATCCAATGCGCATCTTCGACGATCATCAGCACTGGTTTCTGGCGTGCCAATCCAGCAAGTTGTGAGGTCAGCGCCTCCAGGGTTCTTTGCCTGCGCAGCTCCGGGGCCAGGTCGAGCGCGGGATAGCGTCCGTCGTTCGGCAGCGACAGCATGTCGGCAAAGAGCGCTGCATCCTGAGCTGACGTTGCGCTCCGCGCCAGCAGCGCATCGAGCTTGTCGAGCTTCGCTTGCGAACTGTCGTCGTGCGCCAGTCCGGCGGCACGTTCCATCTGGCCGATGATCGGGTAAAGCGCGCTGTCGATGTGCTGCGGCGAACAAAAATAGCGTAACCGCGCGTGCGGCTCGGCGGCGATGCTTTCCAAGAGCGCGGCGGTAAGCCGCGATTTGCCGATGCCGGCCTCGCCGGAGAGAAGCACTACCTGACCTTCGCCGCTCTTTGCTCGCGACCAACGCCGCAACATCAATTCGAGTTCTTCTTCCCGCCCGACCAGCGCGGTCAGGCCGCCCGCGTGCAGGGCCTCGAAACGGCCTTCGGCCGAACTCGCCCGCAGCGCCGCCCAGGCGTGCACCGGTCCGGCAATGCCCTTGAGGTCCTTTGCCCCAAGGTCCTGTAACTCGAACAGATTGCCGAGCAGCCGTCGTGTGCTCTCTGCGATAATTACCGCGTTGGGCTCGGCGATACTCTGCAAACGCGCCGCGAGGTTCGGCGTCTCGCCAACAATGCCGCGCTCCTGCGCTTCGCCCGATCCGATCAGGTCGCCGATCACGACCATGCCGGTCGCGATGCCAACACGAGTTTGTAGGGAAGCAGGTGACTTAAGCCCGGTGACCGTCGCGATCAGGTCCAGCCCCGCACGCACCGCCTGCGCGGCGTCGTCCTCATGCGCCTGCGGATAGCCGAAATAGACCAGCACGCCATCGCCCATATATTTCGCGACGAAGCCGCCGAAGCGACGCACCGCCTCGGCGACGCATTTCTGATAGGCCGATATAACCTCGCGCAAATCCTCCGGGTCCATGCGGGCGGAGAGTGCCGTCGAACCGACCAGGTCCGAGAACATCACGGTGACCTGGCGACGCTCGGCGACCTCCTGCGGCTTTGGTTCGGACCTCACGGAAGGCTCAGATTTAACTTCAGTCGCAACGGGGTCCTTGCCGACCGCCGCAAGTATCTTCCTTCGCGGCCCGAGTGGCAGGCCAATGTCCTTCAAATCTTGATCGGTCAGATGAGGGAGTACGGAAAGGTCGATTTCGTTCTCGGCAAACGCCTGAACGTATTGACCGAGACCCAGTCTTTCGAGCCAGTCCGCAATTTGCTGCATGGGGCCGCCCCGCGCCGATTTACCGGCAACCACCAGAGCCGAGAGTTTAGCAATATTCGCACGGGCGTTGTAACTGCCCGATGCGAGCGGCATATCAGAAGTGATTCATGAGCGACGGATCAAGGCGGTCGATGACGAGTCCGCTTTGCTCTCAGTTACGGACGAACTGCCGCGTGATAGCGAACGTCGAAAGGGCCAAAAGCGCACACTTGGTTCGCCTTTGATTTTCTAAAGTCGTGCCACTTGGCACGGATTTGGGACGGGGTTTTTTGACCCTGGCCCACGCCTCGATTTGAAGTTTTTCGTACCAGTACAGCACCCATTCTTTGACGGGATCGGCAGTCATGGCTTCAACCTTGCGTCCCGAGATGGGGCGGGGGAATCGAACCCCCACCCCAACTTAACTGGTTACTTCTGCTCGACGCCTTCCACACCGAAGATGCGGACGCGATCAGTATATTTCCCTTTCACCTTGTCCACCCACGGCTTGGTGGCTTCCCATGCCTTGTCAGACGCTTCCTTGTTGGGATACATGAAGATCAGAAAGCGATTAGTGGCCTGAACGTCGCTGTCGATGGCGACGGCCTTGTTGTAGCCTCCTGCTATCAGTTTACCGCCGTTCGCCTTGATGGCTTCGCGAACCTTGTCAACACCACTGGCTTCGTAACCATCTTTATCAGTGACGTTGATCGCAGACACGTTGAAGTAAGGCGTGCTGCTTTGGGCATTGAGTGCGCTGATCGCACCCGCGCCGATGACGATGCCGGTCGTTACCAGTAAGGCACTTTTCAACATGGGTGTTTCCTCACTCTATGTGCGTGCGCTAACTCCGGGGCGCGCGCCGCCCGGTCAAAATTGGCCCCGTTCACGTTTGCAAGTGAATGACCAGAAATTACCGGCAAACTAATGTTTGGAGACTTTCCCAAGCCCCTTGCGCAGATCGTCGATATTCATCACCGGCACCAGCTCGGTCGCAGCGTTGAGATTAAGGAAAAGCGGCTCGATCACCTCGACGATCTGCGACGGTTCGGCAAGATCGAAAAACACCATGCCGCCCCGTTTGCCATCCGTTGGCCCGAAATAAGCCGCCTCAGGCTTGAGCTGGCTCATGATTGTTTCCAGGGTTTTGGCAATCATTCCATCGCTGATCGCGGCGTTTCCCCTTTCCACCGGAAGCGTGAACCTAAGCATCATTCGCATTGTCAGCTGCCCTCCTGGTTAATGGTCGTGACTAAGCGCGCGCATCGCGCATGTTCGCGACCCATTCGCAATTGCCCCAACGGGGGCGACTTCAGGATTTCAAGGAATGTTGCCTGCCGACGGCATGATGGCTGCGCGCGCTTGGAGTTCGGCACCTCCTACGGCAGCTCGATCCAAATCTATCCGTGTTTTTCGGCAATGGAAAGATACATTGCCCCGTTGCAGTACAGCCTTCGCAAAGGCCGTTCTCCTGCAGCGTTAGGCAAATTGTCGAAATGGGTCATTTTCGACCAATCGACGATTTCTCCGCGATGTCCGCTTTCGCTCCGAACGCTACCAAATTTGCCCCCCGTTGAAGCGACGAAACGGGCCACAAACGGACATGCGACAGCACGCTTTAAGGGTCTCGCAATTTCTTATTTTACCTTCTCCCACACCGTCGTCACGACGCTCATCTTTCCATCGCTGACAAACGGCGCCGGACGTGTCGTATAAATTAATCTATCACCCTCTTTTTTGACGTCTCTGATCTGCGTGGTTCCAGTCCAAATCTCATTCCAAGAGATGTCGATGTGATGCTCCATTGTTTTGCCATCGAACTTGTACGTCCCGCCATAAGCTGTCATTGAGCGAAACAGGTCCGCACGCTGCTGGTCGGTTATTTTGTCAAGACTTTCCGGCTTCGGTCTATCGCCCCTGACGATGAGGATCAGCATCCTGCCGTCCTTATCGTATGTGATAAATCCACGCTCTCGGGTAAACGTCTCCACTTGACTGGTGTCCAATAATTTTCGCGTGCTACTGATGAGGGTATAGGTGCCGTAGATTTCATCTTCGGCCGCACTCGCTGAGAACGACTGTGCCGCTATCGCTAACGTTGCGAACGCCAGCGTCGGTATCGCCAATGCGAGCATCGTCTTGCCCATAATGTCCTCCAAATAAATCACAGGTTACGTGAGTAAGGGCGGGCTAGACCCTTATATTCAATTTGGTGGATCACCCCAATGTCGCAGTCGGGTCATTCGCGACCGATCTGCGCGATCAGGAGCCGAGCCCGTGCGCCCCTTGCCACAACAGCGCAATCGCGATCAGCGCCATCAGCAGATAAGCAATGCGGTAGAAAGCTTCCGTCGGCGTTCGGCACACCAGCCAAAGGCCGAGAAAGTTGGTGGCGATGGCGAAT
>JGI12635J15846_10001141_pt1 | contig 23229 bp, 26 predicted proteins | sample BlaSpr_A8_OM2_M2_FD_15846 | JGI IMG/M metagenome (IMG submission 15846) | reverse complement strand
ATTCCTTCTTCATAGAACGTAAACTCCTTCTTGGTTGCCTTCCGCGCGGAAATTATCCGAATGACTGAATCGGATTTCTTATAGAAGTGAACGACGACCAGGGGTCTTCCCGCAGAACTCATTCCGATGAGGATAAACCGATCCTCGTCGTCTGAGTGTTCTGGATCATCGAAGAGGCGCGAATTCGGATCGCAGAAGGCGCTGGAGCTTCTTCAAACCACACTCCGTGCCTTCTCTTATTGCTCCTGTGGTTCTTCTCACCCCACTCGAAGCGGAGCGATCCGATCCGCTCCATCCAATACTGGCAACTACCGACGTTTCCAGCAAATCCGGGAATCTGCCTTTCGCTCAGGGCTATCCTCAATGGCATGAGAGGGTTTGATTCGTACACATTTCCTGCACAGTGACCTGGCGGCCGACCATGTGAGGCTTTGAGAACCGTACCCGGAGAGAAGCTATTGAGTTTCTAGCCGCACGTCGGCGAATTTTCGAAAATCCTGATCGAAGGTGGCCACTGGCTTGTTTTCGGCCGAAGCGGTTGCCGCTATTAGGCAGTCCACGAAATGAACCTTCGATTTTCGATAGCGGTCCAGAGCGTCGAGATGAATTGCGGCCTCGTTGATCTCAATACCAGGGCTAGAGATGAGGGTGCCTAGCGCCGTGGCGATATCTCCCCGTGGATGCTGGTAAAAAGAATCCAATACAAACACGCACTCAGCCAGAACCGCAGGCAACACCACGATCACTACCTCGCCGCAGTCGCAGGCATCGAAGAGTTTTCCAGCGACCTTGGCATGTCTTTCACGGTCTTGTACCAAATGGCGAACGATCAGATTAGTATCGACAGCCTCCGCTTGCTCACCGGATGCCCTCGCGATTGCGGGCAGCCGACGCTGCCGCCTCGCGGATTTGGGTGAAGGACATCCCCTTACCCTTCTTACTGGCGAGCACACCCTTTAGTGACCGCGCACCCGGATGCACGCGAATCGTCGCACGGTCTCCCTCCACTACATGCTCCAGTGTGTGGCCCGGGTTGATTCGATAAGCCTTGCGAATTTTTCCTGGAATAGTCGTCTGCCCCTTTCTCGTTACCGGGGAATGCTGCATCATACCATTCTTACTTAATGGTTGATTCCTTACCTGGTAGTTATCCCGTGCGTTAAACTGGCTGGCAAGTCCCGACGCTCGTCGCTGGTTTCGATCGCAAGGCCGCCCATGCCGCTCTTAGGAGCCGCGGTGGAACCGTCGGCGTTTTTCGGGACGCGGCTATCCGGAGCGGGAACGTAGGAAGTATCGCGAGGAGTGGTAGCCGCTTTCAGCTCTGCTTCCAGCGCTTCCATGCGTTCCTGCTGTTCGCGAAGTTGTTCACGAAGCTGTTGCAGCTCGCTTTCCAGTCCGGACGAAGCAGTCGTATTTCCGGCCGTTGCGCGATCGGGCCTGGACACCGACGCAGAAATTTCCTTGTCTTTGTCTGTCTCGGTGAAACTATCTGAAGCGGCTGCGCTGCTGGATTTCGCAGCGGTGTTGTCTTTATCCTTATCACCCGCCATCACCCGCCGAAGCCGTAGCGGCCATTGCTGGCGTGACGACGAGGCCGAGGGCTAACAGATATGTAACGAATGCAGGCATTACTTCCTCCTTTAAATTTGACTGCGAGATTTGCGGCCGATTTTTCGCAGGATCAGTTCGCTGATGGCACGACCAGGGCCACGTGATGCGCGTACATCGGGAGAGAATTGCCGTTTTGATGGCGAATGGGTTTACGCTCACCTCCCTCTCACTTCACCACCACGGTGCCGGTCATCTTCGGGTGAACCGAACAAAAGTACGTATAGGTTCCCGCTTTCGTGAACGTGAAGGAGAACTTTTCATCCGTGTCCATTACCTTGGACTTGAACGCCTTCGGATCATCCACGCTGACAACTGTATGCGGGATATCGTCGCGGTTGGTCCAGGTTACCGTGGTTCCTGCGGCCACCTCCAGCGTCGCCGGTGTAAAACTGAAATTATCAATTTTCACTTCGGTAGTTGCCGGCGGTGGAGTATTCGCCGCGACACTTGCCGAACCGTTGAACAGCATCCCCAAACTGACTAACACCAGCGCCGCCAAACCAAAAATCGACATCGTTCTTCTAATCATCGTTGGATCCTCTCTAAATTTTGTCAGAATTGATTTCCGCCTTCCGGTTTAGCCCAGCGTTGAGTCCACTACCGCCAGCGCGTGCTGGCCGCGCACATAATTCACATCTGTAATTCCCAACAGGCTCCGCAACTGGTCTGCCGGCACCTTCATGGGTCCCGGCGAATCGGCTTTTCCAGGCTGAGGTTGCGGAAAAGAAGTGGACGCGGCCGTATGAAACGTCACATTGCCTTCGATTTTTTGCATGGTCTGGTGAATGTGCCCGTTCAGCACCGTCACCGATCCGAACTTCTTCAGATAAGCCAATGCCTGCGCGCTGTCTTCCGTGCCCCAGCCCCACTCCGGATACACCGACCACAAGGGAATGTGAGCGAACACCACGATGGGCGTGCTGGATTTCAGATGCGCGACGTCGTCTTCCATCCACTCCAGTTGTTCGTGGCCCAGTGTGCCCAGACCCCCGGCCTTCAGATTCAGCACGTTCACCAGTCCGATGAAGTGCACGCCTTTCTTGTCGAAGCTGTACCAACCCGCGCCCTTCGTGCCTTTTCCGTACCGTTCCCGGTACTGCTGTCCATCATCGTTCAGCACGTCGTGCTCGCCCGGCACGTAGAACACATCTTTCGCGCTTGCGCCCTTCAGAATCTGATCAACGGTGTCGAACTCTTCGGGTTTCGAGAGGTGGCTGATATCGCCCGTATGCAGCATGAATTCCGGGGGCGTCGCCAAACCATTGATCTTGTCGATGGCTGCTTTGAGAGTTCCGGCGACATCCGGATTGGCCGGTTTGTTGAATCCCATATGGCTGTCGCTGATCTGCACAAAGCTGAGCTCGCCCGCCATTTTCTGCGCATCCAATTCTTTAATTCCGCTCATGCTGTAGGACTTCAGCACGCCGCCCTGCATCACGCAGAGTGCGCCCGTCCCCGCCCAAGCCATGCATTTCAAGAAACCGCGCCGGTCCACGCCATCATTATTGTGATCGTGCAAGATCTCGTCTTTTGGCTTCTCGCCCATAAGGCCCCCATGATTTCATTCTGTTTCCCGGAAATTGCTCAATTTGCTCAGCCGCGTTTCTTAAGTACGAGCGGCGCGGTACGGGAATCGGAGGGTAACCGCGCCGCTCTCGGCCTTGCTCCGTCTTGCTATACCGCAATCCCGCGCTTTTTATTCCCGGGCAATCAACGCTGAGTGTTTTTTTCTCATCAAAACAACGAGCAAGAGGCAGGAATAAAATCACGCCTCGGACGGTTACTACGGATGTGGACGTGTTCAGTTGAATAGCCCTGTCGAAGAGGAAGGTTGAAACGTGCTGAGCCCGCAGGAGCAGGCGCGGTTCGAAACTCTCATCCTGCCCCATCTCGACGCCGCCCATAACCTCGCCCGCTGGCTCCTGCGCGGAGGCGCCGATGCGGAAGACGTCGTACAAGAGGCGATGTTACGCGCGTATCGTTTCTTCCACGGTTTTCGTGGCGGCGATGTGCGCGCCTGGTTGCTGCAGATCGTACGCAACACCTGTTTCACCTGGATGCAGAAAAATCGTCACGGGAAAGAGACGGACGAGTTCGATGAAGAAGTGCACGGAGCGCCAAGCCCCACGCCCGAGGCGCTGGCGATTGCAGCGGATAGTCGCGGACGGCTTACCCAGGCTCTGGAGTCATTGCCTTCACGCTCTCGCGAGATAATCGTCCTCCGCGAGCTGGAAGGGTGTTCTTACAAGGAGATTGCCATCATTACTTCCACACCCATTGGCACGGTCATGTCCACGCTTTCCCGTGCCCGCCGACAGCTTCAACTGGCTCTGACCGGCCCTGCCAACAAGGAGTCTATCCATGATCTGTAACCGCGCCGGCGCTGTTGTGCACGGCTATTTCGATAACGAACTGGATGCCGTGAGCGCCGCTGAATTCGAACGTCATCTGGAACAATGCTCGGACTGCGTGTATGCGCTTGAGGATATGGAAGCTCTGCGCTCCTCCATGGGCCTTGCGCAACTCTATGAGCCAGCGCCGGCGTCGCTTCGCAAGAAGATCGCCGCAAGTCTCGGATCTGACCGCCCTGTGGCTACTGTTCCATCGCGCCCGGTTTGGGGTTGGCTCGCGGTCGCTGCAGCGATACTTGTGATTGCCTATGCAAGCTGGCGAGTTACTTCCTTGGGCCGCAGCGGCGGCTATGACACCGTGCTCGCCGCGGAGATTGTTGACGCACATTTGAGGTCGCTGCAACCCGGGCACCTTACCGATGTTATTTCTACCGACCAGCACACCGTGAAGCCCTGGTTCGACGGAAAACTGGACTTCTCTCCTCCCGTCCAGGATTTTGGCGATCAAGGATTTCCGCTGCAAGGAGGCCGTATTGACGTCGTTCACGGCCGCTCCGTCGCTGCTCTGGTTTATGTCCGCCGCAATCATTTTGTGAACGTTTTCATCTGGCCCACGGACGAGAAGGACCGTGCTTCGAGTTCCGGCTCACAACAGGGATATCAATGGATGGAGTGGCGCAAGGAGGGAATGGAATTCTGCGCCGTCTCCGATGCCGCGCCTTCGGCCCTCGAGCAGCTACAGAGTCTGCTCGCAAGTAACTAACCACGGATCGCTGCGGCGCGGGTTCAAATCCGCAAATCACCTGGCGATGGCGCACTCTTTGCCGGCTTCCGGTTGAACGCGCAATCCCGAAGGTCAGATGCTTGGGTTCAACGAGGGAAACCGATACGGTGTACCAGGTCCTGAAAGCGCGGGTCCGAGCGGAGAGGATCGAAGCCTGGCCGGAGCAGGACGCCCGGATTAAATCGCTGCTCGTAACCTATTTCCAGCCAATGCATCGCTTGATCTTTATCGCCGAGGGCGGCATAAACCATAGAAACTTCCGCAGCATCCGAATAACCGCCGTTTGAATGGTTCTTCAAATCGCTCAGCAGTTTTACTGCATCGCTGGTCCGGCCCGATGCGGCGTAGGCGCGCGCTAGATTCGCAATGCATGTGGGGCAGCCCGCAGAAAGCCCGACAGCTTTTTGCAGTTCCGCGATCGCTTCCGCATTCATCTGCTTTTGCAGGTACGCCTGGGCGAGCTGATTGTGTGCGAGAGCAAAGTTCGGATCCATTTCGATCGTCTTGCGGCTCTGGACGATTGATTCGTCATAGGAACGCGCAATGACCAGAAGCTCCGCTAAATCGGCGTTGATAATAAGCGACAGCGGATCCAGGCTTTTCGCTTTTCTCATTTCCTCGATCGCTTCGTCATACCGGCCCAATAGGCTTAAATGCCAGGCATACCAATGGTGCGCGGTGGCATAGCCGGGGTTCAATTCGATGGATCGCTGGAATTCCTTCCCGGCGGATTCCAAATCCCAGTCGAAGGCATCGAAGCAGAATGCCAGCGAGTTGTGAGCTTCGCTGAGCGTGCCATCCAGCTCCAGCGCTTTGATCGCCGCAGCCTTCGCTTTGGGGAGTCCTTGCCGGGGGGTCATCACCCCGTACTGCCAATCTCCCAGCAAGGCGTAAGTGTCGGCTGAGCCAGAATAAGCCTGCGCATATGTCGGGTCTTCGTCGATGGCCTGACTGAAATAAGCCAGAGCAACTTTCAAACTGTCCGGTGTTCGCTTATTCCAGAAGTAGCGCCCTTTGAGATAGGACTCGTAAGCTTCCGGATTCACAACCTTGGCGCTTTTCAGCGCAGCTTGTTCCTGCGGATTCAAATTGATCCGGATTTGATCCGCGATAGCTCGCGCCACTTGATTTTGCAGCGCCAAGGTGTCCTTCAATTCGCCTTCGTAGCTCTGGGACCACAAATGCTTGTCCGCAGCGGCGTCGATCAATTGTGCCGTGATGCGCACTTGGTCGCCAGAGCGCAGCACGGTGCCTTCCACGATGGCGTCTACGTTCAGCTCACGAGCGATCTGCGGCAGAGGCTTGCGTGCATGTTTATATGCCATCACCGAAGTGCGCGAGATCACGCGCAACGCGCTGATCTGGCCGAGATCGGAAATCAACTCGTCGGTCATTCCGTCGGCGAAATAATCCTGCGAGGCATCGTTCGACAGGCTTTCGAGCGGCAATACAGCCAGCGAGTGAATCGCAGAGGCCGGGCGGTTCCGGGAATGAATCTTCCAAGCGGCGAAGGCAGCTAGCAGTGCGAGCACCACAAACGCTGAGATCTTCCACGCAATTGATGGCAGAAGGCGATTGGACAATGCGGGTGTGTCAACAAGATCGGAGCGATCCGGAGACTCTGCCGCGAGTGGCGGAAGCGCGGGTTCCGGGCTGCGCAGAGGGGCTGGTTCCGCAGTCTTGACCTCCGCAAGGAAGCGGTAGCCGCGCCGCGCAACTGTTTCCACATAACGGGGACTCTCCGCTGAATCTCCCAGGGCGTCACGGATTTTGTTTACCGCTTTGTTGAGCCCATGATCAAAATCAATGAAAGTGTCCGCGGGCCACAGCTTTTTCTGCAGCTCCTCGCGCGTTACCACCTGGCCGGGACGCTCCAGCAGCAACGCCAGGAGCTGGAAGGGCTGTTCCTGCAGCCGAATGCGCAGGCCGTGCTTGTGCAATTCGCCGGCGCGAAGATCCACCTCGAAAACTCCAAACCGGAGCCGCCCGTCGGGTTGCTGATTTTCTTGCATGGCGAGGTGAGTCCTGCTCGAAGGGGAGTGTACACCCGGCGCCAGACTTCGGGAACACTACGGGGGAGGCTTCTCTATAAGCCATTTATTCAGTTGCACTTACCAAGGGACATCCATTCCAGCGATAAAGAACTGCACGTCCATTGTATCAATATATAGGGACGCACCATAGTGAGGCCTCAAACGCTTGGGAAAGACGCTTTACGTTTGCAGGGAGGCTTCCATGCCGGAGCACGGTGATCTTCCGAATTTTGAACAGGATGTCCTGCCGCACCTCGACGCCGCCTACAACCTGGCGCGTTGGCTGATGCGCAATGATCAGGACGCCCAGGACGTTGTCCAGGAAGCCTACTTACGCGCTTTCCGCTTCTTTTCGGGCTTCCAGGGCGGCGATGCGCGGGCCTGGCTCATGAAAATTGTGCGCAATACTTGCTACACGTGGTTGCATGCAAACCGCCCGCTCCAGGAAGCGACTGAATTTGACGAGAACTCTTTAGCGCCTGGTTGTCAGGCGCCCAATCCGGAAGAACTCTTGCTCCAAAACGACAGCGGAAATCTTCTGCACAAAGCGCTGGAAAATCTGCCCGCGAGTCTGCGCGAGGTCCTGATTCTGCGCGAGCTCCAGGGGATGTCTTACCGGGAAATTGCGGATATCACCGGCGTGCCATTAGGCACCGTAATGTCGAGCCTATCGCGTGCGCGCGGACGCCTTCGTCAGGCTCTCACAAGTGTCATGAATGGGAACAAAATGCGTGGCTCACGGCGAACAGAGGCTGCGAGCGCATGAGTGCATGGCGCGATTGTCGAAAACGCGGCTATTTCGAGCCGGAAGCCGGATAGTGCGCTCCAGCCTAACGTACTGTGCGCCGGGCAGTTCTGTCATAGGTCCTGGGTTCCGACTTAGTCGAACGCTTGACCTTGTTTTTGGACCGAGAAATTCTGGGAATAAAAGCGGTGGGCGCGCGGTCTGAATGGTACAGCGACGGCAAGCGCAGTCACGATTGATTCGGATTCGTATCAGGCCGTAGCGTCTGACCGCGATCAGAACGATTTAAAAACAAGGAGAGACAAATGAAACAATCGGAAGCTCAGATTCACAGCAATCGGCGCTCCTTCTTGAAGAAGAGCGCTTTGGCAGGAGCAGCTACGGTAGGGGCTGGGCTGTTCGGGGCGGGCAAGGTCGCTTTCGGCCAGAGCAGCTCGAGCAGCCTCAACAAAGGAGATGTAGCCATTCTTCGATTCCTGGCTGCAGCTGAGCTCATCGAATCGGACCTTTGGATACAGTACGCGGAACTGGGCGGTATCGGCGATAATCCACCGATTGAGATTGACCCCAACCAAACGTTGAACAACTACCAGATCGCCCTGTCGAATCTCGATGGCGATGGCCCACAATACATCACCAGCAACACCATTGACGAAATCAGCCACGCAGCCTTCCTCAACGGCTACCTGGAATCCAAAGGCGCCGACCCGGTCAATTTCGACGAGTTCCGCACGCTGCAGGGCAGCACGGCGACGGGCGCGCAGGACATCGGCCGCCTGACCAACCTGATGCACCTCAACGTGGACACCAGCTGGTTCGTGCGCTACCGCAGCACCACCAATCCAGACTTTGGCGCCACTTTCCCTCAGGCGCTCAAACTCAACAACGTTACCGCCATCCCGCGCAACAACAAGGATTTCGACGGCGCTTCGAATCCCAACTTTCTGGGTAACGACCACATCCAGGCGATCGCGAACGTAGCGGCCTTCCACTTCGGATACATCGAACAAGGTGGCTCGAGTCTATACTCGGCGCTCGGCCAAAAAGTCAGCAATGTCGAAGTGTTGAAGATTGTCTTCGGGATTGGCGGAGACGAGGTCGCGCACTTTCTGGAATGGGTGGATTTCGCGGGCAACGGAGTGCAACAGCCTGTAGCGCCGTTCAAGGATCCTATCTCCGGGCTGTCGTTTCCCGATTTTTTCAACAACCCGCCGTTGCAACCGCCCAGCATTGTTCAGCCCAGCCTGATCTTTCCCGTTCCCTGCGAATTCATCAGCGCAGATTTGCCGCACTGCGCGGTGATTCGACCAAGCGATCACAAGTTCGGAGGCGCGGTAGCGACGATTGCATCGTTCACAGCGGATGGGCTATTTGTCGGGCAACAACCGAAGTTCCTACAGGTCGTGCAGCGAATGGCGGAAGAAGCGGATGCTGCCACACGTGAGACATAAACCACACATGGCTTCGGCCGGGCCGGAAGTCTGATTATCTGTTCGCCTCCTCGCCTTGCGGCAGAGATGAGTGATCCAGTTTGGATTGGGGGATCATTCATCTGCCGCGGGGTCATTCACAGCCGCGCCACAGGAAAGACTTAGCGAACCAACCCACAGTATCCCAGCCGCACGCGTGTTAAATAATTGAAGGTCATTCCCTTTTAAACAATGAATCGGTCGAGCGGCTCCGTGCTATTTCGCGACGCTCGTGCATCCGTCCTCAGGGTCAAGCTTCTCAATTAAGAATCGGAGAGTCTGCCGCTCGACTGATGATTCGTGCGAGGACCTGCGGCTCTTCGGGAATAAAAGCCTTTCAGCTCGGGTCACTCAATCGTAAGAGCCTCTGATGTCCTCGACGACCGCCGACTGTGGGTCGATTGGACCTCGTGGGCACTCTGAACCAGGAGGAGTAGACAAAGCATGCCGCATTACAAAGTAAAGTTGAAGGCTCAAAAGACTCTTTGTGCCGGTACGACTGCTTTCTATTTTGAGAAACCCCCGGAATTCGAATTCGAGGCGGGACAGTTCTTCAACTTTACGCTCCCCAGCCCGGGCGACACGGATCTGGAAAGCAACACTCGTACCTTCTCGATCGCCAGCGCGCCGCGCGAACGAAACGTGATGGTGGCCATGCGCCTGCGGACCACGGCGTTCAAGCGTACCCTCAACTCATTGCCGCTCGGAAGCGAGCTGCTTCTCCAGGGTCCCTTCGGTTGGATGACGCTCCCGCGCAACTCCACGCGCCCGGCGGTTCTCTTGGCGGGGGGGATCGGCATTACACCTTTTCGCAGCCTGGTATGCAGCGAGGCGGAATCGCTCTCTGCTCGCAGAATTCTGCTCTTCTATTCCGTTCGAGTCCTTGAGGAAGCAGCGTTCCTGGAAGAGCTGCAAGAAATGGAACAGCACAACCGGCGCTACAAACTCATCTGCACAGTGACACAACCGGACCAATCGAAAATGCCTTGGCGAGGAGAGACCGGGCGAATCTCGGCCCGCTTACTGTCCAAATGGATTCCGGACCTGAGCGTTCCGATCTACTACATTGCAGGCCCTCCTGCGATGGTTACTGGCGTGCGCCAGATGCTCATCGGAGTCGGTGTCGCTGAGGAAGACATCCGCGCTGAGGAATTCTACGGATACGAGTAGGTTTCGGAATTCAGCTCGTAGCGCTACAAACGAAGTTCTGTTGCACTGAAATAATCCCGCTGTCGTTCCCGCAGTGAAGAATTCGATCGGATGGCGAACTATTCGTGAAAAGTTCACGAATGGACTGGAGACGTGATGAAAGTTGATAAGGAAATATCGCATTCCTGGACTGAATAGCCTTTCAGGACCTTCTAATCGATGCCGCGGCAGCGGTGGCGGCCACCGCACCCGATCGAGCCAGGAACGGGGATGACCCTGAACGGACGGAAAGTCGCGTCTGTAAGAAATCTGCGCCCGCGTGGCAGGCTTTGTCAACAGCGGGAATAAACTTAGGAAACCAGCGGTCTTAAGAGTTGAGAGGAATTTGAGGGTCGAGGCATGAGAGCGAATGTTAGCTTCGGCACAGAAGGAGAAACGATTCTCCAGCACGGATTTGGGCAGAAAATTGCCGAGCCCCGCCACGCTGCCCCGACCATTTTACTTGAGTCTGACGATGCGAAGGGAAATCGAGGCAATTTCACCTCTTGTAGCCCGACTCATATCCCTCAATAGGGCAAGTCATTGCGTTTCCGGCGATGACAGCGACATAGAAGTCGCGCTTCGCGAAGCGCTGGCCAACGTTGTGCAAAGGACTATCGATTCTAATCCGGGACGAGGGAAATGGATTGGACCCGGCAAAGATACCGGACCCGACCGCTGTCGATAGAGTTAACTCTGAAAATGGGCGAGGCATACGCTTAATCAGACGTGGATGGACGCTGTAAGTTTCGAACCGGCCGGCTGCGAGGCCGATTGCAAGAGAGATTAAATTGGAAGTCCGGTTAGTCATTCCGGAAGTGACGGGGCACATCTCAGAGTTAAAAGCGATGGACAGTTGGGACAGCAAGGCGGGCGGTCTCGACACGGAGTCTTGAGTCTGGTTCGGTGGAAAGTCTTGGCAAGGTAAGGGAGTACGAACATGGAAGCGCATGCATTGCATCTCGATCCGACTCAGCGCAGCCTGGAGTCGCGGAACTTCGAGGCAGGGCTGCGGCGGAAGATCGTAGGGCAGGACGAAGCGGTGCAGGCGGTGGTGGATTTGTACCAAGTGTTTCGCGCCGGCCTGAACTCGCCGGGACGGCCGGTGGGGAACCTACTGTTCGTCGGGCCGACCGGTGCGGGCAAGACGCGTGTGGTCGAGGCCACGGCCGAGGTCCTGTTCGGCGACCCGCGCGCGGTGATCAAAGTGGACTGCGCGGAGTTCCAGCACTCGCACGAGATTGCAAAATTGATCGGCTCGCCGCCGGGATATTTGGGGCACCGCGAGACGCATCCGATGATCACCCAGGAGGCGCTGGCGCAGTATCACACCGAGAAGCTGAAAATTTCATTCTTATTGTTTGACGAAATCGAAAAGGCATCGGATGCCCTATGGCAATTGTTGCTGGGAATCTTGGACAAAGCAACCCTGACGCTGGGTGACAACCGGCGGGTGGATTTGTCGCAAACGATGATCTTCATGACGTCGAACCTGGGCGGCGGTGAGATCACGGAGCTGATGACCGGCGGGATGGGATTTGCACCCAACGTGCCAGGCGATTCCGCGCTGCGGGTGGACGAAAAGGTGGAGCGTACGGCGACGGAAGCGGCGAAGCGGAAATTTGCGCCGGAGTTCATGAACCGGATTGACAAGACGATTGCGTTCCATCCGCTGCGGTCGCAGCAGCTGGAACAGATACTGGAGATTGAGCTCGAAATGGTGCAGCGGCGCGTGTTTGAGACGAAGCGGTGCTTCCTGTTCCGCGCGATGCCAGCCGCCCGGGAATTTCTGCTGCGCGAAGGGACGGATCTGAAATACGGAGCGCGTCACTTAAAACGCGCGATTGAACGTTATCTGGTCTCTCCGCTGGCAAGCTTGCTGGCGACAGAGCAGGTAAGCCCGGGCGATGTGCTCTCGATAGATTGGGACGGCAGCGAAGCGGGGCTGAAGTTTTCGAAGGAGGGGATGGAGACGCTGGCGCGAGAGGCGGGGTCCGCCTCGGGTGTCGCCTCCAGGTGTACCCACTTCTGTGCGTGGCCCGGGCAGGCCATCCCGGCCGCACTGGCAAGAGCTCACCATCGGCTCTAATGGCGATGAGGAACAGAGGCGCTCGGTTCGTCGACCGTGCCCGAATGAGTCTCCCAGACAGAGTAAACCGCAATTTTCTAAGGGCGAGATTGGCCGAATTAGATGGAACCAAGTCATTCACGCATTCATGGAGCCCAGAAATGCCAGCAGGAGCGGGATGTTCTCGGCAGGATCTAAATCTCGGAAGATCAAAATGATCGCAAATGCATTGTTTGCAGTAATGGTTATCCTGATTTTTCTTAGCATTTCGGGCTCAATGATTCATATTTTCAAGAACCTCGATCGCTGACCCGATTGCCGCCTGTTAGGAGATTAGCCCTCGGATTTCGTATCAAGAGGTGACATATGAGTGTGCTCGCAAGAAACAAACACGATGCTCAACCTCCCGCGGACGGGCCGGCGAACCACTTGCAGTGCGCCGACGCATTCGCGGGACATCCACTGACGGCCGACGAGATTCAATATCGCGCCTCTAGGATCCAACTCGATGACGGTGGGCTATTTGGGTATGAACTTGACGATTGGTTCCATGGGGAGCGAGAGCTGACAGAAGCGCAGCGCTTCCGCGCCGTGCCCGCACGCAATCTGGTGCCGCCAAGAGCGCAGGGCCACACCAATTTCTTGAGGAGGACTTATGAGAGCGGAGCGACATGCAGTAGGTTACCGAGCTGTGCCACAGGCTGATGATCCAGTCGGTTGGGCGTCTCGGATTCGATCAATTTCCTTTGTGGAGATGGGGCGCAGTGCAGCCATCATCCTCAATGAAGTTGTCATTTTTGCCTGTCAGATCCTCGGTCGCTGAAGGGTGCTTGCCCGCGGACCCCTACTCGGCTTTCTTGCAACGCTGCTCCGGGTGGCTGACGGAGCGAACCATGGGAATAATAAGGTTGGGTCAGCGGTCTATTGAGATGAACAAGCAAGCCATGCCATACCGGGAATGAGGCTGCGAAGTTCAAGGAGAGAGGCGCGATGAGGAGAAATGTAAACAGCAAGTGTTCGAAAGGACTTCGCTGTGCAGTAATTGCGATTGTTGCAACTGGAATCGCCGCGGCGCCATCCGTTCACGCCAAACCAAACCCAAAAACCACCGCTAGCAATCGCGCCAACGTGGTTGCCCATGTCGAGCTTTCTGATGGTCCCGCAACTCGAATGCTGTTGGTTAAGAAAAACCGTAAAGAATATCTCTTGCTCGGGTTCGACTCTTCATCACACATTGCCATGCTGGACGTCAGCAAGCCAAGCCAGCCGCGTACCATGGAGGCAGTCGCAGGAGCTGCTGGAGCGCCAGTCACCGAACTGAAAGTCGTTGCCGACACCCTCACGCTCTTCGGAACGTCTGACGCAGAATCGGCGGCATCGGCCGGCCCTGAGGAAATACGCAGCCTTTCCGGTGTGACGGCTTTTGTACAGGATAAGGCGCATAACCTTATCTACGTCACCAATGGAAAAGGCTTGTGGATCTTGAAGACCAAGGTACAAGCGGACAACGAAGCCCAGTTTTACGGAAGCGCGGAATAGATTTCATCTTTTGTGTTGTGACCACGGGTCTCGGCTTCAACGAAAGGAAGCCGAGACCCTTTGCGTTCTTGGATTCTGACGTGCACGACAGGCGCGATGCGCAAAGGGCAGGGCTTCCGTGAAAGGGTTCCTCGGCACCTGGGCGAGTTTTAATGCGGACCTGAATCTCCTCGCCCAAATCGCAATGGGCATCGCACTGCTCGCTGGCGCCTTCCTGGCTCGCGCGAAACGTTACGCCGCGCATGGCGCTTGCCAAGCTGTGGTGCTGATCCTCAACGTCCCGATGATTGCTCTGGTGATGTGGCCGTCTCTTCACGTGCGGGTGCTGCCGCGATTGTCCAGGCATTTCGGGAAACCATACTACGCCATTGCCATGGCACACGGCGCTCTCGGGGCTTTGGCCGAGGTCCTCGGGCTGTACATCCTGTTGGTCGCCGGGACCAACATCCTTCCCCGTGCTTGGCGGTTTCAGCGCTGGAAGCTATGGATGCGCATCGAGCTGGCCCTCTGGTGGGTGGTCTTGCTCTCAGGGATCGGGACCTATTACATCTGGTATGCCGCGCCACGTTCGCATTGAAAATATCTGGTCACGATCTGCGGCGATTTCAGAGGAGTCATTCCGGCTGCGACAATCTTAAGCAGATGCCGACCGACAAGGCGAACTCGGTTCGAATGCTACTTTCGAACTTCGAATTAGGCGCCGCAAGTGTTTGCCGACAGTGCCCAACGCGTCGGCCACGCAAGCAGCGATCAGCTCCGGCGTGCCAGTGACGGCTGTGTTCGCAGACGCGGCACTGACCAAGGGGCCTTCGGAACGGAACACATCGCTTGAAGGGCAAACTGTCATTCTCGCAAAACGTATGCGAATCGCTTGTCGGGCGGCAGTAAGATTCGCAATGTGGGTATTGGCCAAAACACTTTCGGATTGGAACCGATCAGAAGTTCTCCGTTCGAGAGGCTCACGATGCTTGTGTCGGCCGGTTCGAGATCTATGAGTCGAGAAGACCTGGGTTAGCAAAGCATTCGCATCATCCGGACGGGGCTGGATGAAGGTGTCGAATCGTCGAGATTTGCGCATGGCGTGGCTGTGACAAGGGACGGCACTTCCCCTTCTCGCGGGTCATCTAGCTCTCACGGTCCAGAGCCGGTGAAATGAAGATGCGCCCCGCAACGGCCTCCCGGATCGCAGGCTCCAGATCGCTGGCAAGCCGACTTTTTACGACATACCCCAGCGCTCCGGTGGCCATACAGTTGGAAATGAAGTCGGGATCCGATAGAGCAGTCAAAAATACGATCTTCGACGTATTTCCTGCTTCACGCAACCGCTTGGCGGCCTCGATGTGTTCACCGTATTTTCCTTCAGATCCTTGCGTGCTCGTCCCGCATGCTGCTTGTGAAAGACGGATAGCCCGTTAGAATCCACCCCGTGTTTCGAAACGTCTGCGCCACCTCGGCCGGCGGCGCTTGAATTTCACCGCCGACCAGTTGATGCCTTACGTCGCCACCACGTTATTTTCCCGCGACGGCGTTGGCCAGCTTGAGGCTCGCAAGTTCCTTCTCCACCTGTTTCGGGTACAGGAACTGATGGCCCGTCGTTTCACCCGGATAGTACCAAGTCACGATCGCCTGAGGCTGTGCGGACCCACGCTCCGCGAGACCAAACACTTCGCGTTCCGTTGGCACTTGTTCCTTCTGTGCAGACCGCCGCGGCCCTCGTGTTATTCCGGCACAACCCTGTTCTAGCTCATGTGATTCGCTACACATTGCCTGTCAGACAAGGAATTCACCAAAGTTTCATGATCGGGAATAAAACGATGCGGGAGAGAGTCTAGGAGGAGGTGGCAACGCGTGCCGGGAGGCTCAGTTCCGATTCGTTCAGGCGCAGCGCCCGGCTCCAAGGTTCCACGAAGTTGATTTGACGGTACCGGATTGGATCCGAACACGCCGGTGCAGTTTTTCCCGAGAATGGCCGACCGGCGTCCGTTCTTTTTGATTTTGGATGGAGTCCAGGCTCTGACTCTCAGCGACAACAAGGAAGGCCCCGTGACGACCGATGTCTTAGTTATGGGAGGCGGAGCCACTGGCCAGCTAGCCGCCGCCTACCTGCGGATGCGCTTCCCCAACCTGGGGGTGGCCGTAGTTGAGGGCCCGCACAAGAACCGTCCAATCGTCGGCGAGTCCTTCGTCGAAATCACTGTTGATTTCCTCCTGGAACTTGGACTTGGCGCTTTGCTCGTTGAAAAGCACTATCCGAAATACGGCCTCACCTATTATTTCAAGCCCGACATCGATCATCCTGCTGATCGAACTTACATCGTGGACGAAGCTCCGACAGTGCCGCCGCTGCTCTCCTTCCAGGTAAACCGTTTTACACTTGATCGCGACGTGCGCGAGCGCAACGTGACGAACGGCGTGCACTTGATCGACGCCACTGTAACCGACGTCAATCTTAACGAGGACGACAGCTTGCATACGGTGACCGTGCAAGATCCCGCGCAGGGAAGATACGAAGTCCGTGCCCGCTGGCTGATTGACGCGACCGGACGTAACCGCGTGCTCGCCAAGCTGCTGAAACTTCACGAGCCGGTCAATGAACAGAAGAACGTATTCTGGTTCCGGTTGACGAATTTCGATCCCGGAATTCTGGATCGTATTTGCGCTGTCAAGAAGCAGAACCGCGCCTTCGTTCCTTACTTCGCGACTCATCATTTCTTTGGCAGGGGTAATTGGATCTGGTGCATCCCCATGCGCTCGCCAGACAACCTGCCTTTGATCAGCATTGGTATTACGTATCGCAAGGACTCTTATCCTTACGGCGAGGTCCGCACGATGGAGCAGTTCCTGCAGTGTGTTGGATGTGAGCATGAGGCGATTGTCGAACTGGTGCGCAGCGGTACCGTCGCCGATACGAATTTCTACAGCTCCTACATGTGGGAATGTCGCCAGCGCTATTCATCCGATCGCTGGTACATCATCGGTGATGCGGGCGATACGGTTGATCCGCTCTACAGTGTAGGGATGGCCTTATCGTCAGTGCAGATCCGACAGATTGCAGCGATCATCGAAAGAGACTCGCACGGCTTCGACACCGCCGAATTCACGAAAGATCTCGATACTGCTATTACCATGCTTCAACGCGGTGTAACGCGAGATACGACGCAATTGTATGAATGCATGCAAGATGCTTACCAATGCCATCTACGCGTCCATCTCGCGGTCACCGAAATTTTCCACTTCGCGCTCCCATTGCTGATGAATGACTATTTCTGGGATCCGCTGGGAGTGAAAGTGATCAACCGGTTCCTCACATTCCGGTCATTAGAAGATGATATTAGAAGCTTCCAATCCCTGATCCGCGAGGTCGGTTCCGATCCGAAGAACCGCGAGCTCCAGAACTTCATCAAAGTACAGTCCGGCGCTTCCATGAATAGTCAATTCTACGAATATCACCGCGACCAGGACATTCCGGCATCCTTATCCCGCATGCTATTCAGCCTTGCACGTTTGCGGCTTGCTCTTCTCAGAAAGCTCGGCTGGCGAGGACTAGTTAGCTTCGGTCAACACCGGTCGCTATTGAAAGATGTGGTCCGTGGTTTGGTTCTGTTGCTCTTCCATGGCACTAAATTACGGGAAAGTAGCCTGGTGCGCATGGCCCTTCGTACGCGCGAGCCCAGGTTCGCAGCCGAGGACGTCGCACCAGCTGCCACTGATCTCGAGAAAGTATCGTCTTGATCGCGCCTGCGGCTCTTGTCAGGAAAATGACGACTTTGTTCGCCGCAGCTCGATGCCGAGGCGAAACTTGACGAGGACCCTCTCCCTCCTGATTATCGCTCCGCCAATTCAGAAGCAGTTGCGCCTCTAAACGACAGTAGGACTTTATTGCGCAATATGCTCAGCAGCTATCGCAGCTCTTCAGAACCTGCCATTGGATGTTGCAGACGTTGTAGATGCCACCGAAACCAATCGAGCCTGGAACGGGAAAGACCTTGGTGGACCGAATGTGGCGTCTCTACGAGATCTCCGCCTGGATGGCACAAGCGGTCAACAGCTGGGAATAATCCGGCGACACCGTCGGTCTCAATAGATGAACGCATGTGAGGACATAAGGAGAGAAAAATGAAAGTCGCTTCCAAGTCAATCGTACAAAAGCAGGCGGCCGCCGTGGCGGCGCTGCTCGCATTCTTCGTGGTGATGTCGCCAGGCGCCAGCGCGAAATATCGAGCCGCCAAGCCCGCCCAGCCACCAGCGTCTGTAGTCGCGCACTTGACCCTGCACGGAGCCGTGGTGAGCCAATTGGAACTGCAGCAACACGGCAACAATCAATACCTGTACGTCGAGCAGGCTTCCAAGGAAGGCTTCGCGATCGTCGACGTCACCAAGCCGGACCAGCCAAAGCTCATCAAGAGCGAAGCGTGGCCGAACCAGGCACCCACCGGAAAGTTGCAAATGGTCAGTGGGAGGCTGGCTCTGGCCGAAGCGTCGGACACCGCGACGCTGGAAACCGTTTCTTCCACCGAGACTCTAAAGGTGCTCGATCTGAGTGATCCCGCGAATCCGCGGACAATCCTAACTTTCTCTGGTGTAACGAGCACTCTCGCGGATGCCGCACGCAGCTTGGTTTACATCACCAACAGCGACGGGCTGTGGATCCTGAAGCATCAGTCAGAGCAAGAGATGTCTTACCAGACCCATGCCTGCTCGTCGGATGATGCCTCGAACGACGTGGCAAGCTGTCAGTAATGCATGATGGCGCGGACAGCGTCAGCCAGAATCGAGCGGCGTGCAAGAAAGGGCCTCGGCCTCACCGAATGAAGCCGAGGCCCTTTGCATTTTGGATATTAACCACGCGCCAAGAGCTTATCGGCATTTCCTTTTTTCGGAACCAACTGAAAGCAATTTTGACGGAATAAACAAGACGTCGACGCAGTTCTTTAGAGTATGAACGACTCCGAACAGCCGCGGGACCCGGCAATTGTCACCGGCCCAACCCCGGGCATGTCCGAATCGGCGTTCTCGTCCATTGTTATCGCCGGTGGCGGAAGCTACGTGGGTGTTTTGAAAGAGATTCCACACAAGATGGAATCGCTGGTCCTGTTCAATTCGACGCGCACAAGAACAACCTTGGCCATTCCGATCTCGCATTTAACCGTGGAGGCCGTTCGTGAGCATCTCGCTGAATCCGATGCGGCGTTTGCTGGAGTGGGGGCAAAATGACAGGTCCCAACAGGGAAGGCATCGTTCTCGAATACAGATTCCGCGACTTTTTTTGCTTCCACCTCCGCTTGTCGGAATTGCTTGCCACGGAGATGCCCAGACCGATCGAACGGCTGAAAAGCTTTCACGGAGAAATTGAAAGCATCTCCGAACGGCGGTTCGCCGCCAAGGTCCACTAGACATCTCGAACACACCTCGCGGAACTGCTTGGTCTGTAGCTCGTTCTAAGAGTTCATCAAAACATTTCGTTGTAGGTGTTGTGGTATGTCTCCGGTTCTTATGCCGGGTAATCAGCCGCGCATGGCCCATCAGACAGAATAAGCAAGAGTAGGACGGATCATCGGGAATAAAACGAAACGCGTGGCGGTCTACCCGTTTGAGGAGTTTATCAGGACGCTCAATGAATAAGCTTGTGTTGCGTACTCTGTTGCCCGCCTTGACCGCGATTGTGTTGTGGCCTGCGATATGCGTTCCGCATCCCAGGCCCGCGTTGGCACAGAATGACGCCGTTCAAGTCATAGAAGTCACCGCCAAAAAATATGAGTATTCGCCCGATCCGATTCATGTGAAGAGCGGATCGAAAATTCAGCTCAAGATCACCGCAGTTGACCATGACCATGGTTTTTCAATTTCTACTGTTCCCGACGGCTCCAATTCGAATGGTTCCGACGGCTTGGTATTCACTTCACCCCAAGAGTGTTGGCAACTCAAGAAGGGTGAAACAACCACGATTGAATCCGTGGCGCAAACTCCAGGTACCTACTCATTCAAGTGCTGCCATGTCTGTGGACTTGGGCATCGAGGTATGAAAGGCGAGCTCGTTGTAGATCGCTGAATGCAGTGGTTTTTTTTTGCAAATTCATGGACTCGATCGCATCAGGGTCGGAATAATGAGATTCGACGCCGCGGCCTCCCCGTCACAGGCAGGCTTCCAACCAACTGAGCTTCCGGCGCCCGATCAACATCACACTTCCGACAGTGGAGTTCTCGAGCGCGCAGCGAAGGGCCTATCCGGCGACCGTTCCTGTCGCGCCCACGAGCACAAGGCGTTTTTGGTTTGCCGCCGGAACATTCATGCACGGCCCCGAGGAGCTGCGAAAGCGCTGACAGAAGACATCAGGTGAGGCGTTGTCGTCACAGCGCGCGCTCCTGAATCAAGTTGACATACACGCTCGGAAAATAGGCAAGCGCCGTCGAGCTTCACAAACTGGTCCGCGTAGCGGAGAGCGGCAATGATCAGGCTCGCTTCCCGCCGTCGATCGTGAGGTGATGCGCTAGGGTGTATGCCTTTCCCGCGGCTCGATTGTCGGTCAGAGTGAAATGTTCACCTGTTCGGAACCGCTGCAAAGCTAGGGGGGTTTTTTTGTTTGTGCATCCGTAAGTCCCGCAACGCAATGGTCAAAAAAGCTGCAGCTCCGTTCGTTTTCTTTAACTACTTACGTTCACAACAAATCGGGGAATCTGCTTCTCGCTCAACGCTAAGTCCAACCGATTGAAAATGATCGATTCGTGCACACTTCGTTCACAGCACCATTTCCGAGAAAGTGTGCACTTGCGAAGCGGTTAGATGGTTAGAAAAACTTGCTGCAAATGCCAGCCGCGAAATCCCGTGACGCGCGCAAAGTCTCGCTGGTTCTCAGGAGGCCAGCAGCTCACTAAGTGTTTTTTGAGATTTCCAACCCTGCTTGCTATGGCGGAATGATGTCGTGTCCGCATCAATCAATCCAACCAGCACCTCGGCCACAATCCGGCCGCCAACGGGACCGAGAAGATCACCACCGGTGCATACGTCAGCTTCCCGCAGAATGTAAAACCAAAGAGGCGTCTCGCCGTGCCAGCCCGAAGAAGCGATCCCAACTTGCTCTGCCGTGAGCGGCGCAATTTCCATGTACCGCGCGAGTGACTCGCCAGACGGCAGGCCGACGCCCTGTCCGCGCTGCAGATCACGGACGGCGAGCGAGTGATAGTCTTCGATCTCGCACTCGCCGGTCACAGCTACCGGCAGCTCGATGAGTGCGCGCACCAGCTTGCCGTCTATTTTCTTGCAGCGTTGCGCAGCTGTCGCTGCGGGTGCGCCGAAGAACAGAGTCCAGTCGATGGTGTGTTCACGCGGTACCGGGCGGAATCCCAGCAGATCAGGAAACAGCGGCACAGGATCCGTCTGTAGGTTCAGCTGGTAGTGGTGGCGAATTTGGGCGTGGCCGTACCGATAAGCTGCGTCGGCAAATTCGAGCGGTATAAACGCGTTGTGTCCCGGGCGAAACCAGCGCGTCCCTTCTTGAAGCACTTCATCCGCAAGCTTCTGTCCTACGAGGCCGGGCAGAAACTCATGGAGAATGATCCATTGATGGTGCCAGCGCAAGTTGCGCGACGCTGCTTCGAACACGTTGTCGGCCGGCGTGCCGTTGAGCCGCGCTTCATCCACGAACAGGTTATGAGCTTTGAGCATTGCGAGATGCAATTGCGAAATCAGCATGTGCGAATCGTTCCGCGGATCGCCAATGATCGCGATGCCCTCGGCGTTCCGTTGCACGTCGGCCCCGTCGGGACCCAGCAGGAACTTCGCTGCATCGTCTCGCCGGTAGAGGAATGGATTACCGGTTGGTCCGTCGCCGTACAGACATTCAAGGTTGATTTGCGGGCTGCGCGCGTTGCGCAATTCCGCCGTGTTGGCATGACTGCGCAAAATAGACCGGTCGGCGGTAATATCGTGAGCCACGAATTGCCCGAAGATCGGCCATCCAGCTGCCGCATTGCCTAGCGAGTCGGGAGTGTCGTCTACATCCCCGCAATCGCAGATCCCGCCGGCGCGGCCGAGCGCGCGCAAGAACTGCTCATCTGCTTGAAACGAAGGCAACTCGGGAAACATCCGGCCGTATGATGTGGGTCCCAGGGGTGCGTCAATTGCCACTTTGGCTCGCCCCGGCGACAAGCAATGACTTCGCACTGATACGTTAGGAGCATCCATGAGTTATCTATTATAACGTCGTCCTGGGCGGACTCGTCCCAGCGTTTTCTCAACGCTGATCGAAGTTCGGCTCCCTGTTCTTTCCCGATAGGTAACGAAGTTCTACCCGGGTTTTCGCTTGCCGCGCTTAGGAATCTCACCAGCAGATCAGGAACTGTTGCCTGTGTGGGTAGCGACTCCGTTTTGATTCCGAAGAAGATAATTTCGAACGCAAAAACGAATTCCACAGGCTCGATCTACTTGCAAAGCAATCCAAGAAATATCATATGGTTGATTCGTCCAGGCTTTACCTACGTCACGCGGCGCGGTTTTTGGGAGGGTGTTTGGGGCCCATTGTTCCCATTTTGTTCGCACTGTCTGGGGTGAACCCCTAAAGTGTCACAAAAACTTTGGGCACAGTCTCCGACTTCATTTCAACGTCTTTGCATCTCCTAGCAAGGGTTGGGGCCTGGGGAAGGGGACGGCGTTTGAGTCCCCTTCCCCAGAATAGCCCTGTAGAAATCCGCTCTCGTTCTCACTGTTCCCATCGTTCACAATAAACTGCACGGTTGCACCCCGAGAGTCTGCTGCGTGTCCCCGCTCGCTTTGTTGTTCGAATTCCTCGGGAGATCGATAGCCCAAGGCGGAGTGCAATCGCTGCCGATTGTAATACTCCTCGATGAACTCTTCGATATTCGTGCGCAACTGCTCTAGATTGTTGTATCGGTTTGCGTAAATTTCCTCTCGCTTCAGCGTCTTCATGAAGCTTTCACAACTCGCATTGTCGTAAGGGTTCGCGGGTCGGCTCATGCTCGCAACCATGCCGTATTTCTCCAACGCCGCCACATATTCCGGGCTCGCATATTGAAGCCCTCGATCGGAATGGTGCACCAAACCCGCTTGCGGCTGTCGATCTGCGACGGCACGCTCTAGAGCAGCCACCGTGAGGCGGCTACTCATCAGCGTTCGATCCACAGCCCACCCTACAACCTTGCGAGAGAAACGGTCGAGGATTACCGCTAGGTAGACAAACTCGCCTTTCAGGCGAACGTAGGTGATGTCTGCGACCCAGAGTTGGTTGATACCCGTCAGCGTCATGCGACCTGCTAAGTTCAAGTACACTTCGCACTTGTGTTTCGAATTCGTAGTGACAACGAACCGTTTCGGTTGAATGGCCAGCAGATTATCGTCCTGCATCATCCGTGCCACCTTCTTGCGGTTCACTTGCACGCCTCGGCGGTGCAGTTCTGCAGTGATCCGTCGATAGCCGTAACGACGAC